>Ga0265338_10000837_pt1 | contig 51772 bp, 48 predicted proteins | sample 42126metaG_FD_193579 | JGI IMG/M metagenome (GOLD analysis project Ga0265338, IMG submission 193579) | Rhizosphere microbial communities from Carex aquatilis grown in University of Washington, Seatle, WA, United States - 4-21-26 metaG | ecosystem: Host-associated > Plants > Roots > Rhizosphere...
CAAGGTGGCCGCGGCGCTCGACTGCATGGGTCTCGCCGTGGCCCACTGGGTCGCGGTCGACGGCGAGGCCGACCTGGTGGATCTCCTACGCGAGGGGTTCGCCGCCCTCGGCGGCGAGGGCGCCGCGGGCGGCTAGGCCGGCGCCGGAACGACCGGCGAGGGCGGGGGAGTCACCGGGGCCAGCTTCTTCGAGGTGTCGAAGCCGACGATCTTGGCCAGGTTGCCGCCGAGGATCTTGGCCCGGTCGACGTCAGGGACGTCCGCGAACTGCTCCTCGATGACCGCCTGGCTGCCGAGGAAGGTGCCCTCCGCGTGCGGGTAGTCGCTGCCCCAGTAGATCGTCTCGGGCCCGGTGATGTGCCGGGACAACACGGCGATCCGGTCATCGGCGAACTGCACCCGGAAGTTGCGCTTGACGTACTCGCTCGGCTTGAGCGGCCACGGCCAGCGGTCATTGATCTTGAACAGCCGGCCCATGAGCTTCTGGTCGTGCGGGTCGACCCCGTCGTCCCAGAAGCCGAGCCACCAGTGCGGGTCCTGCCCCGTACCGGTGCGCCAGGCCTTGTCCATCGAGCCCATGTAGTTCGCGAGCCAGCCCGCGTTGAACTCGATCACGTTGAACAGCAGGTTGGGGTGTCGCTCGCATACGCCCGCGCTGACCAGGTCCGCGATGATCCGCATCGGGCTGGCGGCGGCGGTGCTGCCGCCGCCCATGGTGCGCCCGGCTAGCAAGGCGCCGGTGAGTTCCTGCTTGCCCATCGACATCGCGGTCAGGATGCCCTTGACCTGGCTGCCGGTGGCCGAGGTGCCGGCCGCGGAGTCGACGCCGCCGGAGGCCACGTGGATGAAGATCGGGAGGCCGTTGGCCTCGGCCGCCTCCCAGATCGGCTCGTACTCTGGCGCCCAGTACGGGAACGGCTGCGGGATCTCCGGCAGGATAAGCGTCGTCAGGCCGAGCCGGACCGCGCGCTCGATCTCCTTGACCGCGTCGGCGGCGTCGGTGGTCGGGATAGCGGCGGCCGGCCGGATCCGGCTGGAGTAGGGCAGGTAGGTCTCGGCCAGCCAGTCGTTGTAGACCCGGGCGTGCGCGATCGAGCGCTCGTGGATGTCGGTGTACAGCGCGAAGAACGACAGGTTGGGGAACATCATGGTCGCGTCGACGCCGTCCCGGTCCATGTCGCGCAGGATGCTCGACGGCAGCCCGTCCGGCGTCGGGCCGGGGAACTGACGGTACCTGGAGACGGTCCAGCCCTCGTACCCGGCGGTGTGCACTGTGCGGAACTGCGTGTGGCCACCCGGCACTAGCGGGTCTTCGAGGATGGTGTCCTCTTCCCAGAGCGCCTGGTCGCGCATGTTCTTGGGGAGGCGGGTCTTGTAGAGGTCGACCGGCTCGACGACGTGGCTGTCGCCGGAAACGATGAATTCCCTGGCCATGGACGGTGTCTCCAGACGCTCGGCATCCGCGCTGAGTGGATCTGAAACCCAAGTTTCATTTCTGGCTCTGTAGGCTCGGACAGTATGACGGATCGGGTGTCGCGTCAACGGCGACGTTCCGCTCAGTCGAACTCGAGGTTAAGCCTGCGCAGCCCGTGGATCATGTAGGTCGGAAGGTAGTCGTAGCGGCGGGCGCCGGCCGGCCCGTGGACGGACTCGGCGACGCGGATCTCCCTCGTCCGGTCGAACAGCCGCTCGATGACGACGCGGCCCTCGGCCCGCGCAAGCGGCGCCCCCGGGCAGGTGTGGATGCCGGCCCCGAACGAGATGTGCTGGCGGACGTTGGGCCGGTCGATGCGGAACTCGTGCGGGCACTCGAACTGCCGCGGGTCCCGGCCGGTCGCCCCGTGCAGCAGCATGACCGTGCTGCCGGCCGGGATCTCCACCCCGGCCAGGGTGGTGGTCTTCAGCGCCAGGCGGAACGCGCCCTTGATCGGGCTCTCGATCCGCAGCGTCTCCTCGATGAACCGTGGGATGAGCTCGCGCTGCTCACGCAGCCGCTGCTGCAGCCCCGGGTCGTCGCAGATCAGCCGGAGGGCCGTGCTCAGCAGCCGCACGGTGGTCTCCTGGCCGGCCGAGAACAGGTTGGCCCCGATCCGCGCGACGTCGATCGGCTCGGGCAGCGAGCCGTCGGGGAACGTCGCCCGGGCCATGCCGGTCAGCACGTCACCCCGCGGCTCCGCCCGGAGCTGCTCGATGCGCGTCGAAAAGTAGCCGTAGAGGAAGTCGAGCGGGTGCTGCGGCCGGCCCTCGTCCTCGCCGGTGTCGCCGAGCAGTCGCCGCCCGACGCCCGCCCGGCGCAGCAGCGCGGGGTGGTCCTCCTCCGGCACCCCGAGCAGGTCCGCGATGACCAGCAAGGTGTAGGGCTGCGCGAAGTCGTCGATGAACTCGCACTGGCCGTCCGGCAGCACGGCGTCGAGCTGGCGGTCGGCCAGCCGCCACATGAACTCCTCATTCTCCTTGAGGCGCTTCGGCGTGATCAGCCCCATGAGCAGCCCGCGGTGCGCGGTGTGCTTCGGCGGGTCGAAGGTGATGATCTGGTCGCCCATCGGCACCGCGTCGCGGCACTGCTCGACCTGCTCGGTGACGTCGTCTCCGGTGAGCTCGACCGGGAACTTGAAGTTGGGCCCGGCCACGATGTTGACGTTGGAGAACGTGGCCGGGTCCCGCAGCACGGTGAGGACCTCCGCGTGCCCGGCCACCATCACCACCCCGTGGTGGGGCTCCCGCCATACCCGCCGGCCCTCATGGAGGAAGTCGAAGTACGGGTAGGTGTCGGCCGCGACGGACTCGTCGCTGAAGTAGTCGGTGGTGGTGAAGTCCGTCATGGGTCTGCTCCGGGTCCGTCGTTGCCGGTGCCGCGGCCCGCTCGCGGCAGCTTGCCACCGCGGCTCTTTACAGGCGGCCAGGTAACTCGTATCTTCACTATAAAAATTACATTAGTAAGCTACTAGTCAGTGGTATCACAGCCTCGGTCGGGCCAGCAAGGCGGTAGGGGGCAGGCCGGTGCGATGAAGGAGGGGAACTGCTTGGGCAGGGTGGCAGTTGTGACCGGTGGTGCGTCGGGCATCGGCCTGGCGATCGTCCGCCGGCTCGCGACCGGGGGCGCCAGGTCATCGGCGCAAACGGCGGCAACTACACCTGATCGTCACATCGTTCCGCTCAGCGGGACCATCGGCCGACCAGTCAGTCCAAGCTATTGATCGGCCACCGGCACCGTGCTAGAAACAGCAGACAACTAGCCTGACGCACAGTTCGCAGGCATTAACAATCACCCCTCTGTAAAGGTTTACATTCTGCGCCGCACCACCCCCGCGTCCGGATGTAAAGGTTTACATTCCCCGGCCTTCAAATATGTAAAGGTTTACATCCCAGCGTTGTGCTGTAAGCGCTTGCATATGGCCGAGGCATAAACAAATCCCGGCACACCCCATCGGCGAGATCAATCCGCCTAAGTTTTTTTACTGACCGCTCGGTATATCGTTCCCGTGGCCAGGGGCGCGGGGGCGTCGCCGGGCCGAACCTCACAGGCAAGGAAGTCGTGGAGGGCACAGCAATGAGACCTAGCAACGAATCACCGGGCCGCGGCGGCACCGGACGACGGATACCCAGGCGCACGCGTTTCGCCGCGGTAGCGGCAGCGGCGGTGGCCGCGGTCCTGCTGGCCGCGGGATGCAGCTCTTCCAGCACCAGCAGCACGTCGGCCCCGGCCTCCTCGGCCCCGGCCGCGACATCGGCGGCGGCCTCAACGTCGGCGGCGGCCTCGACGTCCGCTTCGGCCGCTCCCACCGGGACGGTCCCGGCCTCTGATACCGGGATCACCGCGACCACCATCAAGGTGGGCATGATCGCCGACGTGAACAACCCGCTCGTCCCGGGCCTGTTCAAGGACTCGGTGAACGTGGTCAACACCTGGGCGAAGGAGGTCAACGCCGCCGGCGGTCTTGACGGGCACCAGATACAGGTCGACTTCTGCGACGGGCAGCTGAACCCGAACGCCACCACCGCCTGTGTCATTAAGGCCTGCCAGAACGACTTCGCCCTCGTCGGCACCTCCGCCAACGCCCTGGTTGACCTGTCCGACCTCGACGGCTGCAAGGACGCCACGGGCAAGGCGACCGGCCTCGCCAACCTGGCCGCCTTCGCCTTCGTGCCCGAGGTCTGCGACCCGGACACGTACGGGGTCGGCGGCGTCGGCTCGTACTGCGCGACGGCGAAGCAGTCACCGTCGACGTACGAGGTGCCGGTCGGCGACACCCGCTACCTGGTGGCGCACAACCCGGGCCTGCACGGCATCTGGATGTACGACACCGACGACCCCACGTTCAAGCTCACCGAGGAGCCCCTGTTCCAGGCCGAGAGCAACCTCGGCATCAAGAAGGACGGCCAGGGCTTCTACCCGCTGAGCGGCGGGGTGCCGCAGAGCGCGCTGACCCCGTTCATCCAGCAGATCAAGGCCTCGGGTTCCACGTTCGTCTACGACGACACGACCACCCAGAGCATGGTGCTGCTGCGCAAGGAAGCCCAGCTGCAGGGAGTCAACAACCAGGTCAAGGTCTGGGAGTGCAACTCGGGCTGCTACGACCCGGCCTTCGCCCAGCTGGGCGGCGCGACCGTGAATGGCACCTACGCGAGCCTCAACGACCTGCCGTACCTGAGCGACTCCAAGGTGAACCCTAGCCTGAACAAGCTGATCACCGACCTCGGCGGGCCGGGCAACATCAACAACAACGCCGTGCTGACCTACACCATGGCCCTGCTGTTCCAGGACGCGGTGAACAAGGTGGTGGCGAGCGGCCAGCCGCTGAACCGCGCATCGCTGTTCAACGTGCTCAACAACGACGAGACCGCGTTCACCGCCAACGGCATCATCGGCGCGACGGACATCAGCCACCACTCTCAGTCCAACTGCTCGGTGCTCGTGCAGCTGCAGAACGGGACGTGGACCCGGGTGGACCCGACCACGCCGGGCACCTTCGACTGCAACGCCGCCAACACCTCGACGCTCAAGATGAGCGTCTCCTAGCAGGACAGGCATACGGCAAACGACGATCAAGGAGCCGCCGGATGGCGTCCCGCGGGCGGCGTAAGTCGGTCGGCGTGGTGGAGATGGCCCATGACCTGGGCGTCTCCACCGCGACGATCTCCCGCGCGCTGAACGGCAGCCCCTCGGTTCGCCGGGAGCTCGCCGACCGCATCCGGGCCCACGCGGAGGCGCGCGGCTACGTCGCCAACCGCCTCGCCCGGGCGCTGTCGGCGAGCACCAGCCGCGCGTTCGTCGGATTCGTGATCCCGTACGTGGACACCCTGGCGTACTCGGCGGTCGCCGCCGAGTGCGCCAGGCTGCTGTCCGCGGCCGGCACCCAGATGATCCTGGCCATTACCGAGAACGACGCCGCGCGTGAGTACCAGCAGCTCCGCGACCTGGTCGCAACCAGGATCGCTGGGCTGGTCATCTCGCCGAGCACGCACCTGCTCGACGAGACGAGGCACCTGCTTGCCGAGCTCCCGGTGGTGGAACTGCACCGGGTGTCAGGGATCGACGTGCCCAGCGTGCTGAGCGACGACGAGCAGGCGCTCGCCGACAGCATCGTGCACCTGGCCGCGCTCGGTCACACCGAGATCGCGTACCTGGGCACCCCCAGGGAACTGTCCAACGGGGCCATCCGCCTGCGCGGCATCCGGCGCGGCGTCGCGCAGGCCGGCCTCGACCCCCGTCGGATCACCATGCGGCTGGTCGAGCCAACCCAGGAAAACGGCCGGGCGGCGACCTGCGAACTGCTCGCCGGCGGCATCCCGTTCACCGCACTGGTGGTCGGCAGCGGCTCGCTGTCGGTCGGCGCCGCCGACGCGGTCCGCTGCAGCGGCCGCCGCCTCCCCGACGACCTGTCCCTTGTCGTCTACGGCGACCCCTCCTGGTTCGTCCTGGCCGACCCGCCACTGACGATGGTCCAGGTCCAGTACGCCGGGCTGGCGCGCAGCGCCGCCCGCCTGCTGCTGTGCGCGCTCGACGCCAGGGAGATCGGCACCCGGCCACCCACGGCCGGACCCCACTTCGTGCCCGCCACGTTGAACGTCGCGGGCTCCACCGGCCCGCCCCCTCGACCAAGGAGCCCCCAGTGACCGACGGCGCCCTCGCCGGACTGCGCGTGATCGACGCGGCCACCCTCGCGGCCGGGCCGTTGATCGCCACCTGGCTGGGCGAGCACGGGGCTGAGGTGATCAAGGTCGAGCAGCCCGACGGCGGCGACCCGCTGCGGCAGTGGGGGGCCCAGCGGGACGGGATCGGGCTGATGTGGAAGAGCGTGGCCCGCAACAAGAAGTGCGTCACCCTCAACCTGCGGCTTGAGGCCGGGCGCGACCTGCTGCGGTCGCTCACCCGCCAGGCCGACGTGCTGATCATGAACCTCCGTCCGTCCACCCTGCGCACGTGGGGCCTGGAGTACGAGAGCCTGGCCGCCGCCAACCCGGAGTTGGTCATGATCCATGTCACCGGGTACGGCGCGGGCGGTCCCAAGTCGGACTGGCCGGGGTTCGGCACACTCGGCGAGGCGATGAGCGGTTTCGCGCACCTGACCGGGACACCGGACGGCCCGCCGACCCTCCCGTCGTTCATGCTCGCCGACGGCGTGGCCGGGCTGACCGCCACCTACGCGGTGATGATGGCGCTCTACCACCGCGACGCCCGCGGCGGCACGGGCCAGCTGATCGACATCAACCTGATCGAGCCGCTCGCCCGGCTGCTCGAGCAGTCGGTGCTGACCTACGACCAGCTCGGCACGATCCCGGTCAGGACCGGCAACCGCTGGGACATCAGCGCACCGCGCAACACCTACCGGACAAGCGACGGCCGCTGGCTCGCGATGTCAGGCAGCGCCCCGACGATCGCCATGCGCGCGCTGCGGGCGGTGGGCCGGCCGGAACTGACCGAGGACCCGAAGTTCGCCGAGGCACAGCAGCGGCTACGGAACGCGGCCGAGATCGACGCGATCATGGCCGGCTGGATCGGTCAGCGCACCCTCGCCGAGGCCCTGGCCGTCTTTGAGGAGGCGGGCGTCGCGGCCGCGCCCATCTACGACGCCGAGCAGCTACTGGGCGATACGCAGCTGCGGGCGCGGGGCATCTACCAGCCGGTCGACGATCAGGAGCTCGGCTCGATGCGGATCCAGGGGCCGGTGCCCCGCTTCTCCGCCACCCCGGGCACCGTCAGTCACCTGGGCCCGCCGCTCGGCGAGCACAACGCCGAGGTCTACGGGGAACTGCTCGGCCTCGACGGCGGCCGCCTGGCCGAACTACGCGAACAAGGAGTGATTTGATGCCTACCCCGCGGCCGCGCCGCTCGGAGCTGGCGACGCCGGCCAGCAACGAGGACATGTTCGCCAAGGCCGCCGCCTCCGGCGCCGACCTGGTGTTCCTCGACCTGGAGGACGCCTGCGCGCCCGCGATGAGGGAGAAGGCGCGCGGCCAGGCGGCCCGGGCGCTGCGCGACCTCGACTGGGGGCGCACCGCCCGCGCGATCCGGATGAACGGCATCGACACCCGCTGGGCTTACGGCGACGTGATCGAGGTCGTCACCATCGCCGGCGAGGCGCTCGACGTGATCATCGTGCCGAAGGTCCGCCGCGCGCGGGACGTCTGGTGGGTCGACACGCTGCTCACCCAGCTGGAGGAGACGCTCGGGCTGCGCAAGCGGATCGCGCTTGAAGTGCTCATCGAGGAGACCGAGGGCTTGCAGCACGTGGACGAGATCGCCGCCGCCAGCGACCGGCTTGAGGCGATCATCTTCGGGGCCGGCGACTTCTCCGCCTCCCAGGGCGCGCGGGTCGACACTAACTTCGACCCCCTCGTCGAGTTCCCCGGCGACATCTGGCACTACGCCCGGGCCCGGATCGTGGTCGCCGCGCGCACGGCCGGCATCGACGCGGTCGACGCCCCCTTCCCCAACTACCAGGACCCCGGCGCCTACCGCGTCGCCTGCGACCGCGCCGCCGCCATGGGCTTCCTCGGCAAGTGGGCGATCCACCCGAGCCAGGTCGAGATCGCCAACACCGCGTTCTCGCCGACCGCCGACGAGATCGCGCACGCCGAGCGGCTGGTGGCGACTTACCGGGCGGCCGAGGCCGCGGGCAAGGGGGCCAGCGGCCTGGACGGGATGCTCGTCGACGCCGCCCACCTGCGGCACGCCGCCACGGTCGCCGAGCGAGCCGAACTGCTCGGCCTGTCAGGGAAGGAGCGTCACCCGTGACCCGCCAGATGACCCTCGTCGGCTTCATGCAGGCCGGCAACGTCACCGTCTACTCGGGATCGTGGCGGTACCCGTCGGCCGACCCCGGGTTCCTCACCATGGACTACTACACCCGGATCGGGAAGGTGCTGGAGGAAGGCAAGTTCGACTGCGTCTTCTTCGACGACCGGCTCGCGATGCCCGGCGTCTACGGCGACTCGGTGGCCGAAGCCGTCCGCTACGGCGCCCGGCCGGTCAAGCTCGACCTCACCGCCGTCCTCGGCGGAATCATCGGCGCCACCTCCAGGATCGGCGTCGGCGCCACCTACTCGACCACCTACTACCAGCCGTACCACGTGGCCCGCACCTTCGCCACGCTCGATCACCTGTCCGGCGGCCGTGCCGCCTGGAACGTGGTGACCTCGGTCAACGACTCCGAGGCGCAGAACTTCGGACTGTCGGCCGCCATGGACCACGACCGGCGTTACGACAAGGCTGACGAGTTCCTGCAGACCGTAACCGCGCTCTGGGACTCATGGGACGACGGCGCGCTGATCATGGACAAGGAGTCCGGCGAGTTCGCCGACCCGGCCAAGGTCCACGAGATCAACCACAAGGGCGAGTGGTTCTCCGTCCGGGGCCCGCTGACCGTGCCGCGCACCCCCCAGGGCCGGCCGGTGATCCTGCAGGCAGGCTCGTCCGGGCGCGGCCGGGAGTTCGCGGCCACCTGGGCCGACATGGTCTTCACCGGCGACCCCGGCCTTGCGGTGGCGCAGCAGCACTACCGGGAGCAGAAGGAGCAGATCACCGCCGCGGGCCGCGACCCTGACGATGTCAAGATCCTTCCGATGGCGTACGCGGTCGTGGGGGAGACCCAGGCGATCGCGGAGGCGAAGGAGCGGCTCTTCCTCGACGCCTACGTCCACCCGGTCGCGTCGCTCGCGCTGCTGTCGGAGCTACTCAACTACGACTTCGCCAAGCACGACCTCGACGACGTGGTGACCGAGGACATGATGGCGGCCAGCTCCGGGATCCGTGGCCTGTCTATGGGGGTACGTAAGCACCTGGGCCGCGACGTAACCGTCCGCGACCTGGCCGCCCACCGCGCCACCCTGCTGCAGGGCCCGCGCTTCGTCGGCACCGCCACGTCGGTGGCGGACCAGATGGAGGAGTGGTTCAACTCCGGCGCCTGTGACGGGTTCGTCCTCGCCGCCACCCACCTGCCCGGTGCGTTCGAGGAGTTCGTCCGGATGGTGGTGCCTGAGCTGCAGCGGCGGGGCCTGTTCCGGCGGGAGTACGCCGGCTCCACCCTGCGCGAGCACCTCGGCATCGCCCGCCCGGAATCTAGGTAGCCGTTTCCACAAGGAGGTCAGCATGACGGAGCAGTTCCGCGTCACGCGGATGTACCACCCCAGCTTTCACGCGCCCGACCTGGGCGAGGTGGAGGCCTGGTTCGAGCGGGTGTTCGGCCGCGCTAGCACCAACATCTACGAGACGTTCAAGGGCCGGGAGACCGGCAACTACCCCACCAACTACTCGACGTTCACCCCGATGGCGGACGTGCTGATGGACACCATCCAGCCGACCCTGTACGTGCTGAACGGCGTGCAGCAGTACGCGTCGGTGGACAAGCCGCACCTGAAGACGATCGGCTGGTTCGACGACAACCCCGAGGCCGTGTACCGCGCACTGCGCGCCGCGGGCGTCGCCATGGTTGACCAGTTCGGCAAGGCCGCCGAGGGCGACGAGGCGCCGCGTTCGGCCGGCAGCGGCGCGATGCCGATCTACTTCACCACCCCGGAGTCGGCGGGCCTGCGGCACGAGTTCCTGCCCGACTTCCCGTTCAAGCTCGACCACCGCAACGCGCCCGGCTGGACCGCGGCCGCGGCCCCCGAGGGGCCGCTCGGCCTGCAGCGGTGCGCCTACCACACGCTGCTCACCGACAACCCGAAGCGGGCGCTGCACACGCTGGTCGACGCGCTCGGCGGCACCGTCTTCGCGCGAGGACGCGACGAGGTGATCGGCGCCGCCGCCAGCTACGTGGCCCTGTCCGACTCGGTGCTGCAGGTCGCGGTGCCCGACCAGGGCACCGCCGCCTACGCCGACTGGACCACGACCGCCCCCAACGACACCTATCACTCGCTCACGTTCAAGGTCGCCGACCTGGACCGCGCCGCCGCGCACCTGAAGTCCCAGGGCGTCGGCATCCGCTCGCGGACCGAGGACTTCCTGGTGACCGACCCGGACACGAGCATCAACGTTCCCTGGGGATTCACCACTCACCTGGTGCCCGGCGACCCCCGCTCCTGAGCCGTCGAGCAGCAGCACGAGAGAAGGCGAGATCATGGCCGTGTCCCCCGCAGCCGAGCGAGTCACCGAGTCCTTCATCGACGGGGCCCCGGTGAGATCGGCGGAGACGTACCCGAACATCGACCCGTCGACCGGCGCCACCCTCGGCGACGTGGCCCGGGCGGGGGACAAGGAGATCGACCAGGCCGTGGCGGCGGCCCGCCGCGCCAGCCCGGCGTGGCGGGCCACCACGCCCGAGCAGCGCTCCGAGCTGCTGTCCCGGCTGGCCGGCCTGATCGACGATGAGGTCGAGACGCTCGCCCGGCTGGAGAGCGAGGACAGCGGCAAGCCGCTGTCGCAGGCGCGCAATGACGCGCGGGTGTGCGCGCGCTACTTCCGCTTCTACAGCCACGTCATCGAGTCGTACTACGGCCTGAGCATCCCGCTGCGGCCTGACCTGCACGTCTACACCCGCCGCGAGCCGCTCGGCGTCACCGGCCACATCGTCGCCTGGAACTACCCGATGCAGCTGTTCGGCCGGGCGGTGGCGCCGGCCATCGCCGCCGGGAACTGCGCGGTGCTCAAGCCGGCCGACGAGACGCCCCGCACGGCGGCCTACCTCGCCCGGCTGGCCGCCGCGGCGGGCCTGCCGGCTGGCGTGGTCAACGTGGTCACCGGGCTCGGGCCGGAAGCCGGCGCCGCCCTCGCCGCCCACCCGGACGTCGACCACCTCAGCTTCGTCGGCTCCACCGAGGTCGGCCGCCTGATCGCGGGCGCCGCCGCCCGGCGGGTGGCGCCCGTGACGCTTGAGCTGGGCGGCAAGTCGGCCCACCTGATATTCGCCGACGCGGATATCGAGCGGGCGGCGACGACGGCGGCCAACGTGATCCTGCAGAACGCCGGGCAGACCTGCTCGGCCGGATCGCGGGTGCTAGTCGACGAACGGGTGCATGGCCAGGTCCTGCGGCGCATCGCGGATCGCTTCGGCGCGGTGACCATCGGCCCCGGCATCACCGATCCCGACCTTGGCCCGCTGGTGTCCCGCAAGCAGCAGGACCGGGTGCGCGGCTACGTCGAGTCCGCCCTTGGCGGAGCCGAGGGCGAAGCCAAGGGCGCCGACATCGTCTACGGCGGCACCGTGGCCGAGCCGGACGGCATCAGCGGCGGCGCCTACTTCAACCCCACGCTCATCGACGGCGTGGACCCAGCGGCCCGGATCGCCCAGGAGGAGATCTTCGGCCCGGTGATCACCGTCACCACCTTCGGCTCGGAGGAGGAGGCGGTCGCGCTGGCCAACGGCACCGACTACGCGCTGATCGGCGCGGTCTGGACCAGGGACCTGGCCCGCGCGCACCGGGTCTCCGCCCAGGTCGACGGCGGGCAGATCTACGTCAACACCTACGGGGCCGGCGGCGGGGTGGAACTGCCCTTCGGCGGCTTCCGCAAGTCGGGCTACGGGCGCGAGAAGGGCATCGAGGCGCTCGACGCCTACACCGCCACCAAGACCATCATCGTGCAGCTGTAGGGAGATCATCAATGGGGCAGGACCAAGGCGACGTCGACATCCTCATCGTGGGGGCCGGGGTGACCGGCATCTACCAGCTGTACCTGGCCCGCGAGGCGGGGTACTCGGTGCAGCTGGTGGACGCCGGTACCGGCGTGGGCGGCACCTGGTACTGGAACCGCTACCCCGGGTCGCGCTACGACTCCGAGAGTTACACCTACGGGTACTTCTTCTCGGAAGAGCTGTTCAAAGAGTGGGAGTGGTCCGAGCACTTCGCCGGGCAGGCGGAGAACGAGCGGTACTTCAACCACGTGGTGGACAAGTTCGACCTGCGCCGCCACATCCGGTTCAGCACCAGGGTCACGTCGGCCGTCTGGGACGCCGGATCAGCGACCTGGCAGGTCACGGCGCATGACGGGTACACCGCCAGGGCGCGTTACCTGGTGGCCGCCACCGGCGTGCTATCTGCGCCGTTCTATCCTGCCGTTCCCGGGCGGGAGAAGTTTCGCGGCGAGGCCTATCACACAGGGCTGTGGCCGAAGAGGGAGGTGGACTTCAGGGGCAAGCGGGTCGCGGTCATCGGCACCGGGTCGAGCGGCGTGCAGGTCATCCCGGAGATCGCCCCCGAGGTCGCGTCGCTGACCGTGTACCAGCGCACGCCGAACTGGGCCACTCCGCTCAACAACCGGCCGATTACCCCGGAGGAGCAGGCCGAGCTGAAGGCCGGCTTCAAGTCGATCAAGGAGACCGTCGACAAGTCGGCGTCCGGGTTCCTGCACCAGCCCTCGGACAAGATGACCTTCGACGACTCGGCCGAAGAGCGGCAGGCGTTCTACGAGCGGACCTGGCAGCTCGGCGGGTTCGGCAAGATCATCAGCAACTACCGGGACATGACGATGAACCCGGCCGCCAACGCCGAGTGGTCGAAGTTCGTCGCCGACAAGATCCGCGCCGTCGTCAAAGACCCGGCGACGGCGGAGAAGCTGATACCGAAGGACCACGGCTACGCCGGCAAGCGCCCCCCGTACGTGACCGGCTATTACGAGGCATACAACCGGCCCAACGTCTCGCTGGTCGACCTGAAGGAGACGCCGATCACCGCGGTGACCGAGACCGGCATCGAGACCGTCGACGGGCTGCAGGAGTTCGACATCATCGTCTGGGCCACCGGGTTCGACTTCGGCACCGGCGCGCTCAAGCGGATCGGCATCACCGGCCGGGACGGCCTGCCGCTGGCGGAGTACTGGGCCGACGGGCCGCTCACCGCTCTCGGCATCATGGCCCATCACTTCCCGAACTTCTTCTTCCCCGGCGGACCGCACGGCGGGGCGGGCAACAACCCGCGGTACAACGGCGACCAGTCGGACTTCATCGCCACCCTGATCGATTTCGCCCGCGAGCACGGGCACCCCGTGATCGAAGCGCCCAAGGCGCTGGAAGACGAGTGGACCACCATGGTCAACGAGGCCGCGTACACCATGTCGCCGTTCAAGGAGCTGAGCTACTTCTTCGGCAGCAACATCCCCGGCAAGGCCAAGGCCTTCCTGCTCAACTCCCTCGGGCGGCCCAAGCTGCTGGAAATGATGGAGGCCGCCGCCAAGAGCGACTACGCCGGCTTCTTCCCCGGTCAGGAACCGGAGTGAGCACGCCAACTGGGCGGCGATCAACGACGAGGCCGGCTACTACGTGCCCACCAGCACGCTGAGCTGGTCGGCCCGCTACATGTCACACCGATTCTGAGAGGAAGGCCGAAGATGACCGACACCACCGTGTGGCCGCACCACGAGCTCGGCAAGGAACTGTCCAACTGGGGCCGCTGGGGCGACGACGACCAGATCGGCACGCTCAACTTCATCACCCCGGAGAAGCTGGTCGCCTCGGCCAAGATGGTGCGCGCCGGCAAGACGATCGACTGCGGCATCCCGTTCGACAAGGACGGCCCGTTCCCGCCCGGCGGCTGGCGGCGCAACCCGCACCACCTGTTCACCCTGCTGCCGTCGGACTCGTCCTACGCCAAGGACGGCCAGATCGCGGCCGACGACATCATCATCATGGGGCTGCAGGCCTCGACCCAGTGGGACGGGCTGGCCCACGTCGGCTACGACGGGTTCTTCTACAACGGGATGCCCGCCAAGGCGCTCAACAACTTCCAGGGCGCCTCAAGGAACGACATCGCCCAGGTGGCGACCAAGCTCGTCTCCCGCGGCGTGCTGCTCGACATCGCCGGGCTGAAGGGCACCGACGTGCTGCCGGACTCCTACGAGATCACCACCGCCGACGTCGAGGCCGCCCAGGAGCGGCAGGGGGTGCGGGTCGAGTCCGGCGACATCGCGTGCATCCGCACCGGCTGGACCAAGTACTTCCGCGACGGCGACCGGCAGAAGTACGTGGGCCCGACGCCCGGCCCCGGCCTTGACCTCTGCCGCTGGATCCACGACAGCGAGATCGCCGCGCTTGCCCTGGACCAGTCCAACGGCGAGGTCTGGCCCACCCCGGTGCCCGGCGCCACCATCCCGGTGCACCAGGTGATGATCCGCGACATCGGCCTGACCCTGGGCGAGATGTTCGACTTCGAGGCGCTGAAGGCCGACTGCGAGGCTGACGGGGTGTGGGAGTTCCTCTTCGTCGCCAACGGCCTGCTGGTCACCGGCGCGGTCGGCACGCCGCTGAGCCCGGTCGCGATCAAGTAGGGGGCGCCGATGACCAGCTACGCGGACGTGTTCGCGGGCGTCTACACCGCCGTCGCCGCGCACGCACAGCACCAGGACGCGGGAAACACCGACGGCATCATGGCGCTCTACACGCCGGACGCGGTCCTCGAGGTCCCGGGGATGGGCGTCTTCGAGGGCGCGGACGCGATCCGGGCCTCCTGGGACCAGTGGAAGCCCAAGGGGCTGCAGCGCCACATGCCGGTCAACGTCGTGATCACCGGCTGGAACGACGAGGAGGCCCGCGCGACCACCGACGTGGTGTTCATCGCCCAAGGCGACGGCGGGGCGTGGTCGGTCCAGATCGTCGCCCGCTACTACGACGTGTTCCGTCAGGTCGGCGGCACGTGGCTGTTCAGCCGCCGGGCGGATGAGTACATCGGCTGGGCGCCTCCGGCCTGACCCCCGCCGCCCGCGATCACCGGATGGTTGCGGCAACGAGCCGGCTATTGGCGGTTCGTTGCCACAACCATCCGGGGTTGGGAAACGGGCCTCTGATGGTGCCGAATCCGCTGACCCCTGCGCGCTATCCATTCGTTTTCCGTAAATTGCACCAGATGGGTTAGGCGAAATTAACCATGCGGTTTTGCGGCTGCCCGGCGGTGTCATGTATACCTTGAAGTCGTAAGTCCTCTGCGCCTAAAGCGACGTAAGCGAAGATAAGGATGCGCGCGTCATGGAGGTCGATTTCATGAGTAAATGGATTATCCGGTCAAGGCGATTCATGCCGCTTATCGCGGGTACCGCCTTGCTGGTCGCGGCGGGTTCAGCAACGATCGCCTTCCCGTCCGGGGCGGTCGCTGCCCAGACTCCCGCCGCGCATGCTCCGGCATTCACGCAGACAATCACCGTCACCAGCCTGAGTGATATTGGGGTGGGTTCCCTCCGTGCCGCCATCAACACCGCAAATGCCGCTCCGGTCGGAAATTCAACCCTCATCAACTTCGACACGACCGGGACTATCACCCTGGCTACCCCATTGCCCGCGATCGTACGCCAAGTGTCGATTGATGCGACAACGGCACCCGGGTACGTCAGTGGCGGCCCGCCTGTCGTGGCACTCGACTTCAACGGGAACCCAGGCTTGCTGTTTGCCGTCGGCTCGGGCGGCTCGCAGCTGCTGGGACTCGGCGTGGACAACGCCAGCGGCAATGGCGTGACCCTGAACGCCGGCTCGGTCACGCTCAACGACAACTACATCGGCCTGAACCTGGCCGGGACCGCGGCCGGCAACGGGGGCGCCGGCGTGTTCGTATCGGCGCCGTCGGCCCGGAACCTTATCGGGCTGAACACCACGCGCACCGCGGGTGCGGTCGCGAACGTGATATCCGGCAACCGGGGAAGCGGCATCGTGCTCTTCGGATCGTCGGCGAACACGGTGGCGGACAACCGGATCGGCACGAACGCCGCTGGCACCGCGGCCATCGGCAACGGCGGCGCCGGCATTCTCATCACCGCCGGGTCACGAGGCAACGAGATCGGCGGTACCGCCTTCATCGACAGTGTGACCGGTAACGTGAACAATCCCACCGGGAATAAGGGGACCGTGGCACCGGTGTTCGTGGTGCCGCCGCTCGGCAACTTGATATCGGGCAACGGCGGTGACGGCGTGCTGATCGACACTGGCTCCCTGGGCAATGTACTCAACGGGAACTTCATCGGGACGACGGCTAACGGGGACGGTGCTCTCGGCAATGCCGGCAACGGCGTGTGGATCAACGGGGCGCCCGGCAACTCGCTGGTGGGCTGCAAGGTCGTCAACAACCCGTTCGTCTATTACAACGTCATAAGCGGCAATCTCCGGAACGGGTTGCGCGTCACCAACTCGGACAATGTAACGGTCCAGGGGAACTTCTTCGGCGTCGGCGCCAACAACACGACGATCGTGGGAAACCGTCTGGACGGCATCCTGGTGGACGGGTCTTCGGTGAATACCCAGGTGGGCGGGGTCATCCCGCTCGGCAACGTGTCCGCGGGAAACGGCCTGAACGGCATAGCGGTGCTCGGGACGGCCCGCAAGTTCGTCACGTTCAACACATTCGGCGGGCTGCTGGCATTCAAGGGCGCAGCTCCCAACGGCCTGAACGGGCTGCTTATCACCTCCACCGGGGGCGACAACGTGGTCCGGACGAACGTGTTCTCCGGCAACAGGGGAAACGGAATCGAGCTAGCCGGGAACGCCTCGGGGGTAACAGTTGATCCGGACATCGCCGGCCTGAATACCAAGGGCAACGCTGTGCTGCCCAACGGCGGCGACGGCCTGCTGATCGACGGGACCGCGCACGGCAACACCATCGGCGGCAGGCTGGTCTCGGTGATCCCGCAGAACACCTTCTCGGGAAACAGCGGGTACGGGGTGGCGATCGCAGGCGGGGCGCATGACAATATCGTCGACCCCAGCTTCATCGGAACGCAGATCCTCGGCGTGAACGCGCTGGGCAATGAGAAGGGCGGCGTCCTGATCACGGATCACGCCTACCGTAACCTCATCGGCCAGGAAGCGTGCGAACGGCCCAACCTGATCAGCGGGAACAACGGCATTGGCGTGACGCTGACCCGTGACACCAGTCAGAACTCCGTGATCAACAACTACATCGGCCTCAATCGGTTCGGCCGGGACCTGAGCAACGGCGGCGATCCGATCGTGAACACCGGCCACGACAACACGATCTCGGGGAACAACCAGATCCCAGCGTGCTTCGTGCCCGTGACGGGATAGGGGCCCAGAGAGCGTGGATGGCGGCGGCGATGCTCACCGCCGCCATCGGCGGCGCCGTGATGCACCCGCTGGCCCAAAGGCGCCAGCGCCGCCCGCCCCGGCCCGGGAATTACTCATCGACGCGCGGCACGGTCGAGGACCACCTCCTGATGCGCTAGCCGCTGGCTGGTGCTAGCCGGTGACCGGGACGTTCGGCAGCGGCGGGCGGGGCGGGCGTTGCGGCGCGTTAACCGTGATGCGCACAGTTGCGGTCGCGGTGGCGCCGTCAGCGTCGGTGATCGTGTAGGAGAACGTGGTGGTTCCGGTGAAGCCGGCCGGCGGGGTGTAGGTCGCTACCCCGGTGGTCGGGTTGAGGATGACACTGCCCTCGGCGGGCTGGGTCACGTCGGTGACCCGGATGTCGTCGCCGCTTCCGTCGCTCGTCAGGTGGATCGTCTCGGACGTGCCCTCCTGGTCCAGTTCCGTCACGTTGTCCGCGTGCGGCGGCGGCACGTCCTCGCGCAGCGCGAAGTCCACGCCTTCGGCGTCGCCGCCCGCGGTGTCCGCGGGGCGGCGGGCCGGCCCGTCTGCGGTGAACCCCCGGGGCGGGTCCATGGCGACGATGTAGTCGTCGCCCGCAACGCCGGTGAACGAATAGCCGCCCCGGATGCCGCTGGTCGTGGTGACTGGCTGGCCGCCCCCGCCGAGAACCGGTGAACCGTCGGCGTGCAGCAGGCGGAGCGTGGTTGGCGGTGGCGTGTCGCCCGGAGCCACCGCGACGTCGCCGCGCACCGCGGAGCCCGTCGCCGCGAACCAGACTTGGTAGTTCGGCAAGCCGCTGAGCCGGCTGTAGGTGAAGGTCAGCGTCTTGACCGGGACGGCCGGGCGGAACCAGGCGGCGGCGCCCGCGGTGTCCGACCCGTTACCGGTGAGGGTTTCCGTGGTCGGCTGCCAGACGGGCTCATCGGTGAACGGGCCGGTACCGCATCCTGGCGGGCGCGGGCTCACCGCGCAGTAGTTGAAGCTGGACTCAAATCCCAGGCCGGCGGCGGAGACCGGCCCGCCCGCCGCGTCGGTCGCGCTGATGGTGACCTTGTCCGCGTCGATGTCGCCGAGCGTGAAGCCCCAGCGGGCCGGCGTCAGGTTCTCGAACGTGAACGTGGTGGTGGACGGGGTTTGCCCGGCGGCCGTGCGCAGCAGTGCGTACGGCCTGCCCTGTGAACTGCCGAAGGCCTGGCCGAACGGGGTGCTCGCGCTGAGATAGGTCGACGTCCCGGACTGGAGCGAGGGCGAGGTACTGGTCGTCGTGAAGGTGGCGGCCGGGAAACCGGTCACCGGGATGGCCATGGTCCCGGCGTTACCGCTGAGCGTCCAGTCGGCGTACGCGCCTGCCACGGGGACCGCGGCCACCCCGGTTACGCCCAGCAGTAGCGCGGCTAGCGTGCCAGCGCCGGCCGCCCAGGCCCTACCGCGCGCAATGATCGCGACCATCAAGTCTCCCGCTTCCCGGCCCACCGCTATCTTTCGGTGGCGTCCATGCGCAACGCTAGCGGAAGATTACGTTCCGTAGTCGCTAGAGACCGAGTTTGGCGAGCAGCGTCTCGCTTTCCGCCCACAGGCGCCTGGCGGCGGCATCGTCTTGTGCGGCGGCGGAAGGCGTTTCCTCCGCTTTCTGGTAGAAGAAACGGCCGCCGGGGTGACCCCCTTCTGCCTTGGTGGCCAGCCAGGTCAGCGTTTCGGCCGGCTCGTCCGGCGGCACGGTGTCCGCCGAGGCCATGTACGCCCGCATTCCCTCGTCCCCGTGCGAGGCGAAGTTGCTGGCGACCCGGCCGGGGTGCATGACCTGGGCGACGATCCCGTCCGGCTCGGCCCGGCGCGCCAGCTCGCGGGTGAACAGGATGTTGGCGAGCTTCGCCCGGCCGTAGGCGAAGGCGGGCTGGAAGCCGCCGAGGCTCTGCAGGTCGCCCCAGTCAAGCTCGTCGATCATGTGGTGCGCGCTCGACGACACGGCGATCACCCGGGTCGTCCCCGGCGGCCGGCTGGCCGCGCTCGCCTTGAGCAGTGGCATCAGCTCCCGCGTCAGCAGGAAGGGAGCGAGATGGTTGGCGGCGAAGGTCGCCTCCGTGCCTTCGGCGGTGATGTACTGCCGGTCCCGTACGCCGCCCGCGTTGTTGACGAGGACATCGAGGCGCCCGGTGCGGCTGGCCACCTCGTCGGCCACGCGCTTGACGTCGGCCATCAGCGTGAAGTCGGCGCGCAGCATCGTGAAGCCGCCCGCAGGCACCGCGGTAGCGATCTCCGCTTGGGCGGCGGCGCTGCGCTGCGGGTCGCGGCCGACGCCGATCACCTGCCAGCCGAGCGCCACGAGGTTGGCCGCGGTCGACTTGCCGATCCCCGAACTGGCTCCCGTGACGACCGCGACCGGCTGGTTCGCATCGATTTTCAAGGCACTGCCTCCTGGCTTAGCGCGGCCGCAAACCATCGAGCAGCAGCCGAACGGTGAAGTTGACTTTCCTGTCCAGTTCCGCTGGCGTCGGCACGCGGCCGTTAACGATCGCGCGCACCTGGCCGCCGACCACCATGCTCATGAAGGCGGAAGCGGCGAAGCCGGAGTCGGTGGGGGAGATCTGTCCCGCGGCGATGGCGCGGTCAAGCACGCCGGCGACGAACTCAAGCACCGGCTTGGCGCTCTGCTCGAAATTGTCGGTGAAGATCCCGGGGAACCGGTAGCTCTCCGTGTTGATGATGCGCTGCAGGCGCAGGCCGTTTGGCGTCATCACCTGGCCGATGCGCAACCGGGCGACCGATTCAAGCGTTCCGGCCAGGTCGCCCTGGTCGAAGCCGGCGAGCACGTCCGGCGGCACGATCTGCCGCTCGATGGCGCGCTGCACCGCGCCGCGAAACAGCGAGGCCTTGTCGGCGTAGCGAGCGTAGACCGTGCGCTTGGTCATGTTGATGCGGGCGGCGATCATCTCGATCGTCGTCAGCTCGAACCCGTGCTCAAGGAACTCCTCCAGCGCGGCGTCGAGCAGCTCCTCATGGCGTGCCTCGGCCTGCTCGGTGGTGGGCCGCCCGGCCCCGCGGTGCCCGGTTGAGATTGCGTTCATTAAGCCAGACCGCCTAAATCGCCCTTGCGTCGTCGCCGGATTCAGTCATAATGATACGCACAAGGTGCCATTTGTCGAGCCCGGCAGCGGCACCCGCGGAAGGATGCCCCCATGAGCCAGGCAATCGAGAAACTGACGCGGCTGGTCGCCGCCGAGGACCGCTTCGACTACTCCCATGGCGAGCTGCGCGAGACGCAGCTGGCGGCGCTCGACGAGCGGTTTCAGGAGCGCAAGGACCGCATCAAGCTGCTCGGGCACCGGGCCCGCGAGGCCGGCATCGCCGAGATCCGCCGTCGCGAGGACATGGTCCCGCTGCTGTTCCCGCACAGCGTCTACAAGAGCTATCCGGAGAGCTTCCTGATCGCAGAGAAGTGGGGGCACCTCGGCAAGTGGCTCGGCGCGGTCTCCCCGTACCCGATCAGCCCGATCGAGACCGCGGACGTCACCGGCATCGACGACTGGATCGAGCGACTTGCGGCCAAGGGGCACTACGTTTCCTGCTCAAGCGGCACGACCGGCAAGTCGGCCATGCTGCTCGCCTCCGAGGCGGACATGGACTGGTCGCGCAGGGACACGGTCAATGTGTTTTCCTGGGGCTCGGGCGTGCAGCCGACGCGGGACCGGCGGATGATCGGCCTTGCGCCCATCGCGTCCGTCCCGAAGAACCTGGTCATCGGCGAGGCGCAGCAGGCGGCCTTCGGTGACCCGGCCAAGGAGAGGTTCAGGCTGCCGATCCCGCCGATCACCGTCGGCTCGCTGACCAAGATGGTCGTGCTACGGAAGAAGATCGCCGACGGCACGGCGCGGCCAGAGGAACTGGCCGATTTCGAGCAGACCTCCAGGGAGCGCCAGGAGACGCTGGAGGCGGCGATGATTACGGGTGCGGAGGCGCTCATCAAGTACCGGGACGAGAAGCTCTATATCGCGGGGCTGTGGAACGCGCTGTACCAGGTGGCCAAGATCGTCCGCGACATGGGGTACTCAGCCAAGGACTTTCACCCCGACAACTGCATCTATGTCGGCGGCGGGCTCAAGCGCGCGCAGTTGCCCCCGGACTATCAGGAGTTTGTCCACCAGACGTTCAACATCCCGGCCAGCCGGGACTTCCAGAACTATTCCATGCAGGAGCTCAATTCGGGCATGCCTAAGTGCCGCGGCGGCGGCCGGTATCACGTGCCGCCGTGGCTGGTGCCCTTCATCCTTGACGAGGAAGGCGGCGCCCTGCTGCCGCACGAGACCGGCGAGGTCGAGGGTCGCGCCGCCTTCTTCGACCTCTCGCTCGACGGGCGCTGGGGCGGAATCATCACCGGCGACAAGATCTCCCTCGATTTCAGTCCCTGCGCCTGTGGCGGCCAGAGTCCGTCGGTACGGAACAACATCGTCCGTTATGCGGACATTCAAGGCGACGACAAGATCGGCTGCGCCGGCACCGTCGACGCGTATGTGCGAGGCCTGTCATGAACGCCGTCAACACCGAGCGCAAGCCAGCCGATGCGGTCGTTTCCGCCCCGTTCTTCCTGCGGGGCGAGCTAGTCGAGGGCCAGGATGCCCGGCACCGCTCACGCGACCTGGGAGTCACTTTCGCGACGCCGCGGATGGCCCTGGACCGGGCGGTGCATCCGCGTACCGAGGTGCCGCCGCTGCTGAACGTCCCGCTCGCGGAAATCATCGATTTCCTCGTCGAGACCGGCGAACGGCTCCGCGACCCCGGCAACCCCTTCGTGGAGGAATGCATCGATCGCATGGCCGCCACCCATGTGCTGCCGCGTGCCGTGCTTGAAGGGCAGGTCAAGGGCGCGGCGGCCTATCTCGACAAGCGGCTGCTGCAAACGGTGGTGGAGCAGAACTTTCCCGATCCGAGGGCACTCGATGAGTGGGTGCCCAAGCAGGACTTCACCGGGCGCAGGAGCTTCGTTCGCGCTTTCGCGCCGAGGCTGATCCACGTGCTGCCTGGTAACTCCCCGGGCGTCGCGGTGAAGTCCATCGCCCAGGGAGCGATGGTCAAGGCCGTCAACCTGTTCAAGATGTCATCGAGCGATCCTTTCACCACCGTGGCGGTCCTGCGGACCATGGCGGGCATCGACCCCGGCCATGCCATCGTGAAGTCGATGTCGGCGGTCTACTGGCGCGGTGGCGACGATGCGGTGGAGCGGGCGCTGTACCGTCCCCAGTACTTCGACAAGATCGTGGCGTGGGGCGGCGGCGACGCGATCAGCAACGTGACCAAGTACCTCGGGCCAGGGTTCCAGCTGGTGTCATTCGACCCCAAGACGTCGATCTCGATGGTCGGCCGGGAGGCCGTCTTGTCGCAGGAGGCGCTCGACCTCGCCGCCGGCCTCGCCGCCACCGACGTCATGGTCCTCAACCAGGAAGCCTGCGTCGCTAGCCGGTTCATCTTCGTCGAGGCGGGCCAGGACGACGCGGACCGGTTCTGCGAGCGGCTGCACGCGCGCATCACCGAGAAGGCGGCCGCCTCGGGTGACGCCAGGCCGCTCGACCTGGACCTGCGCGAGCAGATCGGCACGCTGGTGATGCTCGACGACGAGTTCCGCGTGTGGGGCAAGACCGACGGTAGGGGGCTGGTGATCCGGTCAGACGAGCCGGTGGACTTCCACCCCGTCAACAAGACCGCCAACGTGGTCCGGGTGGACTCGCTCGACGATGCCATCAGGTACGTGAACGTGGCGACGCAGACGGTCGGCTTCTACCCGCACCAGCGCATGCCGGACTACCGTGACCGGCTCGCTAGCTGCGGAGCCCAGCGCATCGTCCGGCTGGGTGAGGCGGGGCCGAGCACCATCGGCAACCCGCACGACGCCATGTACCCGCTGCACCGCTTCGTGCACTGGATGGCGCACGAGGACGGGGTGGTGCCGGGCAACGGCGCGATGGCATGAACCCGCCGGCCTGGCGAGCACCGCTCGCCGCCCGGAAGTCGCGCCTAGCGCGCGGGCGGCAGCGGTGGTGATGAGCTGCCGCTGGTGACGCCGACCAGGTGCCGGCCGTAGCGCTCCCAGTTCGCATACGGTGCCATGGCGCCCTGGTGGGTAAACGCGAGCAGGTCCCGCAGGAGCCGCTGGATGGGCCGGTCCAGCCGGATCTCGTCGGTCGGGCAGACGTCGAAGAGCCGCTCGATGGCCTCCCGGGCCAGCTTGTAGCACTGGGTCCCGCCGGCGCCGGTCAGCATCGGATCGGTGATCCTCATCGCGCCCGGCTGGAGCGTCGAGAGCACCCAGTGCTGGTAGGACTCGATCATCGTGATGTTGCTGTGGGCGACGGCGATCGCCGTCTGCACGATCGCGGAGTCATACATTCTCTCGTAGCCGAGCATCCTGATGCCCCGGCCCTTGGCCAGGTCGTGGAATGCCTCGAGCGCGTAGCGGGCCATGCCGAGCGGCAGCGCCGCCGTGAACGCGTAGCCGCTGTCGCCGACCTGCAGCGCCTTGAAGGCGTCGGCGATCCGGCGCGAGACCCGGTGCTCGGGTATGAACAGCTCACCGCACTCCACTGAGTTGCTCCCGGTGCCCGCCGCGCCCATCACGTGCCAGTCATCGGCGATCGTAAGCTCCGACAGCGGGATCAGGCAGAACGCGTCCGAGGTGGTTTCGTCGCGTTCCTCAATCGAGACGCGCAGCAGGTCCCAGTCCGCGTGGTGGCAGCCGCTGTTGAATGGCCAGCGTCCCCGGCCCCGGATCCGGATGCCCCCGTCGACCGCCTCGCAGGCCGCGCCGGCGGCGGCGAAGGTGCCGGAGAACTTCGCGTTAGGCCGCTCGGCGTATATCTCGGCCAGCGTCTGTTCGGGCAGGCTTTCCGCCATGCGGCCGATGCCGCTGTAGATCGACATGACCCAGGCGGTGGACGGGCAGCCGCTGGCGATGTGGGTCATCGCGGCCGCGGCCGTGGCCGCGGCGGTGCCGTAGCCGCCGCGCTTCGCCGGCCTGAGCATGCGGAACAGGCCGGCTTCCTCGATGGCTTGCACGTTCTCGTCCGGCACGCGGCCCAGCCGCTCAGCCAGGCCCGCGTTCGCCCGCAGCAGCGGGATCAGTGCCTTCGCCCGGCTGATCAGTTCCTCGGCGCTCGGCGCCGCCGGCTTGCCGTCAAGCACCGTCTCGGTCACGCTCGTCCTCCCCTTGGTGTCGTCCGCCACTGTCACCCTCAGCCTCCGATGCGCAGGCCCTTACATTCGATTAGTTTGATTAGTAACCTATCTTGCGGTGCGCGCAGGCTCAATGGCGAGCCGACAACTATTCGATCTTCAGGAGGCCAGCCCAGTGAATATTCGTTCCATCAGACCGTTCGTCGCGGTCGCGGCGACCGTCAGCTGCCTCGCGCTCGTCGCGTGCAGTTCGGGGTCAAGCTCGATATCTTCGACCCCGCCCGCCTCGCCCACGTCCGCCGCGTCGTCGGCTAGCGCCCCCGCCGCGTCGGCCAGCGCTTCTGCCTCAGCCTCAGCCTCAGCGGTGGCATCCGGTTCGAGCTCGAACATTCCCGCGGGCCTGACCGGCGACGCGAAGACAGTCGCTACCAACTGGGTGGCGTTCTTCGACCCGGCGACGCCGACCGCGACGAAGGTGACCCTGCTTCAGAACGGCTCGAAGTTCTCGGCGGTCCTGGCCGGCGAGGCGAGCTCGTCTCAGGCCAAGGAGACCGCGGCGCAGGTCACCGCAGTCACCGTCACTGGCTCTACGGCCAGCGTCACCTGGAACCTGCTGCTTTCCGGGTTCCCGGTGGTCAAGGCGCAGAAGGGCCAAGCGGTGCTGACCAATGGCACGTGGCAGGTGGCCGACTCCAGCTTCTGCGGCTTGCTCAGCCTGCAGCCGCCGGTCCCCGCTGCCTGTAAATCGTAGGTGAGGACGACAGCGCCCGGCCCTGCTGCAGGCCGGGCGGCTGGTATTGATTAGTTCGATTAGTAATCTATCTTATGGATGGTGCGGCGCGGCCAGCTTGCGGCGCGGCCGCGCCGCAAGCTCGACGACTTCTTCCCCTTAGCAGAAAGTAAGGACGGCCCATGACAGTACGCAGCCGAGACGACGCGACGGGGACCGCGTTCCTGGTCCTGGACTACGCGGCCTACATCGTCGAGAACTTCAGCCACGACGCCGGCGTCGCGCGGCAGGCCGCGGTCGCACTGGCGGCGGCCCGCCGGGCCGGCCTGCCGGTCATCCACGTGGTGCCGGACGGGATGCAGGACCAGATCCACCCGCTCGTGGCGCCTGCGGCGGCCGAGCCGGTGCTCGGCAAGAAGTCCCTGAGCGCCTTCGCCACCACCAACCTGGACGAGATGCTGCGGCAGGCGGGCATCGGCCAGCTCATCATCGTCGGCGTGGCTACCTCGGGGACCGTGCTGTCCACCACCCGGTGGGCGGTCGACACCGGGTACCGGGTCACCGTCTGCGCGGACGCCTGCGCCGACCCGGACCCAGGTGCCCACGCTGCGCTGACGGATGAGAACGTCTTCCCGCGGAGCTGGCTCGGGCTATGGCGCATCGCCCGGGTGCTGCCCACGGCGCGGATCAGCGAGCTTGGCGGCTGACGGCCAGGCAGAATGCGCCAGGGCCGTCCCTGGTAGCCGCGCTCAGTACCTGCTCGCACAGCTCGCCAGATAGTCCGACAAGTGCAATGATATAACTATGTGTGGAGATGAGGTCGGGTACCGGCCAGTCCCGCCACTGACTTGACCGACGGGAGGGGCTCGTGCACCCGGTAGACATCGCCGCGCTGCTGCTGAGGGCGGTTCTCGGCATTACCATGCTGGCCCACGGCTGGAACCACGCGTTCGGCGGCGGCAAGATCGCGGGCACCACCCGCTGGTTCGCCTCCATCGGCATGCGGCCCGCTTGGGTGCACGCCTACGTGGCGACCCTCACCGAGATCGGCTCCGGCGTGCTGCTGCTCCTTGGGCTGCTCACTCCGCTGGCGGCGGCCGGCGTCCTCGGCACCATGCTGGTGGCCCTGGTCACCGCCCACCTCAAGAACGGGTTCTTCATCTTCCGGCCCGGCCAGGGGTATGAGTACGTGCTGATGATCTGCGTCGTGGCGGTCGCGCTGGCCGGAACGGGCGGGGGATGGCTGTCCCTCGACCACGCGGCCGGCTACCCCATCAGCGGCTGGGTGGCCTACGCGGTCTGCGTGGGGGCCGGCGGCATCGGCGCCGCCCTCACCCTGCTCACCTCCTGGCGCCCGGCCCCGCCGGTGACCGAGCCGGCCGCGGCCGAGCCGACCGCCACCGCCTGACCGGTCGGCGCTAAGGCGCCGCCAGCGCGAGCGAGGAAGCCCGAGATGACGCCAGCCGCACACTTTGCCCAGATCGACCGCGAGAACAACCGCCACCTTGCCTTCGGCGCTGGCCCTCACCGGTGCCTGGGGTCGCACCTCGCGCGCCGGGAACTGCTGGTCGGGCTGACCGAATGGCACCGGCGGATCCCCGAGTACCGGCTCGACCTGGACGTTCCGATCACCGAGCACGGCCGCCAGGTAGGACTGAATAACCTGCCGCTGGTCTGGGACCGGCACTAGGAGTCCGGCGGGCCGGGCTAATGGCCGGGTCGGACGCTAACCTTGACCATGCATGCAGCAGCGGACCGAAACGCCAGGCCAGCCGTGAACCGCAGGCTGGCTAGCCGGGAGCGCGCCAACTCCCGCGGCGACGCGACCCGCCAGGACCTCCTCACGACGGCCGAGCAGCTTTTCGCCGAGCGCGGGATCGAGGCCGTACCGCTGCGCGATATCGGCGTCGCGGCGGGCCAGAAGAATCACGCGGTGGTGCAGTACCACTTCGGTGACCGGGAAAGCCTGGTCCGGGAGGTCATCGCCTTCCGTGCCTCGCTCAGCGAGCGGCTGCGGGTGGAGATGTTCGCCGACCTCGTCGCCCGCGGCCAGCCCCAGGTCTGCGACCTGGTGCGCGTCTTCGTCCTGCCGATGGCGGCCCACCTGGAACAGCACAGTCACTACCTCGCGTTCATGTCGCGCTACATCACCGAGCGCGGCGGGTACCGAGGGCTCGAGTCGATTGGCATCCCGACGAACACCGTCGCCACGCTGCGCAGCCTGCTCGGCCGGCTGCTGCCGGGCCACCCGGTCGCGGTACTCGACGAGCGCTGGACGGTGGTGATGACGAGCACCATCCACACCCTGGCTCGCTACCAGGCCGTCCTGGTCTCCGGCGGTGACCTCGGATCGCCGGTTGAGGCGCTGCTCGAGGACCTGGTGCGGTTCCTCACCGCGGGACTCGAAGCCCCGGCCGGCCCCGCGGCCAGCGCAGGGGCGCGGCGCCCGGCCGTGTCCCGGGCCAGCCGGGCGCGGGGCCGGAGTAAGACCGCCTGAGCCGGGGCCGGCCGCTTCTTCCGCGGTCAATGTTGACCCGCGGCCCCCTAATGCCTAAGATGCCAAGGTATGAGTGCAGACAAGGTAAAGGGTCATCTCGACTTGCTGCTGCTAGCCATCCTCAGCACAGCGCCAGGACATGGCTACGCGGTCATCACCCAGCTGCGTGAACGCACGGACGGGTTGCTCGACCTCACCGAGGGAGCGGTATACCCGGCTCTCCACCGCCTTGAAGATCTCGGGTTCCTGGCCAGTGAGTGGCACCCCGTCAACGGGCGGCGCCGACGGCTGTACCGGCTGACTCCCTCGGGCCACAACGCGCTAGCGCACCAACGCGCAGAATGGCAGAGCCTCACGCAGGCGATCGGCAACGTGGTCCGCTCCGCACCCGCCAGAACGGCGGAAGCCTGATGAATCATCCTGACGATAGCCCGATCGGGTTCTTCCTCGACGACCTCTTCGAAGCCACGCGCGCACTTCCGCCGCGGGACGCCCGGTACCTCTTGGCCGAGACCGAAGCACATCTGCGCGACTCCGCTGACGCCGCGATGGCCGACGGCGCGCAATCCTACGAGGCGGAACTCGGGGCCCTGGCGGCTTTCGGTACTGTCGACGATCTCGTCCCGCGCGAAAGCCGGCGAATCCGGATGCCGTTGCGGAGACTCGCCGGCCAGATTCTGCGCAGCGCGATGCTGCTGGGGGCAATCGGCGCAATGACCGTCGGGGCCAGCGGCGTAGCGGCCGGCCTGATCTACCTGATTGGTGGTGCGAGCTCAATTGTCACGGTCCCCGCGGCGGCACTCACTCCGCAAGATTGCGCTCGCTGGCTATCTCAGCAAGCGGCCGCGAACTGCCATCAAGCGGCACTGTCAGACTGGGCCTTCGAGACGGTCTATGGCCGCCTCGCAGTGGGACTGGCCGGTGTCCTGCTGCTGATCGCCTACCGTTCCTGCAAGCGCCGGTGGCCGGGCAATGCGGGGCTGACCCCGATGGTCACCGATACCGCGGCCGCGCTCGCCTTCGCGGTCGCGGGACTCTGGACGGCCGGCCTCGGCGTGGACGCCATGATCGTGTCGGGTGGCCAAGGGGCCGGTCAATGGCTGAGTGCCGCACCGGTAGCGCTTGCCGCAACGGCCGTCTACTGCACCAGACTCGCGAAGCGCATCCGGCAGGAGCCGGTTCGCTGACGACGGCGCCCGACCGGGTAGCGTCCGGGGTTTCGCGACCGGTCACAGTTTGAACCGGCGGACCTTGCCGACGCTGGTCCGGGGCAGCGCCTCGATCAGGTGCCAGTCGCGCGGGCGGGCGGCCGCCGCCAGGTTGCGCTCTGACCACTCCGCGAGGTCGCTGATGGCCGGCGGATGCTCCGGGTCACGCGGGACGACGTAGGCGACGGGCACCATGTCGCGGACCGGATCGGGGCGTCCGAGAACGGCGCACTCGAGGACCCCGGGCGCCTGGGCGAGGGTGGCCTCGACCTCGGTCAGGCTGACGTTCTCGCCGGATACCTTGATCACGTCGTCGCGTCGTCCGACGAAGTGGAGCGCGCCACTGTTATCGGCACTGGCGCCGTCGGCGCGGGCCACCATGTCGCCCGTATGGAACCAGGTGGCGCCGTCGCGCTGGACCAGCGACCGGCCGGTCGCGGCCGGGTCGTCCAGGTACTCCAGGAAGATGTCGGCCCCGGGCACCCCGCGCAGGACAAGCTCACCGGGCTCGCCGGCCGGCGGTTCCGCTCCGGTCTCGGGGCTGCGCAGCACGACCGGGCGTCCCTCGACCGGCGGGCCGATGGTGTCGTTGCGGTACGGGCTTGAGACATCGGCGCAGACGATCGCGACAGTCTCGGTCATGCCGTAAAGCTGCCGCGGCCGGCAGCCGGCCAGCTCCGCGAACTCGTCGTAGTGCTGCGCGCCGAGGTTCTGCGCGAACCAGACGTGCTGCAGCGCCGCGGCCGGCGCGTCGGCCGGCCGGCGGGCGAGGATCATCCGGATCGGCGCGGCGAACAGGCTCGCGTGCGTGGCCGACCGGTCGCGGGCCTGGCGCAGCCACTGGGAAGCGGAGAACGCAGAGGTCAGCGCGACGCTGGCACCGACCGCGATCGCCGGGGCGATGCAGTAGTACTGTGCGTTGGCGTGAAACAGCGGCAGGGTGACCAGCCAGCGGTGCTCCGGCCGGAGCCCGACGATGGCGGACATCGTGTCGGCGACGTGCGCGTAGTTGTGCTGCGTGAGCACGACGCCCTTCGGCTCGGAGGTCGTCCCCGAGGTGAACATGACCGCCAGCCGGTCCGCCGGCGCGACGGCGGCCGCCGTCGCAGTGTGCCCGCCCGCCCCGTCAGCGGGTGCCAGGGCAGCGAGTGACCCGTCAGCGCCCGTTACGTCGGCGAGGGCCACGTCGGCGGCCGTCTCCGTCAGCTCAATCGTGGCCAGCCGCCCAGCGGCCGACTCTCGCACCCCGGCCGCGTAGGCGTCCGCCCGGCTCGCCGCGCAGACCCCCGCGGCCGGGCGGACCCGGTCCAGCTGCCGGCTGATGTCGCGGGCGGTGGACGTCGGGTCGACCGGCACCAGCCAGGCGCCAGACCGCGCGCAGGCGAGCCAGATCGCGATGAAGGCGGGGCAGTTGCGCAGCACCACGTGGACCGCTGACCCCGCCGTCACCCCGGCCGCCGCCAGGGTCGCGCCCATGCGGGTGACCACCTCGTCGAACTCACGGTACGTCCACTGCGACACCGACTGGTCCGGCCCCTCGAAGATGAGGAACAGCCGGTCGCCGCTGGTGGCCACCGCCGTCTCCCAGCGCCGGGCGAACGTCATCTCGGCGCTGGCTGGCCGGCCGGAAACCGGGCGAGAAGACGAGCCGGTCACTGGGCGAAGCCGGGCCCGGCCGCCCGTTCCAGCCGGCGCAGCAGGGCCGGCCACTCGATGCCCGAGTCGAGCTGGCTGTCCCACTGACGCGCGGTCAGCTCGATCGTCTCTCGCGGCGGGATGATCAGCGGCTGGCCGGTGGCCTGCGCGAGCAGCTGGCTGCGGGCCGCCTTCTCCAGGTAGAACATCTCGACAAAGGCCTGCGCGACGGTTGCGCCGACGGTCAGGCTGCCGTGATTGTGCAAGATCATCGCCGCGCGGTCGCCGAGGTCGGCGACGAGCCGTTCCCGTTCCCCCTGGGACAGCGCGATGCCCTCATAGTCGTGGTAACCGATCCGGCCGTACAGCCGCATCGCGTGCTGTGTCAGCGGGAGCAGGCCCTCCGGCAGCGTCGACAGGGCCATCTGCGCCTCGGTGTGCAGGTGCATCACGCAGCCCGCGTTCTCCCTGGTGGAGTGGATCGCGCCGTGGATGACGAAGCCGGCCGCGTTCGGCTCGTACCCGCCGCTGTCCCCGATGACGTTCCCGTCCAGGTCGATCTTGATGAGGCTGGACGCGGTGATCTCGTCGAACCCCAGGCCGAGCGGGTTGACCAGGAAGTGGTGCCCCGGCCCGGGCACCCGCGCGGAGATGTGGGTGTACACGAGGTCGTCCCAGCCGAACAGGGCGCATAGCTGGTAGGCGGCGGCGAGGTCACGGCGCACCGCGGTCTCGGCCGGGCTGCGCTCCCCGGTCTCGGCCAGGTGACCCGCGTGCAGCCTGAAGTCGGTGTAGACGGTGGTCTCGCTCATGCGCTGCTCCTGCTCAGACTAGGGACACGCCGCCGTCGACCTGGAGCGTGTGCCCGGTGACGAACGCGGCCGCCTCCGACGCCAGGTAGACCGCGGCGGCGCCGATCTCGGGCGGCCGCGCGTGGTTGCGCGGCAGCGCGGTCTTGCGCCCGATGGCCATCATGCGTTCCGGGTCTTCCGCCCGGGCGCGAGCGAACACGCCGTGCTCCGGGTGGAGCCGGCTGCCGCTGCTCATGTCGCTGTAGGGGTCGTCGGACCGGGTCCCGTAGGGCGCGATGGCGTTGACCGTAATCCCGGTTTCGCCGAGTTCGAGCGCGAGCACCCGGGTGAACGCGTGCACCCCGCCCTTGGCCGCCGAGTAGACGGCCAGGTAACGGTCGCCGATGAACCCGGCGGTCGAGCCGATGTTGATGATCCGCCCGCTGCCTCGTTCAAGCATGGCGGGCAGCACCAGGTGGGTGCAGCGGAACGTCGTCATCAGGTTGAGCTCGAGGTCGGCTCGCCACTGGTCCGGGGTCGATGACGCGAACGGGGTGACCGCCACGTTCCCGCCGACGTTGTTGACGAGCACGTCGATCTGGCCGAAGGCGGCCAGGGTGTCGGCGACCATCCCGGCCACCTCGTCTTCGACGGTCATGTCGGCCGGGCGCCACAGCACGTCGGCGGCGCCCTGCTCGCGGGCGAGCTTGGCCACCAGTTCGCCGGCGACGGGATCGCGGCCGTTGATCACCACCCGGGCGCCTTCCGCGGCGAACGCGAGCGCGATGCCCCGGCCGATGTTAGCGGTGGCGGCGGTAACGATGACGACCTTGCCTGCCAGTCCCGTCTGCACGGCACCTCCACGCTGAGCGGCGACCCTGCTGTCCAGCTTTGGACTATATCAGTATGATGATACAACTGAAAGTACGGAACGATGGATGGTGACTCATGGCGGCGCTGCTGAACGAGGACGAGCGGGCACTGCGCGACGCGGTGCGGTCCTTTCTCGACAAGAAGGTGGCGCCGCTGGTGGCGGCGCACGAGCAGGCCCGCACGTTCCCGTGGGAGCTGCTGCCGCAGCTGTACGACTTCGGCTACGTCCGGGGCGGCGTGCCCGAGGCGGCCGGGGGAGACGAGCTGCCGATGATGATGCAGGCCATCCTCATGGAGGAGGCCGGCCGCTGCTGGGGCTCGCTGCGGACCACCGTCAACGTTCAGGGCATGGTGGCCCGGGTGCTCGGCGCGGCCGGCCGCGCGGAGCAGGCCGAGCGGTTCCTCCAGCCCCTGCTCGCGGGCCGCCGGTTCGGCTGGTTCGGGCTGACCGAGCCGGACGCGGGCTCGGACGCGGGCGCGCTGCGCACTACCGCCCGGCGCACCAAAGACGGGTTCGTGGTCAACGGGAGCAAGCTTTACATCACCAACGCGCTCGGGTGCGACTTCGGCATCCTGTTCGTCCGGGTGGTCGACGAGGACGGCACCGACCACGGGATCACCGGGCTGCTGGTCGACGCGGCCGAGTCCCGGTTCGGCGTGCACGACATCCCGCACATGCCGCTCCGGTCGACCACCAGCTGCGAGCTGACGTTCGACGACACCCTGGTGCCGGCGGGCAACGTGCTCGGCAAGCTCGGCGGCGGCCTGTCGCTCGGCATGGCGGCCGTCAACGCGGGCCGACTCAACATGGCGATGGGCGCGGTCGGGCTGTCCCAGGCCTGCCTGGAGGAGTCGATCAGGTTCTGCCGCCAGCGCGAGCAGTTCGGCAAGCCCATCGCCGGGTTTCAGCTGGTGCAGCAGATGGTGGTCGAGATCGCGACCCTGACGGAGACGTCCCGGCTGCTCGGCTACCACGCCGCCAGGAGCATCGACGCGGGCGAGCCCGGGCGGTACGAGTGCTCGATGGCCAAGTACTACTGCGGCGAGTCGGCCGGGCGGGCCGCCACCCTGGCGCTGCAGCTGCACGGGGGAGCCGGGCTCATGGAGGAGTCGCCGGTCGAGCGGTACTTCCGCGACGCCCGCGAGGCCACCATCCCCGAGGGAACCAGCCAGATCCAGATCCTGCACCTCGGCAAGGCGCTGCTCGGCCACTCGGCACTCCGCTGACCGGCCCTCGGCTGATCGGCCCTCGGCTGATCGGCTCTGGGCTGAGTGAGGTGGGTAACCTTGCCCCCGTTCCGTGATCTCTCTATATTAGTTATACAAATAGACTCTTCACTGCCAACCGGGAGCCCGACCGCCCATGTCATCAGCCGCCGGCCCATCGGCTGCGCCCGACGACGTCCTGATCCGCCGCGAAGGCGGCATCCTGGTCGTCACCATCAACCGGCCGCAGCAGCGCAACGCCGTGAACGGCGCGGTCTCGGCCGGGATCGCCCGCGCGCTCGACCTGCTCGACCGCACCACCGAGCTGCGGGTCGGCGTGCTGCACGGGGCCGGGCCAGCTTTCTGCGCGGGCATGGACCTGAAGGCGTTCGCGGCCGGGGAGCAGATCAGGGATCCCGTGCGGGGTTTCGGCGGCATCGTCGAGCGGCCGCCGGCCAAGCCGCTGATCGCCGCGGTGGAAGGCTGGGCGCTCGGCGGCGGGTTCGAGATCGTGCTCGCCTGCGACATGGTCACCGCGGGCAAAGGCGCCCGGTTCGGCCTGCCCGAGGTGCGCCGCGGGCTGGCCGCACGCGGCGGCGGCGTGTTCCGGCTGCCGCGCCGCCTCCCGCAGGCGGTGGCGATGGAGCTCATTTGCACCGGAGCACCGCTCGACGCGGCCCGGGCCGAGCACTTCGGCCTGGTCAACCGCCTGGTCGATGACGGGCAGGCGCTCGCCGCGGCGCTCGAGCTGGCGGCGCAGGTTGCCGCGAGCGCGCCGATGTCGGTGCGGGCCTCCAAGGCGGTCGCGGTCGACTCGGCCGACTGGCCGGCGGGCGAGGGCTTCCAGCGGCAGCGGGCCTACCTGGAACCGGTGTTCGGCTCGCAGGACGCGGCCGAGGGCGTCGCCGCCTTCCGTGAGCGCCGCGACCCGGTCTGGCAGGACCGGTGACCCGGGTCTTCGGCGGCGAGCCCGCCGGTGCCGCGGACGAGTAGGGGACGCGATGACGCAGGACGCCTATCAGGGCAAGGTAGCGGTGATCACCGGCGGCGGCCGCGGCTTCGGCAAGGCCTTCGGCACGGCCCTGGCCGCCCGGGGCGCCCACGTGGTACTGGCCGACATCGACGGCGCGGCGGCCGCGGCGGCCGCGGCGGAGATCACGGGCAAGGGCGGCCGCGCCGTCGGCGCGGCCTGCGACGTGGCCGACGAGGCCGCCGTGGCCGCGGTTTTCTGCGAGGTCGCGGAGCGGCACGGCGGCATCGACATCCTCGTCAACAACGCCGGCCTGCACTCGGCCGCCTACAACAAGCCCTCGGCCGAGATCGGCATCGCCGGCCTGCGGCGGCTGTTCGACGTCAACGTGATCGGGGTCTACATCTGCTCGCTGGCCGCCCGGCCCGCGATGAGCGGCCGACCTGGCGCCGTCGTCGTCAACATCTCATCCTCGGCCGCCTACGCGAACCGCGCCGCCTACGGGGTGTCCAAGCTGGCCGTCCGCGGCGCCACCGCCCAGCTGGCGCGTGAGTTCGCCGCCGACGGCATCCGGGTCAACGCGATCGCGCCCGGCCTGATCTTCACCGACACCATCCGGGCGGAGCTGCCAAGGGACGAAGTGGCCCGCGTCATGTCGCAGCAGATCCTGCCGCGCGAGGGTGAGGAACGTGACATCGTCGACGCGCTGCTGTACCTCGTCTCACCCGCCGCGTCGTTCGTGACCGGGGAGACGCTGCGCGTCACCGGCGGCTTCGCGCTCTCTGTCTTATGCCAGCGCCAACAGGAAGGAACAGCTCGTGCGAGATGCGGTAATCGTAGACGCGGTGCGCGCGCCGATCGGCCGCCGCAAGGGGACCCTGCGGGAAGTGCACCCGGTCGACCTGTCGGCGTCCGTGCTGACGGCGCTGGCCGGCCGGAACCAGCTCGACCCGGAGCTGATCGAGGACATCGTCTGGGGCTGCGTCACCCAGATCGCCGAGCAGTCCACCAACGTCGGCCGGCTTGCGGTGCTCGCGGCCGGCTGGCCCGAGTCGATCCCCGGGGTGACCCTGGACCGTGCCTGCGGCTCGAGCCAGCAGGCGGTGCACTTCGCCGCCGCCAGCGTCATCGCCGGCCATTACGAGGTCGTCGTGGCCGGCGGCGTGGAGTCGATGAGCCGGGTCCCGCTCGGTTCCGCGCGGGCGGTCGGCGAGCCGTTCGGTCCCAAGGTCAAGGAGCGCTACCAGCGCGACAGCTTCAGCCAGGGCCTCGGCGCGGAGGACATCGCCCGCCGCTGGGGCCTGTCCCGTACCCAGCTGGATGAGTTCGCGCTCGAGTCCCATCGGAAGGCCGCGGCCGCGACCGACGGCGGCGCCTTCGCCGGGCAGCTCGTCCCGGTCAGTGGCCCGGACGGCGAGCTCACGGCCGACGAGGGCATCCGGCGCGACTCCTCGCTTGAGAAGCTGGCGTCACTCAAGCCCGCCTTCCTCGACGACGGCGTCATCCACGCGGGCAACAGCTCGCAGATCTCCGACGGCTGCGCCGCCCTGCTGATCACCACCAGTGAGCGGGCGGCCGAGCTCGGCCTGCGGCCGCTGGCGCGGTTCCACTCCGGCGCGGTGACCGGCGACGACCCGGTGACCATGCTGACCGCGCCGATCCCGGCCACCGCCAAGGTGCTCAAGCGGGCGGGCCTGACCATCGACGACATCGGCGCCTTCGAGGTCAACGAGGCGTTCGCGAGCGTACCGCTGGCCTGGGAGGCGGAAACGGGCGCCGACCACGCGAGGCTCAACCCGCTCGGCGGCGCCATCGCCGTCGGGCACCCGCTCGGCGCGTCCGGCGCCATCTTGATGACCCGGATGGTCCACCACATGCGCGACCACGGGATCCGCTACGGCCTGCAGACGATGTGCGAGGCCGGCGGCATGGCCAACGCGACCGTCATCGAACTGCTGGCCAGCTGACCGGTTACCCGACACCGTCGCCAACGACATCCACCAAGGAGCAGCCGTGCAACTAGATTCCATTTCCGCCCTGGTCACCGGCGGCTCGTCCGGGCTCGGCCTGGCGACCGTGCGCCGCCTGCTCGCGGCCGGCGCCAAGGTGGGCATCGCGGACCTGAACCCCCCGTCCGATGACGACCTCGCGGAGCTGGGCACGGGGGTCATCTTCGCCAAGGCCGACATCACCGACGAGACCGCGGTGAACGACGCGCTCGACGCCGTCGAGGCCGGGGGCGGCCCCCTGCGCGCGGTGGTGCACTGCGCGGGCCGCGGCGGTGACCGGGTACGGATACTCGACAAGGAGGGCAACCCCGGCTCGCTGGAGACCTTCGCTGAGGTCGTCCGGGTCAACCTGGTGGGCACCTACAACATCCTGCGACTGGGCGCGGCGCGCATCGCCCGCACCGAGCCGGTCGACGGCGAGCGCGGGGCCATCGTGCTCACCGCGTCGGTCGCGGCCTTCGACGGCCAGATCGGCCAGACGTCCTACACCGCCACTAAGGCGGCCGTGCACGGCATCACCCTGGTCGCCGCGCGCGACCTCGCCAGCAGGCAGATCCGGGTGAACACGATCGCCCCCGGTACCTTCGACACGCCCATGCTCGCCCGCCTCAGGCAGGACATCAGGGACGGCCTGGCCGCCGCGGTGCCGCACCCGAAGCGGCTCGGCGACCCGGACGACTACGCACACCTCGCGGTCAGCCTGCTGGAGAACCGGTACGTCAACGGCGAGACCATCCGCCTTGACGGCGCCATCCGCATGCCCCCGCGCTGACATCCTTACGGGAGCCACGGATGCGGATCGAACCAGGACGGGTCGCGGTGGTAACCGGCGGCGCCAGCGGGATCGGCTACGCGCTGGCCGCCGCCGCGGCCAACCGCGGCCTGCGGGTCGTGCTGTCCGACGTCCGCGCCGATGCCCTGGACGCCGCCGCCGGCCGGCTGCGCGAGTCGGGCGCGGTGGTGGCGACGGTGGTGGCGGACGTGTCCCAGCCGGCCGGCATCGAGCGCCTCGCCCGGGCCGCCTTCGCCCTCGGCCCGGTCCAGCTGGTCTGCTCTAATGCGGGGATCGTGGTGCTCGGCCGCGCCTGGGAGCTGACCGCGGCCGACTGGGACCGGGTCATGAACATCAACTTCATGGCCACGGTGCACCTGGTCCGCGCGTTCGTGCCCCGGCTGCTCGAGGCTGGCCTGCCCGCGCAGCTGCTGGTCACCGGGTCGATGGCCTCGGTTACCGCCCGGCCCGGCATCAGTTCCTACGTCGCGGCGAAGCACGCGCTCCTCGGCCTCTGCGAATCGCTGACCCAGGAGCTGGCCGCCGTCAGCGCCGACGTCGGGGTGACCCTCCTGCTGCCGGGTAAGGTCGCCACCGGGATGAGCCGCGAGGACTACCCCGACGCGATCACCCCGGACGAGGCGGCCAGGATCGCGTTCGACGCGGTCACGCACCGCCGGCCGCTCGCGTTCACCCACGCCGACCGGATCCCCGAGGTTGAGCAGCGGTTCGCGGCGATAATCGCCGCCGGCCGGCCCCGCGAGTAACAGCCGGTCATTGTCACGGCGCGCATTAGCGATGGGGCACCGGCCGGCGGCGCCCACAGCATTCCCGCATTATTTGAGAGTTCTACTCTCAAATTAAGAGTGATACTCTCAGAATGTGACTATCACAGCCAAGCAGCGCGCCTCGCGGGGCGGCAAGAGCGGCCAGGCCCGGACGCGCCTGGCTCGCGCCGCGGTCGTGCGGGCCGCCCGGACGCTGTTCCTCGAACGCGGCTACGCGGGAACCACCGTCGAGGCCATCAGCGACGTGTCGGATGTCCCGCCCGCGACCGTGTACCGTCTCTTCTCCTCCAAGCTCGGGATCCTCAAGGCACTGCTTGACGTCTCGATAGCCGGTGACGACGAGACCATCCCGCTGGCGGACCGGGACCACGTCCGTGCGCTCCTCGCGGACCCAGATCCCAGGAGCCAGCTGTCAGGCTTCGCGGGCATCACCCGCGGCATCATGACGAGAACCGAGCCTGTGCACCGGATCCTCGTGAGCGCGGCGGCCTCCGATTCCGCCGCGGCTGCCCTGCTCGCCGAGCAGACGCGGCACAGGCAGCAAGGCCAGGCGCAGATCGCCCGTTCCCTGGCCCTCGCCGGGGCCCTGCGGCCGGAACTGCGTGAGCGCGAGGCCGCGGACATCATCCACGCGCTCATGTCGCCCGAGGTCTACCGGTTGCTCGTCTCCGACCGAGGCTGGCGCCCCGCGCGATACGAACGATGGCTGACAAGGATCCTCATCGACCAGATGCTCCCCCCGCCGAGGTACCAACCTGAAAGGACACCGGAATGTACACCAGAAACGAACCGATGACCCGCACCAGCCGCCACGGGCCTGCGCGTTACCTGGCGGCCGGCTACTGGCTAGCTACTGCGGCGGTGGTCGGCGAAATGGGCCTTGGAGGTGTCTGGGACATCGCTCGCCTGCCCTTCGTCACCGACCTTGTCACAGGCCTGGGCTATCCGACGTACTTCCTGGTACTGCTGGGAATCTGGAAGGTGCTGGGAGCGTTCGCCCTGCTCATCCCGGGTCGCCCGCTGCTCAAGGAATGGGCCTACGCCGGCGCCTTCTTCACCTACACCGGGGCCATGGTCTCGCACCTGACCACCGGCTACGCCCTCGGCGAGCTGGGCCTGCTGGCCATCTTCACGATCCTGACGGTGCTGTCCTGGGGGCTGCGTCCCCCCAGCCGCCGCCTGTGGCGGCAGACGCCGACCGCGCCGCTGGTCACGAAGGCCGCGACCGGGCAGCCAGCACCGTCCGCGACCCGGTGAGATCCCGCTGGCGGATTCGTACCCAGCGGCACGCCCCAGGCCGTGAGCTTTGAGGTGCCTTGCTGTCGGATCACCCGTTGCGGGTGATCCGCCGGCAGCCGTCTCGGCGTGACTATCAGGAGCCAGTCTTTCTGTCTGCGGTGCCTGGACAACGGCGGGGGACAAAGCGCTAATGAATCTACTGCTCGAGAGGCTTGCTGGGGTCGCGGCCCGGAGGCACTGGATTTTCATCATCGGCTGGGTGATTATCCTCGGCGGACTGCTCGGCGCCAAGCACTCGTTCGGTGGTGAGTTCGTCAATAACTACACGATTCCTGGCAGCGGTTCCGCGACTGGCCTCAACGTGCTGAACAGCACCTTTCCGCAGCAAGGCGGGTATGGCGGGCAGATCGTCTTTCACGCCAACAGCGGCACCGTCACCGCACAGCAGGCGGCGGTCAACCAGTCGGTAAGCAACGTGGCGAAACTGCCGGACGTCATCAAGGCAGTCAGCCCGTTCGCGTCGTCCAATACGGGCACGGTCTCCAGTAACGGCACGATCGCGTACGCCAATGTGAGCTGGAGCGTCAACCCGGACTCGCTCGATGCCAGCTATCTGGACAACCTGAACAATGCGGTGGCACCTGCCGTTAAAGCGGGCCTCCAGGTCGAGTACGGGGCCGGGGCCGGCGAGATCGGCCAGCAGACGCAGGACCAGGCGTCCGAGGTCATCGGCCTGTCGTGTGCGCTCGTGCTGCTGCTGATCATGTTCGGCTCGCTGATCGCGGCGGCCATCCCGCTGGTCGCTGCGATCTTCAGCGTGCTCTGCGGGCTCTCGCTGCTCGGGCTGCTCGCCCGGGTGATCACGTTCCCAACTACCGCGCCGACCATCGCGACGCTGCTGGGGCTCGGAGTTGCCGTGGATTACGGGCTTTTCCTGGTGGCCAGGCACCGGGAGAACCTGGACAACGGGATGGAGGTCGGGCGCTCAGTCCGGCGGGCCGGGGGCGCATCCGGCGCCGCGATCGTGGTGGCAGGCAGCACCGTCGCCATCTCCGTCCTTGGCCTGTACCTCTCGGGGGTCAGCTTCGTCGGGTCGATAGGCCTGGCCGCGGCGATCGTCGTCGTGGTCACGATGATCTCGGCGCTGACCCTGGTGACCGCGTTCATGGGGGCTGCCGGGGAGACGGTGCGGGCACTGCGCGCCCGGGTCCGGGCACGCAAGAGCGCGGAGACCGCACGGGAACAGGCGGCGCAGACCGCGGCGGCCATGCAAAAGCAGCATGAACGCGGCGCCTTCGCCCGCTGGGGCCGGATGGTGAGCGACCGGCCTTGGCCATGGGCGGTGCTCAGTGTGGCGGTGCTTCTCGTGCTGGCGATCCCGGTGTTGTCGATGACGCTCGGCCAACCGGACAACGGGACCAATCCCACGTCAGACAGCAACCGACAGGCGTACGACCTGATCTCTGAGGGCTTCGGGGTCGGCGTGAACGGGCCGCTGACCGTCGTGGTCAAGCTGCCAAGCCAGTCCAGCTCCGCGAACAACTCGCTGTTGTCCACGATGCAGTCCGATATCTCGAAGACCGCGGGCGTCGCTTCCGTCACTCCCGCGTCGGTCAACTCGTCCGGCACCACAGCGGTGTTCAACGTCATTCCGACCACCCGGCCGCAGGCTAGCCAGACCACCGCCCTGGTCAAAACGCTCCGCGACGATGTGTTGCCGAAGGAGCCCGCGACAAGCTACGTCACCGGAACCACGGCGGGAGCCGTCGATTTCACCGACCAGATCACCAGCCGGCTGGCGCTGCTGATCGTCGCCGTCGTCGCCATCTCGTTCTTCCTGCTGACCGCCGCGTTCCGGTCGGTCGTGATCGCGACCAAGGCCGCGGTCCTCAACATCTTGTCGATTGGCGCCGCCTACGGCGTCATCGTGGCGATCTTCGAGTGGGGCTGGGGTGCGAGCGCGATCGGGCTCCAGTCGACGTTGCCCATCCCGGCCTACGTGCCGATGCTGGTGTTCTGCATCGTGTTCGGGCTGTCAATGGACTACGAGGTCTTCCTGGTCTCCCGGATGCACGAGGCCTGGCGGGTGACTGGTGACGCGCACCGCAGCGTCGCGATCGGGATCGGGGCCACGGCCCGGGTGATTACGACCGCGGCCCTCATCATGATCGTTGTCTTCGCCAGCTTCGTGCTCAACCCGGACCCGACGGTGAAGATGCTCGCCATCGGAATGGCGTTCGCGGTGCTCATCGACGCGTCCATCGTCCGCATGATCCTGGTCCCCGCGATCATGTCGCTGCTCGGCGCGCGTGCCTGGTGGCTGCCGCGCTGGCTGGCGCCGGTGGTGCCCAACCTCCGGCTCGAGGGCGATGTCAGCGTGCCGGGACAGCGGTCAGCCGCGGAGGAACAGCGGAGGCAGGCCCACTGACCAGTCCCGGCGGGCGTTGCCGAACCGCAGCCAAAGCGACACTGAAGGTGCTTACTGCGCCCTGTCCCGGCGGCACCGGTCAACGAGGTCGCGGATTGCCTGCACGACCACGCCCGGATCATCCAGGTGGACATTGTGGCCGGCGTTCACCGCGTACATGTATGCGCTGTCCGACGAGAGGGCGGCCAGTTCATCCTGCAGCTGCGCCCAGGGCGCCCAGATGGGCCACCTCCGGCGGCTGGCGCTCCCTGCGCTGAGCACGGCCAGCGGGAGCGCTCCCAGGCTCTGCGGCTGTCCTAGCGGCCGTCCGAGCACGAGCATCTCCCGGGCGACAGCGCGCCGCTCCTTCGTCGAGAGGGTGAGCGCCTTCGCCGCGCCTTCATACTCCGGGACCGTCTCCCAGGCGAGGCTGGCCGCGTCAAGACCGCCGACCAGGCCCAGGTGCGCAGCGACCCGGCGCAGGCCGAGGACGCGCATCCGCCTTCTCGCGGCGCGCCAGAGGACGCCCCAGGCGCCGTCACCCAGCCGTCGCGCCTGGTCCTCGTGACTGGAGTCGATGAGGAGCATCCCGGTTACGTCCTCCGGGTAGCGGGCCTGGAAGCGGCGGGCGACGACACCGCCCATCGAGTTCCCGGCAATGACGTAGGGCGGAGCGATGTCCGCGGCCTTGAGCAGCGCGTGCAAGTCGTCCGCCATGGCATCGATCCCCGCGGTGCCATGCTGCGGGTCGCTCCACCCAAGGCCCGCGCGGTCGTATGCGCACACGGTCGTCTCTGCCGAGGCGCCGCGCAGGACGCGAACCCATTCGAGGACGTTGCTGCCCAAAGCCGGGACGATGACAACGGCGGGCGTTCCCTCGCCCATGGCCAAGAGGTGAAGACGGCGCCCGCCGACGTCGACTAGCCGGCCTGGCGGCGGGTAACGGCGCCGGTCGGCTGCGTCTGCGGCGTGCTGGTAGGCGGCACTGGCGATGCCCGCGGTGGCGATCACGGCCGCGGCGCGCGTTGTGACTCTCACGCGGGTATCGTCCCCGGCAGCGCCCACCGGTGCAATACCGTCCGTGGCCGGCCAGGTGGGCCCGGTTACCTCGACGCCGCGACCGAGGGCCGGCGACACCTACCGGTACCCTCGCCTGGGAAGGTTCCCGTGGCTATCGTCTCCCACGGCTCCGGGGTAGCAGGGACGCGTTGCCGCGTGTCAGCTTGGTGGCCTGCTATCCGGGAAGGTGATGGTTCCTGCCTGGTAGGTCGGTATTCCGTCGACGACGGTGGCTAGTACCTGGATGGCGGTGATCTGCTCGGGGTCGGTGCGCAGCGGGTTGCGGTCCAGGACGGTGAAGTCCGCGAGCTTGCCCGGCTCGAGCGAGCCGATCTCGGCCTCGCGGTGCATGGCGTACGCGCCCCCTGTGGTGTACAGGGCCAGGGCGTCGCGGGCGGCCAGCCGCTCGTCCGGGCCGATGACCCGGCCCGCGGCGGTGCGGCGGAGGATGGCGTCGCGGATCCCGGTGAGCGGGTCGGGCGTGATGACCGGGGCGTCGGAGGAGCCGGCGACCGTGATCCCGGCGCGCTGCCAGGACCGGAACGCGTACAGCTGGTCCGCCTGGCCGCCGAATGCCTCGGCGAACCCGTCGCCCAGGCCGGACAGGAACCCCGGCTGGCTGACGACGGGGACCCGCAGCTGGGCCGCCCGCGCGGCCAGCGCCGGGTACATGGCGCCGCCGTGCTCGATGCGGTGCCGGCGTGGGTTTCCCGGCGTGCCGGCCAGGACGGCCGCGTACGCGTCCAGCACGATGCCGATGGCCCGGTCGCCCTGGGCGTGGACGGCGACCTGCAGGCCGCGGGCCGCGAAATCGCGCACCATCGCGGTGAGCTCGGCCGGCTCGAAGTACAAGATGCCCGAGCCGTACGGCGGCACCGGGTAGGTTCCGCCGATGGCCGCGGTCCGGCTGCTCATGCCGCCGTCGGCCCAGATCTTCACGGCCTGCGCCGCCAGTCGCCCCGACCGGCGGCCCTGCAGGCCCGACCTGGCCAGTTCGTCGATCTCATCGTGCACGGTCAGGCCGTAGACCCGCTGGGCAAGGACCCCGGCGTCGTCGGCCTCGGCGTAGGCGGCGAGCGTCTGGCAGCGCATGTCCGCGTCACAGGCCGCGGTAATGCCCAGCGCCGCCAGCCGCTGCCCGGCGCGCCGCACGACCCGCGCCCGCCCGGCCGCGTCCATGCGCGCCAGGTCGTACCGGAGCCGGCGGCCGAACACCCGGAACATCGGCCCCTCGAGCAAGAGGCCGGTCAGCCTGCCCTGCCCGTCGCGGCCGAGCGCGCCGTTGGGCGGGTCCGGCTGGCCATCGGCGAACCCGGCCTCGGCCAGCGCCGCCGAGTTGAGCACGCACGCGTGCAGCGACGTGTGGTAGACCACCGCCGGGCGGTCCGGCACGGCCGCATCCAGGTCCGCGCGGGTCGGGTGCCGCCGCTCGGCGAGCTTGTACTCCACGTACCCGCTGCCCGTCACCCACGACCCCGGCGGCGTCCCGGCTGCGGCCGCGCGCAGCCGGGCCTGGACCGCCGCGATGTCCGGCGCCGCCGGCTGGCTGCAGTCCGCGCCCGCCGCCAGGTAACCGATGTCCATCACATGGCAGTGGGCATCGATCAGGCCAGGGACCACCGTGGCACCATCCAGGCGCACCACCGCCGCGGCAGGTCCCGCCGCGGCGCGTACCGCGCCGGCCGGGCCGATCGCGGCGATCCGGCCATCGCGCACCAGCATGCTCCCGGCCCGGCCGCCCGGGGCCATCGTAACGAACTCGGCATCCTCGACAATCAGCTCCACTGGCTTGCCTCCCTGGCAGCGATCCTCTACCGGTACAGCTACAGCCTGCTGCCAGTTGGACGTCTCCCCAAGCGCCGATTCTTCGCTTCTGAGGTTGCCCCGTTTTGACATGCTGATCCCATAGACGCTTGCGGGTGGGGCAGACGCCCGGCAAAGCGTGAGCAGGGACTTGCCGGGCACCGGCAGGCCCGTAGTCTCGGAGGCATGACTGTTGCGTCGACCTTGTTCCGGTTCGAGGATTCCTACGCCCGCGAGGTGCCCGGCCTCTCCGTGCCGTGGACGGCGGCCCCGGCGCCCGGCCCCGAGCTGCTGGCGCTCAACGAAGAGCTGGCGCTCGAGCTGGGCGTCGATCCTGCGGAGCTGCGGGAGCCGGCGGGCGTCGCGCTGCTAGCCGGGCAGGCCCCGGATGGGGTCACGGCGGTCGCCCAGGCCTACGCCGGCCACCAGTTCGGCGTTTACTCGCCCCGCCTCGGGGACGGGCGCGCGCTGCTGCTCGGCGAGGTGATCGATATGAAGGGGCGCCGTCGCGACCTTCATCTCAAAGGGTCCGGGCGCACCCCGTTCTCCCGGGGCGCTGACGGCAAGGCCGCGGTGGGCCCGATGCTGCGCGAGTATGTCATCGGCGAGGCCATGCACAGCCTCGGTATTCCCACCACGCGGGCGCTCGCGGTGGTCGCCACGGGCGAGCGGGTGATCCGGGAAAGGGTGCTGCCGGGCGCGGTGCTGGCTCGGGTAGCGGCGAGCCATCTGCGCGTGGGCACGTTCCAGTACGCTGCCGCGTCCGGGGACCGTGACCTGCTGCGTGCCCTCGCCGACTACGCCATCGCCCGTCACTACCCGGAGGCCGCCGGCGCCCCGAACCGCTACCTGGACCTGTACCGGCGCGTGGTCCAGGCGCAGGCGTGGCTCGTGGCCCGGTGGATGCTGGCCGGGTTCGTCCACGGGGTTATGAATACCGACAACACGACGATTTCTGGCGAGACCATCGACTACGGCCCGTGTGCGTTCATGGACGCGTTCGACCCGGCCACGGTGTTCAGCTCCATCGACGAGCGCGGCCGTTACGCCTATGGCAACCAGCCGCACATCCTGCAGTGGAACCTGGCCCGGCTGGCGGAGGCCCTGCTGCCGCTGTTCGACGACAACAGCGAGGCCGCTGTTGAGGCGGCCACGGAGGTGCTGAACGGGTTCACTGCCGCCTACGAGCGTCACTGGGCCGAGGGCATGGCGGCGAAGCTCGGGATCCCCGCGCCGGACCAGGCGCTGGCGGAGGACGTCCTGAAGCTGTTGCGGTTGCAGACGGTCGATTTCACGCGTTTCTTCCGCGCGCTGTCCGCCGGCACCGCGCGGACGCTGTTCACGCAGCCGGAGCCTTTCGATGCCTGGGCCGCCCGCCGCGATGTCCTGCTGCCCGCGGACCGTGCCGCGGTGGCTGCCGCGATGGACCGGGTCAACCCCGTCTACATCCCGCGCAATCACCGCGTCGAAGAGGCGCTTGCTGCGGCGGCCGAGGGCGAGATGGGGCCCTTCCGCCGTCTCGCGGACGTCGTCTCCCGTCCATTCGAGGAGCGGCCCGGCTGGGAAGACTACGCCGGTCCGGCACCCGTGAGCTGCGCCCCGTACGTCACCTACTGCGGCACCTGAGCACGGGCGCCCCTCACCGGCACCACCCGAACCAGGCTGCGCCGCTGGAACACGAGCGGTCGCGCCTTGACTCTGGGGCGGCCGAGGGTTGGATATTGCTGGTGTGGACTCAGGTGAGCTAGTCGGTGTCGGCGCGTTCGCGCAGCTGTCGGGGCTGACGGTTGAGACGTTGCGGCACTACCACCAGGTCGGCCTGCTCGTGCCGGCCGAGGTCGATGACCGCACCGGCTACCGCCGCTACCGGCTGCGCCAGCTGCCGCGAGCGCGCGCCCTGGCCGCATTGCGGGACGTCGGCATGCCGCTAGAGGATGTCGCCGCCGTCGTCGACGCCACTGACCGGGGCACGCGGCAGGCGCGGCTGGTTGAGCACCGCCGGCGCCTGGCGGAGGATGCCCGGCGGGCGGCTGGCCGGGTCGACGTAATGGACCGGATGATCGAAAGGGAAGGCGTCATGACGTCACCGCTGCGGACCGGGCCAGGGAGGCTAGTGCTCACAGACGAGAGGCTTGCCAGGGAACTGCTGGGCACGCTCGACCGAACGGACCTCGGTCACCTCGGTGTCCGCTACGAGGGCAAGGTGCGTGACAGCTACGTCGACGGCGACGTCCGCACCATCGTGACCACCGACAGGCTGTCGGCGTTCGACCGGCTCCTCGGGACGATCCCGTTCAAGGGACAGGTCCTCAACGAGATAGCGGACTACTGGTTCGGCGCCACCTCCGACATCGTCCCGAATCACCTCCTGGAGGTCCCTGACCCCAACGTCGTGCGCGTCCGCGAGTGCGCTCCGGTGCCGCTTGAATTCGTCGTCCGTGGCTACATCACGGGCGTGACGAAGACATCGCTGTGGTCCAGCTACGAGGCGGGCGCGCGGAACATCGCCGGCAACCTGCTGCCCGAAGGACTGCGCAAGAACGAGCGGCTGGAGGCTCCGATCTTGACCCCGACGACCAAGTTCGAAGCCCGTGACCGGAACCTTGGCCGCGACGAAGCGATCGCCGGGGGCCTGGTGACCGCGGACCTGTTCGACCGGTGCGCCGACGTCTGCTTCCGCCTGTTCGCCCGGGGCACCGAACTCGCGGCCCGGCGCGGCCTGATCCTGGCCGACACGAAGTACGAGCTGGGCCTCCTCGGTGACGAGATCGTGCTCATCGACGAGGTGCACACGCCTGACAGCTCGCGCTACTGGTACGCGGACAGCTACGACGAGCTCTTCCGTAAGGACAAGGACCAGCGGGCACTCGACAAGGAGCCGCTGCGAGAGTGGGTGGCAGAGCGAGGGTTCCGCGGCGACGGACAGGCCCCCATCCTGACCGACGAGGTCCGTATCGCGACCGCAGCCCGCTACATCCTCCTCGCCGAGGAACTGACCCAGCGACCGTTCGAGCCCCCGGAGCTCACCGCAGCCGAACGGGTCGCCAACCTCCTCCGCGACTGACTACCCGCGTCCGCGGGCAGGCAACGTTGTGCCCGGGCCATTTCCCCGGGGACGGAACGTCGCTGGCCTCCGGCGCGGTAGTTTGCCCGGGTGAGCTTCGATGTCAGCCCCGGCGCCTACCTGCAGTTCATGGGGCGGTACTCCGAGCCGCTGGCGGCGCAGTTCGCCGACCTGGCGGGGGTCCGTCGCGGCCAGCGGGTGCTGGATGTGGGATGCGGGCCCGGCGCGCTGACGGCTGAGCTGGTGAACCGGGTCGGCGCGGAGTCGGTCAGCGCCGTGGAACCGTCGGCGTCGTTCGCGGCCGCGGTGCGGGAACGGCTGCCGGGGGTGGATGTCCGGCAGTCAGCGGCCGAGCAGATGCCGTTCCCTGACGGCACGTTCGGCATCACGCTGGCGCAGCTGGTCGTTCACTTCATGTCCGACCCGGTGCAGGGACTGCGGGAGATGCGCCGGGTCACCCGGCCCGGCGGAACCGTCGCGGCATGCGTGTGGGACCACGCGGGCGACCGCGGGCCACTGGCCGCGTTCTGGTCCGCCGTCCGCGAGCTGGACCCGGCCGCACCTGGCGAGTCGGACCTCGCCGGCGTCCGCGAAGGCCATCTGTCCAGCCTGTTCACGCAGGCCGGGCTGGGCAGGACGCAGGTGACCACGCTGAGTGTCCGCGTCCGGCACGCCAGCTTCGACGACTGGTGGCAGCCGTTCACGCTCGGCGTCGGCCCGGCAGGAGCGTACGTGGCTTCCCTGACCCCGGATCGCCGAGCGGAGCTTCGCGGGCAGTGCCGGAAGCTGCTGCCGACCGCCGCGGTAGAGGTCACCGCCGTCGCCTGGGCGGCCAGCGGCCGCGCCTGAGCCTGGCGGGACCAGGGTGTCGCAGCAAGCCTGATATCAGCTGAGGACCTGAACTCACTAAAGTGAACTGGTGAAGCCGTTCCTGTTGCTGGCCATCCGCGCTGAGGATGCCGCCGCGGATAACGAGTACGAGGCGTTCCTGGCGTGCGCAGGCCTGCGCGAATGTGACTTGCGCCGGCGCCGGCTGGAGCAGCGGGCTCTGGGCGGCCTCGACCTGCAGGACTGGTCAGGGATCTTCCTCGGCGGCGGGCCGTTCAACACCACCGACCCCGCGGAGCTGAAGTCGCCGGTGCAGCGGCGGGTCGAGGCAGACCTGCGCCGACTGCTTGACCAGGTGATCGATGCGGACTTCCCGTTTCTGGGGGCCTGCTACGGCATCGGGACTCTCGGCGCCCACCAGGGCGCAACGGTGGACCGGCAGTACGCCGAACCGGTCGGGCCCGTTCCGGTCACGCTCACCCGTGAAGGCCGGCAAGACCCGCTGCTGAGCGGGCTCCCCACGACCTTTGACGCGTTCACCGGCCACAAAGAGGCAATTAGCGTGCTGCCGCGCCACGCCGTCCTGCTTGCCAAGTCCCCCGCTTGCCCTGTGCAGGCGTTCCGGATCGGCTCCCACGTCTATGCCACACAGTTCCATCCCGAACTGGACGCAACGGGCCTTTGTACCCGGATCGACGTCTACAAGCACGCCGGCTACTTCGAACCCGGGCAAGCCGCCGAACTGAAGGCGGAGGCCTACCGCAGCAACGTGACCTGGCCGCCCGCTATCGTGCATCAGTTTGTCCAGCGCTACACCCGAGGCAAGCACCTAGCGACGCGCCTACCGCCGCACCCGCGTCCAGCCCAGGACCATCGCCGGTAACTGACCTTGATGCTGCGGTGCCGGCCAGAGCGCAAATTCCTGGAAGCTCGCACCAGTCGGCGGGTGGTCACACACTGCCAAATCATGTTGATCCGAGTTCCGGCCGAGCGTGCCAGCAGGATGTTAACCGTCTTTCTCGTCGGCAGTCGGCGGTCCTATGCTGGCTGGATGAAGCACGCATGGCCAGCCGCTCAGCCGGCTGTCTCCCTCGCCGTGTGGCCGTTGACGATCATTTTGTCCCCGGTGATCCTGGTGGCCGGGGAGCCCGTGAACCGGTATGTGATGCGGCGAGTGCGCTTGAGCGCCGCTGCCGGGCCGGCGGCCGTTATCCGTCACGGTGACCGGCCGGCTTCCGCCGTGGCGGTGCACCTGCCCGCACGAGCCTCCCTGCTCCTCGTGGTCATCAGCAATCCGCTGTGGATCGCACTCACCGCGCCCGGCCGCTGGGTGAGCGACCGGTTCCGCAGGCCGCCCTCGGTGTGAGCAGGCACTGCAGCCCGGTGACCGCGGATTCCCGTCGTGCGCGACCCCGGAACCGGCCCCGCGTCAATGGCGGGCCAGTTCACAGGCCACCAATTCGGAGCCGGTACAGGCAGCACCGCTGGCCACGAGGGCTCGTTACGCAAGCCGCGGGCGTGCTCCCTGAATCGGCCGTCGTGAGTGTGCTGCCGATTACGAGCACTTTCCGGCTGGTCAGATGGGCAGCTTGTCTGAGTACAGTTCAGCCAATTCTGGGCGGCCTTGACGCCTGCCGTCGTCCGATTCGCTCACGGCCCCGCGGCGGCCTGGTCGATGAGGCGGGCGAGTTCCGCCGGCGCGGTGAGCATCGGCCAGTGGCCGGTGTCGATGTCGACCAGCGAGAGGTTCCTGATCTGCGCCAGTTCAGGGAGCTCGCCCTGGCTGATCAGCTCACTGATCTGGGCGGGGGTGAACTCCGGGCAGATCAGTACCGCGGGGACGGCGTAACGGCGCGGGTCGGCCAGCCTGACCACCGCGCTGGCGACCCCCTCGGGAACCGGGATTGCCCTCGCCGTGAAGGCCCGCCTTGCGGCGTCGTCCAAGTCGGCGGAGTCCGGTCCTTCGAACTCGTCCCAGCCCGGGAAGGGCACGGCGCCGTCCTTGACCGGGAGGCCGTCGAAGTACGGCTGGCCGTCGGGGGCGGGCCAGCCCCCGATGAAGACGGCCTTGGCGACCTTATCTGGGCGGGCGTCAGCGGCGAGCCAGGCCAGGGTGCTGGCCGCGGAGTGCCCCACCACCATCGGCCGGCCCTCGGCCGAGTCGACGGCGGCGAGCACGGCGGCCACCTGGTCCGCGAGCGTCGCCGACGTGCTGCCGTCACCCTGGCCGGGCAGCGCGACCGGGACCGGGCGGTGACCGCACTCGCCGAGGCGGGCAGCGACCCCGGCCCAGGCCGACTCCTCCAGCCACAAGCCAGCGATCAGCACGATGTCCACGTCAGCATCCCTTCGTCTTGGCGCTGCGATCACGCGCGGCATCAGCGGGCTCTCACACCCTGACCATAGAGACGGTCCCGGACGATCAGCTTCCTGATTGGCCTCCTGCCCTGCAGCCGACCACGGACGTGAGCAGGATGGTCAGCTCTGCATCGGCCGCGAGCGGTTCCGTCACGCACCAACGGCCGGTACGGTGTCGGACCGGGTTCGTCCAAGGCCGACTACGACGCGGTGGGCGTGCCGTTCGAGCAGCGGTGGCAGCGCTTCGACCAGACGCTCTAGCTGATCAAGGCCATACTCCAGCCGAAGATGCCGCCCTCCTCGCTGACGAGATTGCCCGGTGATCCTCACGCCCAACGAAGTCAGGCGCGCCCGCGAGTAACCGGATGCTGCCTTGTTCATCCTCAGCAACATCATCGTCGAACGCTCGCAAGACGGAAGCGTCATCGCCACAGGCGGCGAGAAGCACGTCTACGACCCATGGCCCATCGACCGCGGGACACTCGTGCCTCTCGGCTTCCGGTACCTGGTGCCCGGCCCGCCCACTTAGCGTCGGCTAACCGGTCTTGCACGAGGAGAGTCGCTGACCGGCATCACCGGCCAGCGAAAACTTCCCCACGAGCAGACTCGCCTTTCATGACCCAAATTCCCAGTACAGAACCTCCGCCGGGGCTGACGATAGGACTGCCCCGCACGCACCTCATCCGCGCTGATCGCCGACTCTGAGCGCCCTCAAGCCGTTCCGCCCCCGTTTAGCGGTGGCACGCAGATCATTCCGTTCGGCGCGTTTGTCGCGAGCGGGAGATACATAGCGCAGATTTCAGGCGCAGGGCCTAAAAGTAGTGCCTCCGGCCGCCGACCGCGTGTCCGGCCATCCCGAGTAGTGCCAGGATCGCGCCGATCACGACCACGACGATGCCGATCGTCCAGAGAATG
>Ga0265338_10000838_pt1 | contig 51756 bp, 53 predicted proteins | sample 42126metaG_FD_193579 | JGI IMG/M metagenome (GOLD analysis project Ga0265338, IMG submission 193579) | Rhizosphere microbial communities from Carex aquatilis grown in University of Washington, Seatle, WA, United States - 4-21-26 metaG | ecosystem: Host-associated > Plants > Roots > Rhizosphere...
CCGGCCAGGTCATCACCTTCACCGACACCGTCACCGACACCGGGCAGACCTCCTACACCGGGGCGGTCGTCACCGACGACTTCGCCAAGATGGCCGACGACGCCGCCTACGACGGCAACGCCGCCGCCACCACCGGGTCCCTGTCGTATGCCAGCCCCGTGCTGACCTGGACCGGGAACCTCGCACCGGGCGACACCGCGGTCATCACCTACACCGCCACCGTGAACAATCCCGATAACGGCGACAAGCAGGTCATCACCGCCGTCAGCTCCGCCGAGACCGGGTCGAGCTGCCCGCCCGGCACCACCGCCGCCCCCTGCCAGGTCGCCGTCGCGGTGCTGACCCCCGCCCTGACCATCACGAAGACCGCCAGCACCGCCACCGCGGTCCCGGGCCAGGAGGTCACCTACACCCTCACCGTCACCGACTCCGGCCAGACCCCCTACACCGGCGCGACGTTCTCCGACTCGCTGGCCAGCGTCCTGGACGACGCTAGCTACAACGCCAACGCCGCCGCCACCACCGGGTCGGTGTCCTACACGGCCCCGAACCTGACCTGGACCGGGGACCTAACGCCGGGCGGCACCGCGGTCATCACCTACACCGTCACCGTCACCAGCCCCGACACCGGCAACCACGTCCTCGCCAACACCGTCACCTCAGCCGCCGCCGGGAACAACTGCCAGGCGGGAAGCACCGACCCCAGCTGCACCACCGCCGTCCAGGTGGCCGTGCTGACCATGACGAACACCGCCAGCACTAGCACCACCACACCCGGCAGCGTGGTTGACTACACGGTCACCGTCGCCAACACCGGGCAGGTGCCGACGACCAACGGAACGTTCACCGTCCCCCTGGCCGGCGTGCTCGATGACGCCGCCTACGACGGCAACGCCGCCGCGACCGTCGGGACGGTCTCGTTCGCGAGCCCGGACCTGACCTGGACGGGGACGCTAGCGGTGGGGGCATCCGCGACGATCACGTTCTCGGTGACCGTCAGCGACCCCGATACCGGGGACAAGACGCTCACCGACACGATCACCTCGGCCACGCCCGGCAGTACCTGCCCGGCGTCCGGTGCCGCCCCGGCCGCCTGCACCGCGGTCGTTACCGTGCTCGTCCCCGGCCTCGCCATCACCACGACGGCCGGCGCGCCCACCACCACGCCGGGATCGGTGGTGCGGTACACCACCACCGTGGCCGACACCGGCCAGACCAGCTACACCGGGGTGACCGTCACCAACGACCTGTCCGGCCTGCTGAGCGACGCCGCCTACAACGGCGACGCCGCCGCGACGGCCGGCACCCTCGGCTACGCCAGCCCCGCCCTGACCTGGACCGGCAGCCTCGCGCCAGGCGACACGGTCACCATCACGTTCTCGGTCACCGTCGACAATCCTGACAACGGCGACAAGCAGCTGACTAACAAGGTCTCCTCGGACGCCGCCGGCAGCACGTGCCCGCCCGGTGGCACCAGCCCGGCCTGCAGCGCCACCGTGACCGACCTCATCCCGGCCCTGACCATCGTCAAGACCGCCAGCACGATCGACGCCGTGCCGGGCTCGGCGGTGGACTACACGGTCACCGTGGCCGACACCGGCCAGACGCCCTACGCCGCCGCGACCGTCGCCGACGACCTGGCCGGCGTGCTGGGCGCGGCAGCCTACAACGGCGACGCCGCCGCGACCATCGGCACCGTCTCCTACGTCAGCCCGACCCTCAGCTGGACCGGCGACCTCGCACCGGGCGACACCGCCGTCATCACCTACTCCGTTACCGTCGACAACCCCGCGGCCGGCGGCACGAGCCTGGTCAACACCGTGACCTCGGCCGTGGCCGGCAGCAGCTGCCCGCTGGGAACCAGCGGCGGCCAGTGCACCGTGACCACCGGCGTCATCAGCGGCCCGCTCACGATCGCCGCCCCCGCCACGGCGGACCTCGGCTCCGGGCGGCCCGGCGAGACCATCGAGGGCAGCCTGGGAGCCGTCCAGGTCACTGACGGGCGCGGCTTCGGCGCCGACTGGACCGCCGCCGTGTCATCGGGCGCCTTCACCACCGGCAACGGCAGCCCGGCCGAAACCATCCCGGCCGGCGACGCGACTTACTCCATCAGCGCCCTCACCACCACCACCGGCCCCGCCACCTTCGGCTTCGCCCCCGAAACCCATCTATCCCCGAACCTCCAAGGCGTCGTCAACGCCACCAACGTCAACGGCAACACCACCGTCACCTGGAACCCGCTGATCCAGGTAAGCGTCCCGGGCGGGGCCATCCGCGGAGCCTACTCCGGCACCATCGTCCACTCCGTCTTCTGACGCCGGGGCTAGGCCTAGCAGATGCGCGGCAGCTGCTCCCCGATGGGCAGGTCGATGACCCGGGTGCCGCCGAGGCCGGTCTTCGCCACGACCAGTCCAGGGTGGCCGGTCACGCACTCGCCGATGACGACCGCCTGAGCGCCGTAGGGGTGCGCGCGCATCGCGGCCAGGACCGCGTCCGCGTCCTGGCGGGCGACGAAGGCGACGAGCTTGCCCTCGTTCGCGACGTACATCGGGTCGAGCCCGAGGAAGGAGCAGGCGTTGGCCACCACGTCGGGTACCGGCACTGCCTGCTCCACCACCTCCACGCCGACACGAGCGGCGGCCGCGATCTCGTTGAGTGAGGTGGCGAGGCCGCCGCGGGTGGGGTCCCGCAGCACGTGGATGTCCCTGGTCGCGCCGAGCATCGCCGCGACCAGGCCGTTGAGCGGGGCGCAGTCGCTTTCGACCTCCGCGCCGAACTCCAGGCCCGCGCGGACGCTCAGCACGGCCACGCCGTGCAGCCCGATCGGTCCGCTGACGATCACCACGTCGCCGGGGGCGGCCCGCTGCGGCCGGATGTCGGCGCCGGCGGGCACCAGCCCGATTCCCGCGGTGTTGATGTAGACGCCGTCCCCGTGACCGGTCTCGACCACCTTCGTGTCACCCGTCACTACCTGGACGCCCGCCTGCCGGGCGGCCGCGCCGAGCTGCCCGGCGATCGCGGCGACGCAGCCGAGGTCGGTGCCTTCCTCCAGGATGAAGGCGGCCGACAGGCAGGAGGGGACGGCACCGCTCATGGCCAGGTCGTTGACCGTGCCGTTGACGGCTAGCGTGCCGATGCTGCCGCCGGGGAAGAACAGCGGCTGAACCACGAAGCTGTCGGTCGAGAACGCGACTCGCTGGTCGCCGAGGTCGATGACGGCCGAGTCGGCCAGTCCGTCCGGCGACTGGCCGGCCAGGGCCGGCAGGAACAGGTGGGTGACCAGCTCGGCCGACATCGCCCCCCCGCCGCCATGGCCCATGACGACGGTCGGGCTGTCGCGCAGCGGCAGCGGGCAGGTCCAGCCGTCGAAGCCCGGCGCGGGCGCCGTCGCGGACTCAGCCAACCGAACTCACCTGCCCCTGCGGCCGGGACGGCAGCTGGAGCCGCCGGTAGAGGTAGTAGGCCGCGCACGCGCCCTCGCTGGAGACCATGGTGGCGCCGAGCGGGTTGCGCGGCGTGCACTGCTGGCCGAAAGCCTCGCACTCGTGCGGCTTGATGAGGCCCTGCAGGACTTCGCCGCTGCGGCAGTCGGTGGACTCGCTCACCCGCAGGCCGGCGACATCGAACCGCTGCTCGGCGTCGTAGTCACGGTACTTCGCGGACAGCCGCCAGCCGCTGCCGGGAATCATCCCGATGCCCCGCCAGGCCCGGTCGACGACCTCGAAGACGTCGTCCAGCATGGCGATCGCGGCGGCGTTTCCCTCCGCCCGGACGGCCCGCGGGTAGGCGTTCTCTACCTCGTGACGCCCGGCTTCGAGCTGGCGGACGGCCCGGCGGATTCCCTCCAGGATGTCCAGCGGCTCGAACCCGGTCACCACGATCGGGACCCGGTGCCGGGCGGCAAGCACGGGATACTCGCCTGTCCCCATGACCGTGCAGACGTGCCCGGCCGCGAGGAACGCCTGCACCCGGCAGTCCGGCGAGTTCATGATCGCGTCGATGGCCGGCGGCACCCGGACGTGGCTGGCCAGCAGGCTGAAGTTATCGATCCGGAGTTTCCTCGCCTGGTAGACGGTCATCGCGTTCGGCGGTGCCGTCGTCTCGAAGCCGATGCCGAAGAACACGACCGGCCGGCTCGGGTTTTCCCGCGCGATGCCCAGCGCGTCCATCGGGGAGTAGACGACCCGGACGTCGCCGCCGGCGCTCTTCACCCGGAACAGGTCCCGGTCGCTGCCGGGCACGCGGAGCATGTCGCCGAACGAGCAGAAGATGACGTCCGGCCGGGAGGCGATCTCCAGCGCCTTGTCGATCGTTTCCAGCGGCGTCACGCAAACCGGGCAGCCCGGCCCGTGGATGAGCTCGACCCCGGCCGGCAGCAGCTGGTCAAGGCCGTGCCGGATGATCGAGTGGGTCTGCCCGCCGCAGACCTCCATCATCGCCCAGGGGCGGGTCACCGTCCGGTGGATGTCATCAAGCAGGCGCCGGGCCAGGGCCGGGTCGCTGAACTCATCCAGGTACTTCACGGTCGGTTCTCCCCCATCTCCGCCGCACGGGCCCAGTGGTCACCGAACTCCAGGTCGAGCTCTCCCAGCTCCTTGAAGAGCCTGAGCGTCTCCAGCGCCGTCGCCTCGTCGAGGCGCTGCAGGGCAAAGCCCACGTGGACGATCGCGTAGTCGCCGGCCCGCATTTCCGGCACGTATTCAAGGCAGGCTTCCTTACGGACCCCGCCGAAGTCGACGTGCGCCATGCGGGTGCCGTCACGCTCGAAGATGTCCACGACCTTGCCGGGCACGGCTAGGCACATCGTTCCCCCTCTTCTTGTCTCGCTGCTACCGCGACCTGGCCGAGCGCGAGGCCCGCGTCGGTTGGCGGTACGCGGTGATGGCGCAGCACGGTGAATCCCCGTGCCGCCAGTTCCCGCGCGCACCAGGTGGACAGCAGCACGTTGACGAACACGCCGCCGGACAGGGTGACCTCGCTGAGGCCGGCGACTTCGCGGACGCGCGTGGCGACGTCGGCGACCGCGCTGACGACGGCCCGGTGAAAGCGGACCGCGATCACCGGCGCCGGGATGCCGGCCAGGGCGTCGGCGGCCGCGGCGGCGATCAGCGGGGCGGCATCGAGCGACCACGGCAGGCAGCCGTCCGTGCGCACCGCGAACGCGTAGCTGCCGCCCTCGTCGCGCGCGGAGCGGGCGGCTGCCTCCAGTTCCGCCGCGGCCTGCGCCTCGTAGCCGACCCGGTGGCACACGCCGGCGATCGAGGAGACCGCGTCCAGCAGGCGGCCCATGCTGCTGGTGGGCGCGCACCGGGTTCCGCTCGCGAGCTGCGCGTCGAGCAGCCGGAGTTCGTCGCGGGAGCACGCCTGGACGCAGGGCAGGCCCGCATCCCAGGCGACGCCGGCCGCGCGCAGGTGGGACAGCGCCATGCGGCACGGGTTGCGGACCCCGGCATCGCCGCCTGGAAGCGGGACATAGCGCAGGTGGGCCGCCCTGGTATAGCCGCCGTAGTCCGCCAGCAGGAACTCCCCGCCCCAGACGGCGCCGTCGTCTCCGTAGCCGGTGCCGTCGAAGGCAATGCCAAGCACGCGGCGGGTGCCCTCGTGGGAGTGCTCGGCCATGGTCGACGCTACGTGGGCGTGATGATGCTGGACGTGGCGGACCGGGCGGCCGGCCGCGTTGGCGGCGGCCCACCGGCTGGACCGGTAGCCGGGGTGGCGGTCGGCCGCCAGGTACTCGGGCCGGATGCCGGTCAGCGCCTCGAAGTGCGCCGCGGCGGTTTCGAACGCCTGCTGAGTGCGGAAGTCGTCCATGTCGCCGATGTGCTGTGACAGCCAGGCCCGGCGGGACCCGGCCACGCACAGGGTGTTCTTCAGGTCACCGCCGACCGCGAGCGTGGGGGGCACGTCGAACGGCAGGTCAACCGGCAGCGGCGCGTAACCGCGCGACCGGCGGACCGGAAGCTCGGCCCGGTCCACGATCCGCACGACGGAGTCATCGCACGCCAGGTGGATGGGCCGGTCGTGGGTGAGCCAGGCGTCGGCCAGGTCCGCCAGCCGCTGCCTGGCCTCGTCGTCGATGGCCAGCGGTTCGCCGGACCGGTTGCCGCTGGTCATGACCAGCGCCTGCGGGCCCGGGGGGTCGCCCGGCAGGCCAAGCAGCAGGTGGTGCAGCGGCGTGTAGGGGAGCATGAGCCCGAGATCGGCACTCCCCGGCGCGACCGACGCCGCGAGCGCGGGCTGGCCGGCCCGCCGCTCCGCCAGCACGACCGGGCGCTGCCTGCCGCGCAGGGCCGCGCGTTCCTCGGCGTTCAGCGCAGCGAGCGGGCCGGCCGCGGACAGGTCGGCGACCATGACGGCGAACGGCCGGTCTCCCCGGCGCTTCCGCTTGCGCAGCAGGGTCACCGCCGCCTCGTTGGCCGCGTCGCAGGCCAGGTGGTAGCCGCCCAGGCCCTTGACGGCGAGGACGGCGCCGGCCGCGATAAGGCCGCGCGCGCTGGCCAGCGCCTGGTCGCCGGGCTCGGCGCGGCCATCGGGGTGCACCAGCGACAGCCGGGGCCCGCAGGCCGGGCAGCAGATCGTCTCGGCGTGGAACCGCCGGTCGGCCGGGTCAGCGTACTCGCGGGCGCAGTCGGGGCACATCGCGAAGGCGGCCATCGTGGTCGTCGCGCGGTCGTAGGGCAGGTCTTTGATGATGGTGAACCGCGGTCCGCAGTTGGTGCAGGTGACGAACGGGTGGCGGTACCGGCGGCTGGCCCGGTCCCGCAGCTCCGCCAGGCAGTCGTCGCACGTCGCGACGTCAGGCGGTACCAGCGTCCGGCCACTGGGAGTTTGAGATTCAGAGGAACGGATGCGGAATTCCCGCATCCCGCGAACTTGCTCCGGCGACCAGGAGACGCCGGTGACGGTGGCGAGCGCCGGGGCCTCCCGGCCGACGCGCCGGCAGAACTCGCCGACGGCGGCGGCGTCGCCCTCGACGTCGGTGATCACGCCCGCTGGCGTGTTCGCGACCGACCCGCCCAACCCCAGGCCGCGGGCGAGCGCGTAGACGTAGGGCCGGAACCCGACCCCCTGGACCACGCCGGTGACCACCACCTGCCGGCGTATCCGGTGACCGCCGGGTTCGGGTGCCGTCACATGCGTGCGATCTTGAGGTACCGGACGAGCGCCGGGTACTCATGCCAGAGGATCCCGGCCGGCAGTGCGAGCAGCAAGAGCAGCAGCCACCGGCGCCTGCTGCTGGTGGATTCGCACTTGCGGCGGGTTCGGATCTCACCCATGGATTCCCTCCTTCAGTCCGGCGAAGAAAGCTTCGATCTGCGGCCATACCCGGCTTCCGCCGGACAGGCCGGTCCACTCCCGGCCGACCAGCGCGATCAGCCGGAAGCAGTCGTCGACCGGGACGATCCAGCGCTCGCGCGCGCTGCCGACGGTGTTCACCAGCAGCGCTTCTACCTCGGGGGCGAGGCCTGCCAGCGGGGGGCAGCCCGCCACCTGGGACTGCCACGCGGCGGCGTCGATCTCCCACGTCGTGGAGCCGAGTGGGCTGGGATAGTGGGCGACGACCTCGCCGTCGGCGTTCCGCACGAAGTAGGCCAGCCCGACCGGGACGCCGAGCGCGGCCGGCGCCAGGCCGTCGAGCCGCCGCCGCCGCTCCGGTACCAGGCGGTAGTGCCCCTGGCTGGCCGCGTCCCGCTCGAACAGCAGGGCGCATGGCCGGCAGAGGCACATCAGCTCGGCCTGCCGGGTGTCCAGGGCATGCTGGTGCCGCTCCGGGACGTCGCACGCGCACATATCGCAGCGCTCGAGCCGGCCGCGGTCCGCGGCGCCGCGCTCTATGACCCGCCCCAGGGCAGTGGTCGTCACGCCGAAGCCCCGCGTGGCCGCAGCAGCGCCTCGACCGGGATCAACGCCGGCTCCGCGGCGGCGGCCACCGTCTCGACCTCGACCGCGGTGAGTTCCGGGGCCGCGCCGAGGATCGCCTCGGTGATGGCGTCCCGTACCGTGCTGGCGGGGGACGAGCATCCCTGGCAGTGGCCGGAGAGCTGCACGCGGGCGGTCCCGCCGTCCAGGCCGGCCAGCCGGACGCTGCCGCCCTGCGACTGGACGAACGGCCGGACGTCCTCGAGTGCCGCCGCGACCCGCTCCCCGGTCGGCACCGGCGTCAGCCCGTGCAAGATCAGCAGGTGGCCGAGCAATTCGTCGCCCGCGAGGTCGGCGGTGACCTGGGGCAGGCCGCCCAGCCGGGTCATCACCCGGGCCAGGGCCTCGCCGTAGACGGCCGTCAGCGCGGCGATCGCCTCCAGCGCCAGTTCGGTGCCCGGCCCTGGTACCTGCTCGAGCTGGCCGAGCAGGCCCTCCAGGCGGGTGAGCCGCTCTTCCACCTGCGGGCCGGCCAGCCGGGCAGCGCCACCGCCGCGTTCGTCAGCCATGGCTCGCACCGAACATCGGCGAGTGCACCTTCTTCAGGGTCTGCCCGTTGCCCAGGTACATGTGGACCCCGCAGGGCAGGCACGGGTCGAAGCTGCGCACCGCCCGCATGATGTCGACGCCCTTGAAGTCCTCGGGCCCGTTCTCCTCGAAGATGGGCATGTCCTGTACCGCGTCCTCATACGGCCCCGGCGTCCCGTAGCTGTCGCGCGGGCTGCCGTTCCACGGGGTCGGCGGGTAAGGGTGATAGTTCGCGATCTTGCCGTCGCGGATGACCATGTGGTGGGAGAGCACGCCGCGGACCGCCTCGTGGAAGCCGCAGCCGATCGCCTCGTCCGGCACCGCGAAGTCGGTGAACACCTTCGTGTCGCCCGCGCGCATGCTGGTCATCGCCTGCTCGAGGAAGTAGACGGCCATTGCCGCGGCATAGGCGACGAAGTAGACCCGGGCCCGGTCGCGCTCGAGGGCGTTGGACCACGGCGGGATCTTCCACTCGAAGGTCTGCTCAGGCAGCTTCTCGCTCTTCGGCAGGGAGATCTTCACGCTCGACCCGGTCGACTGCACGTAGGGCGTGTCGACCAGCCCCGCCAGTGCCGTCGTGTAGAGCCGGGCGAACGGGCCGCCGCCGGTGTCGAGCGCGAGGTGGTCGCCGCTGGCCGGGTCGAACCAGCGCGGGCTCATCACCCAGCTGTACTTGTCGTCGAAGTCGCGCTTCTGCGGGTCCGGCAGCGTCGTCTGGTTCCACGGGTGGCGCATGTCGACCGGGTTCCCCAGCGGGTCCCTGGTGACGAAGGGCTCCTCGTTGACCCAGTCCTTGTAGTAGGAGCTGCCGAGCAGGATGCGGATGCCCAGGTTGATGTCCACCAGGTCGGTGGTGAGCAGCTTGCCGTCGACCACCACGCCGGGCGTGACGTACATCGCCCGGCCCCACTGGCTCATGCTCTCGTAGCGGTAGTCGCACACCGCCGGGTCCTGGAACGAGCCCCAGCAGCCGAGCAGCACGCGGCGGCGGCCGACCTCTTCGTAACCGGGCAGGGCCTCGTAGAAGAAGTTGAACACGTCGTCGTTGAGCGCCACCGACATCTTGACGAAGTCGAGGATCGAGATCAGCCGGGACAGGTAGTCCGTGAACAGCGACGGAGTCGGCATCGTGCCGACCCCGCCGGCGTAGATGGTCGACGGGTGGACGTGCCGGCCCTCCATGAGGCAGAACATCTCCCGGGTGACCCGGCTCATCTTCAGCGCGTCCTTGTAGACCTGCCCCTCGAAGGGGTTGAACGCGCGCATGATGTCCGCGATGGTCCGGTAGCCGTGGATGGCCGCGCCGGGCGCCTCGGTGTTCTCCGCCCGGCGCAGCACGCTCGGGTTGGTCTGCTTGACCATGGCCTCGCAGAAGTCGACGAACACCAGGTTGTCCTGGAACAGGGTGTGGTCGAACAGGTACTCGGCCGCCTCGCCGAGGTTGATGATCCACTCGGCCAGCGGCGGGTTCCGGATGCCGTAGGCCATGTTCTGCGCGTAGACCGAGCAGGTGGTGTGGTTATCGCCGCAGATACCGCAGATCCGGCTGGTGATGAAGCCGGCGTCGCGCGGGTCCTTGCCCTTCATGAATACCGAGTAGCCGCGGAACAGCGACGAGGTGCTGTGGCACTCGGCGACCCGTTGGTTCTTGAAGTCGATCTTCGTGTAGATGCCGAGGTTGCCGATGATCCGGGTGATCGGATCCCAGGCCATCTCGGTGAGTTCGCTGCCGTCCGGTGACGCTGCCGCCCGGCTTGTCTTCGCCATGCGTGTGCCCCTTCCCCGTCGTTAGCTGTGCCGCCACTTCGGCTCGCGGTTGACGGTTGCGTTGGTGATCGCGCGCATCCGCCGGATGAACTGCCCGTAGGGCTTGATGAGGGCCGAGGACATGCTCGCTCCGGGGGGCATGTCCATGAACGGCATGAACTTGTCAGGGAAGCCGGGCATCGTGCACCCGATGCAGATGCCGCCGACGTTCGGGCACCCGCCGATGCCGTTCATCCAGCCGCGCTTGGGGACGTTGCAGTTGACAACCGGTCCCCAGCAGCCGATCTTCACCTGGCACTTCGGCGAGTTGTAGTCCTTGGCGAAGTCGCCCTGCTCGTAGTAGGCGGCGCGGTCGCACCCCTCGTGCACGGTCCGGCCGAAGAGCCACTGCGGTCGGCCGAGGGAGTCGAGCGGCGGAGGCGGCGCGGCGCCCTTGGCGTGATAGAGCAGCCAGGTCAGGCTCTCCATGAAGTTCTCCGGCTGCACCGGGCAGCCGGGGATGTTCACCACCGGTAGCTTCCCGGCCGACCGGTACTCCGGGCCGAGGTAGTCGCCCAGCCCCATGGAGCCGGTCGGATTGCCCGCCATGGCGTGGATGCCGCCGTAGGCGGCGCAGGTACCGATGGCGACCACGGCCCAGGCCCGAGGGGCGAGCTGGTCGATCCACCAGTTCAGGGTCAGCGGCTGGCCGGTCGCCGGGTCGTTGCCGAACGAGGTCCAGAAGCCGTCGCCGTTGATGTTCTCGTTGGGGATAGATCCCTCGATCACCAGCACGAACGGGTTGACCGAGGCGCCCTTGGCGGCCGCGCGGTACGGCGCCAGGAAATCCTCGCCGCCCAGGCTGGCCGACAGCACCTTGTTGTGCAGGTTGACCTTGGGCAGGCCCGGGATCAGCCCCAGCACGACGTCCTCGATGGACGGCTGCGAAGACGCGGTGATCGACACGGTGTCGCCGTCGCAGCTCATTCCCTCGGAGATCCACAGGATGTCTACCTCGTCTACGGTCATGTCTGCGCCTCCTCGGCGGCGGCGACCGAGATCGATTCCAGGACCACCTGCTCGCTGCCGCCCAGTTCGATGTCCACCCCGCCGCATCGCGCGCACGCGGCCATGGCCGCGTGGTCGTTGACCGGCTCGTCGCGCCCGCAGTCGCGGCAGTGCGCGACGAGCGGCTCGAGGACGAGGTCGAGCGCCGCTCCCTCAACCACGGTGCCGGCCGCGGCAAGCTCGACCCCTTGCCTGATAACGCCGGGGTCAACCTGATGACCGCCCACCCGGACCCGCAGGCCGCGCACCCGGCGGTCTCCGGCGCGCCGCGCCGCGGCCTCCACGATCCCCTCGCACAAGCCAAGTTCGTGCACGGCGGCGCCCCCCGTTCGCTATTACGCTCCGCAAGTAAGCAACTACCCTATGTATCCCATACGGCAAACGCCTCAGGCAACCACGCGGCCACCCGTGTCCCGTATCCCCCCAGGTAAACGCCGCTGCCGAGTCATCCCCGGGTCAGCGCCGAGTCCCCGGCCGCTGCCGTCGGCTGGCGCGGCCTGGGCCGCGACGAGCGCGCGCACGAGCGCCACGGCCCCCGGGACGGCGGCGGCGACCGGAGGGGTCAGGCCGATGCCCTCGTCGAGCGCGGCCGGCTGGCAGCCGACCACGTACACCCGCCCGACGGCTCCGCCGAGGTTGTGCAGGGCGGCGAGCACCGCTTCCGGCTGCATCGAGTGCGCGTCTACCGGGGCGGCGCCCCAGCCGGCGAACTCCGCCCGGTGCTGGTAGCCGCTGACGTCGAGCACGGCCAGTGTCCCCGGCGCGTCCCCGAGCGGCACGGCGTCGATCATCACCAGCGCGTCGTAGCGGCCAGCGAGCAGTTCGTATGCGAGGTGAACCCCCCGGATCCCGTAGTCCGCCAGGTCGACGCCGGCCGGCAGCGACCCGGGCGCAATGGCCTGGACGACTTCGACGCCGAAGCCGTCATCGGTCAGGAAGATGTTGCCGATACCCGCGACCAGCGTGCGCCCGGCGTCCGCCCCGGTCATGACGGCCCCGCGGGCTGGATCTCCTCGGGGGTGAAATGGAAGAACCGGCCGAGTATCCGCTGCAAGTCGGCGGCCGGGTCATCCTCGACGCTGACGGCCACGAACCGGCTTCCGTCAACGTCGGTCAGCACGTCCTCCACCACGGCGTAGCGGCCGGCCAGGAACATGTCGTGCGCGTCGGTGCCGTGCGCCCGCGGCCGCAGCCGTACCCGGCTGCCCTTGCCGATCACGACGCCGGCGACGACGACCGCCTCGCTGCCGGCGGCGGGCTCGCCTCGCCGCGCGCCCGCCCCGGAGCGGATCGTGCCGTGCAGCCGCGCGAACACGTCGGGGGCACTGACTTCCACCCGGTCGACGATCTCGGCGGCACGCGGATCCGTCGCCCGCGCCTCCCGCTTCTCCGCGTCGGTGAGCGTGAGCGTGCGCAGGGACAGGATCTCGTCGATCTCGCCGGCGTCGAACAGGTCGCCCGGGCTCTCCGGGGCAATGCGCGGGTAGTCGTACAGGATGATCGGCGACGAGAGCACCAGCTCCGCGCTGCCTTCTTCCCCGGCCAGCACCGGCAGCGTATGGATGTTCGCGCACTCCCTGGCCGCCGCCCGCGCCCACTGCGGCGGATCGAGCAGCGACACGAAGCTGCCGCCGTCCAGCGCGGCGATGAGGTGCGCCGCCAGCAGGGCCCGCGCCAGCGCCTCGTCGCGCGGGGCGTCGACGGCCAGGCCGGCGGAGACGTTCTCGGTCCGCACCCGGATCCGGGTCAGCGGGAAGGGCGATGCGACCTGGGCAGCGGACACCCGGACCGCGACCGTCACCGGAGACCTGCGCCGCGTCACCCGCGCGCACAGCCGGCCGGCGCCGTCGTGCACGTCTTGCGCGTGCTCCCAGCCCGGCACCTCGATGATGAAGTCCCGCGGCGCGGCGAGCAGGGCTGCGACCGGGCAGGCGATGTCTCGCTCGAGCGGCACGGCCTCCTCGAAGCTCAGCAGGAGGCGCCCGTCGACTTCGAGTTCCTGCACGGGCCGGAACGCGCCTGCCGGCGTGACTTCCTCGACGGTCCGGCGCTGCGCGTGCAGGAACCGCAGGCGCACCGACACCGTTCCGCCCGATCCCCTGGGCTCCATGAGGCACTCGGTCTGCTGGAACCACGACTCCGCCGAACCCGCCACGCCCTCGTCGGCCGGGAGGTTGCGCTCCGCCCAGTCGCGCGGGGCGAGCACGCCGAACTGCCACCGCAGCCGGTTCTTCCCAGCCGACTTGCGGTAGGGGTACAGGAGATAGCCCTCGTAGAGGATCGCCTCAGCCACGGCGCTCACCGCGCGGTACCCGTCGGTCAAGTGCCAGGACGCTTCCCCCGCCGTCAAGTACGCGCCGGCGCCCGGTGCCGTCATCCGCGTGCCCGGACCGGGCGGCCGGCCGATGCCAGCCGAACGACAACCCTTGGCCAGCGCATTGAGGTCCCCTTCCTGAGCCGTACGGCGACGTTACCCGTATCAGCGGGCTTCCATGCCTCGTTCAGGTCCGTCCCGGAACGCACCCCGGATCACAATTCACGCATTCGTAACAAATCGGATAAGGATCTCGCGATCCTGCGGGCTTAGCTAGTGCAGTAAATGTCGGAGGCGGAGAGCATCACCTCCCCGTAGGGCTCCTCTCACACTCCACGTCGTCACCCGCCTTTCGAGGCGGGCAAGCCGTGAAGGAGAGGGTCATGTCTGTTTCCGCGCTCCGTCCGTTCGGCCTCATGCACCAGCTGTGGCAGCTGCCGGACGATTCCGCCGCCAGGTTCTTCGCCGAGACCGTCGAGGACGTGGCCTATGCCGACCAGTTGGGCTTCGACTCGGTCTGGCTGGCAGAGCACCACTACGGGCGCCCGCATCGCAGGTACTTCTCCCGGGTGCCGGACGCCGATATGTTCCTGGCCCGGCTCGTCCCTGAGACCGAGAGGATCCGCCTGGCCACGGGGATCAAGATCCTTCCACTCGATGAGCCGGAGCGTGTCGCGGAGCGGATCTTCCTACTCGACGCCCTTTCCGGTGGCCGGGTCGGCTGCGGGCTCGGCCAGGGGAGCCCGGATGAGATGGGCGTGCGCACCCTGACGAAGGAAGCCAAGCGAGCGCTTTACCGTGAGCGGCTAACCCGGCTAGTCGACATCGTCACCACCCACCAGGCCGCGGGTGACCTGACGCTGGTGCCGGAGAGCGGGCTGCGGACGCCGCGGATCTTGTGGGCCGGGGTCCGTGACCAGGAGTCGGTCGCGCTGGCCGCGAAGCTCGACGTCAACCTGATCATCGGTGAGGCTGAGGTCGGCATCAGGCAGGCGCCAATCGCCGCCAGTTACCTAGCGTCCAGTGGCGCGGGCGAGATCCGCGGAGCACGCATCGTGTGCATCGCCGACACCACCGAACAGGCCTTCGCGACGGCGGCCCCCATCGCGGACCTTATCTTCAACGGCGAGCAGGGCGGCGTCTACTACCGCGAAGCCGTCCAAGCCGGCGCCGTCCCCGGCACGCGGCCCGCCTCGCTCGGGGAACTGTGCGACCAGATGGAGTTCTTTGTCGGAACGCCGGACGCCGTGGCGGCCAAGCTGACCCGCTACGTCAAGGCCGTGCAACTGAACGCGCTGAACATCGTGGTTCACCCGCCCGGCATCAGCCAGGCGGCGGCCCGTCGCTCGATGGAGCTGTTCATGAGCGACGTCGCCGACAAGGTCCAGCCTCACCTCGCGCCCAGCTCCGCCGCCTAGGGGCACCATGTCACTATCCGGTAGCCGGTGGGTCAGGCCGAGCAGCGCGGCGGAAGCGGCCGGCCTGGCCGCCGCCGGGGCAACCCTCTTCGGCGGCGGCGCCCTGCTCATGTCGTCGGCCTTCGCCGCCGCGCCGGGGACGGTGGTCGTCGACCTGGACGCCCTCCGCCTCGATTACCTTGAGCTGCCGGAGATCGGCGCGCAGGTGCGGCTGGAGGACCTCCTCGCCAGCGCGGCGGTCAGGCGGAACTGGCCGGCGATCTGGGCCGCCGCCGCCCAGATCGCCTCGCCGAACGTGCGCCGCCTGGCCAGTGTCGGCGGCACGGTCGCGGCCGCCCTGCCCGGAAGCGACCTGCTCGTCGCGTTGTGCGCGAGCCGCGCCCGGGTGCACCTGGCCCGTTCTGACGGGACCGGCCGCACCCTGCCCGTCTCCGGTTACCTCACGGCACGGCCGCCGGGAGTGATCACCGGGCTCCACCTCGGCCCGCCGGCCCGCGGGGCCTACCGCAGGCTGGGCGGCCGTCCCGTTCCCGCGCCGGCGGTGGTGACCGTCGCCGCGGTCGAGCACGACGGCGACATCGACGTGTGGGCGGGCGGGATCGGCAGCGTTCCGCAGCCGCTCCGGATCCGCGGCCGCTTCCGCGAGGTCAGCTGCGCCGGTGACGCCGCCTGGCCCGCCGCCTACCGGCGCCGCGTGCTGGACGCGCTGTGCGCCGACCTGCTGGCCAGCCTCGCCGCCCCCGCCTGACCACTCACCGCGCGATCACTACCAAGGGAGAGGAACACCGATGGTTCAGCCCATCCTTCGCCGCACCGCCGACCTGACCGCATTCCGCCTGCGCGACGGCGCGACCAACAAGATGGTGCCGCTCCTCGCCCCGGGCGAGGCCGGCACTCCCGCCTCAGTCAACGTGGAGATCTTAGACGTCGGGGGACGTCAGAACCCCAACAGCCATCCGGATTCCGCCGAGCTCTTCTACTTCATCGCTGGCACCGGGCTGGCTTCGTGTGACGGCACCGAGGTGGCGGTGCAGGCTGGTGACTTCCTGATCCTGCCCGCGGGCTCGGTGCACTTTATCGCCAACACGGGCAACGAGCGGCTCTACGCGCTGACCACCCTCCTGCACGACGACGGCAGCCACGACGGCTCCAGCCGGCCGCACGAGGGCCTCCCGCCCGAAGACCTCGCTGTGCTCGGCCCGGCGACCGGATCCCGCTGAGCCGATGGCCGACACCGCGCGCACCAGGCTGGCCGAGGCCGGGTGGACGATCCCCGAGCCGTACGTCGTCCGCTCGCAGTACGTCCCCGCCCGGCTGCACGGCGACGTTCTCTACTGCGCTGGCCTCACGTCGCCGCTGCAGGGCCGTGTCGGCGACGAGGTTGACATCGAGCACGCGCGGGCGGCCGCCCGGCAGTGCGCACTGCTCCAGCTGGCGGCGATCGGGCAGGCGCTCGGTGACCTCGACCGGGTGGCATCCGTGCTGCGCCTCACGGGCTACGTCTACGCCCGGTCCGGCTTCGCGGAGTCACCGAAAGTCCTCGACGCGGCTTCTGAGGTGTTCGTGACGGCGTTCGGGGAGGCGGGGCGGCACGTCCGCAGCGCCGTTGCCGTCGCGGGCCTTCCGGGCGGGGCCAGCGTGGAACTCGAGGTCATCGCCACGGCCGTCGGCGCGCCGTGATGAGCGAGCGGACACTCACGGTGCGGGTCAACGGCGTCGACCACGCGCTCGACGCGGAGGAGATGACGCCCCTGGCCGACGTGCTGCGGGATGAACTGGGCCGGCTCGAGGTGAAGGTGGGCTGCCGTGAGGGCATGTGCGGCGCGTGCACCGTGCTCCTCGACGGGCAGCCGGTGCCCAGCTGCCTCATGCCCGCGGGCCGGGCGGCAGGACGGGAGATCACGACCGTCGCCGGAATCCTCGCGCACGAGACCGCACGGCAACTCATCGCCTTCTGGGCCCAAGAACGCGCAGCCCAGTGCGGGTACTGCGCGCCCGGGCTGCTGTGCTCGGCGTTCTGGCTGCTGACGAACCGTGGGCGGGAAGGCGCGCCCGCTGAGCTCACCGAGGCCGGGATCCGCGACGCGCTGCGCGGTCACATCTGCCGTTGCACCGGATACCGGCCGATCGTGGCCGCGGTCGCGCGCACGGCCCAGGCGGCCCGGCCCGGGGGAGGTGAAGATGAGTGACGAACTGAGGGCGAAGGCATCGGGCCAGGCCGTCTACGTGGCCGACGCCGTACCCCGGCCGTGCCTGTTCGGCGCGCTGCTCACGGTGCCGGCCGCGCACGCCGACGTGAGCATCGACGTGCCGCTGCTGTCCGCCGCCGCCGGGGTGACCGCCGTGCTCGGGCCGCGGGACGCGCCCGGCACGCTCTTTTCCGGCAACGTGCACGGCGGTGCCGAGGACACCCAGGTGTTCACCGCCCGCAGCCGCTTCGCGGGCGATGTCGTCGGCGCCGTCGCGGCCACCTCGCGGCGTGCCCTGGGCGAGGTGCTCGACCTGGCGGCGGCGGCCGGCATCCAGTGCACCGGGCGGCCGGCCGTCCTCGACCTGGAAACGGCCGAGGCGGGACTGGTCACGGCGAATGACCGCTACCCCGGCAACCGCATCGGGGACGTCTCCTTCGGCCTCTCGGAACCTGAGATCGAGCGGTTGCTTGCGGCCTCGCCGCTGCGTCACCGCACCCGGGTCGAGATCGCGCCGGCGCCCCACGGCTTCCTCGAGCCGGTCGCCTGCGGCGCCCAGTGGCTGCCGGACCGCGTTCGCGTGTGGAGCTGCTCCCAGGGTCCTCAGGTCGTACGTGACCGTCTCGGCACCCTCCTCGGCCACCCGGTCGAGGTCATCACGCCGTTCATCGGCGGAGGCTTCGGAGCCAAGGAGGAGTACTTCCTCGAGCCCGCCGCCGCGCTGCTGTCCCGGGCCAGCGGCGGCCGGCCGGTGCTCGTCGAGCTTGACCGCGAGCAGTGCAGCAGACGGTACCGGATGCGGCACGGCGGCGTCATCACCGTCGAGACGGGGTTCACCCGAGACGGCGCACTGCTCGCCCGGCGCGCTCGCATTGTCGTGGAGGCCGGCCCTTACGACGGCCATTCCGCCAGCGTCGCCGGGAACGCGGCTGGCGCGCTACTGCGGCTTTACCCCTCGTTGCCGACACGCGTGGAAGCAGTGACGCTCGCGACCAACCGGGTACCCGGAGGCGCATTCCGGGCCTACGGGGCCGAGCTGGCCTCGATGGCCATGGAGACGCACCTCGACGAGGTCGCGGCCATGGGCGGCCAGGACCCGGTCGCCCTGCGGATGATGAACTGCGCCACGGAACACGACACCGACCCGGTGCAGGGCGGCCGCGGCCTGGAATGCCGAGCCGGCGGGCGGTTCCGGCCAGGAGTACCGCCCGCCCGGGCGGTTCCGCCGCGGCCGCGGCGTCGCCCTCATGGTGGGCACCGCTCCGACGGGGACCACCGACGCGCCCGCGACCTCGCAGGTGCGGGCCGACTTCGACGGAGCCGCGCAGACCCTGACGCTCCTCACCGGCGTACCCGAGCTCGGCCAGGGCATCGGGGACCTGCTCACGGCCGTCGCCGCGGCCGCGACGAGCATGGAGCAGGACCGGATCGAAGTGCGCTGCACCTCCGATCCCGGCGGGCCATCGGATCTCGGCATGTTCGGCAACCGCGGCGCGACCCTGACTGCGGCGGCCGCGCAGGACGCGATCAGGGGCCTGGAACGTGACATCGCCGCCGCGCACCGTGCCTCCGGGTCGCCCCACGAGCCGGTTCAGGTGCTGGCCGGCTGGCGCCGCATCCGCCGCGGTGAGCTTGAGTTCCCGGTCAGGCCGCGGACCTGGAGCCACTCGGCCACGGCCGGCCGGACCGACGCCGGGGCCGGCGTCGCCTACGGCGCGGCCCTGGCCGAAGTCGAGGTGGACATCGCCACCGGCATCGTCAGCGTGCTCCGCGTCCACGCCGTTCACGACGTAGGGAAGCTGCTGCGCCCGGGTGGTGCCCTCGGGCAGGCCGAGGGCGGTCTGGTGCAGGCGATCGGGATCGCGCTGAGCGAGCGGGCAGCCTTCGACGCGGCCGGCACCCCGGACGTCCGCGGGTTCTTCAGCCACTTGGTCCCGACGATGACCGTCGCGCCCCGGCTCGGGGTCACCTGGCTGGAAGACGCGGGCGACGACATCCCGCTCCCCAAGGGACTGGGCGAAAACACCGTCGCCGCAGTGCCTGCGGCGATCGCCAACGCCGTACGCGCCGCCACCGGGGCCGAAGTGCGCGCGTTCCCCCTCTCCCCGCCCCTCGTCCTCGACGCCATCGACGCCGTCAGGGCATCCAGTCCGGACATCGTGACCGGACCTGTCATGTCCCACTCCAGTTGAAGCAGATAGGACTCACTATGGTTCTGACCAGGCGTCATCTGTTGCGTAACAGTCTCTACACGGCCGGCGGCATTGCCGCGGCGGGCGCGCTCGCCGCCTGCGGCAGCAGCGGTAGCGGCGGCGGTGCCTCGTCGTCAAAGGGCACGGGGCCCGCCGCGTGGACGATGCAGTCTTCGTGGATCAACGACACCGAGTTCATGGGCTACTTCATCGCCATGGACAAGGGCTACTACAAAGCCGAGGGACTCGACTTCACCTACGTCCCCGGCGGCCCGAGCGTCACCGTCGAGACCACCCTTGTCGCCGGCAAGTCCCAGATCGGGCTCTCCGAGCCGGACGCGACCGCCAACGCGATCAACACGCAGGGCGTCGACCTCGTCATCGTGGGGGCACAGTTCCAGAAGAACCCGCTGGGAGTCGTGTCGCTGCAGAAGAACGCCATCAACACGCCCCACGACCTGGTCGGCAAGCGCTTCGCCGTCCCGGACGGGAACCGGCTCACCGTGAACGCGATGTTCAAGGCCAACGGCATCAATCCGGCCAGCGTGAAGATCGTGCCGTACGCCTACGACCCGACCCCTCTCATCAAGGGCAACGTCGACGCCACCCTGGACTTCGTCTACGACGTCGCCTACGCGGTCCAGCAGGCAGGCGAGGCGCCCTCGTCGTTCCTGGTCTACGACCACGGACTCAAGCTGCCCAACGACGTCGTCGTCGTCACCAAGGACACGCTGACCAGCAAGCGGGACCAGGTGGCGGGATGGCTGCGGGCCAGCCGCAAGGGCTGGGAGGAGAACTTCAAGAACCCGGCCAAGTACCCGCCGATGTTCGAGAAGACCTGGTTCAAGGGCAACGGGCTGACCCTCGCCAACGAACTGTACGACAACAAGGCGGAGAAGGCCCTCATCGAGAACCCCAAGGGCATCTTCTACTTCGATGACCAGCAGGTCGCCGAGTGGATCGCCAGCCTCAACGCGGTCGGCATCAAGGCCACCCCCGCCATGTTCGACACGTCCCTTATCGCTGAGATCTGAGATCCCTTCTGTTGCCAGGGCGGCAGGACCCGCAGGAGGTCTTGCCGCCCACCGAACCCAGGGAGGTTTCCGTGCGTCGTCACGGCATCGAGCTGACCGGCGTGTCGAAGACGTACCACACGTCTCAAGGCGACATCGAGGCGATACGCAAAGTCGACCTCACGGTCCCCGAGAACAGCTTCACCGCGCTCATCGGCGCGTCGGGGTGCGGCAAGTCCACGCTGCTGAAGCTCATCGGCGACCTGGAGGAGCCGACCGAGGGCACGGTGCGCATCGCGGACCAGACACCACGGCAGGTGCGCCGTAGCGGTGCGATCGGGGTAGCGTTCCAGGACGCGGCACTGCTGCCCTGGCGCGACGTGCGCGCCAACATCGCGCTCACGCTCCAGGCATCGGGTCGCAAGGTCGTGCGATCGCACATCGACGGGCTCGTCAGCCTCGTCGGCCTGACCGGCTTCGAGCGGGCGAAGCCGGCCCAGCTCTCCGGGGGCATGAGGCAGCGTGCAGCCCTGGCCCGGGCCCTGGCCACCGACCCTGAACTGCTGCTGCTCGACGAGCCGTTCGGGGCCTTGGACGAGCTGCTGCGCACGACGATGGTCCTGGAGCTGCAGCGGATCTGGCTGGAACGCCCCCACACCACCGTCCTGGTCACGCACTCGATACAGGAAGCGGTCATGCTGGCAGACTCGGTCGTGGTGATGGCGCCCCGCCCCGGGCGCGTCCACGCCACGGTGAATGTTCCGTTCGCCCGGCCCCGGCCCGAGGAGCTGGCCCGGACGACGGAATTCCACGAGCTGTGCGACCGGATCTCCCTGCACCTGGCTGAGGCGAGCGGGCACGACGTGCCCGCTCAGCCGAAGTCCACGATCGCGAGCACGTCGTGACAACCAGGTCAGTGACATGGGCCGGAACCCGCGGCGGGAGGTGGAACCACCCGGTCAGCCGCGCCGCGGTCAGCAGGCTGCTCCTGCGGTCGCTGCTCATCGTGGTCCTGCTGGCTTGCTGGCAGGCCGTGGGCGGTCACCAGTGGTTCGCCCAGGGAGCGGTCCCGAGCCCGCACCAGGTATGGGACAGCCTGCGCGCTAACTGGGGGGACTACGGCCCCCACCTGCGGGCCACGCTCTGGACGGGGTTGTGGGGTTTCCTGATCGGCAACGCGATCGGCTGCGTGTTCGCGTTCCTGTTCCTGCTGTGGCCGACGACTGCACCGGTGAGCCGGGGTCTGCTGATCACCTTGTTCTGCATGCCGATCGCGATCATCGCGCCGCTGCTCGGGGTGATGCTGCCGCTGGAGTCGGCCAAGATCGTGATCGCCTCAATGTGGTCGATCTTCAACATGCAGGTGGCTCTCCTGCTGGCCATGCAGCAGGTGCCGCCTGGGGCGCTGGCCGTGGTCAAGTCGGCCGGCGGGGGCCGTCTCCGGCAGCTGCTGCTGGTCCAAGGCCGTGCCGGGCTCCCCGGGTTCCTGGCTGCGCTGCAGATCAACGCGCCCGCGACGCTGCTGGCCGCGATCTTCGGCGACTTCATCGGCGGCCAGAAGGGCATCGGGATCTACCTCACCGGTCTCATCGTCAGCGGCAACCAGTCGCGGATCTGGGCCTTCAGCCTGGTGATCGCCGCGATCGGTGCCGCACTCTACATTGCCTTCGGGCTACTGCGCTCCCTGGTCACTGGTTCTGACATCAACATCGCCGTCGCCGAGACGGTGGCCGCTGCCGCCAGCCGCGGCGCCCGCGGCTGGGGCACCCGCGGCAGCGGGTTCGCCCGCAGCCTGGCCAGTGCCGTGTGCGGCCTGGCGCTCGTGCTGGCCGCCTGGTGGGTTTTCGTCAGCTCCGTCAGCCTGCCTTCGGTCATCGCCAACTCTCCGCTCGACGTGATCCACACCTTCACCGGCCCCAGGGGACCGGCGGTAATCGACCAGATTGGCGCTGCGCTCGGGAGCAGCGGGCCGCTGGCGTTGCTCGGCGTCGTGCTCGGCCTCCTGGCGGCGCTCGCGCTGGCCGTGTCCGCCACGCTGGCACCGTGGTTCACCCAGCTGGTAATGCCGTTCGCCATGGTCTTCCAGTCAGTCCCCACCGTCGCGTTCGCCCCTTTGCTGGCGATCACGTTCGGTCGGGGGGCGCTCACCATCGTCCTCGTCACGATCCTGGTGACCTTCTTCCCGGCGTTCGTGGCCATCTCGACGGGACTGGCTTCGGCCCCGGCGGTCCCCGGCATGGTGCTGAAATCGGTAGCCGCATCCCGGCTCACCATGCTCCGCCTGTACGTCGTGCCGCAGGCCATGCCGTACCTCCTGGCAGCGGCCAGGCTCGTCATCCCGCTGGCCATCCTTGGCGTCGTTCTCGCCGAGCAACTGATCACCGGCACCGGGCTCGGCAACCTTATGAGCCAGGCGATCGGGTACCAGGACTTCCCGATGATGTGGTGCATCACCGTCGTCATGATCGCGATCTCAGTCGTGTCCTACCTCGCAGTGGAAACCTTCGAACGCTGGTACCTCGCCAGGAGACAGCAATGACCTCATCGGACACTGGGCAAGGCTGCTGAGACTGACCTCACGGTGAGCGTCTTCTACCGCACGGGGCGGGCGGGAGCGCAGCGGCTATCGGACGGGGGAGGGCCGTTCGGGTTCGATATCGCGGTCGCGCTGATGGTGGACGACCTCGTCCGCCGCTACAACTGCGGCGCGCTCGTCGAGAGCGGGTGCCTCGCCGGCTACACCACGTTCTAACTGGCGTGGCGCTACCCGTTCCCGCGGCCGACGCGGACGTGTTCGAAGAGGAACTCGCCGCCTGGCGCCGGGGCGAGCTTTAATCGTCTTCTCCGCCTGGCCTTGCTGGTGTTCAGCGGCTGCGCTTACTCGTGCCCTCCGACCGCACCCGCGATCTGGCGAGGTTGATGTTCGCGGCCGCGGTGGGCGTTGCCGCCGCCGTGACAGTGGCCTAGCCTGACGTTTACAGGGTAAACGTCCCCTCCGGCCCGTCCGGGCAGGGACGCGAACCTGGCCGCCCCGGACCCCGGTGGTTCCTGCCGCTGCAGGCGAGCCGAGGCTGGGTGTTGGCATGGCAGCACGTGCGTCAACGGTAATACCGGCCGCAGATCCTGTCCCGGTGCCGGGCTGGCCGGTTAAAGAGGACCTGGCCGGGCTGGATGACCAGGCACTGCTGGGCCTGTCCCGGTCGCTGCCGGGGGGCAGCCAGCGGCGAGCGGCTGCGTGCGAGCTGCTCGTCACCCGTTACCAGGGCCTGGTCCGGTCCTGCGTACGGCCTTACCTGGGCAGTCCCGTGCCGGCCCAGGACCTGATGCAGGTGGGATACGTCGGCTTGCTCAAAGCGATCGGCAACTTCGATCCGGCCGCCGGCCACAGCCTGGCCGCCTATGCCCGGCCGTGCATAACCGGTGAGCTCAAGCGGTATTTCCGCGACAAGCGCTGGCTGCTCCACGTCAAGCGCCCGGTGCAGGAGCTGGCCCTGCGGGTCCGCGACGAGACCGGCCCGCTGGCTCAGCAGCTGGGCCGCACCCCGACTGACTCCGACCTGGCCCGGCACCTGGGAGTCAGCGAAGAAGAGCTACAGCACGCTCGGCAGGCGGAGCTGTCCTTCATCCCGTCGTCGTTGGACGCGCCGCTGTCCGGCCAAGGCACCTCAACGATGACCCTGGCCGACACCCTCGGACAGGAGGACCCGCAGCTGGAGCACATGCTCTCCATGCGCGCCGTCGCCGCGCACTGGGCCGAGCTGCCCGCGCGCGAGCAGCAGATCCTGATCATGGACATCTACGACGGCATGAGCCAGACGCAGATCGGCCAACGACTGTGCATCTCCCAGATGCACGTCTCCCGGCTCCGCGCCCGCGCCCTGGGCCACCTCCGCGCCCGGCTCCTCGACCTGGAACCGCGCGCCGTCACCAGGGCCTCGGCCTCGCCGCCGGGCAGGCGGTGCCACTGAAGATCACGTCGGCTAACTGCGGCCGGGCCACTGCACGCCGGCCGCAGTCGCCCGGCGCGGGCCCTAAGTCCCCCTAGCCGGTGCCTATGGGGACTAGGGCCGCCTGGAGGCCGTGCCTAGATTCAGCAGCGCGGTGATCTTGACCGCCGTGAACGTGGGCTAGTCTTCGGGCGCCCGGATAACGTCGCTCCAGACCTCGGTGACCAGTCGTGTCGTACGAGGAGGAATCTGATGACGCTTTCCAGTGACCCGCTGGTGCCCCAGCAGCAGCCGCTGCCGCCCGGCCAGCCGTTGTCAGCCCGGAACGAGGAAAAGGCCCATGCCATGGGGCTGACCTCGGCCACGGGGCTGGTTGTCGGCAGCATCGTCGGGACCGGCGTGTTCACCATGCCGGCGGTGCTGGCCGGGGCCGGGACCATGGGGATCATCGTGCTCGCGGTCATCGCCGTCGGCGCGATGCTCCTCGCCGTGCTGTTCGGCCAGCTCAGCAAGCGGGTGCCCAACGGTGACGGCGGGCTCTACGCGTACTCCCGGCATGAGTTCGGTGACTTCGCCGGCTATCTCGTCGGGTGGTGCTACTGGATCCAGGCCTGGGCCGGCAACGCGGCCATCGTCTCGTCGTGGGTCTTCTATGTCGACGCGCTGTTCAAGCTCTCCCATCCGAGCGGCCTGCAGAACTGGGGGATTGCCCTGGTGGGATTGTGGGTGCCGGCGGTCGTGAACCTGGCCGGGGTCCGCCAGGAGGCCTGGTTCCAGAACGTCACCGTGGTATTGAAGTTCCTCCCGCTGCTGTTCGTCGCCGTCGTCGGCTGGTTCTTTATCCGCAGCTCCGACTTCGGGCCCTTCAACGCCTCCGGCGGGAGCCTCTACAGCGGCATCGGCATCGCGGCCGGGGTGGCGCTCTTCTCGTTCATCGGCGTGGAGGCAGCCGCGGTGACGGCCAAGCGGGTGAAGGATCCCCGCCGCAACGTCAGCCGCGCCTCGCTTCTCGGCACCGCGGCCAGCGCGATCTTGTACGTGCTGGTGACCGCGGTGGTGATGGGACTGGTGGCGCACGACACGCTCACCAAGACCGGGGCGCCGTTCGTCAATGCCTTCCAGGCCATCTTCCCCAATAGCGCCTGGGCCGGGCAGTTCATCGCGGCCATAGCCGTCATCTCGGGCATCGGGGCCCTGAACGGCTGGACGCTGATCGTGACCGAGACGTCGCGGGCCATCGCCCAGGACGACTTGTTCCCCCGGCCGTTCGCCTGGACCGACCGCAACGGGACCGCCTGGTTCGGCATCGTGGTCGGGACGGTACTGCCGTCGCTGCTGATGCTGTGGCGCTACACCTCGAGCTCAGGACTGACGGTATTCACCTACCTGGTCGATCTCACCGTGGTCACCGTGGCCATCCCCTACTTCATGTCGGCCATCGCCCAGCTCACCTATCTCGTCTCGCGCCGCCGCCGCGTGCAGGGCTGGGCCCTGGCCCGTGACCTGCTGGTCGCCGGGACGAGCGTGCTGTTCTCGATGTGGGTGACGTTCGCCTCCGGTTACCAGGTCGTCTACCAGGCCCTCGTGGTGATCCTGGCCGGGCTCATCCTCTACGCGTTCCTCAATGCCCGCCGGCAGCGCCTCGGTAAGGCCAGCGAGCCGCTGGACCTCTCCCCGGACGAACTCTCCCCGCCGGCCTGAGCCGCCCGACGGCCACGGCAGCGAACATTCAGCAGAAGGAGACAGCTATGACATTCCGCGTCGACTCAGAAATGGGCCAGCTGCGCCAGGTCATCATCCACCGCCCGGGCCTTGAGCTGTCCAGGCTCACCCCCGGAAACATCAATGCCCTCCTGTTCGACGACGTGATGTGGGCGCCCAAGGCCAAGGAGGAACACGACGCCTTCGCCGAGGCACTGCGGGACAAGGGAGTCCTCGTGCATTACTACGAGCAGCTGCTGGCCGAGACACTCGCCCGGCCGGCCGGACGGGCCTTTGTCCTGGACCGGGTCTGCACGCCGGAGATCCTCGGTCCCCAGCTGGCCGGGCCGGTGCGCCGCCTGTTCGAGGACCTGGACGGGACGAGGCTGGCGGAGTCCCTGATCGGCGGCGTCCTCAAGGCGGACCTGCACCCGCACCGGACGCACAGCCTCAAGTGGGAGATGCTCCGGGCCGACGACTTCATCCTTCCCCCGCTGCCCAACACCCTGTTCACCCGGGACAACTCGTGCTGGATGTACGGCGGGCTGACCGTCAACCCGATGGCCATGCCGGCCCGGCAGCGGGAGCGCCTGCACAGCCGGGCCATCTACCGCTTCCATCCGCTGTTCGCCGGCGGCGACTTCCACACCTACTACGGGGGTGAGGACCGCGACTACCAGCCGGCCCACCTCGAGGGCGGCGACGTGCACGTTATCGGGCACGGGGCGGTCCTGATCGGCATGGGCGAGCGGTCTACCCCGATGGCCGTCGAGACGGTCGCCCGCGCCCTGTTCGACGCGAGGCAGGCGACCAGGGTGGTGGCCATCGAGCTGCCGCACAGCCATGCCTTCATGCACCTCGACACGGTGATGTCGATGGTCGATACCGCCACGTTCGTGCTCTACCCCTACTTGGACCGCAACCTGCGCAGCTGGACCATCTCCCCGGGCGAGCAGCCCGGCCAGCTCTCCATCTCGCGTAACCACAGCCTGTGGAGCACCCTGGCCGAGATCCTCGAGGTCGACAAGATCACGGTGCTCGCCACCGACGAGGACATCCGGGCGGCCGAGCGCGAGCAGTGGGACGACGGAACCAACTACCTCGCGGTCGCTCCCGGGGTGGTCTTCGGCTACGAGCGCAATATCCCCACCAACACGATGCTGCGCAAGCACGGCATCGAGGTGGTCGACATCGGGGGCAGCGAACTCGGCCGGGGCCGGGGCGGGCCCCGGTGCATGACCTGCCCGATCCAGCGCGACCCGGCCTAGCAGTGGAGATGACAGTCATGGACCTGCACGGAAGAAGCCTGCTGAAAGAGGCCGACCTCACTAAGGACGAGTTCCTCTCGATCGTCGACCTGGCCGGGCAGCTGCGCCATCAGAAGCGCACGGGCACCGAGCGCCAGCGGATGACCGGGCTCAACGTCGCCCTCATCTTCGAGAAGCCCTCCACCCGGACCCTGTCGGCCTTCGAGGTCGGGGCGCACGACCAGGGGGCACACGTGACCTATCTCGGGCCGGGGGACACGCACCTGGGCGAGGCGGAGTCGGCCAAGGACACCGCCCGGGTACTCGGGAGGATGTTCGACGGCATCGAGTACCGCGGGTTCGCGCAGGAGACCGCGGAGATCCTCGGCCGGTACGCCGGCGTGCCGGTGTGGAATGGGCTGACCGATCAGTGGCACCCCACCCAGATGCTGGCTGACGTCCTCACCATCCGCGACCACTCGGACAAGCCGCTGGAAGCGGTGACCCTCTGCTACTGCGGCGACGCCCGCAACAACACGGCGAACTCGCTGCTGGTGACCGGCGCGCTGCTCGGCCTGGACGTCCGGATCGCTGCCCCGGCCTCGCTGCTGCCGAGCGACGAGGTCCGCGCCGTGGCCGACGGGCTGGCCCGCCGCTCGGGCGCCCGCCTCCGCGTCGGCGAAGACGTCACGTCCCTGGTCGAAGGGGCCGACTTCCTCTACACCGACGTCTGGGTGTCCATGGGCGAGCCTGCCTCGGCCTGGGGGGAACGGATCAAGCTGCTGCTGCCTTACCAGGTCAACGCCGGGCTCCTGAAGGCGACCGGCAACCCCGGGGTGAAGTTCATGCACTGCCTCCCCGCCCTGCACAACGCCGATACCGAGGTGGGACGCCAGATGCGCGACAAATGGGGCCTGTCGGCCCTGGAGGTCACGGACGACGTCTTCGAGTCTCCCGCTTCAATCGTGTTCGAGCAGGCGGAGAACCGGCTGCACACGATCAAGGCGGCCATGGTCGCCACCGCGGGCCGCTGAGATGCGCGTCGTCGTGGCGGTGGGCGGCAACGCCCTGCTCGAGCGCGGAGAAGTCCCGCTCGCGCAGACGCAGGAAAAGAACGTCGCGGTAGCGGTCGGGGCCCTGGCCCCGCTGGCGGCAGACCATGAGCTGGTGATCACCCACGGGAACGGGCCGCAGGTGGGCCTGCTCGCCAACGAGAGCTCCACCGATCCCGTCCTGCCCTTTCCCTACGCGCTCGATGTGCTGGGCGCCCAGAGCCAGGGGATGATCGGCTACTTCCTGCTCCAGGGATTCGAGAACGCCCTGCCCGGACGGCCGGTGACCAGCCTGATCTGCCAGGTGAAGGTGGCAGCCGACGACCCGGCATTCGAGCGGCCGACCAAGTTCATCGGGCCGGTCTACTCGGAGACCGAGGGTCGCCGGCTGGCCGGGCTCCGGGGCTGGCAGATCCGGCCGGACGGCCCCGCCTGGCGGCGGGTAGTGGCCTCCCCCGAGCCCCTGGCGATCGTGGAGCTCCCGGTCATCCGCACGCTGGTCGCAGCCGGTGTCATCGTGATCTGCGCTGGCGGTGGCGGCATCCCCGTGCTGGAAGATGCCCACGGCCACCTGCGCGGAGCCGAGGCGGTCATCGACAAGGACCTCACCGCGGCCCTGCTGGCCCGCGACCTCGGTGCCGACGCCCTGGTCATCCTCACCGACGTGGCCAACGTGCAGACCGGCTTCGGCACGGACGCGGCCCGGCCAGTCGGCCGTACCACTCCCGCCGCCCTGCGGGCCCTGAAGTTCCCGGCCGGATCGATGGGGCCCAAGGTCGAAGCGGCCTGCCGTTTCGTCGAGGCGACGGGCAAGCCCGCGATGATCGGCCAGCTGGATGACGCGGCCGGCCTGGTCCGGGGGACCCGGGGCACCGTGGTGGAGCCGGCCAGGCCGGTTAGTTACGGTTCGCCGCCGCCCGGGCCAACCCGGCACTGAACACCGAACGTGCCGGGCAGCCACCGGGTCCAGGTCCGCTGGCCGAGTGGGTCGTGCCTGGGGCGCGTCACCCGGGTAATCTAATAAATGAGATAAGCAGTGCGGGCTGCGGAAAGAAGACTGGCATGTTCGAGGCTGCCGATATCCGGGAATGGCGGGGCCACGACGTTGTCGACGATCAGGGCCACAAGATCGGCGAGCTGGAAGCCGTCTACGTGGACACCGTCACCGACCTGCCGTCGTTCGGCACGGTCACGGTCGGGCTGCCGACCCGGCACCGGCTGGTATTCGTGCCCCTTGAGCACGCGACCGTGGGCCCCGGGTACGTCAAGGTCACCTACGACAAGAAGCAGGTGAAGGACGCCCCGTCGATCGGCACCGACGGGGAGCTGCCCGCGGGCGATGAAGAGGCGATCTTCAGACATTACGGATTGGCGTACGACCCAGGCGCCGACGGCGAACGGCGGATGGCCCGCCGTTGAACCGTCAGGGATGACCGGAGGATCAGATGATCGCACTCTTCCTGCTGCTGGTACTCGTGGCGGTCGCGCTGGGCATCGTGGGCGTCGTCGTCAAGGGTCTGCTGTACCTGCTGGTCATCGGCATCGTCGTGTTCCTCGGCGCCCTTCTCCTCGGTGCACTGAGGATGCGGCGCTCCGGCAGGCGGCCGGCTAGATAGCCGGACATTGCGCGTTGCCTCGGGTGACGGCGCGGGCTGCCTGACGTAGACTTGAATAGGAGCGAGAAGCCGTAGGTGCATGTCGAGACCCCGCAGGCTGCCAAGAGATGACAGCGAGGGGCTATGCCCGGGGTCAGTGTAGAGAAGAGTGCGCGCGCAGGCTGCGTGGTCGTCGCGTTGCACGGGGAACTCGATGTGTGCACTGCACTAGAGGTCTCGCGCGCGCTGACCGCACTGGCTCCGACCGGGGCACGGATAATCGTTGACCTGGCGGAGCTGGCCTTCATGGACTGCTACTCCCTGAGCGAGCTCAGGGCAGTCCGCGCGCAGGCCCGGCTGGCGGGCGGTGACCTGGTGCTGGCCGACCCGCAGCCGGCGGTGCTCCGGCTGCTCGTCCTGTGCGACATGGTCAGTCGCTGGCTGGTGTTCACCAGCGTAGACGCGGCGGTCAGCGGTGCCGGGAGCGCTACGGCTGCCATCATGCCCGGGACGGCGGGCGACCCGGCGGCTGCCGCCGCCGGGTCCGGGATCGTGTCATCAGCGCTGTTCAGGGGAGGGGCGGCGATGAGGCACGCCCGCATGCTGACCGGAATCATCGCCGCAGCCAGCCGCAAGCGGCACGAGGCGGCAGGCACGCGCTAGGACCGAACGGCAGCCCGCTCGACGGCCTCATGCCGCCGGTGCACGCCCAGCTTGTCGTACACGCTTCACTGGCGGCGCAGCACGCGGAGTGCGCCGGTGGCGATGGTGGTGGCGAAGATCCATCCGGCCGCGATGAGGAGGTACGCCAGCCAGCGCTGCGGTCCCTGCGGGTCGTAGGAGTTCCGCAGGCCGAGGTCGATGAGGGGGACCAGCAGGTCGACGGTGTAGATGAAGGGGTTGAAGGCCGGGTGCGGGGGACCCTGGAGCGGTGGCGGGTGGTGGAGGCCGAACGCCAGCGTTCCGGCGGCGAGGAACAGGGACAGCCAGGCGGTCGCCCGCAGGGGCCGGTACCCGTAGCCGATGGTGACCTCCTGCAGCCATGACCATGCCCGTCCGTACCAGGGGAGCTGGGCGCGGCGCTCGCGTTCCTTGGCCAGTTGCACGAGGCGGGCGCCGGCGTCGTCGCCGAGCGCCCGGTACATGGCGGTCAGGGTCTCGTAATTCTGGGGCAGGTACCCGTCGGTGTCGCGGCTCAGCCACCGGATGCGCTGGGCGGCGGGAAGCGGCGGGTTGAGCGCGTCGTAGCTGAGCCCGGAAAGCCGCAGCCCCGGCGGCCAGCACGCCGGGTCGTCGCGGATGTCGGTGAACCGCGAGTAGCGGAGGTCTACTGTTCCGTCCACGGTGCAGCCGGAGTCCAGTATGAAGGTGGTCGCCCGGGTGTACTGGCAGCGGAGCGCGTCGCCGCCAGGGTTGCTCAGGGTGGCGCCGCGGAAGTCCATTTCCCGGTCGATGCTGGCGTGGGAGAGCGCGACTTCCCCGGTGGCGGAGAAACCGAACCGGGCGAGCAGGCCAGCGTGCACTGTCAGCTTGAACCCGTTGAGCGCCCGTCTGCCCTCATGGCGGAGCGTGGCGCCGTCCAGCCCGAGGATGCCGCCGATCTGGGCGGCGGCCAGCCGGAACTGGCCGTCGACGACGGCCTCCTGGGCGAGCAGGTCGTCGTCCACGACGAGCCGGTTGCCCAGCAGCGCCACCTGGCCGGGGTGCTCCAGGCGGGCTTTTTGCATCTGCAGGGCGCCGGCGATCCGGGTGCCGGTGAGCACCACCTGGCCGACGCAGGCGCACCCGGCCAGGCAGAGGTTCCCGTCAATCGCGGCGAGCGGGGCGAGCAAGCCGGCCAGCTGGGAGCCCTCGAGGTCGATCCCTCTGGTCTTGGCGGCGGTCAGGTCGACGGCAGCCTCGAACTCGCAGTGGCGCAGGCTTACCGGCCCGTTGACGGCCGCGTGCCCGAGGTCTAGCGTCCCGGTGATCCGTGCGCCCTCAAGCCGGACCGCGCCGACCCGGCCCGGCTCCGGCGGTACCGCGCCCAGCAACAGCGCGGAGACGACCTCGGCCCGGATGGTACGCGCCCGCAGCCCCCGTGCCCGGGTCAGGTCAACCAGTTCCCCGCGCGGGAACGCCCGCCACAGTGCCCGCTCGGGCACGGTCAGCTTGTCCGGATCCACCCGTCATATGGTGGTGCACGCTCCTGCCGCCGTCGAGTGATTCGCGGTGGGGATTGTGACAGTGACGGCCAGCCCGCCGCCGTCGCGGGGGCGGGCGGTCGCGGTCCCGCCGTGGATCGACGCGATCGACGCGACGATCGCGAGGCCCAGCCCGGAGCCGTCACGGGAGGTGCGGTTGCCGAGCCGCTGGAACGGTTCGAAGATCTGCCGGACCTCGGCCGGGCTGATGACTGCCCCGGTATTGGCCACGGTCAGCTCACTGCCGCCCGGCGTGGTGCGGGTGACGACCCAGATGTCGCCCGCGACAGTGTTGTAGCGGACGGCGTTGTCGACCAGGTTTGAGATCAGGTGCTCGGCCAGCACCGGATCGCCCGAGATCGGGGCGGGCTCAAGCCGGGCGTGCACCCGCCGGCCGCCGAGCCCCGCGACGTCCAGCACGTCCTCGGCCACAGTGGCCAGGTCGACCTTCTCGCGGACGGTGAGGCCGTGCTCGTTGCGGGCGAGCAGGAGCAGCGCACCGATCAGGTGTTCGGCGTGGTTCACGGCCAAGCGGATGTCGGCCGCCATCTCCCGCAGGTCGCCCGGCGTGCTGCCCGGATCGCCCAGCACGACGTCGACGGTGGCGCCCACGACGGCCAGCGGGGTCCGCAGCTCATGGGAGGCGTTGGCGATGAACCGCTGCTGGCCCTCGAACGCGGCCTGCAGCCGCCCCAGCATTTCGTCGAACGTCTCGGCCAGCTCGCGCAGCTCGTCGCGCGGACCGCTCGGCGCGACCCGGGCCGACAGGTTGTGCTCGGACGCGGCCCGGGCCGCCGCGGTGATCAGGTGCACCGGGCGCAGCGCCCGCCCGGCCGCGATCCAGCCCAGGATCGCGGCCAGGGCGATGACCACGGCCAGCGTGATCAGTGAGTACTGCAGCAGGTGGGACAGGGTGAGGTCACGCTGGCCCTGCGCGCCCTGCTGCCGGAAGAAGGCGGCCCGCTGCTCGAAGTAGGCGGCGCACTTGACCAGGATCGCCTGACTGGGACTGGCGCTTTGCCGCTGGGCCTGGCACTGCGCCGCGAGGCCGGCCGGGACGCTCGCGAAGGTCGGCTGGCGGGGATTGCCCGAGTTCTGCGCCTGCGCCGGGAGCCGCGCCACCTGGGTGTAACTGACGCCCACGACGATTGCCCCGCACGCGGCGAACAAGACGGTGTACAGCAGGGTCAGCCGTGCGCGGACGGTCAGCCGCGGGCGGCGCTTCACATCCTGTACCCCTTGCCCACCACGGTCTCGATCAGCGGCGGGTCGCCGAGCTTGCGCCGCAGCCGGGTCATCGTCACCGAGACGATGTTACTGAACGGGTCGGCGTTGGCGTCCCACACGTGCTCGAGCAGCTCCTCGGCGCTGACCACGACACCGCCGGCGGCCAGCAGCATTTCCAGGATCCCGAACTCCTTGCGGGTCAGCGCCAGCGTCCGGGCGTCCCGGCTGGCCCGGTGCCGGGCCAGGTCCACGACCAGGTCCCCGCGGCGCACGACCGGCGCGAGCGCAGGCGCCCGGCGCGACAGCGCCCGCACCCGGGCGACGAGCTCGACGAACGCGAACGGCTTGGGCAGGTAGTCATCCGCGCCCAGTTCCAGGCCGTCGACCCGGTCGTCGACATCGGCGGCGGCGGTGAGAATGAGGATGCGCGGGCCGGTGCCGGCTACTTCCCGGCACACCCGGTCGCCGTGCACGGCCGGCAGGTCACGATCGAGCACGATCACGTCATAGGCCGTCTCCCCGGCGGCCGCCAGCGCCGCCGCGCCGTCATGCACGCAGTCCACGGCCATCCCGGCCTGACGCAGCCCCTGGACGATCCGCCCGGCCAGCGTCACATGGTCCTCGACCACAAGCACCCGCACGCCATCAGTATGCGCCGCAGCGGATGACATCCAGGCGACATCGCCGGTAGCGCTGGTGTCACCCGCCTGCCCGTAGAACTGCCAGCATGCACCCGACCCGGAGGAGGACATGATGAACCACCTGCCCCGGCCCCGGCCCCGGCCCCGGCCCCGGCTCTGGCGGCCAGGCCGGCGAGCCGTGACCGCCAGCGTCGCGGTGGCCGTCGCCGCATGCCTGGCGGCATGCGGCGGGGGTACCTCATCCAGCGGTTCCGCCAACTCGACGGGCGCGGCCGGGGCCACCAGCGCCGCCGGCTCGGGCGGCTCGTCCAGCTCGAGCGGGCCGGCGAGCGCCTCGCTGCTCAGCTTCTCCCAGTGCATGCGCTCTCACGGCGTGCCGGACTTCCCCGACCCCGAGCCGTCGGGCGACGCGAAGTTCCCCAGTGCGCGGCAGCTCGGCGTCAGCGACTCCCAGTACCACACGTCCGAGAACGCCTGCCAGCAGCTACTTCCCGCTGGCGCCAACGACGTGTTCCCCCCGGCCGAGGTGCAGCAGCTGCTGATCGGCATGCGGGGGTTCAGCCAGTGCGTGCGCTCCCGCGGTGAGCCGAACTGGCCCGACCCAACCGTCGACTCCCAGGGCCGCCCGCTGTTCCCGCTCGGCTCCCGCGGTATTTCCCGCGACCAGTACCACTCGTCCCAGGTCCAGGCCTCGATTTCGCAGTGCCAGCACCTGCTGCCCGCTGCGCTCGGTGGCGGCACTCCGGTCGGCTAAGGGCGCCCCCCGCCCGCCGCCGGCGGTAGCGATGATGTCACCGCCCCAGCCGGGCGGAAGGACGGAGATAGATCGTGAGTGACACGGTTTCACGCGGCCCGGAGGCCGAGCAGGCCGGCCGGCGGCCTCCGACCGCCCGGCCGACGTCCCCGGTGGCAGGCGAGCCGCGCGGGCACCGCGGCAGGATCGCCCTCGGCGCCGCGGTCCTGATCGCGGCCGGCGCGGTGTCGGCCGGGCAGGCGGGGGCGTTCTCGCCGACGCCCTCGTCAGGGCCTGGCCCGCAGCGGGCGCCGACGCCGGCTACGGCGGCGGTCACCCGGCGGGACATCGCGGCGATGATGCCGGTGACGGCGACACTCGGCTACGCCGGCTCCTACCCGATCACTGGGCAGGGAAGCGGGACCCTCACCTGGCTGCCGTCGGCCGGGCAGGTCATCAGCCAGGGCCAGGCGCTGTACCGGGTCGATGACGGCTCCCCGGTGGTGCTGCTGTACGGGCGCGTGCCGTCCTGGCGAACGCTGTACCAGGGGCTCAGCGGTCAGGATGTGGCCCAGCTCAACCACGACCTGGTGCAGCTGGGCTACGCCACGCGGGCCGACATCCTCGCCCTGGGCTGGGACTACTACTCGCGGGCGACGGCGGCCGGAGTGCGGCAGCTGGAAGCGCGCCTAGGAGCGGCCAGCCCATCGGGGAACCTGACCCGAGGGCAGGTGGTCTTCGAACCGGAGGCGCTGCGGGTCAGCCAGGTAACCAGTGGGCTGGGCAACCCGGTATCCGCGGTTGCGGATGCCGGCCAGCCGGCCAGCCAGGTTCAGTCGGCTGGGGCACCCGGCCTCGGCTCGGTGCTGACCGCGACCTCGGACCGGCACGTCGTCCTGATCCCGCTCGACGCCTCTTACCAGTCGCAGGTCAAGGTAGGCGACTCGGTAAGCGTGACCCTGCCAGACGGCGCGACCATGCCCGGTGTGATCTCCTCGGTTGGCACGGTGGCGACGACCTCGCCCGGCCCGGACGGGGCACCGGGCACGACCATCCCGGTGACAGCCACGCTGGCCCACCCGTCGGCGGCGGGAACGCTCGACCAGGCGCCGGTAACGGTGAACATCACTACCGGCACCGCCCGTAACGCGCTGGTCGTGCCGGTCAGCGCGCTACTGGCCCAAGAGCCGGGGCAGTACGCCGTGGAGGTCGCGGGCCCCGGCGGCGCCCGCCGCTACGTGCCGGTGACGCTCGGCATCTTCGACGACGCGGACGGGCTGGTCCAGGTGACCGGGGCGCTGCACCCTGGCGAGCGCGTGGTGGTGGCCGCGTCATGACCATGACGGGACCAGCCGGGACACTGGTGCTCGAGCTAGACCGGGCATCGAGGACATATCCCGGTACGCCACCAGTGCGCGCGCTGCACGAGGCGAGCCTGACCGTCCGCGCGGGGGAACTGGTGGCCGTGGTCGGCCCCTCCGGGTCGGGCAAGTCCACGCTGCTTAACCTGATGGGCACCCTGGACAAGCCGACGTCGGGCACGGTCCGCGTCACCGGGCTGGACGTGGCCCGGATGCGTGACCGCGAGCTGGCCGCGCTGCGGGCCTCGCGGATCGGCTTCGTGTTCCAGGAGTTCTTCCTTGCCGAGCGGCAGACCGTGCTGGCCAACGTGGCCGACGGGCTGCTGTACGCCGGGGTGCGCCGCGACCGGCGGCGGCGGCTCGCGATGGCGGCCCTCGACCGGGTGGGGCTGGCGCACCGGGCCGACGTCCGGCCGAACCAGCTGTCGGGCGGGCAGCGCCAGCGGGTCGCCATCGCGCGGGCGGTGGCGGGCGCGCCGCCGGTCCTGCTGGCCGATGAGCCGACCGGGAACCTGGACTCGGCCACCGGCTCCTCGATCCTGGCCCTGCTGGACGAGCTGAACGCCGCCGGCACCACGATCGTCGTCATCACCCACGATCACGCCGTCGCCGCCCGCACCCGCCGGTGCATCCAGCTGCTTGACGGCCACATCATCGCCGACAATTCCCCCGCCGCTGGACCGGCATGACCATCACCTCTGGGCGCCCGGCCAGGCTGGCCGGGCCAGTCCCGGCCCGGCTGCGGCTGGCCGACCTGGCCGGGCTGGCCATTATCGGGCTGCGCACCCGTAAGCTGCGCGCCGGGCTGTCGGCGCTGGGCATCGCGATCGGCGTGGCGGCGATCGTCGCCGTCCTCGGCCTCGCCGCATCCTCCAAGGCCGCGTTGCTGGCCGAGATTGCCCGGCTGGGCACCAACCAGCTGACCGTCACCAGCGGGCAGGACTTCCAGGGGAACACCGCCGAGTTGCCTGTTGCCGCCCCCGCCATGATCGCCCGGCTGCCTGGAGTCACCGCGGTGCAGGACACCGGTACCCTCGCCGGCGTTGACGCCTTCCGGTCCCCGTACATTCCCAGGACCCAGACCAACGCCCTCAGCGTGCTGGCCGCGACGCCGGGCCTGCCCGCGGTGGCCGGCACCACCGTCGCCCGGGGCCGCTTCCTGAACGCGGCGACCGAGCGCGAGCCGGTCGCGGTGCTCGGCGCCGTCGCGGCCCAGCTGCTTGGCATCGACCAGGCCCGGCCCGGGACCCGGATCTGGGCGGGCGGTCAGTGGTTCTACGTGGCCGGCATCCTCACCGAGGCGGCCTACGCCCCCCAGCTGGACACGGCGGTCCTCATCGGCTTCCCCGCCGCGCAGCGCTACCTTCACTTCGACGGACACCCGTCGCAGGTCTTCATCCGCACCGTCGACACCCCGGCCGCCACCACCGCGGTCGTCCGCCTGCTCGGCGCCCAGGCTAACCCGGAGAACCCGAGTCAGGTCAACGTCTCCCAGCCCTCAGCGGCGCTCACCGCCCGGGCCGACGCCCAGGGCGCCCTCGACACCCTGTTCCTCGGCCTGGGTGCGGTCGCACTGCTCGTCGGCGCGATCGGTGTCGCCAACATCATGGTGATCTCGGTACTTGAGCGCCGCCACGAGATCGGGCTGCGCCGGTCGCTTGGCGCCACCCGCGGCCAGATCCGCGTCCAGTTCCTGGCCGAGGCCGTCGCGCTGTCCCTGATCGGCGGGGTCGCCGGGGTCATCGTCGGCGTGATCGCCACCGCCGCCTACGCCCGGGCCTACGGCGAGGCCGTCGTCATCCCGCCCCAGGCGTGGGCCGGCGGCCTGACCGCCGCGGTCGCCATCGGCGCGCTGGCGGGCCTGCTGCCCGCCGTCGGCGCCGCCCGCCTTTCCCTGGCGAAGGCCCTCGTGACCGCCTGACGCGCGCTCGCCTGGCCGTTCGCCTCGGTCGCGGCCTCAATCTGGGAACGGGAGCGGCAATCACGCCAGAGGGAATGAACGGAGCACCGGATCCGCTGTAAGGTTCGGTGGTAGTTGTCCGGTGTGCCTGATCGGCATGCTCGTGGAGAACGATCGGGCGGTGTGCCCTTCAGGGATCTGGAGAAGTCGCGTCGAGCCGACCCGGGTGCCGCGCCGCGCGCACTCGAATCCAGTCCCTCAAGGAGCGGCAGGCTCCAGGGAACCGTCAAGTGGTTCAACGCGGAGAAGGCTACCGCTACCGCCGCTGGACGAGCTCCCGGCCGGGCCACGGTGCCGTAGCGCGGCCGAGGGCGCAAGCCAGTGCGGGAGTATCAGGTGCTTTCTAAGCAAGGTGGTTGTTCATGACCGAGGATAACGGCGGAGGCGCGGGCGGCTTTGCCGACCTGGCGCTGGCGCCGGAGCTGCGCCGCGCGCTCTCCGGCCTTGGTTATGAGGAGCCGACGCCGATCCAGCGGGCAGCCATCCCACCCCTGCTCGCGGGCCGTGACCTGGTTGGGCAGGCCGCGACCGGGACCGGGAAGACCGCCGCCTTCGCGCTGCCCGTGCTGCAGCGGGTCCTCGCCGACGGCGGACGGGAGGCGCCGCTCGCCCTGGTGCTCGTGCCCACGCGCGAGCTCGCGGTGCAGGTCTCCGAGGCAATGCTCAGCTACGGCCGCGACATGGGCGCACGGGTCCTGCCGGTCTACGGCGGCGAGCCGATCAGCCGTCAGCGGGGGGTGCTCAGGCGCGGCGTCGACATCGTTGTGGCGACGCCGGGTCGCGCGCTCGACCACATTAACCGCGGAACGATGAAGCTCGCGGACCTTGAGGTGGTCGTCCTCGACGAGGCGGACGAGATGCTCGACATGGGCTTCGCCGATGACATCGAGGAGATCCTCGGCCACACCCCGGAGGGCCGGCAGACGGCGCTGTTCTCGGCGACGATGCCGCCCCGGATCGACGGCATGGTCCGCCGTCACCTGCGCAATCCAGTGCGAGTCGAGCTCGGCCGCCGGGCGGCGTCGGCGCCAGCCGAGAGCCTGCTGGTGCGGCAGGCGGCCTACCTCGTGCCGCGCGGCTACAAGGACATCGCCCTGGGGCGCGTCCTTGACCTGGAGACGCCCGCGGCTGCGGTCGTGTTCTGCCGCACCAGGGACGAGGTGGACAAGCTGACCGAGACCCTGAACGGCCGGGGCCACCGCGCCGAGGCGCTGCACGGCGGGATGGACCAGCAGCAGCGGGACCGGGTCATGGGCCGGCTCCGCGGCGGGGGCCTCGGCCTGCTCGTCGCCACCGACGTGGCCGCCCGCGGCCTCGATATCGACCACCTGACGCATGTGGTGAACTACGACGTGCCGAGCGCGCCCGAGTCGTACGTGCACCGCATCGGGCGCGTCGGCCGGGCCGGCCGCGAGGGCACCGCCCTCACCCTGGTCGAACCGCGCGAGCAAAAGATGATCAAGGCCATTGAGCGGGCGACCGGGCAGCGGATCGCGCTGGAGGATCTGCCTACGGTCGCGGACCTGCGCGCCCGGCGCATGGAGCTGACCCGCGCGGCCCTCCGGGACAGCCTGCTCAAGGACGACCTTGATGCCTTCAGGGACGTTGTCGAGCCGCTGGGCGAGGAATTCGACCTCTTCGGGGTGGCGCTCGCGGCGGTCAAGCTGGCGCATGAAATGAGCGGCAACCCTGACGAGGGCGGGGAACTGCCCGCGGTCGAGCTGCGGCCGGCGGATGACCGCGGCGCCGCCCGCCCGGCAGCCGGGCGCGGCCAGCGGCGCGGTCGTGCCGCCGCTGAGGGCACGACCCGACTGTTCGTCGGGACGGGCCGTTCTTCCGGCATCCGGCCACAGGACCTTGTCGGCGTCATCACCGGCGAGTCCCATCTCTCCGGCCAGGACATCGGCGCGATCGAGATCGCCGATCGCTTCTCCCTTGTCGAGGTGCCCGAGTCAGCGGCCGACGACGTGGTCGCCGCGCTCCGGCAGGTCAGCATCAGGGGGCGGCGGACAACTATTCGCCGCGAACGCTATTCCACGCGGTAATCCGGCCGGCGGTGGGGCCTCCGCTCCGTCATCCGCTGGCACCGAACGACAGAAAGGCGCACACTAAACACAATGAACAGTGCCAGCGCCCGGAACAGGCGTCACCTACCTTCGAGTCCCTTCAAGCCTCCGCCCGAGGATCCTCCTGTCGAGCAGTTCGAACTGGATGATCTCGTCTCGCATGACAAGTACGGCCTGGGACGGGTCATCCTCGTTGACGGGGAAGCCGCGGTCGTCGTCGACTTCGCTCCTAAGAAGGTGCGGATCACGACACCGTTCGCGCGGATGACCAAGCTCTGACGGGCAGCCAGCCACAGCTGCCACCACCAACGCAACGGCCCGCTAGCGGCGAATCCTCGCTCAGCGGGCCGTTTTGCGTCGTGCTCCTGCTCAGGCGCCAGTCACGGCATCCCGCCTGACCCGCCGCGGCGGTACCGCAGCACCAGGTCCGGCCAGGTGCAGGCCGCCCCGCAGGGCTGGCCGAGCCGCAACCGGGGGGTGTTCTCGCTCGACAGCCACGAGCGGTCTCGCACGTGATGCCGGACACCCGGGCCATGGTCGTCGAGATGACAGCGTTCCCACCCCCGTTCGGTCCGGATGATCTCCCCGCAGCGGGGCCGGCTGGTCGCCTGGCCGGGCGCTGCGGCTGTCCCCACCGGCCGCTCGAGCCACTGCGCGTTCGCGTTTGCTGGCTTTCGGTCCGTCATTCCTGCCTCCGTGCCGAGCTCGCTTGACAGTGAACATTGTTCACACTATATCGTGAAAGTGAATAGCGTTCACTCGGGATGGTGCTCCGCCGGGCCCGCTCTGCGCTGCGCGCAGTCCATGCCGGCGGCCTGGTGCACCGGGGCCCGGCCGTTACGACCGCGACCAGGCCGGGGGATTCAGCCAGCCTGGTTCCGGCTAACCGGAACCAGTAAACAGGCAATCTGGTTCCGGAAACGGAATGTGATAGTTTTTCGGCGTGCCAACCTGGGGGTTCCTGACCAATCACGCTCTGGTGCTGCTGTGCATCGCCCGTGACCCTGGCACCCGGCTGCGCGATATCGCCGCTACCGTCGGCGTTACCGAGCGCAGCGCGTTCGCGATCGTCAGCGACCTGGCGGCGGCCGGATACATCGTCAAGGAGAAGGGCGGCCGCCGGAACCGCTACCGGGTGGAGGCCGATCTCCCGCTGCCGGAGTCGACCGACCGGAGTCTCGCCATCGGCGATCTGCTCGCCCTGCTCGGAGGGCACGAAGCCGCGCCATCCGGCACGGAGCCGCAGGTCAGCTGAACTCTGCCTCCAGCCGTCCCCCGGTCGGCCGGGACAGCCGGCCGACCTTGGCCAGGTGACTCAGCCCCTGCGCGTAGGACCTGAGCAGGCTGGTCTGCGCGTACGGGACGTCCTGGCTGGCGCAGAACGCGGCCACTATGGCCTGGGCCCGGCGCAGGTTCGGCCGCGGCATGGACGGGAAGAGATGGTGCTCGATCTGATAGTTCAAGCCGCCGAGGGCGAAGTCGGTGAGCCAGCCGCCGCGGACGTTGCGAGAGGTCAGGACCTGGCGGCGGAAGAAATCGGTCTTGTCGGACGCCGCCAGGATCGGCATTCCCTTGTGGTTGGGCGCGAAGGAGGCGCCAAGGTAGAAGCCGAGCAGGCCCTGCTGCACAAGGATGAAGGCCGCTGCCTTGGCCGGCGGCAGCACGAAGAACACCGCGCCCAGGTAGGCGGCGAAATGCACTGCCAGCAGTCCCGCCTCCCAGGCCCGGTTCCGGCAGTCGCGCCCCATCACCGTGCGGATGCTGGACGCGTGCAGGCTCAGCGCCTCAAGGAACAGCATCGGGATGACCAGGTAGGCCTGGTAGCGGAAGACCAGCCGCTGAATGCCTCGCCCCGTCCGGGCACTGGCGACGGAGAACGCGAGCGCGCCGGGCGCGATGTCCGGGTCAGCGCCCTCGGTGTTCGGGTGGGCATGGTGCCGGTTGTGCTTTCCGGCCCACCAGTCATAGCTGACCCCGGTGCCGAGATTGCCGCACGCGAGGCCGAGCGCGGCGTTGGCCCGCCGGGAACGGAAGACCTGGCCGTGCCCGGCATCGTGGCCGAGGAAGCCGGTCTGGGCGAAGACGACCGCGAGGAACACCGCGTCAGCTAGCTGCCACCAGGAATTGCCGATCACCGCGAACGCTGCCCAGCCGGCTGCGAGGGCCGCCGCGGTGAGCGAGATCTTCCAGGCGTAGTACCCCGGGCGGCGGTCCAGCAGGCCTGACTGCTTCACCTGCCTGGACAAGGCGGCGTAGTCACTGCCGCGCGGGAGGGCAGGCTCAAGTGTCACGTTGGGGCTCCTCGTGGGCGGGCGTGGCCGTGTTCATGGAGCCGCCTGGGACTGGGACGGCGCGGATGTGGCGCGCAGCGCGCGTTTTGTGCCAGTGTAGCCCGATCGCCCGGATGGTCTACGCTCGGATTCTGGAAAGCATTTGCTAGTTTTCATCTGCCGGTATAGATTAGCAGCATGGCGCTAGGCCTGCTGGCTAACGATGGCCGCATGCAGGCCAGGCGGGCCGCCCGGTCAAGTCCGAGGTAGCCGCCGCGCCAGCCGTCTTCGAGGGTGCCTGAGCGGCAGCCCGCCGCATGACGAACACACTGAGGCGCAGCCTTCACGGCGCGCCGGCCGTACGCTGTTCAGCGAGCTGGTTTCCACGGATGTGGTGGCCTGGTGATACGGCCGCCCTAGTCCGGAGGTCTTCTTGTCCGCTGTGCCCGCCGAGTACCCGTCGCCGACTTCGCGCCGCAGGCGCCGCCGTCCCCAGTCGGCGGCCGTGGCGGCCGCCGCCGTCGACGGCCCGCGCGCCATGGTCGCTGCCCCGCCCGTCGCTGCCCCGCCGACGGTCGCTGCCCAGCCCGCAGTCGCCGCCCAGCCCGCAGTCGCCGCCCGGCCCGCCGTGTCCTTCGCCGACGCAGGCGTCCCGGCGCCGCTGGTGACGGCGCTCGCGGCGGCAGGCATCACCACCCCGTTCCCCATCCAGACGGCCACGCTGCCGGACGCCCTGGCCGGCCGCGACATCCTCGGGCGAGGCCAGACTGGCTCGGGCAAGACGCTCGGCTTCTGCATCCCGCTGGCCGCGGGACTGGCCGACGGCTACACCAGCGCCTGCCGGCCGCGCGGCCTCGTGCTCGTGCCGACCAGGGAACTCGCCAGCCAGGTGCACGCTGTGCTGGTGCCGCTGGCGCGGGCGGTGGGGCTGAGCGTGGCCACGATCTACGGCGGAGTCCCCCAGAATCCCCAGGTGGCGGCGCTTCGTGGCCGCGCCGATATCGTCGTGGCGTGCCCCGGCCGGCTGGCCGATCTCATCGAGCAGGGCCACTGCCACCTCGGTGACGTGGAAATCAGCGTGCTTGACGAGGCTGACCACATGGCCGACCTCGGGTTCCTGCCGGTCGTCCGGCGGCTGCTCGACATGACCCCGGCCGATGGGCAGCGGATGCTGTTCTCGGCGACGCTCGACGCCGCCGTCGACGTCCTGGCGCGGCGCTTCATGCACCGTCCCGCCCGCCATGACGTTGGCCCCGTCATGGCGCCCGGCGCGATGGTCCACCACCTGCTTACCGTGGCGCCCGCGGACCGGATCGGCGTGCTCGCCGCCCTCACCGGGGGCGGCGGCCGGTCGCTCGTCTTCGCCCGGACCAGGCATGCCGCCCGCCGGGTCGCCCGCCAGCTGACCGCGGTCGGCATCCCCGCCAACGAACTGCACGGAGACCTGTCGCAGAGCGCCCGGGAACGCAATCTCGCGTCCTACGCGGCCGGCCAGGTGCGGGTCATCGTCGCGACCGACATCGCTGCCCGCGGCATTCACGTGGACGGTATCGACCTGGTCATCCATGCCGACCCCCCGACCGAGCACAAGGCGTACCTGCACCGGTCGGGACGGACCGCGCGAGCCGGGGCATCGGGAACGGTGATCACCCTGCAGGCCCCCGCCCAGGCGGCCGCCGTCCGCGACCTGATGCGCAAGGCGGGTGTCGTCCCGCTGACCGCCAGCGTCACTCCCCGGTCAGAGCTGCTGAGCTCGATCGCCGGAGCGCCCGCGGCCCGGGTCACGCTGCCGCCTGTCCGGGCGGAGGCCATCGTGGTCGCCCCGGCGACCGGCCATGGCGCAGCGGCGCTTTCGTCCGGCTTCCGCGGCCGCCGCCGCCGCTAACCGGTCGCCGGCTCAGCTGGCGAACAGGGCTATCGCGGCGTACTGGCAGGCTGCGGCGGCGCAGACGTAGACGTGGAGCACCTCGTGGTAGCCGAACACCGACGGGTAGGTCCTGGGGATGGTTACAGGACAGCCCCCCGGGGGGCCACCTCGAGGGTGGCGACCCCGCGGCCGTAGAGCACGATGAGCCGTCCGCCGTGCTTGCAGCGCAGGATGCCGTTGTCGTCGGCCAGGAACGAGATGACATGCTCCACGGCATCATCCGGGGCGCAGTCGGCCTCCTCGTAGGTGACATCCAGGTACTCGCCGCTGATGAGGCGGACGCGCAGCACGATCTCCGTCATGGTCATGCACCCTAGACCCGCCCCGCGCCCGCCGCCAAGGGCGGCCGGCTGGCGGGGTCAGCCGCCGGGCACGGGCCGGGATGCCTCGATTCCGCGCAGCAGCGTCTCCAGGCCGGCCGTGAACCGCTGGTCGCGGTCACCGTCCCAGGCGTAACGACCGCACGCGGACAGGGCGGGAAACTGGCTCGCGGGCAGGGCGCGGAAGAACGCGTGCAGCTGCTCCCTGGTCGCTGTGTCGCGCAGGCGCTGCTCGGCGAGCGAGGTGGGATCGGCGAGGGCGAAGCCGAGGGTGTAGTCGTAGACAAGGCGGAACGCCTGGGCGGCCTCGCGGCCGGGCAGCCCGGCCGCGAGCAGCGGGGCGAGGAATGCCTCGGCCAGCTCCAGTGACGTCGGGCTGAGCGGGTCGCGCGTCTTCAGCAGGGCGGCGCTGCCGGGATGGTCTTCCAGGACCGACCGCAGGCGGCCCGCCAGGGCGGCGACCCGGGGGGCCCAGGGCGCGCCGGAGCCGGCCTGCCAGTCGACCTCGCCGAGAACCGCGTCGAGGACGAGGTCGTGGAGCTGCTCCTTGCCGCGGACATGGCGGTACAGCGCGCCGGGCACCACGCCCAGGTGGGCGGCAAGTGCACGCATGCTGAGGGCTTGCGCGCCCTCGGCGGCGATGATCACGAGGGCCTCCGCGACGACCCGCTCGCGGGTGAGGGCGCGGCGCCCGCCCGGCTCGTCGGGCGGTTTGAACCACAGCGCTGGTGCCCCCGCGTCCGATGACCCCTGTCCGGCCATGCCTGCCTCCCTGTCGGCCGCGTTGATGGTGAACAATGTTCACTGTAACGTGAACATGGTAGCCTGAAAATGAATGGTGTTCACCTAGGCGGGCCTTCCGGGTCGCCCGGCCAGCGCCTGACCAGGCAGAGGAGAGCAATATGACCGTGACGCCCATGGCTCCGCCCAGCGACCAGACCGTCGTCACGCTCACCGGCGGCCTCGACCTCCCCGCTGCCCAGGCCCTCCGCGAGCAACTGATCGACGTGCTCCGCCGTGGCACCGGCCTGCTGATCGTCGACCTTTCACACGTTCTGTCGTGCGACCCGGCCGGGCTGGCCGTACTGATCGGCACGCAGCGCCGGGCCAGGCTGCTCGGGACCGCGATGCGGCTGCTCGCCCCCAGCCTCCCGGTCACGAAGGTCCTGCGCTCGACCGGCCTGGACCGCAGCTTCTCCATCTGCGCCGCCTGAGCACGGCCCTGGCCCGCAGGCTAGGGCGCAGCGGCCGTGGCGGCCGGCCCGGCCAGGCGGTTTCCAAGCTGCAGCACGGCGATCATCGCGAGGGTCGACTCGGCGCCTTGGTTGCGGCTGCGCCCGGCGCTGGTGAGACCGTCGCTGCACCCTCCCGTCCGCTCGTCGAGCAGCGGCACCCGGGCGTCGTTGTCGCCCAGGAACCAGGCGATGCACATTCGCACGCCCGCTAGCCACCCGTCGTCGCCGGTGACCATGGCCGCACGCATGCACGCGTCGGCTAGTGCGGCTACCTCGGCCGGACGCTGATCGGCGGCGGGCCGTCGTTCCTCGTCTCTGCTCCATCCCTGCGGTGACACGACGGACAGGTGGCCTCCCCGGGTCTCGGTGGCAAGCAGCCACTCGAGCATGCGCAGGCCCTTGCCGAGCAGCCGGTCCTCGCCGAGGTAGCGGCCGGAGACGATGACGGCCTCGGCGATGGCCGCGTTGGCGTAGCTGAGCCTGGGCGCTGGCCATGGCCAGCGGGCGTCCTCGGCGGGATGGCCGATGGTGACGTGGGCGCGGTAGAGCAGCGCCAGTGCGGCATGGTCACCTGGATGGGAGTCAAGTATCTCGGCGGCGCCGAGGGCCGCGAACGCCATGGCATGGGCCGAGGGCGACGAGGCCCGCGCTCCGCGGCCGAACCGCGTGTAGGACTCCTCGCGTATCCCCGCGGTGGGGCCGCGCGCGGCGGCCGTGCCCAGCGCCCAGAGGGAACAGCCCCAGCCGTCCTCGGTCCCGGGGTGGCCTTGCCACTGGCGGTCGTGGCCCAGGTGGTTGCGGAACTTTCCCCCCAGTACCTGCGCCTGGGCAAGGAAGTACAGGTAGCGGCGGCAGAGCACGACCAGCTCCTGAGACGGCGACGGCTGCCGGCAGACGACCAGCAAGCCGCGCGCGACGTCATCGACGCGGTAGCCGTCTGCGTGCAGCGGCACCACGCCCTCCGCGTGTTGCAGCAGGCCGATGTTGTCCGTTAGCCGCTGCAAGTGCCTGAACGGCACCTCGGGGTACCTCATCGATGCGCACCAGGGGCTGGCTAGGACGGCCTCGCGTGCCCTTCGGCCTTCAGGGCAGCAGCTGAGCGTCTCCATGGCCTCGCATGACTGACGCGTTACTACCCTAGCCGCCCCAGCCGCCGAGTTCCCCGCCTCTCGTGTCCAGTCCGGTCAGCGCGTTGTGCCGTCCCAGAAAGGAGCTGGCGAATCGAGCTTGAGCGGGCGAGCGTAGTTAGTCGTCGGCCGTCATCAGGTAGTCCTTCCGAGGTAGGTGGCGGGTTCCACGTGCATCAGGTCCCGGAACGACGGCGGCTGGCGGCCGTCGCGGTCGGTGATGCCGTACTTCAGCGCGGCCTCGGCGCCGATGACGGTCGTCCCGCTCAGCTCGAGCAGGCCGGGGTCGCTGGCCAGCGCGGCGATCACGTGGCCGGTGAACTCCGGAGTCTCGGCGATGTCGTTCAGGTAGGCGAGCTCCGGGTCGCCGTCGATGATCTGCTGCAACCGCTCGGTGCGGACCGCGCCCATCCAGATCGACACGGCGGCTACCCCGAACGGGCGCAGGTCGACGGCCATGTCGGCGGCGAACTTGTCCATCCCCGCCTTGTGGGCGCCGTAGGCCGCGCCGTACTGGTAGCGCACCGCTCCCGGCGCCGACGTGAACGCCACCAGCCCGCGCCCGTGCTGGATCAGCAGCGGCGCCGCGTAGTAACTGCTGACGAAGCTGCTCCGCAGCCCCACGTCGAGCAGGTCGGTGCTGGCGGCGAGCGACTTTTCCCAGAACGGCAGCGGCTCCTGCAGCTCGTCGTGGATCAGCGCCGCGTTGTTGACCAGGATGTCCAGCCGCCCGGATTCGGCGCGGACGCGGTCGAACAGCGCGCGCACCTCGTCGTCGTCGCGGTGATCGACCCGTACCGGGATGCCCGTGCCGCCGGCTGCGGTGACCGCCTGCGCGGTGGCATGGATGGTGCCGCTGAGCGCGGACTGGCCGGCCCGTTCGGTGCGGCCGGTGACGTAGACGATGTACCCGTGTGAGCCGAGGGCAGTCGCGATTCCCTGTCCCGCGCCGCGGCTGCCGCCGGTGACGACCGCGACTGGCGCGGTCCGCTGGCTATCCATGCGATTTGCCCCCTTTGGCTACGCGGCCGTCACCTATCGTCGGCTGGCCGCGAGGGGGATGTCAATCGCGCGCGGGCCTACGTCGAGGTGGCGGCATCCACCGGCGCGTAGCGAGTGACGTCGGCGGCGGCCGTGCGGTCGCCCGCGGCGCGCGGGTAGGCGCGCGCCAGCGACTGGATCAGGCTGTCGCGGGTGGGCGCGCAGATCAGGCCGTGCGCGTTGGTGGACCCGGGCACGGCCGCCCACCAGGCCTTGGTCAGGTGGCCCCACCAGATCGAGGTCCCCGGGAATGCCTTGCGGATCATCGCGTTGCTGGCGAGGGCCGCGTCCAGGCCGCCGGGAGCCGCGAGCAGCGGGCCGCCCCTGGCCTGCCACCCGATGTCCGCCCACACCCAGCGGCGGTTGGGGCGGCTGGCCGTCCCCCAGTCATCCGCCACGTCGTCGACAAGCAGCAGCCCGCGCCCGGACTCGCCCAGCTGGCCCGCCTCGCCGGTCCGCGCGGCCACGACCGGGGACTTAGCCGAGCCCTGGTCGCCGATGACGACCCGGGCCAGGTCGGGGGCCCAGTCGATATCCACGCTGAACTGGCCGCCAGCCTCACCGCTGCGGCTGTGCACGATGGCGTTGGTGCACAGCTCGCTGGCGAGCAGGAGCACGTCCGCGCGGGCGGCGCAGTCCGGCAGCAGGTCCTCGAGCCAGTGCCGTACCTCGAGCACCTGATCCGCGCCGCCCCGGAAGTGGCGGCTCCACCAGGCGATGAAGGGGAACGCGGGCGGGGGCGGGACGGCTATTTTCCGCAGGCCCGGGTCGCAGCTAGCAGGCGCGGTCATGGTGCCGCTCCCCGGATGTGCGTAGAGGTTGCCACCGCAGTCCTGATCGAGAACCGGACTTCCTCGTCCCTCGAGATGATGAGCGCATGTCATCTCCTTCGAGTCACCCGCCATGGGTTGGCTGGCGCTTGCTTATCAGGAAGCCACAGCGGCCGGGGGTTGCGCGCGGCTGCAACGAGCCGTTGCAAGCGTTGGCAACACTTTCCGGCCGAGGTACTGACTGCGGGTGATTGATCACCGATGATGGGATTATGCCCGAGATGTCCTTCCTGCCAGCTTCTGCCCTGAAGGCGCTGGATCCTGACCTGAGGCCAGAGGTGCGGGTGTGGGTGGATGAGCTGCGTGGGGTCTGGCAGGCGACTGGATTGTCGATGGGCCAGTTCGCCGTGCTGCACCCGTTTGATAAGGGCACCATTTCCAGGTACCTCAGCGGCCACCGCGTCCCCGGCGAGCGTCATTTTCTTGACACGCTGCTGAGCACGCTGGAGACCCACGGGCGGCCGGTCACGCCCGACGTGCGCGAGTACCTGACCGGTCTCCAGATGCGCGCCCTGGAGGCCGCTCATCCGCACGAGTACCGGGTGCGGCTGGTCAAGGATGAGCTGGAGTCCGCACTCACCGGCAGGCTGGAAGCCGAGCGCTACGCCCGCGCGCTAGAAGAGCAGCTGGCCGGGCGTAACCGCGAGGTCCAGGAACTCACCGATGACAGGAACCGGTTGCGCGCCACCCTGGATACGGAATACGCGCGGCTGATGCAGGAGATCGAAAAGCTTTCCAAGGACCTGGACCTTGCCCGGTCTCGCTCCGTCCGCGCTGATCAGCGCTGCGCGGAGCTTGAGGCCGTCCTCGACGTAATAGACCAGGCATATTCCGATCAAAACCAGGGCGTCGATGGTGCGCCGGTGGTTCCGTATGCGGACTGGGGCGGCATCGCGTCGCGCGTTCTGCCACTTGATGACCCGCACGCGGTGGCCGATTTCCTGAGCCTGCTCGATCGCCTTGGCCTGCGCGATAATGCTGAGCAACTCGCGGACCGGGTCATTGCGCATTTCAGTGACCGGCGCCATTCCGCTGACGACATGATGAAGCAGGACGGGCTGCTCCCGCTGCTCGCGACCATGAACCGGCTGCGGCTCTACGACCAGGCCGACAAGTTCTCCGCCCTGCTCGGCTACGCCAGCTACCGCTACCTGCGCCGGAACTCCCCGGTGGCGGGCCGGTTCTCCTGACACCGGGTTCTCCTGAGACCCGCTCTCCTGACACCCGGTTCTCCTGGTGACACGAGGGCGCCCGGCACCGGGCGCACCCCGGCGTCAGCCGTCTGACCGTCCAGCCGGCCGTCGTCGGTCTGCAGCCAGTACTGCGTGCGGGAGCAGGCAAGGAGGCCGCCTGATGGTGTTAGATGAGAGTGGTTGTAGTCGAAGTTCGTGCACGTGTGACAGCGCCTGCGGATTCTGACAGCGGGCACCTGCGTTCCAGGCACCCTCCGGGTGAGGGGGGCCAGGCGGTCGCGCAGCCCGGGACGCACGCTCGTGGGTCCTGATGATCGTTCAAAGAGGAGATCACAGTGGCTCAGGGAACAGTGAAATGGTTCAACGCTGATAAGGGCTACGGGTTCATCGCCCCTGATGACGCTACGCCGGACGTCTTCGTTCACCACAGCGCCATCGAGACTGACGGCTACCGCAGCCTGGAAGAGAACCAGCGCGTCGAGTACACCGCCGTCCGCGGCGCCAAGGGCCCGCAGGCCGAGAGCGTCCGCCCCCTGTAAGGCGGTCGCAAGACGGCCGGGGCTGCGGGACTTCACGGAGGATCCTGCGGCCCCGGCGGTGTCGCCTGGAGGCGCGGTTCAACGACCACACCCGCTTCGCCCCTTACAGCACCAGCTAACCAGGGACGGGGGAGAGCCAGCGGCACCCGTTCGGTGGCCGCGGGTCGGGTATCGCGCCTGATCCGGGGAAGACACCGGTCATGACAGCTAACGATGACCGCTCCCGCCGCCGCGGGAGACTTCAGCAGGCGGGGGCCTGGGGCGGGGCCGTCGCCGTGTACGCCGCGGGCCAGGGGCTGTCCGCCTGGGCCGCCCAGCGGGCGGCCGGACGGGGCACGAGGCCGCAGTACGAGCAGTTCGAGCGGCCGGCCTTCGCGCCGCCGGGGGCGGTGTTCCCGGTCGCCTGGTCGGTGTTGAACCTGACCACTGCCACCTCAGCCTGGCGGGTATGGCGGGTATGGCGGGCGGCGGGTGCGAGGCCCGGTGGGCAGGCGCTCGCCTGGTGGACGCTGGCGCTGGCCATCCGGGGCGGTTACGTGCCGCTGGCGTTCGGCCGCCGCCGCCTGTGGGCGGCGACCGCGGACGCCGCGCTGCTGTGCGCCGCGATGACGCGCTATGCGGCCCTGGCCCGCCGGGTCGACCGGGGAGCGGCGGCGCTGGCGGTCCCCGAGGTTGCCTGGACCGCGTTCGCGACCGTGCTCAGCACGGCGGTCGCCGTCCGGAACCGCGCGGCGGGGGAGTCAAGTCCGCCCCGCTCTTAGACTGGTGCCGTGGCCATCGCCCTGACCCTGCTCGCGGACGTGCGCTGGCGGGGCAGACCGGTCGCGGGCGATCGCCCGCAGGCGCTGCTGGCGGCGCTGGCGGCGTACGACTGCCGCCCGGTCGGCCCGGCCGAGCTGATCGAGCTGGTCTGGGGCGACGACGCGCCAAGCAACGGGCGCAAAAGCCTGCAGGTGCTGGTGTCGCGGGCGCGCAGTGCCTGCGGCGCGGACGTGATCGTCCGCGCCGGGGCCGGCTACCGGCTGGGGGTAACGCCCGCCGAGGTGGACAGCGCCCGGCTGCGCGCCCTGGTCAGGGACGCGGCCGCGGCGCTGGACGGGGACGCGGTCCGCGCCGCCGAGCTCGCCCGGGAGGCGCTGGCGCTGGCCGGCGGGCTGACCCGGGTCGCTGACG
>Ga0265338_10000839_pt1 | contig 51746 bp, 67 predicted proteins | sample 42126metaG_FD_193579 | JGI IMG/M metagenome (GOLD analysis project Ga0265338, IMG submission 193579) | Rhizosphere microbial communities from Carex aquatilis grown in University of Washington, Seatle, WA, United States - 4-21-26 metaG | ecosystem: Host-associated > Plants > Roots > Rhizosphere...
TGCATCGGTGAGTCCACTGCCCACGTTGAACTCAATCACCTTATCACGCTTCGCGTCGAAGTAGGAACACTCTAATGCCCCTACCATATCAACGTACTTGCCCTCTCCCGGAGTGTGGCCTAGAACCGCGCACTCTAGTTCTAACTCCGGCTTGACCTTAAGCAACCACTCACTGCGAGTGAACTTATACGTCTTATCAGGATGGCGTAGCATAAGTCCTTCTCCGCCCTGTGCCACAATCTGGTCATACATCGAGAGCATGTACTCCAAGTCGTTGCAGTAGAAATGCTGCACAGGGATTAGACACGGAGTGGGTTCTACGCGAAAGCGTTCGAGCCAAGTCTTCACCGGGTCTATCACATCAAAGCACATGAAACGAATCTTGGCCCAGTCGAGCAGATTTGGATTCTGTCGCCGAACGATAGAGACACACTTCTGGAAGTTACCTCGACCCATATAGAGTTCGCCGTCTAGTGGCTTGTCTATCACCTGCGGCATACCTGCTTTCCACTGCGGGGGAGCGTAGATAGGTTTGTTATTTCGTGAGACGAAATCGATTCCATTCCAGATGGCTCGGACTCCATCTAGTTTTTCGGAAATCCACCAACCAGTTGGGTCGGTAGATTCGTCCCATGTTTTTGCTAGCATTACGTTTTCAGTTTTCATATGAGGTTAAATTTAACTGTGTGTTTATTATGTGGAAGGTTAATTTTCAAATACGGATACAACACTTTACAATCCACAACGGCTGTTTTAGATTTTATTGGAAACCATTTAGTAACGCGAAGAAGCCTTTTCAGTTTCGCCCAACAATCCCACTCGTGTGTGATCTTTAGTTGGGTTACATCGGTTGTTATATTCAGACGAAGACCCACAAATAACTCCGCGCCAAACTCTCGCTTAGTAATCTCTAGCTGTCCAGATTCAAACAAATAGAATGGATCAATAGCCCTTTCAGTTACAAATAAAGAAGTCTTGCATTCAACTCTGTTAGTTCGGATACATTCTGCAAACTCAGTCTTCCATACTTCATGACCAAACAACTCTGGCTTCGATGGAACCGCAAAGTCAACCGAATGCGTGCAGTGATTATAAACTATCTCATCTACTTCAATATTTGACAGTGGGATAGTCTCTTGTGGTTTGTCGTCGTAAGATAGACGATCGATGTATTGGCGTATTTGTTTTAATATGTACATAAATTAATTTAATTTTAATTCTTGCATCTCTCCCCAACTCGTTTCGCTCCACTGTGCTTCGCTTTTCATAAAGAAGACTTCGCCTCTCGGCGAGACTAATCTTCGATTTAACTTACTAGAGACGAGCCTCGAACAGTAGTCCCGATTTTCGGGGAACGATTGCCAGAGAATACTGTCGTGGTTGTTTTGTAGCACATCAAAATCAGATGGATGCTTCCCCTCGACTATCTCCTCCTGTAACTCTGTGAAGGCATAGTTCGTAATCTGGCCAACGGTCGATTGTGGCACTTGAGCCAACCACTCCTTATACGCCGTCTCATCATGAGGGCCGGTTACTATCCTAGGATGACCGAATAGGTTTCGTAGGATATTCGTCTTTCTTACCTCCGCGATAACATTACTATGCCACTCCCTAATCTCTGGGAATAACCGATGATACATCTCCAACATCTGTTCACACTGAGCGACGGTTAGAGCTACTGCACCATCACTCTTCTGTAGAATGTTAATCCTAAAAGTCCTAGCTGTCATCCCGTAGTTACTAGCATGGCAGATCATCTTAGCCATGAAGTAATACCTACGCGAGGCGTCCCAATTATCAGAGTCTTTAATCAGCGTCTCCAAAGTCTTCCATCCGGGGACGTTCTTTAAGTCCTTCGGCTCTGCTACTAGTGCGAGGATTAGCGTTTTGTTATCCACCTTATCCACCATCTTCGACCACTGCTCTGCGAAGACGTGAAGAGCTACGAAGACGTGGGGTTTAATCCCGTGGATGAACAAGTCGCGGAACTTCCCTGCGCGACATAGGTAGGCTACGATAAGAGCCTCGGCGCCACTTTGATCGTTTTGTCCAAAAATCTTTTTCATGCTGGCACGATAACCTTCCTTAAATATTTTTCCCAGTTCTGAAAGTTGCCTCCCCAATAACGAAGGAGTTCCCTACTGCTTAATCTGTACGAGGTAGTTCCAGCTAGTACCCATGAGGTAGTAAAGTACCTTTGGCCAGTGTAATCCTCACGCGGGGACATATCTGAGTTGTACCTATCAGCGCGCCACAAACCTAGGTAGGGAGTAAACTGTAACTTAGACGTCTGCTTACCTACCTTACGATACTCAAGTATCGCGTGTATCGCAGGTATCTCTACCTTGAGAAATAGTTGAAGTAGGGTCTTCTCATTTGTTAAGTCTTTCTTCGGGCGCTCTATTCCTAGCTCGTCATAGATATATGTTGCAACCTGCTTAGGCGAGTTAGGATTAAACTCCTCCTTACTTAATAGGACACGCAGGATTCTGGAGATTTGTAACTTCATTCTATCGTTCTTGGCTATGATAGTGTTTATCTTCTCATAATCAACAGGAGTCCCTTGCAAGGTAGAAGTAAGATACGGCACCACCATTCGGTTAACTTGCTCCACACTCTCACTAGCCCCAAGAAGCTTCGCTCTCTCCTCTATCGCAGGTTTAAGTAACTTCATCGCATAGACATCCTTCCCATTGTAACGGTAGAGGTCTTCTGTCTCTGCTTGGTTCCTAGGCTCGAACACTCCTTCGTTCTTGTGATAAGGAAGGTTGGTGTATAGACTGATACAATGTCCTAGTGATTTCTCGACCTCAATATAACAACGAGAGTGAGCCAGCATAGTATCGAACACCCTGTTACCAATGGGTAGACCATAACGCCAAACAAGAACAAAAAGATCAAACATGCTGTTGTGGATAACAACAGTATTACGGCAAAGAGCAATCGAGAGAGCGCGAAGAATCTTCGCCCAAGTGAGTTCATCATAGTAGTATTTGCGCGGCGTAAAATGAGTCTGGACTCCGGGGACTACATAGACTAACTCGCTCCCGAGAAAGGAAAACCCGAAGCAAGTAAGCTGGAGGCAACTGTCTGTTTCGATGTCGAAGTAGATTGTTGAATCTCTTGTAGTTGATAAGAGTTCAATAACCCTACCAGCATCAGGATAGAGTTCGTATCTTGGTTCACCGTTCTGCATAGACGAACGAGTGAGTCTAACCGCTTTTCGTATATCTTGTCTGAGCCAGAACTTAAAGTTCTTTCGGCGAGTTCTGCCATGTGTTGACTTTCCTTCGCTATCATCTTCGCTGCCCTCACCGTCACTCTCAGCGTCTTCTGCCGCGAAGAACTGCTTTCTATCGAACGAGTCTTGGAGTCCAAAGGACGAGATACATGTTTTGTCTTCATAAGTAAAGGGGCTACCGCGTTGTTCCATCAGGTTAGTTTTAAGTTGAAATCTCTTATGCGCGCTCTCTCCGAGTAGAAGTAGTACCTTGGTGTTAGGTAAGAATGGAGCGGCTTCTTCTGGAGTTCTTATCTGAATAGTCCCTCGATGCACTCCATACTTCGCATCTGCTAGGAGACAATTATCGAACCAAGCTTCCGCCCATGAAGAAGCTATGCCGGGGAAGCGTAGTGAGCGTTCTGCTACGACTGTTAGACCTGAGTAAGTTGATGTGGGGTTGATAATCATTCCTGAAACTCGTTAAGCATTTTAATAATCCTACCACGCAAATCACTAGGAATATAACTAGGCTTCCACACAACCGCATTTATACTAACAGTTATATCAATATCGTCAGCAGTGATGGGCTGCACTAACTCATTACCATCTTCCTTTGCCCGTCTATTACACTTTTTTGCCAAGTCCTCAAAAAAGGCGTGAATCAAAGGAATAGATTCTACATCTACTTTTATTCTTTCACAATGCTTGCACATAAATTATATTGGTTTTAAAGATTAAGTCGGCATACTATAAGTGGTATGCCAGCACTTTGTTTGTTTCTTCTAAACCTTAACCACTCAGAACGGCACTGCGCTAGCAGGAATAGTATACACATCATTCGCCCCAACGAAGCGAGTGACCTTGTAGTTATTATCCACAATCGGCGCGCCACTATCATCCATCACCGGAGTGATATTCCCATCCCCATCCACCTGAGTCAGCGGCTGCGTCTCCGTGCGAATCTCACAGCGAATCCCCTTGCCAAGGAAGTTCTCTTTGAGGAACGCCGGATTGTCGAGGTCAACACTAGGACTAGCCTTACACGCTGCGGCGAACGCCTTCAACTCTACCAACGGCCTGTTGTTCTTCCCGTGGAAGACAATCTGGCTACCGAAGTTAAGCCCAGTGAGCTTAACTACTTCCCCTACGGGAGTCTTAACTGAATCTGGATAACAGAACTCCAGCTTATAGCTAAGCATGTCGTTCTTCGCTGCGGAGACTTTCTTCTCAATCCCGATGACTCGGAGATAGTAGACCATCTTCGGTAGGAACGGACGACCTGCGGACTGTGCAACTTCTGCGGTATTGATTACTGACATATGTTTTGTTTGTTTTATTTACGTTAGTTTGGATGGACTTGACGCGCCATCACTGATTCGTTTGTGCTACGGAGTAGCAGAAATTTAGTCATGTTGTTAGTCCAATTTACATACCCAATCGGATCGGCACTAGGTGGACAATATTTCAGTCCAAGATACGCAATGAAACTATTCGTTTCACCACTGGCTTGCCATCTTGCATTATTATTTCGTACAGTGTTTCTACAGATTGACTCGGCCTGCCGTCGCTCATATCTAATCCAACGACCAGCGGAGTCTTTGATTTTAATTCCATACGGGTAAGAGGTTTTGTCTCCACCTTCGACTTTGTAGATCGCATTAACAATTCTCGCAAGTTCATTTTCTGATAAGCGTGAATGCGATAAATCCGCACAGGCAGAATAGGATAACAATGATAACGAGAGTGTCCATAGGCGAATCATGTGAGTTTCGTATTCACCGCATCCACCACCAGTTTCAAATCATTCGCTATAAACCTCCCATCAAACAACCCCATAGGAGTCTTCGCGGTAGTCACCCCGTCATTATTCGTCTCGAACTGATACTGAATGACTCCGAGTTTATCCTTGCGAACATCGGTGAAGAGAACTAATAGCATATCAGGTTCAATCCCTCCCTGCTTACCTAGCTCTTGCCCCTCGTAACCTATCATTCGCTTCGACACCGACGAACCATCAGGCTGTGGAATCTCAACAATATGGTCGATGGCGGTGAAGACGATTAGCGCCCGGTCATTCTTACAATTCACCAGAACCTCTCGAACCATCTTCGCATACACCGTCCAGATGTCGTAGCCCTTATTGAGTTGTTGAGACATACTCTTAATCATAAACGCTAGTCTAGTAAAAGACTCGATGACTATTAGAGTGACTGCCGGGTCTGCTAGAGCGGCCTTAAGCTCTCGATTAAAATCCATCACAGTCTTAATCTGTTTGATGTTGAACTTAGATGAACCTGCGAAAGGGAAACCCTTACACTCACAGTCGAGAATGACTGTAGTAGCCGGGTCTAAGTTTCGGAGAGAAGTGGATTTACCACTACCAGACGGGCCAACTATGGCGATGATTGGTTTAGACATACTAGACAAGCTGTACCAATTTATGCGTCTCGTCACTCTCATGCACTTCAAGCTCGATCTCGAACATCAAATGCGTCTTAGCCTCCGGGTCATACTTCGACAGCTTCGCAGAGTTAATATACCCAGTAATAGTTAGAATCTGTGCTTCACTACCTTTTGGTAGATAACCAATACGTACTCCGTGGAGCATAACATGAACCGCGAGTGGGTCGAACTTGTTATCTCGTTGGTGATGGAGTTCGATAGAGTCATCTATCCTAACCATCTCTGTCATTGTTTTATAGTCAGAGAATTGAACTCCGGCTAGGGGTGTTTTGATTGTTCTCATAGTTTGTTTTTTTTTGTTTATTTAGTTACTAAAGTTGATGCGTTGTAGGGTCATATTCTTTCATCTCGAAACACGATTCTGCCATCGCCACACTCTCAGCGAAGCTAGGTTGCTTACACAGCATAGTGTAATTACACGGCGAAGCCTTCTCTCCATAGCGTTTGATGCAGGCGCAATAGTTGGGCTTGAACGTCTTAGTTGAGTCAGACGCGCCGGGGTTACGAATCATATCCTCTAACCCAGAGACGATAGTCATCACCTTCATCTTGAAGTCGGCGAGTAGTCCGGTGATTTGTTCTTCCGAGAATTGAATCGGGTCGCTACGCTTAAACTTCGCAGGGGCTTTAGCAGAGATAAAAATTCCATTAACCATACACCCGTGACTAACTCCATAGAGTCTATCAACCACACTTTTGTAGATCATCAACTGTGGAGATAGATCATACTCCGCTAGGTACTCGTATTGATTCCACGCAGAGGTGAACTTATGGTCAACTATAACCGGCTGTCCTTGCCATGTTCCGATCAAGTCCACTGTTCCGCAGAGAAGGACTTCTACTAAATCTGTCTTGAAGAATGGGAGCGTGAACCTATGCTCGCACTTGCTCACCTTAAGTAGTTCGCCATTCTGTTTATAGAACGTATCATACCCAACTAACGTCCCTACCAAGTGACCCATATTCCTCCAATCAGTCTCAGAGACTACAATCTCCGGTTGGGAGAAGTGAGTAGTTGCTAGTTGAAGTTGCTCGTCGAAGGGTTTACCCTCGTAGCGAGCTTGTAGAAACTTATGTCCAGCAGTTCCATACTCCATAACTGGATTCTTTCCAGCCGAAGGCTGTTGAAAGCCGTAGATTAGCTTCAACATTATGTAACGAGCGCAGTCCATTTCTTTGTAGATTGAAGCGTCAACCTTTAGGATATATCTACCACTAGTGGGGTCTTTTGTAAGTATCATATTTCGATGTCTCTATTCAAGTTGTTTCTTCATTAAACTCTCTGCCATGCCCATCATTCTCTTCGTGAACTCCTCTACACTCTCCGCCTTCTTTGCTTGGCGCTCCACTAACCCACTCACGTCTATCACGGAGTTCTTAGAACGCGAGGCGGGCTTTAGGTTCTGGACTACTTCCATAGACGGTCGGAGGTAGTCTAGGAGTTCAGCGTCAGTGAGTTTCTCCAACTCATCAACTGACATACCTAATAGTTGCTTGATGGTCATTGAACTGGTATATGATGCAGTTGGCTTACAGGAACTACATCTCCGAAGGGTGTAGTTATGCACTTCTCATAACCAGCTAGGCGCGTCAGCAGAACCGTCAGCAGAACTCCAAGAGCTAAGCCTAGCATAAATGCAGATAGTGGTGGTAGTTTCATAACCTCATGAATGCGCCGTGAGTTTCTTGTACTTCGCAATCGTATTATCAAGTTCACGAATCTTCTCCATATATCCTGCTCGTTGGGTGTCTAGTTCGAGAAGGGCTTTAGTAATAGTCTTCTCCGCGAGTAGAATAGTCTCTAACGGAGACACCGGCGGAGCAGTATGTCCGCGCTTAACTACCGCAATCCCATGCTCTACTTGTTTGTGTTTCGAGAATGAGTAGTAGCTACCAAAATCATTCTTACCGCAGGTTTTACATGTGTAGGTTTTCATAGTTGTTCTAGTTTTGTTTTTATGTTATTCAGCAAATCGTTAATATGATCTTCGTTCTCCCAGCACAAACCCTCATGAACTAATATGAGTAACTCCTCCCTATGCCTCTTCAACACATGAACATAGTTCACTAGGTCAATTACTTCTTCTCCTATATTATCAACCGTAGGTTTAGAGAAGAAATCCCCTCCATGCTCTTCTTGACCCGCCATGAACTTCTCATGATTCACATCGTTGAAGTCTAGGTTTATCTCAGCTATCTGTTCTTTGGGTGTTAGCATAAATTTATTCAGTCCACTTTGCAGCAGTTTTCAACAGGGCGGCTTTGATTTCCTGTGGCTGTGAGGCATAGAGACATTCAGCTAACTTTATGATGCTGAAATAATAACTCTTGTCGCGCTCGTACGCTAGGTGGTGCAATAGTGACATCCACTTGCTGTTGTTGTCATCTCCGCAGACTTTGACGACTAGTGGGATTAGCACGTCGAGGGAGTTGTAGTTTGGAAGTTCTGTTACATCAATCCAGTCTGGTGAATTATCACAGTGTTGATCGCCTCTGGTTTTCCACACTTTGTCTCCAAATGTGTTTGGCTGTAAAGCAAATGTCCACCCATCCAACTCCGCACACGCCATGTCTTGATCGAGGTCTTTCATGTTATTTCTTTATGTAGAAGGAATTAAGTAGAATAATTGCCTGTATGAAACATATTATAAATAAAGCGTTATTTATATGGTCAAACTGTTCAGGTGTCACACATTTCCTTTCTTCATGGCTTCGAGGATGGTTTGGCGATCTTTAATTTCCTCATACATTCCTCCCTCGCTTACCGCATCTGTTAATATCAATGTTGATTTATCTGACAACACCGAATCCAATATCTGCTTATCTTGGATTAGGGAGGCGAGGTTGAGTTTGGATTTGATAAGCGTTTTAAGCCGTTCAAAGTGACATGCTGCAATACAAACACTGCAATCAATATAAATTGCCCCCATAGCTTTATCCACCATCTCATCTGCGATTTGTTCGGGTGTTTTGGTCATATTAATCCTTCAAAACAAGCAATCTAGTTCATCTCATCGCCTTGAAGCTCCCAGTCTCTTTACTAATATCCATCTCCAGCCCTAACTGCGCGCCGAGCTTAACTAACGCCGCTTCACCATCATTGGTAATCTCAATCTTCCCGCCGAATCTCTCCTTCGAGTCGAAGACTTCCATGTCAACAGCAGCAGTTGTCCACTCTGTAAACACTTGAAGCCACGACTTTTGCACTTCGCTAGAGGCTATCGCCACCAGCTTCGCCGGGACAAGCATTCTAACCGAGTTCTTTTGTTGAATTAGTACCCCGCCAGCTGTGCGTTTAGTAGAGTATTCGTTCTTGAACTTCTTATACTTCCCTTCGGGGTCGGAGTTCTCAACTAGCCAGAGAAGCCCATAGAGGATACGATTCTGTAGCGTGGAGACACCAATCCCTTCTTCTGATGCGTCGATAAATGCATTTCGGGGATTAGCGATTAGATCGTCGAAGACTGCTTTTAGTGTAATCGCATTCTTCTCTGTGTAGTAAGGGCGATAAACCGCCGTAGCAGGAGGCGGTTCTGATGTAGTTAGTGTTTTAAGATTCATAGTTAAGTTAATCCAACTACTTTAGTCTAGTTGGCAGACCTGCATTTTCGTCTCCGCGCCGGTCGATTCAGACAGTTACCTTTTACTCCACATGATGCAGAACATGACGGGACTCGAACCCATAACTCCCGGTCGAAATTATTTAGTTCTTTTACGCCTAAGAACTACAGAACCGGCACTTAGCTTTAGAGGCATCTAAGTCTGCCTAAATCTTCGAGTCTTGATTGCTTGACGCTGGCGACAAGGCTAGGAAAATCGTCATAAACGCCAGTAGCCCTATTTACGATTCGGATATTCTCCGGGTTTCACGAGAAGTTAATCAAGTGGACATAACCAAGCTAAATTGGAGCGGCTCATTTAGGTTGTCAGCCTCGTATTTAATACATTTAACGACAGTCACCGCATTATAAACACCACTCAAACCTGTCGGTCACACAAGCTAGGTCGCCACAGGCGATTCAAGCCCAATTAGTATATAGAGCGTAGCTTTCACTACGGTATGCTCGCTTAACGTTGAGTGGTGTTGAAAGTAACTCTATTCTACTCCGCAAGCCACGCGAAGAGTTCCTTTGCTGTGTCGAATCTATAGGCTTGCTTGATAGCAGGGTTCCTGAAAATATTTCTGAAACTTGCCGCGGCTCCATACGAGTTTCTGGCACAGAAACTCTTAGAGGAAATAATTTTAAACTGACTACTCATATAGTGTTCATTAAGTAACACAGCTTTAAGTCCGTCTATCATCTCAAAACCATAGCAGTCATCAAGATCAAACTCATCTGGCAGTTCAATAGTTCGGTTCTCTGGAAGCTTTTCCACAATCTTGTATTTCATAGTTTGTTTTATTTTGTTTGTTTACTAACTCTAAATCAACTCCCAACCAGCTAACCTACCGACGGACTCACTTAGGTTACACCAAGACTAGAGGAGCGGAAACCCGTGGACAAACGCATCGACTCTATCTTCTACCTTCGAGGAAGTTCCCTATCCTCGTTACCGTCCAGTTAGTTGCTGGTTGGGATTATTAAATTGGCCCTAGTCGGGATATTTACAATCCCTGTTCAATCTATCACAGAATCTTGTACTTCAACGCTATGAATAATAGACTTTGCACTTAGCACTAGGAGATTAACGTCGATAGAATCGCGTATTGGTCGAAACCATTATTGCTTAACTCTACCGACGGACACAGGGTGGGGATTCTACCCAATCTTACTAAGTTAAATCGCCGAAGCGAACTAATACCTAGCTGTGCTCTCCGTGACTGTACAGCATAACATGAAACAGTCACCCAATACACTACTCTGTGTCGAAATCCTAAATAGAGAAGTCAAACTTGTTCAAACAAAGGCTTATTCAATGAACAATCATTGGTCGCTGTGTCCGCTTAACTTCTCTATTTAAGATGCCCCGTTTAATTATATCGCCGAAACGGGACGGGAAAGGGCTATCTAGTTTATCGTTCTAGCAAACTAAACACTAGCTGACTTCTTCCTCTACTGTACCAGCGATGAAGTCTTCTTTTTCCAAGTCCATAGCGTCGATAACAGCATCTTTAGCTACGTCTTTGAGTTCTTTGGCAGAGTCTAAGGATTCTGCCGATACCACGAGTATAATCCTGTAGTTCATAACACGAAGTGTTAACCCACCACTTCCGCCCGCTGTGCATCGCGCTGGCTAGTCTTAACAATCTCGTTAAGCCAGTTCTGCATCGTGGCGAAATGATTAGCCTTCTCTTCAGGAGTTTTCGCGGCGGCCATGAGCTTGTAAGCCTCCGTGACTTTCTTCTGGATACCATTGATAGTCAACTCGCGTTCGCCGGGCTTCCATGCTTTCGCATCAGCTTCGGTGAAGATGACCTTCGAGGGGAAGCTAGCGGTCAACTTCGCAACGAGTTCGTTCTTCTTATTAGTGTAACTAGGAGAAGTCGAGTCACCGAGGTCGCCGAAGCCAGTAGAAGAGCGTGCTTTCATACCAATGCGAGCCGCGACTTCCGCATTGAGAACGTCAAGCAGGAGTTGAGCGCCGAGGTCAGCTACCGCAGCATCAATCGAGTTGTACTCTTTGGTAGTGAATGAGAACTGTTCAGCGGCGCCGCCTTTACGGAAGGGAACCACTGAGTAGGTAATCGGAGGGAGTGTAGAGACAGGAGCGGTAGTTGTGGCTGAATCAGCCGTTTGAGTAGTCGTATCGGACATATTTGTTTCTTTCTATTCTATTTGTTTCTGGTTGTTTACTAACTAAGGCAATGGGAATTGCCGAACTATGATTCTAATAGCAGGACGCGTGCCAAGTTTGATTAGTTTTGGCGTGGCTCTGTGACAGCAGAGTGAGAAGATGGGACAATAGTGAAGGCCCTGTTTTCATAGCCGCCCATACTCCACGTCCAGTAACTAGGAATTTCTTTCTGCGATGGAATAGACTTAGGACTATCGCAAACCACAATAGTAGAAGCTGCAAAAGCTACCGCTTCGTCATGTGGGATTCTCATAGCCTTCATTAATTTAATATTCTTCCAACTCGATTTGATTTTGATTTTCATAATTTCTGGTTTATTCATTAACCAACACTCCGCAAGGCAACCATGTTTTGCCGGAGTCTAGGGAGTGTTCCCTTAGAATACATAGATTAGCGAAGTCATAACTTCCAGTGTCTCCGGCGAGAAGAACACCATTGATGGTGACTCCTATAATCATGAGTTTTTGTCCTCCTAAGTCATTCTTTGCTCTAGTAATCGCCCCAACCGGAACCTCTTCACTAGTCCATGGGCGATAGCTAGTGGGCTTGATTCGGTATTCGTATTCGTCGTAAGCCTCAAACCAGATGTTCGTATCTAGTCCTTGGCAATCATCCCACCGGCTAGTTCCTTTGTGTTTATGTTGAATTGTCTTTCCTTCTGCCGCCGCTTGTACAAACGGCAAGTAGTATTTAGCTTGTGTTAGTTTCATATTTAATCCTACGAGTATTGATTCGCTTTAATCGGTGTCTCTAAACATTCTTCCACACTCCATCCGCGAGACAACCTTTTACGGAGAAGGGTGGGTTTTAGCGAGATTAATCTCGCCCATTCGTTAAGGGAGCGAGTTTCACCTTTGTAGGTTAGCTGACGCTCTTGATTGGATTTCTTCGCGGAGCGGTTCTCCGCTATCCATTGTTGCATTTCGGGAGAGAGGGGCATAGTTACAACTCCACCTCACTCCTAACCTGCCTAACTACCTTCGGCAGAGTCCTCTTCAACTGAATCGTCACCATACTCCACGTCGGATTAGTCTTGTTAAAAGCCGTTAAGACGGCTATGCACTTCGCTCCTCGACGGTGGTTGTTCCACAGTTCTGACTGGTGGATTGACTTCGCGGGGATGTAGCCTAGGCTATAGCCAGCGTACTCCACTCGGATAGCGAAGCGGTCGAATGAGTTACTAGTCTCACCGACTAGTTTAAGGATTAATCCGGGGACTAAGACTCTCGGGGAGAGTCTTTGATAATCGCTGTATGCTACTCCCGCGAGATTAACTCTCTCACAGATGTTTTGCCACTTCGTGGGTTTAGTTTGTCGTTTCATAATTATTTAAATTTATCTGTATGCCAGTCTTCTAAACATGCCCAAATTAGTTCTTCCCTGCCATTAACGATGTACTTATCCCATAAGCTTTGCCCTGCTGATGAAGAACCATCACAGTAACATTTTCCGCCTGTGTGAATACAATGGTCTATCGGAGTGTGATTCTCATAATGTGGAACCGTGTCATGGTAATCTATTCCCATAGGGAGATAGTAATTCCATGATTTTGTAGGCATTCGAACATTAAATGTAAAATGCCTATTCTTATCATCCGAGATAACCCAGATAATTGTAGTAGCTTCTTCGGAGGGAAGATAGACTACTTTTATTTCTCTAAATAATTTAGTTACTTTCACGTGTTTCCTTTCCCAGAGTCGGTCTGCGTTTAAGTCCTACGTTAGATGTCGGAACTCCAGAGTCCTTCGACTTAGGTAGTCTCACTTCAATCGGTACAATCTGCTCTATCTCATGCGGAGAGTAGAAGTGGATTAGTTTTCCTTTGTGTTTTAGTGTTGTCATGGCAGTTTAGTTTTGAATGCTTCGGGGAATTGTTTTCGAGCTTCTTTTTGGGAGATATGGCCGGCTGAAAACTCGGTATCTGTCCAAGACCTAAGCCATTCACCATAGCGCCAAAACCAATGTTCGCCTTTTGCGTTTAGCCTGTACAACTTACCATTATCTATCTGATAACTAACTTTGTTTGTTTTCATAATTCTCTAAAAAGTTCCCATCTCCTAATAACCGACTCTAACTCCCTAACATTGCCGGGGAACTCATGGGTTTTTAGCAACGCTAGTAGTTCTTCGTCCTTAGTAAATAACTCCACGTCAGGACGACGCTCGCGTAGAGGTTTGATGTTTAACTCGAATGTCGCAAGGCGATAGTATAGGTCGGAGCGGAATCTCCCTTTAGCCACCAGCCTCTCTAAGTCCCCATGTGTAGCTGCGATTATTCTACAACGTACGGGTTGTTCGATATTGGAACCAACCACTCGGTAGCGCCGAGTCTGGATGACTCGGAGAAGTTTCGGTTGGAGAGTTATCGGCATGTCAGCTATCTCGTCGAAGAATAGTGTTCCGTCGTTCGCATGGGAGATTAAACCCGCGCGGTTATCTACTGCTCCGGTAAATGCTCCGCGAGTGTGGCCGAATAGTTCAGACTCGAAGAGCGTATCGGTTACGGCGGTCATGTTAACTGCGACGAGATTGCCCTTCCTAGGGCCGTGAAGGATACTAGCAACTAGTTCTTTGCCAGTTCCGCTTTCGCCGCGAATCACTACACACTCGTCGCGCGGAGCTAGTTTGAGTGCGCGCGCTTTCATAGCTAGGCAGTCGGGGTCGATGGATTTAAACGACTCCTGTGCGAGAATCCACCTAGCTTGCTCGTTGAGGTCGGGGATACTACCCCGACGGAGTAACTCTAGTATTCTCGCCGAGGCGATGTCGCCACGGGCGAGAGCTAGAGTGAGTTCTGGGGTTAGTGGAGTGGGGGAGTCCATTTAGGTTAGTCCTTAACCAGCTCCAGAAGTTTAACCTGCGAAGCGAAGAGAGTTCCGGGGACAATTGGTTGGATTCTGCAACTCTTAGAACGGTTGAATCCGAGAGTTTTCCAGAATTTTTCTACTTCATAAACCAAATCCGAAATATACTTCTGTGAACTAACTCTACGGACTTCGCATTTATAGATGGCTTCGGGGTAGGTGTTATTATTAGCAAAACTCTTCGCGTTCTCCAATGTATCGAACACTAGAAGTTTTGAGTTCTTAACTAGCGGACTGACCCACTCGTTTAACTTGTAAGTTACAGCCCATTGATCGGAGTTATCCCAAGTGCTTGCTCGGCATGATTTTAGCGTTCCCGCTACCACGACTTTGTACGCTATCTTTGGTGTTTTCATTTTTGTTTATTTCTAGTTTAGTTTGTTAACTGCAACCGCTCCATTCTATCCTCTTCATCTAGTCCCTCTCCCGTCAGGGAGTCGGAGTCATCTGAACTAGATAAATCATCACTAGTGTCGTCGGCGTTCGCGTGCTCTGATTCGGCCTGTGCCTCTGCTACTTCATCTGCGTCGAGACGCTCGCCAATTTGTTCTACGAACGTATCCACGAATTGCTCTTTAGCCGTCACGGCTTTAGAGAGACATTTGATTTTAAGCTCGACACGGATTTTAACTGCGTCCTCGATGGTATTAGCATACCAGAGAATCTCTTGGGTAGTTGCGGAGAGCGAAGTTAGGCGATGCCCGCGTCCTAAGGCTTGAACTAGGTCAATAGCACTCCATGTTGGAGGAAGGATTATATGGCGAGGTTTCGTCGATTCTCGATCATGGTGAAGGGAAATGCCTACCCCGCCCGACTTCATAGTGAATAACAGGATGTCTCGCTTACCCGTCTGGAAGTCCCTAACCATTGCCGCGCGAGTCTCTTGATCTTGCCCGCCCATAACTAGGGCAATTCGATTCTCGGCTACTCCGCGACGTTCTATTAGCATACGGCGAACACAGAGTAGGGTATCTACGAAGTTGGATGCTACGATTACAGCTTTCTTGTCCATGTTAAGAACTACTCGGTCACAGATATGTGGGACACGGAGAATTTCCGCTCCCTGTTGCATCTTTTGCATCTCTACTAGGAAATGGATAGCTGAGAGTTCATCGCGCGCTTTACGCTTGTTTAGATTCTCAATCAGCTTGGCTACGATTTTATCATAGGCGGCTTTCTCTTTCTCGTCTTTGAATAAGATAGAGACGCACTTAGTGTGAGCGGGGAACTTGAACCGGACATTCTTTAGCTCTACGATGTACGGAGTCAGTTCTTCGCGAAGCCGTTCAACTGCGCTAGGGGCATAAGCACTAGGTTTTTTCGGGTCTGCTATCCATTTGAGAATACGCCCACTAGTCTCTGGCGAAGCCGGGACAACGGGGTTATACTTAGTTCTTACCTGAAAGCGTTCTAGTAGAGTAGTCGCATCCTCGCAGCGTTGAAACGGCGTAGCCGATGCGAAGATAGATTTAACGAAAGCGGGAATAGCACGAACCACCGCGCTTTGTTGGGATTTTGGATTCTTTAGAACTTGACACTCGTCACACTTAACTAGCGCGGGGAGCATTTGGGGATTCCAAATAGGCATTGGCCCGGAGGGGAGTTCTACCCAAGTGACATACATCGCGCCGAGACTAGTTTTAATCTCTGAGTAGCTCATGACGTGGACATAGGGCGTAAGCCCATACTGATTTACAACTAGCATAGTTTGGGATTTAACTGACTTCGGAGTTAGCCAGAGGACGTAGAAGGGGTTCACAGAACCCTCTGGTTTAGTTAGCAGGTTCTTTTCCAGCATTACGCGCAGCGCCGCACAAGCCATATACATCTTGCCTGTTCCAGTCCCCGCGCGGAGTAGAACTCCATTTTGTGTCCACTTTTCAGTGAGTATGTCCGCGTCTTTAACTGTGCGGATGTCCTCTACTACTTTATCGCCGACAATCTTCCGCGTAATCACTTCCGTGTAACACTCTTTGCGGTCATAAACTGGCGTGGTTAGACGCGAGACTAACTCCGCGCTGGCATCGGATTGCCAGTCGAAAGGGAGGATTTTAGGGGAGAGAGGAGGGAGGAGCATAGGTTAATGAAGTACAATAACACTAATCTCTGTCCATCGGCTATACTTGATCACTTCTAGCTCTCGATTGTCTTTAGCGTAGAAGTAGTGCTCGTCTAAGCCGGATTTATACGAGACTTCTGGATGGATTCTAGTCCACCCATGCGAGAGCAGTAGGGTTTGAATTTCGGGGAGGGATTTCATAGTTTATTGGGTGTTTAGTTTTAAGTTAATTCTCTTTAATCGGCTATCTCGTTAAAGATAACCGAGTGAAGGGAACTAGTAACGCTCTACGCAGTTTTGCTCGAAACTATCGAATGCCTTTCGCCAATTATTCCACCATGCCGCTTGCATAGTGTAATGCGGCTTAGTTCCGAACTCGAAATACATCCGAGTCTTCTCCGAGAGTGTCGCGTTGTTCCATACCCATCGTGATATTTTCTTCATAGTTTGCTTAGTTTAGTCTTGTTTGTTAATGTTTAGTTGCTAGGAAATTGACTCTAACCGAGAACCACTTCGTGCCTCGCCTTCGGCTCGAACTAAGCTAATTCTGTTAGCCTGTCTGTTTCGTTAATACTGCCGCCCTTACAATGTATCCATGATTTCATGCAATTCATGTAACCTTGTTTATCTTTACAATAAAGTCTAACATCTGAACATTCTGTCGAGCGTAATTTAGTTATTTGTGCTCGGTATGCTGACATGGCAAACTCTTTCGTGTTAAATTCATGCTCTGTCTCTTCGTCGCTAATACTAGCACATGAAACCACGACCCATTTGATCGGTATCATTTCGCCATTTCCACAGTCTCTTTTCATAGTTTGTATTTGTTTAGTTAGTTGGTTGAACCGTCAGAGAAAGTTTAAGCCCGTCGAATATCGTGCTGATTTTCTCCTCGTTACAGTCTTTTCCGAAGATAACTAGGTTAACTATTTCAGTAGTTAAGCCGGTTTTGACGAAGTGTTTCATGATCGCGGCGCGCTTGGACGCGATTAGATCCGCGCGTGCGATATCCGCTTGGCGAAGTCGTTCCGATGTCTCTTTTGCCTTGCGGCGCACATTGTCGGTGATCTCCCAGTCTTGGCGTGACCATAGACGGGAGTAGCCAGTGCGGCAATCAGGGAGTATTTCGGACTTCCAGTTAATCGTATTCGGGGAGTTCTCTAGGTGAACTAGTGAATCAGCATCTTCAATAGAAGCAAATAGTTCAACTAGACTCGCGGGGATTTCGATATAATCTCGCTCCCGCATGATTAATGGGAGTAGTTTGGATAGTTCAGATTTTAGCATAGTGTATTAGATTGTGACAGCGGGAAACGCTGGTGAAGCCCTTAGAGAGCATTCCCCGTGCCAAGTGAGGTTAGTTGAATGGGGTTTTAGTTAGTTTAATTAACAAATATCTTTTGCTTGTTAGAGATAAACCAAACTGAACCGGCGTTAGAGTAGCAAGTATTGTAAAGCCGATAAAGCTTGCCATTGAAGCTAATCTTATAAACTGACGTTAGCTTTGCTCCATAACCCGAACGTGTCTGTTGTAATCCGCGCTTTTGCCAAGCAAGCGGTGATTCAAGTAAATCACTTATTTCGTTTATATTCAAGCAAGCATAATCAAGTTCGCCTTTTATAATATCATTTGAAGTGAATAGTTTCATAGTTAATTATGTTCTATTAGATGTCTGAACGGCCGGGGCCGAACGGGTTAGTGAAATACTCCTTCATTGTAGCTGTTGTCTGTTTCGTTATCGTTCATTTGTTTTAAGTCTAACAGTCTAGTTATTGGCTAGGCTGCTAGAGTTAAAAGACAGTGGTTAGTTACTCTCCACTGTCATTGAACCGACAGGTTACTCCGCACTCGCTTCCGCGTCGATCTGCGCATTCAACTCCGCAATTTTCACGGCCATAGCTTGCAGCTTCGTGGCGAACTCAACCGGGTTAGCCATATTCGCTGGATTCGCGGCGTACTCTGTCATCTCTTTCGTGAGCCGCTTGGCTTCACTAGCCTTGCCACTACGCTGGCGCGTGATTTCGTCAATAGTCGAGACGTACGCGCGGAGCGCAGTGAGTTTCTCCGCATCGGTGAGAACTTTCGGAGTCTTGCCAGTCGCGGGACTAGTGACTTGCAAAGATACCATCGCCTTGTCGAAATCCGCTTGGAAGAACGCCCGGAACGCGTCGAAACCGCGAAAGAACGTTAGCAGATTCTTACCCGTAGCAGAGTAGTCTTCTACTTTCTTCACACTCTTATCCGCTTGTACCACTTCGCTAGTCACGAGCAGCTCGCCGAAATCCACCGTATAGAACACTTTCCCCGCTCCGCCCTTGCGGCCTAGGGTAGTCTCTTTAGTCACCGGGAGGGTAAACCCCTCGTGAATTACTGTCTCGTTAGTCTTGGTATCATTCATAGTATTGTGTCTTGTTTTGAGTCGTTTAGTTGTTATCCGGCTTTGTCCGCCGTTGCTCTAACAGTAGCTAGTCATATGCCAACCACTTCACGCTCAATTCCACTAGCTTAATACCCTAGAGTGTAAACCAATCCGACGGCACGGGACTTGCTTCACTCCTCTAACACCCTCTAATTGAGCCACTTGCGCGGGATTTCCCGGAGTGTAAAGTTTTCCCTTCATTTTACACTCCGCGCTCTGCGCGACAAAGTGTCCGCTCTTGAGTCATTAGCTGAAATAGGACGACAGTCCGCTAGTTAGCTTAGCTAGTGTACTAGAATGGGACATATAGCATCCCTCATGCCAGCCACAAAGTGGCTAGGGCTAGTGAGTTACTTAGAATTGACGTGATTCATCACACCCTCTGACATTAGCTCTCATCATCATCACACTACTTATCTCACCTACCTCATAGGTGAGGCGACAGGACGTTAGACGGGGGGGGGTACCGGCTTGTGATGAATCACGTCAATAGCCTCTAACCTACCCGTCTCGATTTCTGGACACTAGCATAGCTAGCGCTTCGCGTGACTCAATAGTAGTGGTTCTTAACTCTACTATCACCTAGACTAATGATTAGTTCAACTCGTTCTAACCATTCGATGTTCTAATCTCCACTAACCTAGTCGTGGCTCTAGCCTACCGGCGCCGCCTAGTTAATTAATCCAGCATAGCTGACCTACCCACCACCCACCAGAAACAGAAGCGCGATTTCGAACTATGGGAGTCTCTCGAAATGATAAATTTGTGGTATTCAACTAACCACGCTGTCACATGGGTAGGATAGTGGAGGGGAATATTGGCATGGGGAATGCTACCTAAAAGGTAGTTATGCTAAGTTATTCTAAATTGCAAGAACAACTACGACAGGAGGGGTGGAGTGATACAGCTATCGCTATGGTGAATCGCTCCGCCGCAGTGGTGGATTTAGCAAATCAAGTAAAGAATCAAATCAGTGGAATCTTAGCAGAACCACCAAAGTACAGGTGGAATGGAGAGATTAAGTTACCAGAATGAACGCCACGAATCAACAGATAGTTGAACTCGCGAAGAGGGGATTCTCTAGCGAGCAGATCGAGCAGGCTTTAAGCCTAGCTCCGGGCGCAGCTGCGTCTATTCTCTCGAAGGACAATGAAGCGATGAGGGCGGTGGAGAAGAATGGTCTGGAGGGCAAGTTTGCGAATCTTCAAGAGGCGGCATTGGAGACGTTGAAGTTCAATCTAAATGATGATAACGGAAGTGTGAGACAGAGGGCGGTGGAGTTGATTTTGAAGCAAGGTCTGGGATTGATGAAGCCGAAGGTTCAACAGACGACGGTGAATAATAACCTAGTGTTCTTAGTCGAGAGAGCGGCAAAGGCGAAGTCGATAAGAGAGGCTACGGTGGTGGATGTTTAATAAAGTCATAACTAAACTAGCTCTATGGTGGATAGGAAGAGTTAAGAAAGCTAAAGTGGATACTACGGAAGGGTTTGAGAAGTTTAAGGTTAAGCAGCTTCCCACGTCTGTAGGAGAGGCTAACTTCAAAATTTTTGTTGCTTATGAAGCTGGAAGGGCCAGACTGTTAAGAGAACAGACTATTGTGGATGCGTAATATGAACCCCGCCGATTCAACTCAACTGTCCCTCTCTGACTTGTGGGAGAGTCCGTATGATATGCTCTTGTTTCTCCAAGATGACTTTCACTCGGAGGTTAACCCGACTAGGTTATACAAGTGGCAGATTCAGTTCATGCTAGACTTTGCTAGCAAGGATTGGACTGCACAGGTGCCGTTTAAAGCAGCTGTGAGGGCGGCGAATGGGAGTGGCAAAGATAGATACCTGATCGCAGCGTGTATAGTCTGGTTCTGTGTGAAGTACTCGGAGAGTGTGGCGATTGTCACTTCTGCCTCTGGCACCCAGCTAGACCGACAGACTTATACATACATAAAACAACTAGCAGATTTAACGAACACGAAGTGTGGAGATGGGGTTTGGAAAGTGAACTATAGGCATCTTGAATGCTTAGTCTCTCACTCGACTATAGAGTTGTTTGTCACCGACGAGAGTGGTCGTGCAGAAGGGTGGCATCCGATTGTCCCCAATGGTAAACTAGCAATATTCACTAGCGAAGCAAAATCAATACCAGATGAAATCTTCACCGCTCTCTCTCGTTGCACTGGCTTCACTCATAGAGTTGATGTCTCTTCACCGGGACTCCCAATGGGATTCTTCTTTAACACTTGCTCAAGTGCAATCAATCGTAAAACAATACATTCAGTTAGCGAAGCACTTGAGAGAGGAAGTTGGGTCGAATACCACGTTACTGCCTATGACTGTACTCACTTGTCAGATGGTACCTATATCGAGGAACTAAAACGAAGTATGCCCGGCGGGGAGAGTGGAGCAGCGTTCAAGTCTTGCGTTCTTGCTGAGTTTGGTACGACTGACGAGATGACGGTTATACCATATCAGCATATTTGGAAGTGTGTGAATCGGTCGGGTTCGACAGTAGGATGGCTCTCTGAACCAACTAATACCGGCGGTCTCGACCTATCAGCCGGTGGAGACGAGACAGTACTCTCAGTTAGGAATGGAAATAAGTTACTCAAAGTAATCGGCTTTCGCTTTAACAACACACAAGATACAGTTAATTTTTTAGTGGAGGAATTTAAGAAATATGAACTCGACAGACCAAACAGTTTCATTTACGCTGACGCGGGTGGTCTTGGCAAGCCCATTATCGACCAACTGCGAAGCAAGGGATGGACGAATATACGATATGTACTCAATCAAGCTAAGGCGTATAATGATAGAGTGTATCTCAATAGAGGCGCAGAGATGTGGTTTAAATTTGGAAAACTTCTTGAAACAGGTGAAATCTGGTTGGCTAATGACGATAGGCTTATTCGTCAACTGGCTACTAGATACTACAAGATCACCGAAGGAAATAAACATAAACTTGAATCCAAACTTCAAGCACGTGCGGCTGGAAGACCCAGTCCTGATAGAGGCGACTCCGTTGTGTTATGTTTCAGTAATTACAAGTCCAAACTCGAAGTAGATGATTCAGGGATAGTAAAGGAATGGAGTGAAGAGGAACTCGACGCAGCGAAGGGGAAAGAGGTAGAGATTGAAGTTCAACGATTCGATCTACGCAAGTGGTCGTCGGACTCGTATGATGAGGATAGGACTAGAGGGTATGCCAAGACCTGTGCAAGTAGAGATTTCAAACGGCTCAAAGAGCAAGTTAAGCGGTTAAATATTAACAATCAAAATAAGAAAGAGTTGGTGATAACATGAATAAATACACTTGTCCCGAATGCGGTAATGTGGTGGTGGTTCGCTCTAATGCAGCGGAACTCCAGAACTACAAAGACACCTGTGGTCAGACTGTTACGATGAAGTTAGGAGTGGTGGATGTGGCCAAACCTACAGCGAAGGCGAATGTAGTCCCCGCGCCGGTGGTTCAACTAAAGGCTGCGCCACTTCCTGAGCGGCCGCAACAGTTCAATCCGAGTCAGTCGTCGAATATTCCTAAGCAGGAACTTGTGCAAGGTCAGGTGGGTAGTACACCTATCATCCCCGGAACTCTTAATGCAACTCTTTACCCTGCGAAATAACCTATGCCATCTCCAGCAACTACTGATATGGTGAAAGGCTATGCCGATGAACCAGACACCTCAACAAATAATGGAGGAACTAAAGAGAGTTCGGATGAGTCTGAATCCTCCGAAGGTTCGGTTGATATTACCGAAGAGTTTCAGAGAGAAGTCCAAGAGATCATCACTCCCGCGACGAAGGTCGAACTTGACTACTTGAGGAGCAAGATTATGGATAGGGAGAAGGAGTTGATGAAGAGTGAGACGAAAGCGGAGAAGTCGGGGGACTTTGACATGGAAGGAGTTCCTGAATGAATGACATGAAACGAGCTAATGTTGCTGGTAGACTTTATGATGAGTATTGCAAAGCTGTGGGAGGTTTAGCTTATGATGGAAAACCACTCCCTGTCTGGCATGTGTTCTACTCTGACTCGGCTAAAAGAAAACAAGCTAATGCTTGGATTCACATAGCAGGATTGGCTGAAGATATAATTAAAACAACTAAACCAAACGATTAATCATGCCCGACGAAACATCAGAGGAATATATTGGTAGTCTGAAGTATGATGATTGGTCTCTCAAGATCAAAGACATCGTCTCAACTGCCCATGAGCTTCAAGATAAGTGCTTCGCTGCTCGGCGTTTACGCTGGGGAGAAGTGGATATAGAGGGTCAGAAAGCGGCTTCGCGTATTGCCCCCGATGAAATCTATATTCCCCTCCACTTAATTGATGCAAACATTCGTCGAGAACAACCATACTATGTCCAGTATGTGACACAATCAAACAGAGCAGCGATCTTGAAGTGTGCGGATAATGTTCTACAAGATTCCTCTGCGATTGAGCATGATTTGACGGAGAGGCTTAGGTATGAGGGTTGGCAGCAACCGCTGTATGCGACGATTGATGGATTCCAGCAAGATGGTTATCGGTTCGTTGAAGTAGTTCACGACCAGTCGAAAAGTGGTGAGGTAGCTATTGAGACGATGGCTTACGGAGACTTTGGATTCATAAACGACACTAGGGATATTCAAGAGTGTGAGATTGTTTGCAGGAAATACTACTACACTAAGACGAAGATGAAGAACTTGGCGGCGCTCGGACAGTTTGACCCCGTTCAGGTAGATAGAGTAGTTGATGGAGATAGAGTGGAGAACGGTTCGACCAGTGGGGATATGGTCGAGAAGAAAGATAAGTCATTGTATATGATCTACAAGATCATGTTCAGGAATAAGGGAGTTGTGCATGTGGCTTGGGCGAGTGATGAGAGGGGAGATGATTGGTTGCGCGCGCCGCGTCCTTTGAGTATTGGGAGAAAGAAAGTAACTGGCCCGCCTACAGTAGTTGGAGGGCCGCCGGCTAGTGAAGATGTGTATGAGACTAACTATCCATATGTTTTGTATCCATACATGATTTCAGAGAATGACACGACTTCTAGGCTCCCCGGTAGAGTGATACTCGATCAGGATGTACAAGAGGGCGCATCGAGTTTACTTTCTAGTTACGTCACCGCTCACAGGCGCGGAGCTGGACTCTACTTCTCGAAGGACGTAGATGATCCGAATGATGACATAGAACTACAGAAGAATGTCTTCTTCCGCACCGGGGCGCTAATCAACTCGAAGATTAAGCAGTTTCAGTTGAATCCGCCGGATGCTAGTATGATGACGGCAATTCAATCTCTAATCACCGAGAACATGGCTGAGATGAGTCAGGTGAACTTCGCAGCGAATAATCGGAAAGACAGTAGGAAGACTGCGACTGAGATTAGTGCTGCTTCGCAGAGTGCTTCGACTCTTACGACGGTTCAGGTAGTTCTCTTCTCGACTGCGTTGAGGAAGACGTATCAGTTGATGTTTGATGTGATTAAGTCTAGGGTGACGGCGGGGCTGATTAAGGTTAGCCCAGAGCTAGCTCAACTCTACGCGATGAATTGGGTTGTGAAACCGGCGGGAGATGTGGATGTGATTGAGCGTCAACAGTTAGTCTCACAGATGATGGCTGCGTGGCCGGTGATTCAAGGAACTCCGGCGAACATGGCCTTTCTCTGTGATGCACTAGAGAAGATGTTTCCTGAGACTGCACAGAAGTATGTGCAGATTCTATTACAGGCTCAGGCTCAGCAACAGCAGGCTCAACAAAGTCAGCAGGCGCAGTTACAACAAGCGGCGATACAAATGGCACAGAAGATTGTTGGGCTTAGTCAACACCCAGAGATGTTCTCGGATGTTGGGAAACAGAATGCACTTCCACAGATTCAACAAGCTGCGAGTCAGATTGAACAGCTTCAACAACAGATGAGCCAACAGAGTCAATCACAAGGAAAGAAACAACAATGACCGAAGAACAACAGAAAGAGGCCGCGAGGTCTATACTAGCGACACAGCATCAACTCTGGCAGCAGAACGCAGTAACAAAGCATCTAGTCGAGATTCTCGATGGGAAGATTGCGAAGTTTGAATCTTGGCTCTCGGATAAGAGTGTAGCTGCAACGGAAGTAGAAGTGAGAAGCTTTCTCGCTCAGCTACGAGAGCAGAAACAGGTTAGGAAACTTTTAGTAGAAACAACAACGTTCGTGAAAGAAGTGATTAAGTAATATGGAACCTACAATAGAAACAAACAAACCAGTAGTTAATTCACCGGCTCCAGCTAGTTCGGTTAATACTCCTAGCCGACCGGCTTCGACCGCTCCTAGTAGAGCTACGGCTCCGACGGCTAAGCCGCCGACGGCCGAGGCTATGGCGGTTAAGTTCGATTCAGCGGATGCAGATGATCTAGATATTCCGGGCTATACTCCAGAGGATGCTTCGACAGGGAAGACTGTGGAGACAGCTAAGCCTACTCCGGCTAAAGAGACCCCACTACCTGTCGAATCCGCTAGGCAAGTTGGTACTCAAGTAGAGCCATCGGTTAAACCAGCAGATAAGATAGTAGAAACTCCGGCTAAGGTTAATCCCCTACTCGGCGAGCCGGTTAAGCCTAGTGATAAGACGAGAGATTACACAGGGTTTTCCCCGGAGGAGGTGACTCAACTGAAACAGATGTCGAACACGGCGTTTGACTTCTCTGCGAAGATAATCAAGGAGAATAAGGAACTTGCGAAGTTGAAGGACTCGACTTATCTCCAATCGCCGGAGGCGTATAGGTTAGACCCGGCATACACTAAAGCTGCGGAGGATGTAGACTATCTACGCGCGGAGGCGCAGATTTGGAAGAACCAATTAGTTAATATCAAGACGGGAAAAGAGTGGAGTCCGTTACTCGGTTGGGATAAATCTGGTAAACCAGTATTCGACACTAAGCGTGCTCCGGGAGAGATGGATGAAGAAGACGTGCGTTCGAGAATGCAACAGTGTGAGGGGTCTGCTCAACAGATGGCGGGACAACTCCAACAGATGCAACAGAGCTATGCGAATAGGGTGGCGACAGACAACTCTGCGATTGATGAAGTCCAGAAGAGTAAGTTCAGTTGGGTAGCTGATCCTGCGCTCGCGGAGAAGACTGTGACGATTCCTAATCTAGGAGAGCGTTCGATTAAACAGATTACGAATGACTTTAAGGAGTTACTCCCTGCATATCACAGAGGGAGTAAACTCGCAGAGCTTGGGGCGAATATGTTTGCTGCACTTCAGGTCTACGCTAGTGAGATTAGGAATCTCCAAGCACAGTTGCAGATCACCGAGACTAAGAGAGCTGATGCACTCAGGGCAGAGCCGACCAGTTCAGATAAACCTGCGAATGCCGGAGGCGGAGTTGCGAAGAGTAAATTCGGTGGGCCGGCTAGCTTTGATCTTGGTGGACTTCCTGACTAGAGTTTATGAAATTCAAGGTACTCATGTGGATTATCCGACTGTTCGGATATACAGTTCAAGTTCGTGCGAAGCATGATATTTGTACCGTACAACAAGTCACAGGATGTATTGATATATCTAAAGATGTGGATATTCTGGAAACAATTAGTTACAGTCCTGAAGATCACTTTAAGATTCTGTCTTGGCGTAATAGTGGGCCTAGAGATGAGCTAAACAGTCCTCTGCTAGAAATTCCTATCAGACCAAACTAACGCTGTCACACCTCCACGCTAGTGGTGCCTAATCTTGGCACGCAAATTGCTACCATCCGGGTAGATAGTTAAACCCTATCTACCCGCTTCTGTCGTAAGGGCATACGAAACGCTACTGTAGTTGAAGGGCATCAACAGTTGTCAGACTTGACTCTACTAAGTTTGAATAAAACAATTGTTGGTGTTAATTTTTAACTACTATGCCCGCATTTTACGACAAACCTGCACAGTTCGCTAACGCTGCTGTGGAAGACACAGACAGGTTTCAGAAACTTCCCTTCTACCTCGTTAAGAACGAAGTAGCACAGTTCCCTAAGTGGAATGTGTTTGAACAACTTCTTTCGGATATTGACTGGCAACCGAATGAAGGTAATGTGATGAAAGGCGTGACTCCACAGGGTTCTCCTGTTGGTCGTGCTCTGTTCTTCCCGAATGCCATCACTACCGCGCCGAATAAAGACATCTATCAGGTGTCTGAATCTGTTGAAACGGCTATCGTGTACATGCACGATTATGAGTCGTATCAGTTTAACTTCATTCCTTCGTTCAACTCCTTCTGGAAGACCTATCTTCAGTTTGCGAATAAAGACATCGTGGAGAAGATTGGTTGTTCGAATAACCAGTTTCTCGAAACTCAGATGTTGCAGTCCGCGACGTATATGTATCTGTGTGGTAGTGGATTGATTAGTGGTTGTCCCACCGGGACAATGAACGCTGCTATGACCGCGGCGGGTTCTAAGACTGCTGCGTGGTTGGTTGGAGTGACTCAGCCGGGTAATGGAACTGGGGTTCTTCAAAATCTCACGTTGCGTGATGTTTACAACGCCGCGTTGTCTCTTCAAGAAGACTTGGCGGCACCTCCATTCGAGAAGGCCCGGAACATGCCAGTGGATAATGAGGGCCTGAAAGGTAAGTATGTTCTCGTTACCTCTACAGAGGCGTGGATGAACTTCATGTTTGACCCGGACGTTCAGACTCTTAAGCCGTTGAATCTCGACATTCTGTTCAACGAATTCAAAGGACTCCTCTTCGGTACCACTACTGTTAAGTTCAATCGCTTTCCGCTGCGATTCTCGCTGGCGAATGTGAACGACCCGAATGGTAATCTTCTCTACGCTGCTGGAACTCCGATTCCCCCGGAAATCTACGACCAGACTGATTCTAAGCGGAAACCTAATCCGTATTATACTAGTTTGATCTCTGCTCCGTATGAGGTTGCGTGGATGCTAGGTGCGGACTTTGGTAAGTCTATTAAAGTCGGCCCTCCGCCGAAAGAGTTTGCGACGACGAACATGGCGAGTGAGAAGTTCTACTCTCTTCGGTGGAATGGTGAAGTTAAACTGACTGACCAAGTGTTGATTCAGTATGCGGATGGTTCGTATGATTTGAATCATTACGGTAAGCAGTTGAAGTTCATCAGTGAGTTGACTCATGGTTATCTCCCCGGTGAACGGCGCTTCGCATTCCCAATGGTGTTTGAACGTAAACGCCCGACGCGCCTTCTCGCCTAATTAAAGCAAACCAATCTAATTAAATAATGAATATGAAAAAGATTCTTCTTTCTTTGGTTCTTGCAGTAGGGCTTAGCTCCCAAGCTGCGCAGATTACTCTAACTGTACTCCCCGGCACGATGACGAATCTGCTCGGAGCGGTTAATGGAATGGCGAAAGTCTCTCAGATTATTGTCGCGGCTTCTACTTCGACTAATGTCTACGGGATTCAGTTGATCGACACTCCTACGAATCAGCTTGGATATGCTACCCCGGCGTACTCAAACACTGTTTCGTATGCGACGAATAACACTGGCTGGTCGGTGTATACGAACTACTTCGGTGTCACCACGACGATTACTAACTTCACTTTGGTGGATGTTACTAACAACGTAGTTGCAGCGACAACTAACCTATATCCGATTCGGGCGCAGATTTCTACGCTCGGCGGAACTTCTACTAGGGCTGACAATGTTAATTATTGGTTCAGTACTGGTATTTGGGTTACGAACAGTGGAGCGGTTGGGACGGGTGGGCCTGCTAGTGTGACGATCACATATCAGCAATAGCGAACTCTGGAGTGGGTGGACTAAATCCACCCACTCTTTCTTTTAAACTACAACAATTTAATTTTCCCTCCTATGCTTTACGTCTATGGCAATGTTGCAGAGCGCGATGTCTACACTGACCCGCCGATGGTTATTACAGTCGCCGCCGCGACTCCAAAGGAAGTCCTTCCTGACGAACAGCTTAAAGGAACTGGTGAAATCTCTCTGCGGTTGATTCAGAATACTGGAGCCAACACTTTATACTATGCAGAGAACACTTCGGACTCTGGTGGTAATCCGATGTGCGATGGGACGAACGCGTATCATGGAATGCTTCTTGCTGGTCAGCAGTTAGACTGCTCTACCCATAGACAGAGGGTTTGTGTATGGAGTCAGGCGGGAACTACGGTCTCTGTTACTGTTCGTCGGCGTCGGCAGCAAGGGAAAATGACTATTCTCAATATGAATCAAGGAGGAGTCTAAGTTGTGAAGAATATTCTCTTAACTCTCTTGTGTCTTGGTGGTGTTAGCTTCGCGGCTGGAACTCTTAGCCCCGGTGGCGGAACTATAGCGGGTGGAGGTAGTGGGGGAGGGACGAATATAACGTATGTGACGAATATCTTCCCTGTGAGTGTTAGTGTCTCGACGGTTACGAATGTTCCGGTTGGGGGTTTAGCTACTGCGAATGCTTCTGGTTCGTCTAATTTGGTTTTCAACTTTGGAATTCCTATTGGTGCTACAGGGGCAACGGGTGCAACTGGGTCAAATGGAACTAATGGATTAAATGGAGCGACTGGAGCCACGGGAGCCACAGGTTCGACTGGTGCTAAGGGAGATACTGGTGCAACAGGCCCTCAAGGCGTAGCAGGGACTAATGGAGTTACCACAACTACATTCATAGGAATAGCTACTGCAATGCAGTCGGTTAGTGAGACGAAACAGGTTTCGGTGATTAATGCTGTGGTGAATTGCGTTACCAATGATGGAGGAATGACTGCCGGACAGAGTGTTGCGATTAATAACGTATGGGATGCTTCTTTCTCCGAGCCGTACTTCTTTCTTGGAACAGATGCTACGCATCTTTATGAAGGTTCAGTCTCTACAGCAACGGCGGTTGGTAGGATTATATGGAATGGAGCTAGGAATTCGGTGACGAATTGGAGTAACTTCACGATTACTGTTTTATACCAATGAGATTAGCACTAGTATTGTTGGCGGTTAGTGTGGTTGCGGCGCGGGGTCAGTATGTTACTGACCAATACACTGCTACGACGAATGAGGTTAATGATGGTTTGAATCAGACTAAACCGCTAACTTCGTATAATTTTGCGAATAGCAAGTGGGCTAATACCAATACCAGCAGTGTGAATACTACCACTAAACCATATCTAGGATTCGTAGCTGGCCAAGGTCGTGTTCCAAATGCTCTAGTATCTGGCAATAAGGTATTTGGCTCGCGCCAAGCTTTCATTGCAGCTGTTGATATAACAAACATTCAAGTAGTTCTTCCGAACTTCTATGGTAATAATGGCGATGAAACTGGGTCTGGTGGTGCGGCAACGGTGGCGGCGAGCATTATGTATCCGTCAGGAACATTCAACCAACTATTGTTCAGCGGGCAACAGTATAGCAATGTTCCAAGTGGGACAATGGCCTTTTCCGACCTAAAATCACAACCAAGAATACCGCAAGGTGCAATGTTTTGGGTTTGCGCTTATTACACAAATGGCGCAGGCATCATCTATCAACCAAGCTCAAGCCCTTATGACTACGGAGAGCTTGGAGCAACCGGAAGTGATAAGACAACCAATGGAGCATCCATGTCTCAGTTAAATGCGGCGAACCCTATGTATGGGGCGATAGCTGTGCTTGGCAATACCACGAAAGAATCGGTTCTCATATTGGGAGATTCAAGAGACTATGGGTACGCGGATGTGAACAGTTTCGGAAACGCCGGGGGTTCTCAACGGTTTCCAAGCCCCTATCTAGGAATAGACCGCGTTATTTGTCCGTACTACGGAAGCTGCAATCTGGCTGTAAATTCGGCGCAGTTCTTCAACTACACCACACACTCAAACCTGATGTATTTCACCAATTTCGCAACAGTTGTGTGGTGCGAACTTGGAATCAACGGCATTGGAGCAACTACCTTCGGACTAGCCACTAATTTCTATAGCCGATTCTCGGTGCCGGTATATCAGGAAACATTGTCGCCTGAGACATCTTCGTCCGATGGATGGATGACGCTCGCAAACCAAACCGATACCGGAGGGCCATACAGAACCAACTTTAACACGCTGGTCAGAAGCCATCTAGTGCCATATCTTGCGGGTTATTACGACACCGCTGCCATCGCCACGGAAAGCTCGCTTAATAGTGGCAAATGGCAGGTGTTGCAATCCACCAACTTTCCGGGATTGACAACCGCGTGCCTAACTAATTTTACAGCCGATGGATTGCACGGCCCGTACTACGGCATTCTGGCTGCATCAAGTGGAGACCCGTTGCGCCAATACGCTCCATTATCTATTATTACTGGGGATACTAGGCAGGGAAATTTCACAGGAAGTTACGCTGGAAATGGCTCCAACCTGAACAACCTCAATGCCTCCGCAATCTCAAGCGGCACAGTTCCCACCGCGAATTTGCCGGGAAGTGTGGTGACGAACAACCAGCAGTTTGTGACCGTCAGCAACTTGAATGTTGGAACAGTGACAGCGACGAACATCTCCGGCAACGGCAGCGGGTTGACGAACACTGCGTCATCAAGCCTTCAACAATTTGCGCAGATTGGCGCATTTTATATTGGCACTAACGGAACTAGCTTGGTGGTTTCAAACCAATATGGAATCATGTTCAACCTCACAACCAATGGCAGTGGGTCGTTTGTTGGATTGACCAACACAGACAACGTATCGTTAGGAGGAAATGGCAAGACACTAAGAATTATTGGGTCAGCAACAATGGCCGGTAATTTTGTGCCGGACACGAACCCAAGGACATGGGGTGGTTCAGTTGTAAATTTTTTAGCCTCAACACTAACACTCTCAACAACCAACGCGGGGCCATCAAACGTGACGATAGGCGTTACTGCCGTCGATTTATGGTTTCCTGTCACCAATTCTGGAAGCGTGTACTTCATGCCAGTTTGGAAAAACCATTAATGAAACCCCTCCTTCCATTCCTCTTCGCCGCCGCATTTCTGGGCAACGCTCAGGTGCCGCCAGCGCCGTGCTACGCTTTATTTATCTAGAAACAAATGACTAATGAAGACTCTCTTAACGACATTTATTATAATGATGGTTGGAATCACTAGCTTGTTGGCTGGAACAGGTAGACCAATTCAGTTCATGAATCCTAATCAGTTCAAGAACTCATCTAACACAGCAGACTATTATCCGAGTGGTTTTAGTAAACCGGTGATTCTGTATCAGATTGCACTGGTTTACAAGACTAACTATTTGTATCTGACGAATATTGTCAACCAGACAAATACGTTTAGTGTTACAAATTACACACAAGTTACGTCGCATGTTACTATAACGAACATTGTTAGTGTGACGAATAACCCCGCGTCGAGTTCTACAAACTACGTTGTAGCTAGTTCTGGTTCGTATAATGACGTTTCATATGCGATTACTGTAGCTCAAACCACAGGTGCTCCAACTGTTTGGATTCCGGGTGGAACTAATGTGTGGAGTCAAGGGCCTTTAGTTGATGCAGGGATTTCACTCTTATGCAGTAATACTTGTTCTATTCTATTCAACACTAACTCTAGTACTGGTTTCTACCTAAGTGCTCAGGGCCAGTTTGTTACAATCTCCAACTTCGTCTTTGACGTGAACCCAACCAACGGGCCTACTGGTTCAGTGATTGATATTGATGGTTCTAATGTTTGTTTTCGTATTACTCATTGCACATTGATGCAACCGTCAACAGCTCTTACGCCCTACAATGGAACGACACCTTCGGGGATTCATTGCGGAGCTGCACTTTCTTACCCTAACTCTATCAATACTGATGGCCCTTTTGGTTTATTCGATCATTGTAACTTCTACTTCCCCGGAGGGTATGTCTCTGATTACTTGAACGTACAGTGTAATGGACAAGTGACTGGATACTGTTGGCAGAAGCCTAATAGTTGGGGTACGACTAATAATGTGGTTATTGAGAATTGTAACTTCTCGTCTCCGACGAATAATCATTCTTTCAACTCATCTGTCGTGGATGGATGGGGAGGACTCAGAGTTGTGCTTCGCTATTGTAATATAACCAACATCGTCGAGACAGTTCATGGGGTTAATAGTGGAGCACCGGGAGTGGCTCAGGGTTCATTGGAACTAGAGATGTACGAGAACAACTGGGTCTTTAATGAGAATAATCCTAATAACTTCAACATCCTCCTCTGGATTCGTGGAGGGAGTTGTTACTTCTGGAGTAATAACATTATCAACGCAATGGGTGCGGGACAGTTTGGGATTAATGCTTGGGGACATTTTAGTGTGGAGTGTGCGTCTACGACTATATACGACCCATCATATTGTCCTGCACTACTAACCTATCCTGCCAACTATCCCGCGAGTGAACAAGTAGGTCAGGGTATACTAACTAACTACGTCCACAGTTACCAACCTATCTGTATCTGGAGTAACTCTTGGCCAAACGTGGGGTATAATAATTTCTATCTCGGTACAGACTCAGGTGACTCTCCGTTCATTAAACAAGGTATTGATATATTCACCAATACTCCACCAGTTAGTTATACTCCACTCCAATATCCACATCCACTTAATAATTAAACAGAACATGCAAAACGAAATCATAGTTGGGATTGTAATAGCTCTCGTCTCCTCAGCCTTAGGCTGGGCAGTATCGCAAGTTACAGTAGGGCGTAAGACTTATGCCGCGATTAGTGATGTGAAACTTGCTATAGAGAAGGCGACCAGTGAAATGAAACTCTCCGCCGAGCGTGCGACAAATGATGCGCACAGAGCACAGGATGAGGTTAGCGCAGTTAAAACTGATGTGACTCTTAGAATATCCGGCGTGGTTGGATTGGTTACGAAAGTCTTGGAAACAGCCGACAAGTTAATTGAGTTAGTAAGAGAACAAAATGCCCGTCTTGACGAGAGGAGCAAATGATCGTTAAGAAATACACAGACTGGAGGACTTGGTGGGATGGTTTGAGGACGAACCTAATCAAGTGCATTGGAACAACTGGCACTTCGTGGTTGGGGTCTAATGCGATTGATACTGTTGGGATTCCACACTTACCTCATATCGGACTCAACTGGGAGCAGGCTTGTGGATTATTCGCGGTTCATATCGGGTTTGAAGTATTCAACTACATGAAGACCAATCAACCACAAGTGATAACCGAACAAGTGGATACAAGCTTTAGCTCTAAGAAACCTTCGGGTGAAGTTGTTACTCAATCGAGTAGCACGTTAACAACAACACCGGTGAAGGTATCGCCGGAGAAGAGTAATTAAACTATGTCATTCTATAGAATGATAGAAGCCTTCGAGCAGTTAACAAACGAGACGACTAGATTGTGTAAGTTAATCAAGTCTCTTGAAACCAAACAGAGCTTACAAGAACTGAAAGAAAGTATTATGTCACAGATCACAGACTTCGCCACAAGCGAACAGAACACACTCACCGAGATTCAAACGTCGCTGAACACTCTCGCAACCGGGATTGCGAATTTGGATTCGATTATTAACGCATTCCAAAACTCTCCGGGGACATTGAGTGTGGAAGATCAAGCGGCTCTGACTACGGTTCAGAGTGTTAGTAACGCACTTGCCAAGCAAGCTCAGGGGATTGTGGTTACTCCCCCAGTTGGGCCGAGTGTGGTTACTCCGGCGATTACGCCAGTTGGTGGTGAGGCTACGCCGTTTACTCCCACGCCGACTACTCAACTCACGCCTCCGGCGAACTAATAATTAATCTGGTGGGTTAGAGGCTACTAATAACCCACCACTTTACAAACTATGTCAATAGCTTTAATATTCTGGATAATCATGTTAGTCTGGTTAGTTTTCGGTTGCATAACAAACAAAGCCAACTTAATGATCTGGGTAGGTGGACAACTCTTTGAGTGGATTCTTTTCGCTTTGCTAGGATGGGCAGTTTTCGGGCCAGCAATACATCGGTGAATAATTAAACAAAATATGAAAAAACTTTTACTTCTAATTCCACTAGCTCTAATTGCTGCTGGATGTAATACCACGACCTTTACTTATACAGGTAAAGATGGTTCAACTCAAACACTTCGTAACTCACGGGCTGCGTGGAGTTCTGAGAGTTATGACTGGTCATATACCACCAATGGCTGGCACGCTTCGGCGAATAAATCTGGCCCTGACCAAGCGACTGTTCAAGCTATCGCAGGGATTGTTAACACAATGGCGATGATGAAGCCATAGAATCTATGACCTACGGTTTTCAACAGACTAAGTTAGTTGTGGAGTTCGATCTCGTTTCAGGGGTTGACTTTCAGTTGAAGGAATACCTCTACTACAACTCCCAACAGTTTGGTCAGTTGAGGACTATGACGGCGAGTGATGGGTTGAGTGTTCCTAGGATTGTTGAGAACGTGGTTGAGAGATTCGGGCCGTACTTAGCGAGTGGGATAATGCACGACGGGGCGTTTCGAGGTAAGCTAGAACAACTCCAAGAAGATGGAACGTGGATTCCGTTTATGATAACTGACACGAATGATTCTAGAGCGAATGATCTAATCGAAGAGTGTTTGAAGTCCGAAGGGTGCAGTTGGCTAGAACGGACAATTATCTATCACATGCTAGGGTTGTTTGGTTGGAAAGCCTTTGATGCTGACCGGATGACATTAAATAACAAACCTTCAACGAGTGATATTGCTGCGTTGATTAAACCCATCACAACTCAAGTAGCTTAACTATGTCGCCTGAAACTAAGAGTTCTTGTTTGTTTCTCCCTCGAAGGAGTAGGGCGACTATTTCTAACTAATTTATGAGACATTATATGCCATACAAGACTGGGCCAAAACCACCGCTTACTGTAGAAATGGCTTGCGCAAACAAACATCGTGTTGAGCATTATACAGAGGCTACTGATAAGTGCTGGAACTGGAAGGGGCCAGTCAATAAAAGCAGCCGTGGAACTTACGGAAACTTAGGAATAGGAAAAGGTCTAAGGTATTTAGCTCACAGAATCTCATACATGATTCACAAAGGTGATATACCCGACGACATGCTTGTTCTTCATACATGCGACAATACGCTCTGCGTAAATCCTGAACACCTGTATTTAGGTAGCGATAAGAAAAACACAGATGATAGATTTATAAGGAACAGAAATTTTGGAAAGCTTGTTAAAGAAGATGCGGCCGAAATAAAAAGATTGTTGGATGGCGGAGAACATACGCAGGCTGAGATTGCTTCTATGTTTAATATATCTCAAAGCCATGTATCTCACATTTCTACAGGAAGAGAATGGAGTCAATATATACCTTATGCCACAACCTAATTTTCCCCCGTTTGAGTCAGGTGCGGTTATTATTCCCCGAACGCTAAAGCGTTGGTTGGGAGTTAACTACCAAGGCGGGCCATTGACTAGGACGATGACCTACATCACTCTGCCGGTGTTTAATGCAGATGTTACTTGGGCTGGGTATTCGGATATTGTTACAGCGTTCAACGTAGAGGCCCCGAATAACTTCTCGATTAATTCGGCGATTGGGAGTGTGGGGACGCCGAATTTCACACTTTGTATCTCGTATCGAGTTGGGGCGAAGTTAACTAGGTATATCATCTGGCAAGCTTCTGGGAGTGTGATGGATGTTAATATCCCGATGTATGAAGGCCAGCCGATTTTGAAGAACTTCCGCCTCGAGGTTTGGAGCACTAGTCAGGGGAATGCTAGTCAGGCGACAGCGATTAACTTCTACACCACCGTAGGCGGAGAGCAGGATTATAGGTATGGAGTTGACCAGCCATTGGCGGGGAACGATGGGCAGGTAGTTAATTTTACAGACATTAGTGGATTCCTAACTCCCCAAACTGTTCCTACAACTGTTAGTTTAGATGGTGTCGATGCTGATGTAATCCAACAATGGGATAATGCAGGCTTTCAAAGTAATTTCACAACATGGATTCCGTCTTACTCTTTGAATGCTCCGGTTAATTTAGTTGGAACTAACGCTGCTGCTGGTTATCCTTTTGGTAATGGTCATGCAGTAGAACCAACTCCCGGAATAACAAACTGGACTGCAACTATCGCAACGTTTAGCTCGGTTATTATTTCATTCATACCAGTTAACGTGGCTGGTTATACTCTACGTTGTGCGGGTTTAGTTACTATCCAAGCAAGTGGCACTGGAACATATAGCATTAATGGTCAAGTTGACAGCAGGATAACTACAAACACTAAATGTACTGTAGTAGTTAGAGTCAACGCCGGAGTAGCAGAAGCGGCAGTTTATCCCATCTGGTACGGTGTCGCATCAGAGAGTGACTTTGTCACTGTTCCACATCTTGGCAGCAACACTGCCACTAGCGTTATTGTATTTGACGGCTCAGCAATGACAGGAAAAGTAGCTGAGTTAGTTTGCATAACGTCATATGATGACTTGAATCCTTCGACGCCAATAATGCTCCCGGCGAATATTGTTCAACAATACCTAAACTGGATTAAGCCTATTTTCACCAACACATTCGTGTTACCAATAACCTTTCCAACAAATGCAGTTTCAACAACTAACTAATTAAATATGAGTCAACAAGTACTACAACCCGGCTTTGACCCAACAAGTCTTCCGGGACTTACAGGTGCAGAGATTGGTCAGCTTATTACACAGGCTACCTTCTCCACTTCAATCGGCGGGGTTATCACCACTCTCGACGATGCTGGTGGAGTTCCGAGTGTTCCTAATCCAGTGGTTGACACCACTCTAACTACATTCATCTGGGTTCGTGTTGGGTATCCAACCTCCTCTGGAGTGTTCGTGACGGCATATCTGTGGAATCCAAACTCTGCTAATCCAACAAATCCCTCCCAGTTGCTCAACTGGAATAGTGTAACCTCTGCGTCTATTGGCCCCGGTGAACTTCAAGGCTTTCAAATTGCTGCGAATACTATTACGGCGGATAAACTAACTGGTGGGATTTCTGCTAGTCAAGTAGTTGGCCTTAGTGCATTGATGCTTAACGCTCTAACCTCTCAATCATCTCCTGTTCCGGGGGCAATCACTGGGTCATTTGGAACGGGCTTTACTCTGGGGGTGAATGCGTTGAATTCTATCAATCAAATCGCTAATGGGATTCTGAATCAGTCGAATAAGTTTTCTGGGACTCCGATTCTTCCGGGGTTTATTGACACAACTCTAGGAAGCCCCGCCGCGAATAGTGTGGTAATGGCATTGAATGGAACAGGTCAACCCGCTAGTTGGGTACTTAAGGCTATTCTAAATATGCCTGAACCGGATAACCAAGCGGGGTACATTCCAGTTGCTCGGGCGGATAACTCTATTCATTGGACTACTCCAACAGCAGCATTTCCTGCCGGTTCTATTAGTGCGGTGGCGGAGATTCAAGGTGGGCAATCTATCACTGTTACGGCAGTTGCAGCTACTACCAATTCATGGACATTGAGTACAGCAGCGACAGGAACTTTAATTGCCGGACAGACTTATGTTACTATTGCCGGAATGGGTACGAAGTACGCGAACCTTAACGGAACGTGGCTTGTTACGACAGTTACTACAAATGCTTCATTTGTTGTTGTTACTAGTGGTATTATAGCCGGGTCTGGAACTACCACGATTGGGACAGTTAAGTATTGTAACTACATCGGAACATCGAATTTGAATGTGGGTAGTTCTCCGACTATTGTAGATGCAGGAACACAGTCTGTTACCTACAATGGAGTTGGACTGTACACAATCTATTTTACCACCCCCAAAGGAAGTGCGAGTTACCTCGTACTCGCCCAAGCATCAGATTCTAACTCAATGGCGAATGCCGTCTTTGTTCGAGTTATAGCCAAGAACACAAACTATGTTCAGGTTCTGGTTTATAACTTAGCTGCTGGCAGCGCAGGTATGTCGGCGATTGACAGTGCAGACGTGTCGGTTATTGTTCTTTAACTCTATGTCTGTTCAATTTATACTTAGCCAAGTCGGAGTGAAGGCGGGGTTGAATCCCCTAGTTCCGTCTGAACGACTAACTCTGCTTCGATGGCTCAACGAAGCTGCGAGGGAACTCTATACTCAATGTGACCCGCCGGGTTCGTTGATGGAGCAGGTCTTTAAAATTAACGGAGACCAGACTATCTCTTGTCCGAGTAACGTGGGACAGATTCGAGCGGTTCGCGAAGCGGATTCACAAATTACTTGGAGTATCAACCAGATGCGACCGAGGTATAATGTGTTCAACTGGGGAGACTCTTGGAGGAATATTCGGCTGTTGAATATTCGGGCGTTGATGTCCACTGTGTCGAACGCGTCAGTGGGAGTAGTGAGTGTTGGAGCGGTGGAGAATCCCCCGATTCAAGTAACGGTTTCGGGGCCGACGGTTAATTCGTCGAATGCTTTTGAGACACTGACGATGACACAAGTTAGTGTGCAGACACAGAACGCATTTACGAACTATGTCTCTGTGAAGAAAGACCGGGTTAATGGATTTGATGTTATCCTGTCGGATATAGATGGGAAACTCTTAACTACCATCCCGAACAACCAACTAGCTGCGCAGTATCAGATTGTTGACGTGTCGAGTTGTCCTTGGTTGAGTACGTCGAATAATCCGAATGAACATTACTTAGAGATTCTGTTCAAGATTGCGTTGACAGAGTTGTCGAACGACAGCGATGAATTCGTCTTCGGAAAGAAGTATGACGACGTTCTAGTGAATAAGATGTTTCAGCTCTGGTGTGAGGAGCAGGGTAAGGCGGACTTGGCTATTGCATTTGACACTAAGGCGTCGAGGACACTAGCTAGGTTGAATGAAGACCAGAATAGAGCGACGCAAGATGTGATCGCACTGGTTGCGAATCCGCATGATGAGTTGCTTCCTAGGATTAGATCACAGAGAAGGCTTTATCGGAGAGGCTATGGACAGAGAGGATTTGGGTATTAAATATGACCAACCGACAAGCGTGGGTTAAGTTTTACGAAGCTATGAATGTGTGCAGATACATTCAGAGAGAGTTCTTAACATTCGAGGATAACCAGTGGGTTGTTGTTTATAGACATCATTATAACTAGTATGAACGGCCAAGACGATACAACAACACAAAAAGGCTCGGAGTATAATCAACAGTCCTTCCGAGGAGGGATGAATTTACTCCTCGATGATACGCGTCTAGAAACGAACCAGTATCGGATTGGATTCGATTTAACTAATCGCCTAGATGTTCTAGACCCCGTCCTTGCTAGTGTAGAGGACTTAGCAATCCCCAGAGGGATTATCCAAGAATGCGTTACCTTCGGCGAGTATGTTATACTATTCGTCTCCGGGAGTGCGTGGTATAGACTCTACAATGATATTGTCTGGTCGAAGATTGAGGGATTCTCTATGTCGTCGAGCGCGGTTAGATTATGGACTTGTCCTGTTCCAGTGAATTTAACTAACTATGTTCGACTGGCTAACTCTGCTACAGTGAACTCCCAAGTGTTTGCCTCACCATCCTCTGGGATTAATCAACTAATAGTCGAGGGTTCAGCCGGGGGCAATAATCCCGGACTTCTCGTTCAGGATAATGTCAACCAGCCGTGTTTTATCTTCCTCGACGGAAGTGGATTCCCCGCCGTTAGAATTACACAAACCTTTGACGAATGGGCGATTGGGTTTACCGACGCAACTAATACTGTGGTCGGCCCTTACACTGGTGGGCATCTAGTAACTAGCTCCGACCCGACTTATGATCTTCGCGAATACGTTCCTGTTGGAAATTCCATGTGCTGGTCGAATGGGATACTGTTCATTGTGTCTCCTGACCTTAATTCTATTTACCGTTCTGTGTCGGGAAGGCCGTTAGATTTTGTGGTGAATGTGACGAATAACTTGGTGACTGGAACTGGTAGTACGTTTCAGGTGGGTAATGAACTACTACACGCCTGTTGGCAGTTTGGTGGTGGCGATGCGACGACTACTTCCTACGGAGTTGGAGTTGGGGGGATTAGTTGTGTTAGACCGATTTCCACAGGGGGAATATTCGTCTCAGCTAGTAATGCTAACTTCGCGGTTACGTTGAATCAGTCTGCTACTGCGCCGACGATTTTCGGGGAGTATACGTTTAATAGACAGTTCTTATTTAACGCGACGTGTCTCTCAGATAGGACTATTATTGATACGTTAGGAGATACTCGATTCATCGAACTGACCGGAATCCGTTCATTCAATGCCGTCGAACAAGTAGAGAACCAAGGCCGTAACTCTGTGTTCTCTGCGGATATCCAAGGAGCATTCGGCCCAGAAGAGAGTCCATTGATTCAAGATGACTTTGCTACCGCTGCGATACTTTACAATAACTACGAGTTATACTCGGTGAATACCATCTTCGGCCCTGCGATTGCAAAGTATGATACGATTAATAACTGTTGGGTTAGTTTCGACCGGCAACAAACTGGTGGGATAGCGATTAAGACCTTTGCGAAGATTGAACTCACGGTGTTGAGGCTGTACGCTGTAACTACGGATAATAGGTTGTTCACACTATATGTCGGCCCGAATAAGACTACTCCGTATGTTAGAACTATTGGAGTGTGTTCTTCGATCATCTACGCGGGGTCTACGATTAAGACGGCTACGCCGAAGATCGAATTGAAGCTCGACAAGACTAGGGTGATTCTCAACAAGATAACGGAGAATTGCCAGTGTTCGTTTACGCCGTATTTCAACAATCGAATCGCGGCTTCTAAGACGATTACGAAGAAAGTTACTTTCCAAGAGGCCGTACCTGTCTCGAATGACCCACTAGCCCTAGACGATATAAACACCCAACTAATGAACATTCTCTGGACTACCCCGGACATTCACCAAGGATGGAAATACTTCATCGTCTTCACATGGACAAATGGTTCATTGACACAATTTTCCCTAGAATTACAAACCCTAACCCCTATTAACTCCGCGAGTTCACAAGGATTAATCTAACATGAGCGCAAGACATTACCGAGTAGCAATGGACACTAAACAAGCAACAGCGTGCGAGACAGCACCGAAGTTCAAAGAACTCTTTGAGTTTGTTCTGGCGAATAAGGGAGTGAAGACTTTTCGAGGTTATTCAGACGGGCAGATAGCTCAGATGCTTTATGACGGCTTGGTGAATCAATCGTTGTACTATGAACAGGGATTGGATGGTAGACTAGTTGGGATGATACTAGCTAGTGTGTGCTCCGAGAAGAAGACGATTTGGGTCGACGAGAACTTGGCGATGTCCAAGGAAACTCTAAGTCGTTTTGCGATGAAGGCGAAGAGTATGTTCCCAGACTACTCAATCGGCGCGCAACGACATGGACGAGATGTTTATTTTGACACAACGAAACTCTACAACAAATTAGGTTAATAGATATGATTAATAATTTTAAGATCGAAGAGAAGCTTGGGCTTAGGTTGTACTCTGGTGGGTCGTCCTCTGGGAGTGGCCAACAGCTTAGTAAGAGTAGTGGTTCTTCCTCTGGGACTAGTACCTCGACTAGTCATCCACAGATGACTCCGCAACAGCTTCTTTCGTTATATAATACTGCGTTGCCACAGATGTTATCGACCGCCACAACTGCGGCGAATAAGAGTAGTCCTGCGCTTGGCGCGGCTAATCAAGGAGCTGTGGCGGGAGTTAATGCTGTTAACATGAACGGGCTATCACCGGGTGAGAGTAATGCTATTGAGCGTTCGACTAATCAGGGGAATTTAGCGACGGGGAATCTAGGCAACTCGAATGCGTTGAATACAATTAAGAATGCAGTTAACTTCGGAGGGGCGTTTAATTCCAAGCTGCCTCTGCTAAATCAATCGACTAACGCCGCCTCTACTGCTGCTGGTGCTAACGCTGGGAGTTTAGCCGCAACCACAGGAGTGTTCGGGCCGATTGGGAACAATGCAACCTCGCCTATCCAAGCGAGTAATTCTCTAATGAACTCGATGAGTAGTGGTACGGGGATTGGAGCGAGTAATAACTCTTCGTTCAATATGGGCTGTTTCTTGACTACAGCTTGTTGTCAATATAAGGGTCTCCCTGATGATTGCGAGGAGCTTACAGTTCTGCGTAAGTTTCGTGAAACCTTTGTCTCCAAGCCCGTTATTGATGAGTATGAACGTATCGCTCCTAGGCTTGCTGCAAAGATTATCCACGCTCCATTCATGTGCGAGTATGTCTATTCCACTGTCAAGGACTGCGTAGATTTAATTAAAGAAGAAAAGAACCGCGAAGCATTAATTCGCTATACCCAAATGGTCAAAACCCTAGAGAAAATTTATGGAACCGCTTAATACAACTCCGGTGTGGCAGATGTATGGTCTTCCACAGTTGCAGAATATGAACATCGACCCGTCGTTTGGGATGAGTCAGGCGAGTGGTCAGGATAAATCTCAGGCCATTGCACCGGGTAGTGGGTTACAGTCGCTCGGAGACTCGCTATCCCAAGCTGGTGGTATTGCTAGCAAGGGCGGCTCTGGTGGATTAGGCTCTAGTCTCTCCTCAGTTGGTGGAGCCTTATCCTCTGCGGGTGGAACTGCCAGCGGAGGGATTCTGAAACTTCTAGCTTCTATCATTGGAGTTTAATAAATTTATGCCATTAAATAATGTTGTTGATATTCTTAGCACCCTAGCTCGCGCGGCTTATTCACCCACGAACTACCAGAACACCTACGACCCCGCCACTCAACAGTGGATTGACCCTACCACTAAGCAGCCTGCGGCGACTCAAGCGCCGTATCGTCCCGCTAGCGGTTGGCAGAATGCTTTCAACCCGGAGCAATCCCAACACATGAGGGATGTAGATGAATCTTATATTACCTCACAATCCGCAGGAGATATTAAACGCAAGCAAGCATTACTTGACTCGGCTAATACTACAACTGGCGATATTGCCAGAGCGTCAACCTTTGCTAATCCTGCGAATAAAGCACTACTCCCATATCTCGGTGGGACAGATAAGTTTAACCCCGCTGGTGCATCAGGAGTGAGTCAGTGGCAAGCTAGTGTGGATAATGGAGTTTATCCACAAGAGGCCGCTGCGCGCAAAGCATGGGCTACTGTTGCTCCTGAGACTGTGCCTAGTGAGATTGCTAGGACTAGGGCGGAGAACACTACTGCCGCGAGCGGCGCTGAGAATCAGGGTTTTCTTAATAGACTAACAGGCGAAGCTTTCTCTAGTCCGATGTACTCATTGAATTACAAGAATGGACTTCTGAATAAGATGCAGGGAGATAACTTAGATGCGACTGCCACTATGAAGGATGCGGGGACAAGATTGGCTCTTGCTACTGATCGTAATGATAACAAGGACGAACTAGTTCAACAACAACAAGCGGAGCGTAGTGGCGGGATGTTTGCTTCTAGGTATGTTGACCTCGGTGCGGGACAAGCCCTAGATACTGTTACTCACAAGGTAGTTCCTAATCCCCGATGGAGTATGCAGAACATTCTCGGTCAGAGTATGGGAGTCGGTGCGAATAAGATGACGAATATAGTAGACCCTAAAGACCCAACTAAGACGTATCAGATTCCGTTCTCTAGGGATGTCTCGGTATTTAGACGCCCGGCAAATCAGAGAATGGGCGCTGCTCCTGATGACGGAGCGGGCGATGATAATGCAAAACCAATTGTTGAGAGGCCACCAGCGGCTATTCGCAAACAACTCCCTACAGGAACACTATCAGTTCTTGGAAATACCGCTCTTAATAACCTAGAAGATATTGGATATAATAAGAACCCATTAACTAAGGGAACCGTCGAGGGAAGTAAACTTCTCTATCGTAAAGCCCTCAAACCTCTCTGGGATTACCTCGGTGGTGTGAATCAATAATACTATGCCTATTACAATCGGAGATTTAACAGACGATCAGATTGATGCGTTGAAAGCTCAAGGCTTTGACCCGTCGAAGTATAGTCCAGAGACAGTGTTGAATGAAGCGGAGTCATCTACTCAAACTGGTAATGGAGACAAGATGAGTGTTACTAGGGCTGCGTATACTCCACTGAAAGCCCACGCTGGTGGACTAATCGGTGGTGGAATAGGTGGCGGGGCCGCAATGGGTGCGTTGAGCGGAACTGAACTAGGCCCATTGGGTATACTTGTTGGTGGGTTAATCGGAGGTGGACTAGGAGCCTATGGTGGGCAGAAGGCGCAAGAAGTTGTTGTAAGTCCTGAGCAACAAGCGGAGTTAGAGAGACAGGCCACGCAGGCGTATGAGGAACATCCACTAGTAGCGAGAGGGACTGAACTAGCTGCTGGCGCGGTACTTGGTGGAGGAAGACCTTCACTTAAGAATCTAAGCTACGCCCTTGGGAGGAACGCTGACAATCTCGCTCCAGAAGAACTTGCTAAGGTAGTGTCTGGTGCTCGCGCTAATGTGCTGACTGGTAATGCTATTAACATCGGCGCTCAGACCGGACTTAATGCTGCGGAGCAACTCTATCAAACCGGAACAGTTGATCCGAAAGAACTCGGCAAGAGTGCTCTCGAAGGCGCTGCTGCGGGTGCGTTATTCACCAATCCTAATTGGTTGGGGAAGACTCTTAATCCACGCTGGCACTCTGTGGAAGATCACATCGCTGCGTTAAAGGAGAGTGCGGCTAGTGATTTACTTGATGACCAATCTCCAGACCATGACCAGATTCTTAATACGACGAAAGACATAGTCATGACGGGGCTTAATGGAATGGAGCAAGATGCTCATGTCCAGCCGTATAAGATGGGCGAGTTCCAGAGGGTATCTGGACTGGTCGCTACTAAGGCTCTTCCTATACTAGACCCAACGGCTATCTCCGATGCGTTGATGCTTAAGAATTTCAAGAAGCTAGTTCCTAAAGTCTCGTCGAGCATGGATATAACTGACCAAGCTAACACTCTTGCGAAGGCCCAAGAGATGAATCAGATGACGAACGAACAGAAGAGGCAGTTCTTGTTTAAGAATGCGTTGGAGAATATCCACACGGGGTTATCTGATACAGTTGGACAGTACATGACTCAATCAGACTCGATGGTTGATATGTACAAGAGAGACATGCTCGCTAGGCAGAAGATTACCGAAGAGCAACTTGCTGCACACCAGACTGGACTCGATCAACAACAACAAGAAAGGGAGAATGCTTTCGCACAAGCGGAGCATGAGAGAACGATTGCGCAGAATGAACAAGAGAGACAGATGCTTAGGGAGAGGAATCTTGCGGAGATAGAACAGAATCGTCAGGCGACGGAGTTGGAAGCTGCGAAGAATACAGGGTTAGCGACGAAGGAGAGGATTGCTAAGACGAACATCCAACACACGATTGTGAAGAATCAAATCGCAGGGGATGAGTCTAGGGAGGGAGAAGGTACAGCTAGTAAGCTCGCAGAGAACATGCCGAAGTTTGATGAAGAGACAGGGAGGACTCCAGAGGAGGAGATACAGGATAGGTTTGAATCGCCTACAGCGAAGTTCTCAGCCGGTAATGCTGATGATAAGATCCCTGTCCCTGCTGCGTTGACTCAACACATACAATCCGGGAAAGCGACTACTGGCTCTGTGCTTCAACACTTTGCTAACGAGCCGGGACATCAATACCAAGAACTTGCTAGTGAAGCCTTAGCTGGTTCACATCCAGTTCTTCTCAACACTCCATGGAATGCTACCACCGGACGACCACACTTTAGTACTAGCGGAAAGGTTCTCTTCGATGGGCCTATGGCTAACCATGCAGGTGAGATTCTCGAAGAGGCTATGCACAGTCTACAGACTAGGCAGATACCTTCGGAGTTATTGAATACCAAAGGTGGTGAGTGGTATAATCACGCTCAACGATTCATTGCAAACAATCCGGGACATCCTGTTTCGGAGTTGCTCAAGGCATACATCGAAACCGCGAAGCATATGGGACTTCACAAGACTCTATTCGGCACAGAGGGAGAGACTGGAGATGCAGATAAATTCCGTGCTGAACATGGCGGTAGTCATGTTGCCTATGCAATGGGTGATTTCGCGGAGTTCCTCGCGCATACCTACAGAACTAAAGAACTCCAAGAGTATCTGAACACTATCAAATCTCCGGGCGAGACTAGAACTATGTGGCAGAAGGTTGTGGATTCTATTAAGTCTATGTTAGGACTATCGCCGAAGGCTGGTTCTATGCTAGAGCATGTACTTAAACATACCGCCGAGCTTCACTCTATGAAGCCACGCGAGGAGTATGGTAGTGGAGATAAAGAGTTCTTCAAGCCGGGCGAGGCTTCTCCTGAACGCTCCGCTGACATCTCTAAGTTCGACGAACTCGGCAAGACTATGCAAGCTTCCGAGATAGGCTCAGATGAGTTCATGAAGGCTTGGGGAGAACGTGAGAAGATAAAGAACAAGTATGGTGGAATGCCGCCAGAGCATGAGGTTACTAAGAATGCCCCGAAGCGCAAAGACGAAGACCTTCACCCCGCTCAAGAGGGACAGGATTGGTTATCGAAGCATCTCCGTAATCTAACTGGCGCAGCGATTGATAAAATCTACAACATAGGTGTTCCTGAAGCTAAACACGTCGGGGACTCCTTTACTAAAACCTACACAGAGCAGAAGGAACTCCAAGGCAAGTGGTGGACGAAGTTAGATCATCTTACTAGGAAGCTAACTACTCTCCAGAGACAGACTCTTGATAAAGTCCTCTCCTCTGAGAACAGGGACAAGCGTAGCTATGTCACCACTCTCCGTAACCAAGCTACGCGAAATGCGCACAACGGAATCCGTGAAGTACTCAAGGAGATGCAAGCTCATCAAGTCGAGAACAAACAACCAGTGATGCGTAATGGTAAACCCTCTATGCCTATTCATGACGAGTGGTATTACCCTACTACCGAGGACTTGAAAGCTGGGGATGTTATTCGTCAAGGCACTGACACTGCGAAGATTGCAGAGTTCAAGAAAGCATTCGTCGAGAACTATGCTTCGCATCATCCCACTATGAAACCCGAACAAGTCGAAGGTGAGTGGAATGAGTTTGTGAAGTCTCACCAAGGTTCACCTATGACTAATGACCATCCCGACTTAGCTCACTTCGCAGCGGTTAGGCGTCAACAAGGAACCCCTCTCCCAGATGCTATGCGACGCACAGACCCGACGGAGAATATGTTCCACTATATTCGCCGGGCTAGTATGGACTATGCGCACTACAAGAATATTGAGAGTGACCCGAAAACTGCGGCAGCGCTTGGCTACACTAGGGACGGCTGGGGTAATGAGATACCTCAAGCTAAGAATGTAATCCACGGCAACGATGCGGTTAAGCATGTGTTGAATGATATTCGCGGGGAGATTGAACCTTACTCTGAACGGAGTGCGAAGGCTACCGAAGGCTTCGCTAGTGCGATGATTCTCGGCCCGCTCACGGAGATTCACAAGATGGCGGCGTCTGCCTTCCAAGCTACTATCTTCTCGTCGAATCCTACGGAGTTTGCACTATCACTAACTCACGCAGTGAAGAACATGGGACGTAGTTTTCTCCACGCAGAGCAGAATGGGTTAAGCGTTAGGAACCCCCAACAGATTAAGAGATTCACCGATGCGAATGTAACTGCTGCGGAGAAGATTAATCTCGTCGCTAAGGCTCTTAGGAATGTCTACACCTTTGGTGGACTCACTGAACGAGTACAGCTAGTACTCGCCCAAGGTACTTCGGAGTACCTTGTTGGTAGAAAGATCGACCAAGCTAATCAGGGCGGAGCCACCAGTTCTGCGACGATGAAACAACTCGACCCCGATTGGGTTAGAGGAAAAGACTACTCTCCAGAAGATAGAGTTAAGCTCGCCAGTCGAATGGCGGGGTTCCTTACTGGAACGAGAGACGCGAGGACTATGCCGGTGTGGATGCTCCGTGATACGGAGATTAGTTCGTTCTTTAAGTTAATGTCATGGAACACTGCGCAGACAAATTCATTCATGAAGAATGCTTGGCTCCCGGCAACTAAAGGAGACCTTCGCCCGATGATGATGACGGTCTTCGGTGCTAGTATTGGTGGGTATATTATTAAAGAACTACGCGAGAAGGCTAGTGGAAGACCTAGCCCGATTGCTAGTCTCGCTGACATCGCAGCATCGAGTAGGGGAGTTGAAGGTAATATTCCCGCTGTAGCTTACAACTGGATGAGTGCGGCTAGTTTTGGTGGACTGGGGGGAATGATCTCACTTGCGGCGAAAGTACCCTTCGACATTTACTACAGGAATGCTCCACAGGGAATGGTGTTTCCATTGGATGAATACGCTACGGAGTATGGGAGGATTGCTATTCACGCCGCCGACGCGTTGATTAATGACCCGACAGTTAATCCAACGAAGTTGGCTGCACAGGTTGCGAACGACTTGATTCTTAACAACACTCAGTTGGGTCGAGTGGTGTTGAACCAAGCGATTAATGCCGGAGTAATTAACGAACACAATGACTCAACCACCGCTAGGGAACTCGCGTATAAGAGATACACTGGCGATGCGAATAGTCAACTTCGCCGCTTTGAGCAAGTTGAAGGTTTACCTATCCCACCGAATGAAGCTAGTGAAGCTAACCCGTATCTCAATCTCGAAGCGAAGAGATTCAAACACACTCAGGACATTGGCGAAGCCGTGGGGAATATCCAGTCTATCCTAAAGAGTTACATCGACAAGTACCACTCGTCCCCGGATATACTAATGCAGAAGATCAAAGGGCTTAAGGAGAATCCGCTAAACGTATTCCCCAGCGTCGAGACCAACCCTATCGTCTTCGGTAGATACATGCAGTTCCTTACAAAAGAGTACGGCCAACACACCGCTATGGGAATGCTGGCCGAGTATGAGACTAGGAAGGCGATTAACTCTGCTAAGGGACAGATTGTGCCTTAGCACACTGCGCCTCAATAATTGGTTGCAAACAAGCCGGTGAGTAAGATGGGCCTTTAATCCACTTACCATCGGCTCGTTTGTATCCGTCTATGAACTTGGACATGTTAGACCTATGAATCTCGTTGAAGATAGGTTCAATGTCGAAGCCGTAAGCTACTGCGGTTCCTAAGACTACTACAAGTAAGTCTCCGATTGCGTCGGCTACGCCTATTCTATCACAGTCTTCCATAGCTTCTGTTAATTCGTCTAGCTCTTCATCAATTAATCTAATGCGTAATTCTTTAATTCTTTCTGAAGGCTCTAGTGTAGGATAGACAGGACACTCCTGCCCAGCTTTAATCATGAACTCCCTAACCATCTCTTGTTCTTTTCTCATTTGTTTATTACTCCTATTGTTGTTTGTTGATTCAACGGACACTTTTCATTCCACTGAAATCCATTCCCTGTGGGAAGTACCTGTTCGGTTATTGTCATGTAATTAATCACATCATCAAAGTCTGGCTTGCCGCCCTTACATAGTCGATATACATTGAAGAATAATTTCTTCGTACTAGTTATCCCATTCGTCCTTAGATACATAAGTATCTCCTTCGCAATCTCGTCGCGGTAGTTATCTCCACCTTCTCGGAAGCATAGGTGCATACTCACCTCTGTCTTATTTAAGAGTGCTAGCGCACTCTTACATACCTCAAGAGGTATTGGGTGAATTGTACAGAGGCCAGTTGAGTCGATGGTGAAAGATTCAGTCATTCCAAACCACATAGCGGCAGATAACTTTCGCCAGTGAAGTTTCTTTCGGCCATAGTAACCGTCGAGGAGAACGTCGAAATTAGTTCGTTCAGACTCGCGGAGCTTACCTGATTCATAATAGTCCCTCATGAACTCACGGGCCTCTGGAGTGAAGGAGACTTCTCCCATTACTTTAGTAACGAGAGTGTTGCAGTGTTTTAGGATAGCTCTCATAGAAGCTTCCTTTTCAGGAGTCATTATCGAGTCGTCTCGGTAGAATCTAGGCCCGGCTGCATAGACGAATATACAACGAGTAGATAAGCCCTCAGCTACTAGGTTGTCTCTGGAGAGCCTAGCTAGTTGTTGGACAGTTGTTCCCGCGAGGAAGTTAACACAGACGTTCTGTATATTCTCACTACCAGCAGTCTTAGTATGGCGAGACATATTCCTAGCGTCGTAAGCTTGAGTCATGAACGAAGTCACATCCTCTGTGTTCTTCGAGAACATAACACCAAGTTCTTCGATGTTAGAGAACATGGAGTTATGGGAATAGACGGCTTCCTTCTTCTCCCCGGCGGGGTTAGTATAAGGGAGAAGAAAAGAATCTTGAGCTTTCGTCGCATTTAGTAACTGAAATAGCCCCTCGAATGTAACCGAATCCGGGGAGCAGTAGACTGCATCAAAGTGCGCTGTCATTCCTTTATCCTTTCCGTAGACTACCACCCTTTTATTCTCTGGGTGTTCACACAATCCTTTTACATTCGAGGTTATGCGAGTCTTACCTGCCGCTGGTGGGGCCACGAATACAACGAATTGGTTTAGGAATATAGAGTTATGTGTCGGGAGCTTAGTTACTAGGTCGGAGTTACCAGAGAGCCAGACGCGTCTCTGGAGATGAGCGGAGATAAGCGAGTAGAATCCCCATGAGACAAGGAGGTCTGGCGACTCGAAATCTTTGGTATAGCATTCCCAGTCTGACAATAAGTTGGGCATAGAAGAAACATAGAACCTATTGGTTAGAACTTGTTGCAGGTAGCATTTGCATGAGCAGATGTTAGATAAACTCTACCATCCTGTATGCATACGGTGTTTATCTTTATACATGTTGTGCATTTATCTACTTCGTAGTTTGCATAGTTTGGACGTTCCTTAACTATTCGTTGTAACTTCTCAATCAATTCTTCTACTGTCATAATTTAATCTCTGTTGTTTATTGTTATAATCTCTCCACAAATCTCGGAAACCTAGGCACCCCTGCATCAGTCAAACACTGATACCTAATCCTAATCTTCGTCCCCGGTTGTGGTGCATACTTCGGAGTCCTATCTGCATCGGTGAGTCCACTGCCCACGTTGAACTCAATCACCTTATCACGCTTCGCGTCGAAGTAGGAACACTCTAATGCCCCTACCATATCAACGTACTTGCCCTCTCCCGGAGTGTGGCCTAGAACAG
>Ga0265338_10000840_pt1 | contig 51737 bp, 52 predicted proteins | sample 42126metaG_FD_193579 | JGI IMG/M metagenome (GOLD analysis project Ga0265338, IMG submission 193579) | Rhizosphere microbial communities from Carex aquatilis grown in University of Washington, Seatle, WA, United States - 4-21-26 metaG | ecosystem: Host-associated > Plants > Roots > Rhizosphere...
GAATTATATAGACAGATGCTCACCTCCCTGCAGGCCACCGGCCACCCGTGGCTCACCTGGAAGGATTCGATGAACCTCCGGGCGTTAAACAACAATACCGGCACGATCCACATGTCGAACCTCTGCACGGAGATCTGCCTTCCGCAGGATCGCGAGAACATCGCCGTCTGTAATCTCGCATCGCTCAACCTCGCCACTCATGTGCACAACAAGCAAATCGACTGGGAGAATCTGGAAGAGAGCATCCGCTTTGCCGTACGCCAGCTCGATGACCTCATCGACATAAACGAACTGCCTATCGCGGAAGCGCAACACTCCGATCAGGAGAATCGCGCGATCGGTTTGGGCGTGATGGGATTCTCCGATATGTTGGAGCAGATCGGGCTCTCGTACGAGAGCGAGCACGCGCACAACTTTGCGGACAAAGTATTCGAGTTCGTGAGCTACGTCGCGATCGACGAGAGCGCAAACCTTGCTGCCGAGCGTGGAAGCTACAAGAACTTCAAAGGATCGGGGTGGTCAAAAGGAATGGTGCCGATCGATACGATAAAGACTCTTGAGGACGGCCGCGGCACGATGCTCACCGTTTCAAAGGAACACCGCTATCGCGGACTGAACTGGGATGCGCTTCGCGAGAAAGTGAAAAAGGGAATGCGCAACGCAACCTTGATGGCCACCGCACCGAACGCGAACATCGGACTCGTCGCCGGCACCACGCCGGGCATCGATCCCCGCTTCGCGCAGGTCTTCTCACGCAACAAGATCTCCGGAAAATATCTCGATCTCAATCACAATCTGGTGAACGACCTCAAGAACATGGGCATCTGGGAAAAAGTAAAAGAGCGGATCATCGCCGAGCAGGGTGACATCTCCGCGATCGACGAGATTCCGCAGCACGTGCGCGATATCTATAAGACGTCGTTCAGCACGTCGCCGTACGCGTTCATCGAGGTCGCGGCGCGCGCGCAGAAGTGGATGGACCAGTCGCTTTCGCGCAACATGTATCTTGAGACGCGCGACATCGGCGAGATGATGGACATCTACGCGACCGCGTGGAAGAAAGGATTGAAGTCCACCTATTACTTACACATGAAGCCGCGCCACACCGCCGAGCAGAGCACGGTGCGCGTGAACAAAGCGGAGCAGATGGGCAAGCGCGGATTCGCCGCGGTGATGGAGGCCGCAGCTGGAGCACCGGCGGCGGAACCCGCGCAGACAACAATGGCACGACCAATGACCGTCGCGGAAGCGATAGCAGTGAATGAATCTGCTACTGAAACAGTGAAAGTCGTCCCCGCGGTGGCGGCATTCGGCTTCACGGCGGAAACGACACCGGAGATAACTACCGCCGAAGCCACGATGGCGACGCCCGTTGAGGTCACGCCCGCAAAGGCAGCTTCCGGTCCGTTCGCCGCCGTCAAAGCCGAGAGCCATACCGAACACGTCCACACCACCTCCCCCGCCAACGCTCCTCGTATCATGCCGCCAAGCGACCCGATGGAACAGTTCCTCTGTGACAGCTGCCAATAATAAAGGAAAGAATAAGATAAATTTAATCGACCAAATCCATGTTGATCGGCAAAGCATCCCCGGAGGATATGAACCTCCATCCAATTCAATATCAGTGGGCATACGACCTCTACCAGCAGGCAGTGCGCAACACGTGGTTCCCGCACGAAATCGCGCTCAAAGAAGATCTGTACGATTGGGAAAAGATGACCGATGACGAGCGGCATGCGGTGAAATTTCTGATGGCATTCTTCAATCCCGGAGAATTGATCGTCAATCGCTCGATCGCACTCGGCATCTATCCGTATCTTAAATCGCCGGAGTGCCACCTCTATCTCGCCAAGCAGATGTGGGAGGAAGCGAACCACTGCGTCGCCTTTGAATATGTTTTGGAAACATTCCCGCTTGACCGCTCGAACGTGTTCAACCTGCACCTCGATACACCGTCCATGAAAGCGAAGGAGGACTACATCAACAAGTACATGCGGCGCATGACGGAAGACTCCCTCGACGTCGAAACGCCCGATGGCAAGAAGGACTTCATCCGCAACCTCGTCGCAACGAATATCGTGATGGAAGGCATCTGGTTCTACAGCGGCTTCATGGTGGTACTCTCGTTCCGCCAACGCAACCAGCTCCGCAACTTTGGCTCGATGATCAACTGGGTGATCCGTGACGAATCGCTCCACCTTAAATTCGGCATGAACCTCATCCAGAACATCCTGGAGGAGAACGCGGAACTGCTCACGAAGGAATTCGCCGATGAGATCAAGAACATCGTCGTCGAGGGCGTCAACTTGGAAGTTGATTACAATAAAGATCTCTTCCCGCGCGGTATCCTTGGATTGAATGCGGACTACGTGAATCAATACGTGCAATATGTCGCCGACCGACGCCTGGAAGAACTCGGTATCGGCGCGCACTACGGCGCAAAGAACCCCGCCAAGTGGATGGCGGGAGCCACCGACGTCCTTGAGCTCGTCAATTTCTTCGAGGCGCAGAACACCAGCTACGAAGTGGACGGTCACGCTGCGGACAAAGCAAAATAAAAAAGAGCCCCTCGCCTCCAAGCGGATGACCGTTCGGCAAGGGGCTCTTTTTTTATTTCTGATATAATGAAAAGATATATGACCCTTAAGAATATTCTCATTACACTCTGCATCGTCGCGGTAGTACTCGTCGCCATCACCTTCTACGTCGTTTTCTACGGCGGCGCCGGAACGTATGTGGTGAGCTCACTCTCCGGCTCAAACGCGGACATCTTCGGCTCGGGCAATACAAACACCACGACCGCAAGTTCCACCGTGTCATCCACCCTCGCATTCGCATCGTCGTCCGCCAGTTCCACCACATCATCCTCGGACGTGACCGGCGAAGCAAGCTCCACCGAGAACTCCGCGGCGCCTGTCACATGGTCGCAAGGCGACGAGACGATAACCATCGCGAATGTGGCGATCTCCGGATCCCAGCTTACGCTGGGGGCGCAGGTCACCATGGGTTCCGCATCCGAATGCGTGCCGCTTACGATGCGATTGATCGCGGATGAGCAGGGAGACCTCTCCCCTCCGATCACATCCCAGTTCACCTTCCCCGATACCGGCACCTGCAACGGCACCGCGGGCGAGATATATAGCGCCCAGTCGATCGTCTTCACGCTCGCCGACCCGAACGCTTTCCCCATCGTCCTTACGACCGGCGGCAACGCGAATCTCCTCTTTGAGATCGTGCAAAATCCCGATGGCAGCCTGACCGCCCAGCTGCCTCCGCAGGTGGATTAAAAATGATCCGGGCGCGTCTATTGAAATAATCCCGCCGTCTGTTAGAATAGTATGCGTATTCCGCGATAGCTCAATGGTAGAGCGGCGCCCTGTTAAGGCGATGGTTCCAGGTTCGAGTCCTGGTCGCGGAGCAGCAAAGCAGATTTCTGCTATAATCTTTTTATAACAATAAAATTTATCACAGGGAATAAAAATAAGTTTGAAGAGATTCGTTCAATACTGACAGCGCCACTTGAGCAACTGGAGATTGATCTACCCGAAATACAATCCTTAGATGCCCAAGAAGTTATCAAACAGAAACTTCTTGCCGCCGAGAAATATCAGCAAGGAGAATATCTCGTAGAAGATACCTCACTCTACTTAGCTTGTCTGAATTATCAGCTGCCTGGTCCATTTATCAAATGGTTTGAAAAAAGCATTACGAATGATGGCATTCTTCATCTCGCACAAAAAATGGGAGAAGATAAAGCTCGAGCGATAGTCCTCATTGGATATATCGATAACACCGGAGTGGTGAAGTTTTTTGAAGGTAGCCTTGAAGGGAAGATCGTCCCCGCGCGCGGAGACAAGGATTTTGGTTGGGGACCTATATTTCAACCGCTCGGACATGATAAAACCTTTGGAGAAATGGACCGGGACGAAAAACATACCATCAGCATGCGCGGCATTGCTGCTCGAAAGCTTAATGAGTTTCTTGGTTAAAATACGTTCGAACAGTTTCCACGATTCGGAGCAGTCAACATTTAGTATCGGGCAGACCTAAAAAAACTCGCTCGTTTTTTGATATAATTAAAGCAATGAGAGTGATTAAATGGATTTTGGCATTTTTCTTCTTCCTCGCGGCCGTCATCGGATACCTATCATGGGATGGATACAATATCTCGATGGTGATGATACCGCTTATAATATCCACGCTCAACTTTTCAATCCTCCTGTTTTATCGCTTCAAATCGAAAAATTTGGGATGGTGGAGTTATGGCATAAGTTTGCTTTCGCTCCTCGTCCTGGGAATAATAACAACGCTTTCATGGACCGCGCCTCCGGAATGGGAATCTACGACTTCCCCATTGATAACAGCTATTACTAGATTCTCACATTCTGTGTCTTTTTCTTTATCCGCATCGCCAATCAGCAGTGTCGCTCTTGTCCTTGTTTTATTTTCCATCATTCCAATTCTCGCGCTAGTTGATTTCATTACGGCGTTGATTAGATCGCACAATGCAGGTTCGCACAGCCAACAACATTCGGGGTAACGAAAAATTGAATGGGTAAAAACGATACCCGTATAAAGTTTTTTCTGGTCAATATTGGATTTCCTTTATACACTTAATCCATGGGACGAGAACATAGCCCAGAAATAAAAATGGCCGACAGGAGGACCGTTCTTAAAGAACTGGACTTCCCTTTATTTTGGTCGCCTGAATTGATAAAAAAATGGGAACGAAAGGAAAGCGAAGAGGCATTTGAACTGGAGGCGAGAAAAGCGGAAACGCCGGTGGTAGAGCTAGACCTTTCAAGTGAAAGACTAGGAAAAATATTGCTCAAAAATGAAGGCGATACAACCGTGAATCGGACCGGTACAATGAAGGACAGGCTCGGAAGGGCCTATGCCCGCGTTTATAGAGATCAGGCAAATTATCTCGCTGAGGCAATAGAAAATGATTCGGATTACGCGAAAAACGCCGCAACGAAACATCTCCAAAGGTTTTCCATCATCACCTCCGGCAATGCCGGAATGGCACTCGCCGAGGCATTTGCGCAAGAAGAACTTCCACCGCCAAAAATTCTTCTGGATAAACATACATCGGCTAATATCATCGAAAAACTGCTTCATGCACGGGCCGATACTTATTTGTCAGATTTATCGATCAATCCATTTTCAGGGAAACCGTCCTCCGAAGACCCCTTGTCTCCCAAACAGATACTAGAGCTCACAAACAATGAAGGTGGCTATGATATTACCTCTGCGAGCGCGGGTGAACTCGATCCGTCAAACCCAGGAATAGTGGCATATGCCGGGTTGGCAGACGAAATTTTTACGCATCATCCCGACGAAATCTATGTGCCGTACGGATCGGGAATGGTATTTGAAGGGATCGTGCTCGGACAGGGGCTACAGGAAAACGCCAGCGCGGGGACGGCAAATGTGTTCGGAGCGGAACCAGAGAATCTTGATAGTATGGCGGATAAACTCACGGCTCCAGCAAAGCCTTTCAAATATTATACGCCGGAGGAAATAGAGAATTATAAGAAAGAAACAAAGACTGGACTGAAAACGGGTGTATATAAAATATCAGAAAAAAATCTCAAGGATGCTCTCCGAATCATCGCTACCATGGGAGATAGGTTCGGCATCAGGGCAGAACCATCAGCGGTAGCGGGATTGGCGTTGTATATCAAACGGTGGAAGCAGAATTCAATATCACCAGATGCCAAGATTTTAGTCCTGAACACCGGAAAGGGATTAGAGATCGAATCAAGGTAGATTCTCCTAATAAGACATCGCCCATCCCCTCCACCAGGTTCGAACAGTTTCCACGATTCGGAGCAGAAAAAAACGCCCGAGTTACTGGACGCTTGTGGCGGAGAGATTTGATTAGAAAAGATCCTCTTGTGCCCCTAGTGCGAGCTGCGACGCCAAGTTTTGTGTCGGCATCGCACGGACGGGAAGAGGGTCGCCTGCCGGAGAGGATAATAGTCGGCGGCACGTAGTAACGATACAGTGGCTTCCCCTCCTGAATTGGGCGCGCCTGCAAAATTTGCACTTCACGACGACTCTCCCTTTGGCAAATTCTTGCCATTCTTCTGGGGTTTTTGGCAGTGGCTTGGGCAATGACATGGCTTCTCCTCCCGTATGTCTCTACCTCCAGCATAACCATCTCCAACCTAGTGTCAATGATTTGGATATTTTCTAGATTCCCCTCCTTCCAATAAGTTCGAACAGTTTCCACGATTCGGAGTGGTCAATATTAATAATGTAATCCATCTGACGATTTATCGGCTGTTAATGGTGGTAGTATAAGATAAAGGCCGCTCACTAACGAATCACTAATTTATTATTATGAATTCCTCATATGTTATAGCAATTGTCGTCGTGCTTTTGATCGCCGTCGTAGTCACCGTAGATATCCTGTTCTTCAGAAACTTTTTCTGGGAACGGCTGATGGCGAATATAGGAATTGTCCTGGTATTTGCAGCGTTTGCCCTGAGATACCTGAGGTATTAATGAACGGATAGATCCGGGATATAAATATCCATCTTATGTCTTCCATTAGGGGGGGCATCCGAAGTCACTCAACTAAAGATACGTAGTATAATTCATTCATGCATCCGCATGTCTTTTTGCGTTCGAGAAATGCCTTCACCCTCATCGAGCTTCTGGTCGTCATCGCCATCATCGCGATTCTCGCGGTAGTAGTGGTGCTCACCCTGAATCCCGCAGAGCTTTTGAGGCAGGCCCGGGATACGAATCGGCTCTCGGATCTCAGCACCTTGAACAATGCCATCAATCTGTATACGACGGACCAATCCCAGGCACAGAGCTTCTCCCTGGGCAATGCCTCCAGTGTCTACGTCTCTCTTCCTGATACTTCTCCCACCTGCGCGAACTTGAACCTTCCCGCCCTCCCAATGGGCTACACCTACCATTGTGCATCAAGCACGAGCACGAGGAATGTTGACGGGAGCGGATGGATTCCTGTGAACCTCAAGAATGTATCAGCTGGATCTCCCCTGGGAGCTCTCCCTATTGACCCTACCAACCAATCTTCCACCGGCCTCTATTATACCTATTCCACAGACGGTACGAGATTTCAGATCCTGACCGCAATGCCCGAATCCACGAAGCAGAAGGCTACTTTGGATCAGACTCCCGTCATCACCGGCTACCCCGGTGTTATGGCGCAGGGATCATCGCTCAGCGTATCGCCGATTTACAACCCCTCAGGGTTCGTGGGGTGGTGGTCGATGGATGAAGGGGTGGGCAGTAGCACCAACGATATGTCGGGCAATGGGAATAATGGGGCGTGGAGCGGCGCACCAATCGGCACCAATGGCACCTACTATACTCCCGGCAAGGTGGGGAGCTGGGCGGGGGATTTTGATGGGACCACGGATTACGTGAGTCTTCCCACAGCACTGTCCACAAACATTTTTAGTGGCGGCCATCCATTCACGGTGTCCGCATGGATGAATCAGAGCGTCATCAAGGCGGATGAGGGATTATTAGGCGTTTGTCTCGCGCAGACCATCGATGAATGCCTTCATCTCGCCATCCGCAGCGGCACGCCGTACTTTGGATTCTACAGCGACGATACGTCAGGCGGATCAGCGACGTCGGTGGGTGTGTGGTACTATCTGACATTCGTTTATACCGGAAGTGCCTCGAATACAAGGATAATCTATTTAAACGGGAATCTCGCGGCGTCCAGTATCTCTTCCGGCGTGCTTCAAACGAGCGGTGCCATTCCGCAAATCGGCACATCATACAATTACAGCAGCCTGCTCATGCAAGGATCTATTGACGACGTCCGCATCTACAACCGCGCACTTTCGGCAGCGGAAGTTCAGGCGATATATAACGCAGAGAAATAAAGGACTTATTTTAATACTATCCCCTCCACCAGATTCGAACAGTTTCCACGATTCGGAGCAGTCAACATTTAGATCGGACGGACCGAGAGGGGGCCTCTTTTTTTGTGTGCGGAATAGCCTCTTCCCGATAAGCCTTCGTATATTCGTAAAGAGTCGACCAAAAAGCGCCGCCAGCGAATGCTCCGATAATTTCCTCAAGCGGTACGCCTATGAACTTAAAATTGCCAAAAACCTGCGGACTATAAAACTGGCTCACAAAATTTCCGAACATCGCGTTCACTAACGCAAAAAATATGAAGTAGAATACCCCAAAGGTAAGACCGCTTATTAAAATCTGCCTCAATAAATCAGGACGCACGAGAGCCGTGATAACCGCGCCGCAAACAAAAGCCACGGTAAGGTCGAGCATGGGATTCGCCGGAGAAAAAATTTCCAAGATCACATAAACCAGGATGAAGATGATAAACGGGCCAAGATGTAATTTTTTGTCGCGTTTTATTTTTACCGTTTTTCTTTTTTCTAAAAACTCATATATAACTGCCGCAATACCGGCAACGCAAAAACTGTATAAAAATCCCTCCAGGCCGAATCCGTATTGTCTCATCAGATTAAACAGCGACGCTGGGTACCAATAATACGGCACAAACAATCTCTCAATGAAGCCAAAGGGTAAACCAACCAGGCTCGCCCAAATAATTTCCCGGCGTAAATCTTTCCGCGCTAAAAATATGATTCCCCAAAAAGTCAGAAGTATTAAACCGCCCCCAAGATAACTATATTGAGAAGGCATATTTTAATCATAGCGCGATTTGCGGGTGTCTGCCCTATTTAGACACCACCTCCTCCCTCCACCGGGCTCGAACAGTTTCCACGATTCGGAGCAAGGCGAAACGAACAACTTATTTCCCGCCGTTATACATCGCGGTAATTTGAGCGGCGGAAAGGGCGCGACTATAAACGCGGACATCGGAAATAAAACCGTTGAAGAAAAACATATTACCACACGCCTGACATTGCCCGATGACTCCACCGGTGTAGCCAAAAAACGATCCGCTTCCGCTCGCAACCTGTGATCCATTCACATATAACATGATAGCGGAACCGTTTGTCGTGGCAGCAACAAAATTCCATGTTGAAGTAGTTATCGCTCCATTCGAAGAGCAGGTATAGACGGAGCCGTTATAAGTACACAGCTGTCCGGTCGGTTGTATATTAAAAAAGGCATTTCCGCCCCAAAGTTCTTCACGGGTTGAGACCTGGCTCGTCTTTATCCAAGCAGAAATAGTTTTGGGTATCGGATTGGACGGAACAAAGACGTATGTACTCGTCCCATCGAAGTCCCCCGCATAGGATCCAATCTTTGCATTGTTCGTGTAATAGCCATTGCTGCCGATCTGTGCCCCGTTCCATGATCCCGTGGCATTATTGCCACTGTCATCATATGCAATGCCCCCGACGCCTTCGTTGAGGGGCCAATAACCCTGAAGCGTTGAGTCTCCGTAGTCCAAAGGTTCCAGCCCAAGTTTGGATCCTTTCTCATACACCGTGGCCAAAAGGCCGCCATCCCCCGAAATAACATCACTACTCCCTCCCACTTGATATTTCGCCGATTCCATCGGACTCGTAACTTCATACTGGGTGCCGTTCGTCATATAAGTGTAGTAGAAGCGGGTAGAAGAATTGTTCGTTGGGTCTACAGGCAGACTCCCCAAAGGAGCGCCGGTAGACATGTTCTGGAAATTCACCGGGATCCATCCCGTGCCGTTCACGTTGCGATACGTGCTCGTCGAGGAACAATGATATGTGTAAGCGCCCGGGAGGGAGATAAGACCCAAGCCCTGGCATTGGTCACCGGCGGATGAAGTAGCGGTGGGGTCAGCGATGGAGACATATACCACCGAAGACGACCCCATGTTAAAGGAAGCAGACCCTGATTGGTCCGTGTTGTAATCTCCCAAAGCGCTCGTGAGCGTGCTCATATCGGAAACCCGGTTTGAATCCCGACTCTGTCTGAGAAGTTCTATTGGATTCAAAGTCAGCACCACGACGACTGCAAGGATAGCGATGATGGCAATGACCACGAGAAGCTCGATCAAAGTAAAAGCGGAGCGATCTCCATCATAATGCATATGAAAATTATATCATCTGGCGGTTGGAAGGAAGCCTCGTTCGGGGGCGACCAAATATTAATAATGTAACCCATCCGACGATCTGTCGGCTACTATGGTGGTACAAGTAGTTTTTTGTGTGTCGAAGAGGAGATTTCCCGTAATGATTGAACTAGGAAGCAAATCCCAAATCGCAGGAGCGGAACATTGGCCCACGTTTGGCGTTTATCAAAACCCCGTAAAGATGCCCAGGGTTCCAAAAGGACATACGATAATCTGCGGCCTTGAACAAGAAGGCGACGAGGGAGAACGGATGTTCATATGTGAGACACTCGAGCACATGCGGACGTTCTACAACGAGCACGTTGCTCGTCATACCACCCGTATCAAGTGGTACCATACCGATGCATTCCGTCCCGAAGCCAAAAACAGAGAGAGCCTCGGTAACGAACCCGCCACCTTCCTATACGGACCGGTGTCATAATCAATAGCCGGGTACGCAGCAATTCTGCCTCTGCCCCTTTTCCTAAGATTGGCAGTCAAACTGATCATTTTAGGCAAGGAAAAAAGTTCGAACAGTCTCCACAATTCGGAGCAGATTTGACTACTTGATTTTTCAATGCTATAACTTCGTTCAGTTCCTCTTAGGAACAATTCAATCGGAATAGGAGGCCACCATGGCCACTCAAATCGGTCTCGCGGAAACGAACGCCACAAATGGCGCTTCGCGCGCCGACGGATTGATAGCCAAGAAATACTTGATCGTGCTGGCAGTCATGCCATCCACGATCATGGAAGTTCTCGACACGTCCGTGGTCAATGTCAGCCTCCCTCACATCGGCGGAAGTTTGGGAGCAAGCGTAAGCGAAGCGACGTGGGTGCTTACCGCATACCTCATCGCGAACGCCATCGTCGTCCCCCTCGGAGGATGGCTTTCCCACCGTTTCGGACGCCGACGCCTGCTTCTCACGATAGTCACTGGATTTACGGTTTCGAGCATACTGTGTGGTCTCGCGCCGACTTTGCCGCTGCTTGTGTTCTTCCGGATCCTTCAGGGACTGACGGGCGGTGGTCTTCAGCCACTTTCACAGTCGATCCTTCTGCAGGAATTTCCCGTGCATGAACGCCAGCGCGCCATGGCCATCTGGGCGCTCGGTGTGGTGCTTGCCCCAATTCTAGGACCGACGCTTGGCGGATGGATCACTGATACACTTTCGTGGCGATGGGTATTTTTCATCAATGTGCCGATCGGCATATTGAGCTGGGTGCTCATATCCTACTTCATCCGCGACACCAAATATTCCCGCGATGGAAAAGCGGCGTCAATGGATGTCATAGGGATCTCTTTCCTTGCCCTCGGCATGGCGGCACTACAAGCCATGCTCGACAAAGGAGAACAGGAAGACTGGTTCGGCTCGCATTTGATTGTCACACTGGCGATCATTGCGGCCGTATTCATTCCTCTCTTCGTGATCCGGGAGCTCCGCGCACCAAATCCCTTTGTACGACTTCGTCTTTTTGCGGATTGGAACTTCCGCTGGGGATCGTGCATCGGGTTCCTGATGTACTCCAGTTTATTTGGAGGGATCATCCTTGTGCCACTATTCATGGAAACGGTGCTCGGATGGACCGCGGGAACGACGGGTATCTGGACGGGTCCACGCGGACTCGGATCTCTTTGCGGGATCATCCTTCAACTGAGTCCATGGTCTAAGCGATTAAAAGGAAGTCGCGGGATCGCTTCGATCGGATTCGCAGTGACTGGATGCCTGTTCATATTCGGATACGCCCACATGGATATGAATGCCGGACCATGGAACTTCTTTTGGCTACAGTTCATCCAAGGGTTCGCCGTCAATATCACCTTCCTACCGATGGTGACGACCATGATGTCATACATCAAGGCCGAAGACATGCCGTATGCAAGCGCATTGTATGGATCGGTGCGGAACATCGGCTCGAGTGTGGGAATTTCGTTTGTAGCAATCATGCTCGACCGACGGAACCAGTTCCATCAGGTCCGCCTGGGCGAGCAGGTGCTCCGGCAGAATATCCATTGCCCGATAGAAAGCCATTGCATGGCCTTGCTCTATCGGGATCTGCTCGCTCAGGCAAATCTCATGAGCCTGCTCGATTTGTTCCGGATCTTCGGTATCGTACTCATTGCAATTTCGTGGGTGCCGCTTGTCATCAAGCGACCACCGCACGACACATAACTTCAACCGCCTCAACAGAAACCGCCGCGCGCGTTTTATGTGAGGCGGTTTTATTTTGCCCTCCCGGTACTGTCAAACATCTCTGGGTAAGGCTTATTTGTATGGAAGATCCGATCCTCCTCCCCTTCCTTGCTTACCACCAACCGATAGGTTTGATCCTGCTCAAATACGTTACCTTGAAATTTCCATCCTTCCGCGAGAAGCGCTTTTATCTCTTTTAAATACCCTTCATCAGCTTCCGGTGTGTCGGGATAAATTTCGGGGTTCATAACGCTATTGTACTTACTCCAATGATAAAATCAAGGTTCGAACGGTCCGTGGGGAGTTATCGTGGAAGGAGTATAATAGAAGTGAACCAATTAGATATGAATAAAAACGACCTATTCAGGTTTATAAAAATTCTATCTGCGCTGGGGATCCTGCTCGCCGTATACATGCTCTGGGAGCAGATCACTCACTTCCCGTCCATATGCAGTATTAACGCAACAATAAACTGCGACGCCATAATCTCCGGTCCTATTAAGGATACATTAGGTCTCCCAACGCCCTTATATGGCCTCATCGGTTACATAGTCATCTTTATCGCATCGATATTAAAAAAGGCAAAGCTTACCTTCGGCATGGCCACTTTCGGCCTCGCTTTTTGCCTATGGATTGCCTATCGGGAGTTGTTCCAGCTCCACGTCCTCTGCCCCCTCTGCATCTGCTGCCAACTGATCATGCTTACCGTATTTTGCCTTTCCATATTGGTTCTTAAAAAGAACCAGCGCGGGAACTGAGAAAAAATAGGTCTGGGGTGTACATATCACTATTTCAAAATCTTTTGGCGAACCAGCGCCATGACCGCACATACCATACGGGCTTGACCGTTTTAACACTCCTCTTTTGACGGTGTAACCCCGTGAGTTTCCTGATTTCCGGCAACGCTTTTTTAGCCGCCCTGCCGCCTTCGGCAATGAGCTCATCCGCCTTATCCCATGCGGACGCAGTATATTTTTCAAGATGCGGCTCGATGATCACGGACGCCGCCGCACCATGCATGATACTCTGGTGCTGGATCATGATATCCATCGAATTGAGCAGCACTCCCACCGCATGGCTCGGCCTCTTATAACTCTGCCAGCGCTCAAGATTCACGCCGATCGTCACATTAGCTCCCATTCCGGGCAATTCGGCGATTGGAAGATTTTCCACGAGCCCTCCGTCAACAAGAAGCTTGCCCTCAAGAGAGAGCGGCGCGAAAAGTCCGGGAATGCACGTGCTTGCCATCACGGCATTCGCCACGCTCCCCGAACGAAGCACGATCTTCTCCCCTGTGCTGATATCCGTCGCAACAATCGCAAGCGGAATATCCGCGTCCTCGATGCGCGCGTCGCGTCCGATCAATGCGATCATGGTCTCGCCGATCACCGCGTTCGACGCCAGTCCTGTCATGGAATGCGATATCCGCGAGAGTTTGAACCAATTGATCGCCGTCGCCGCCTTTGCGACTTTCTCCATTGGAACGCCGAAGGCATAGCACGCGGCAACCACCGCTCCGGCGCTCGTTCCCGCAATACAATCCACCACAAGACCTTCATCTAAAAAGGCCTGCATGATCCCGACGTGAACAATTCCAAGCGCACTTCCTCCCGAGAGTGCCACTCCTACCTTTTTCATAGTTATATCGTACCACTAAAAATCCGAAGGGAGGGAGATGCTTTGCCCGTATCCTTTCTCAATTTTTTCCTTTGACCCCGCTTCCGATCGATCGTTCCAAATCTCCCATTTTTCGGTAAATGCGGAACCGGCAACCGCGAATCTCGATAACATTCGGTTAAGGTCGGTACCATATCCTTCGGAATAGTGAACTATTTCCGCTTCGAAGACAGAGAGCCCGATCCTAAAAGATCGGGCATTTTATTAGTACTGGATAAATTTTTGCATTCATGTTTTCATAATCGTGTTCTTTACGAGGTGAATATGGGAAAACTTTTGGCAATCTACGTCTGCCCCGAAAAAGGCCTGCCGATGTCGTCCATCCAACAAGTACGAGCAATCGCCGGGGTCGGACTCGAAGGAGACCGATATGCGCTCGGCAAGGGCGCATATTCAAGATCCGCACGGGTCACCATTCGGCACGTCTCGCTCGTCTCAATCGAAGCCATTAACGAAGCCAATCGGGAACTTGAATTCCCCTTTCTGCCGGAAGAAACACGAAGGAATCTTCTTACCGAGGGAATCGACCTGAATAGCCTCGTCGGTAGGATGTTTCAAATCCACGACGTTTTTATGCATGGCGTCGAACTTTGCACCCCGTGCGCACGACCGTCGACGCTGGCGAAAAAACCAGGATTTGAGCCTGCGTTTCAAGAACGAGGCGGCCTGCGCGCAGAGATTCTGACCACGAGCGTCATCACCGTTGGCAACGATATCTTTGTTGCGAACTGATGCTTATACAAAACCGAGCAGCAAACTCCCCATCTTCACGTGGGGAATTTTTTAAATAAAAAACCAAGATTGCTCTTGGCTTTCTGCTTACCGGCCTTCGCCCCATCCGCCGTCCAACCACGGCTCGAAAATGCGGCTGCGCTTCTTTTCCTCTGCGAGCGTCTGCATCTTCGCGATGCATAGCATGCGGCAGGTCGCGGCAACCAGGTTAGATGCCCACTCGTCGCCATAGGACTGAACGCCGCTTCCCGCTACGGTCAAGCCGTCGAGTACGACACTTCCCCAGAAGATGGTGTCGCTCGTGTCGTCGTTCGCTTGGAGGAGATATGGCCTCATCTCCCGGACGAGGTGCGTCGGTAGGCCTGTACGCCAGGATATGATCCCTTTTGACCGAGCGAAGTCGTCGTAATTGCCGCTCCACTGATCCCTTGGCAAATCGCCGATGAACTCTTCGTACAGGATAGCGTCCCGTTCGTCCTCAATCTCATGGGGCCGCGTCACAGGGTTCATCACGACAATGTAGAGTGCGCTCCTCTTCAAGAACCCTGATTTCATGGCTGCCAGGATCGCCGGGCGAACCATTTCTATTGCTTCTTTGGCAACCTCCGCGGAAAGCAAACAGCTCACTGCATGTTCCTTATCGCTCATAAATCCTCCTTGTTTTATTCCTGTTACCGCCGTGGATTATACAATATAATCAGAAAAATGCAATAGTCTGCGGCCTGGGCAGGCCAGGATTTTAGTTGACACGCCAGCATCCTATCCCCTATTGTATGAGCGGAACAACGACTTTAGTAAGGAGGGGACGTGAACCGATCACTGATCGTATTGATCTTCTCGTGCACGGTGGCCGGTGTGATGTCCTTCGCTTCAAACACGATACAGGGACAAAGCGCCGGGCAAAACAAAAGCGAGAGGGATTACGCCAATGAGGCCTGGGCGGACGGCTATCACGGCCATCCCGCGGACGAGGTACGCGTCTGCCGCGAAGGTCTCGTTTCTTTTCCCGGCGACCCCGATCTCCGCGAGCTCCTCGCCCAGGGACTGAGTGATACCGGTGCTTACGAAGAGGCCGAAAAGCTGTTCAAAGGAATCATCTACTCCAATAATAAAGAAGATAAGAGTGTCCTCCCTTGGGCGCTTGGTGATTACTGGGACATGCTGAAAAAACAGGGCAGGAACGATGAAGCGGATGCAATCGCACAGCGCATCCATATTCTTGCGACCTCCCCCGGGCGAACCGACAACTGAGACCGTGGCGCGATGGCATCCCCATCGCGCTTTTTATTTTATTTGCGGTAATTAAATGATTGACGTTTCTATTTTAAAATGATATAGTGTGCGCAGCCCCGGAACAACGCGCGGGCGGTGTGGTTCAAGGAGAAACAGCATGAGAAAAAGCCTCTCGAAGCTTTCAAACGAGACCGGCATACCCGTGGCATACTTCAGGTTTGCCATCGGCACGCCAATCGAGACCTGTACCGCGCGCACCAGCAAGGCGGCATGGGCGGCGTACAATGACGCTCCGGACTGGAGTGAGGAAGAAATATCCACCATCACTCGCTGCATGCAGCTTTGCAAAACCGTCGGAGCTGCGAAGCGCGCCAACGCCCGGGTCACACTGGGCAGTCCCGCGGAGCGGATCGTCCACACGAGGTGGGATGAGCTTTCATGGCGGGAAATTGATGCCGCGAAGACCCTCGAGGACACGATCAGCGCCTACCGCGGAACCCGTGAAGGGAGCGATCCGGAGATGACTGCCATCAGAAACATCTACGCGCTCTATACACGGCGGCGGGCATCCCGGCGCAAAAAGTGATCGAAGTATTCAAAGACCGCACGGCTCGCCCTGCGGTCTTTTATATTTTATAATGGCCACATGGCCCTTTGGAGTAAAAATAGATTTGAATCCCAACCGCAAAACCAAAGAGAGGTTCTTTTGGCCGAGCTCGCCCGGGCGGAACAGGACAAAGAGGATCTCCTTGCCCAGATCTCAAGTCCCCGATATTCCATGGATGAGGACCGCATACGCGAATTGGACGAAAGGATCGACAGGATAAAAGCGGAAATGCAACGGGAGGAGGCTGCCTAAAAGGAAAAACGTGCGCCAAGCCGCTCCCCTTTTCTCCCGGCGGGGTTTCTGCTATGCTTAGATAAATTAAATCAACAATTCATATGGCAAAACGAGGAAGTTGGATAACGGGACAGCGGTCAAACTCCAAGAAGACCAAGAAACGGCTGGAGGCAAAGAAGGTCATGTTGGAAGCCAAGAAGGCGAAGCGGCGCAAATAGACACTGATAAGACATGCACATACCGATATTGAGCGCGGTGACGCTCATCGCCGAACTTCTCGTCACTGCATCGGTGTATTTCATTATTCGAAAAGCATACCGAACCGGGGTATTCCTGCGATGGTTCGCTTTCGGCATCCTTGCGTATGAGATGGTCTTCAATATCACCTATATGTTCTCGCGCGAGGTCAAGGGAGAAACTGCCGGTCCGCTGAATCCCTACCAAACCATGCTCGGCGCGTTCCACGGAATATTCTCGCTCGTCATGTTCGTCGCGCTGATCATATTTTTCCTGACTGCCGCGCATGGCTATAAACGCGGAGAGAATTATTTCCTGAAACACCGGCTTCTCACGATCACATTCGTCTACGCATGGGGACTGTCCATCCTCTCCGGCGTCGGATTGTTCGTGAGCTTGTATATCCACTGACCCTGGTGTAACCTATTATTCTAAAAAACGTATTAAGAAACACATGACAACGCGCAAAATACGGAAAGCGATCATCCCCGCTGCGGGATTTGGGACACGGTTTTTGCCCGCAACCAAGGCTCAGCCAAAAGAGATGCTGCCGGTCGTGGACAAGCCGATCATCCAATATGTGGTAGAGGAGGCCGTTTCTGCAGGCATTGAGGATATTATCATCGTCACCGGATCGCTTAAGCGGAGCATTGAGGATCACTTCGATTATCCCTACGAACTGGAAAAACGATTGGAGGCTGCGGGAAAAACCGCGGAGCTGGATGAGATCCGCAAGATCGCCAACCTGGCGAATTTCTACTTTGTGCGCCAGAAAGGGCCGATTGGCAGCGCGACAGCCATTTGGAACGCCCGTGCCGTCGTTGGCGATGAGCCATTCCTTGTTTTATGGGGAGATGAGTTTATGGATGCCACGCCTACCCGCTCTCAGCAGTTGGTAAAGGCTTTTGAGGAATCCGATGCCAGCGTCCTACTCGCAAGCGTTACTAAGGGCGGACGCAGGGATTATGAGCGATATGGATACGCAACGGGAAAAGAGATCAAACCAGGATTATTGGACGTCGCCGAACTCGTGGAAAAGCCGGGTATGGGAAAGATTGATTCTGATTATGCAATCATCGGGGGTTCTATATATGAGCCGGAGATGTTCAACGCCATAGAAGAAGCGACGCAGCGCCATGATGCGAGCAGCGGACGTGAATTGATCTATATCGACGCCATCAAGATCCTCATGGAACGCAATAAGAAATGCCAGGCACTTAAGATCGCCAACGGCGAATGGTACGATTGCGGAAGCAAATTGGAATATCTTAAGGCCGTCGTCACATTCGGCCTCCGGCACGAGGACCTGCGTGCGGATTTTGAGGACTATATCAAGAAATTGAAACTGTAGGCTGCTCCATTATTCCGGTGTTATAATGGAATAATATGGGCGTTACGAGGGTATATAACAAAGCATTGGCGCTATAAACATGAAAAGAATCTTTTTAGTGCTCTCCACGGCACTCTTCGTCGCTGCATTCTTTGGCGTCATCGTCGGGCATGAGTTTTATGTCGCTCATGCCCAGACAGTGGCCGCTTCCACAAGCACTGCCGTAAGCAGCAGCTCCCTCCAGGCACAGCTGGATGCCAACAACCAGGCAATGGCCGCGCTCAACCAACAGATCGCCCAATATCAGGCCGAGCTCCAGCAGGTCGGCGCGAACAAGAAAACACTCCAGGCGGCGATCAACGGGCTCGATCTTCAAAAGAGAAAAGTGCAGACACAGATATCCCTCACCCAAACACAGATCCAAAACACCCAACTGCAGATTCAACAGCTCGGCGGCGAGATCACGGATACCCGGCAGACGATCGCAACGGAACAAACGGCACTCGGAGCGTATCTGATCAGCCTCCAAAAAGCGGACGCCAAGCCGCTCATCCAGCAGATGCTCTCGTCCGGCGGCCTTGTACAGTCATGGAGCGATCTCAATCAGACCCTCCAGATCCAGGAAGGTATTCAGAACGAGATGCAGACGCTCAAGGAACAGGAGGGGAATCTCGCTGCCTCGCAGACCGCCTCACAACAGAAACAAAGCACGCTTACGGCGCAGCAACAATCACTTACGGCGCAGCAACAATCACTCGTTTCGACCGAACAGTCGAAAGCCCAGCTGCTGACGGAGACGAACGCGCAAGAAGCAAACTATCAGAAGTTGCTTGCCCAAGCGACTGCAGAGCTAAACAGTTTTTCCGCATTCGCCGCGAACGCCGGCGGTTCCAAACTGCTCGGCAACCAAACCGTATGTGATTCTTGGGGTTGCTATTACAATCAACGCGACAGCGCGTGGGGCAGTCTGCCGCTCGACGGCACGAAATACACCATGGCGGCGGACGGTTGCCTCGTGAGCGCCATGGCGATGGTGCTCACGCATTACGGTTATAGAGATGTAACGCCGGAAACCATCAATGGCAATCCGAACGACTTTGCGGCATATTCTCCGGCATATTTATTGACCAGCATCAATGTGGACGGGGTGACCGCCACACGAAAGACCACCACCATCGACGCATCGCTCGCCGCGGGCACGCCGGTGATCGTCGGCATCAACGCCTACGGCGGCACGCACTTCGTGGTGCTTGTAAGCGGCAGCAAAGGCAATTACATCATGAAGGATCCGTACGTCACGAACGGCAATAATGTCAGCTTCGCGGCAAACTACACACTGCGAAGCATCTTCGCGATCGCAAAAGTGGTGATCAGCTAGCAGGTTATACGATCGCTCCAATCGCGATCGTGACGAAGAACACCACCATGACGACGAGCGAGGAAAGGAACATCTGGCGCGCCCATTTTTTATTCGCAACTCCCCCGCTGCCCACCAAGAGTCCCCTCAGGGAAAGCGCGAGCCATGCGACACCCAACACGAGCGCAATGCCCAGATATACCGGCCCGGCATAGCCAAAGATAAAAAGGAGTACTGCGGCGAGGATGAACTCTATGATGTAAATAAGCATGCTGAACTTTGTGCGCCAGAGTCCGTTTTTGACCGGCATCACCGGGATTCCGGCTGCGGCATAATCATCATGACGCCGGATGGCGATTGCAAAAAAATGCGGCATTTGCCACGTGACCATGATCAGGAACAATAGCGCGGCCGCTAGATCGATTCGGCCGGTCGCCGCGGCATAGCCAACCACCGGCGGCGTGGCGCCGGCAATGGCGCCGATAAAAGTGCCGTACACCGTGCGACGCTTTCCCCATGCGCTGTACGCGAACACATAAAATATGAATCCGGTCATCGCGGCGAGCGCGGCATAGAGGTTGGTGAAGCACGCGAGAAGGAGGAATCCGGCGATGCCCAGCGCGCAGGCAAAAATCAGGGCATTCCGACCGGAAACATGCCCGGCAACGAGCGCGCGATGCCTGGTGCGGTCCATCTTCACGTCAATATCGCGATCGATATAATTATTGAACACGCAGCCCGAGGCCATCACCAACGCGATGCCCGCGACCGTCGCAATAAAGAGCCATGGATCAACGGACAAGATCATACCGTCCATCCCCTGCACGATGCGCGCGCCCAACAAAAATCCGGCGACCACGGTGACGAGGTTGCCGAATACCAACCCCGACTTTGTAAGTTCGTAATAATATTTCATGCGTTGTTTTTTTTAAAATCCATCCTGGCTTTGGATGTACGTGCTCATGTCCGTGGGTGATGCCATCATATTGTAGTTCAGATGATTCATGATCCAGATGGAACCCACAACGATGATGAGGATGATCCCGACGGTGGAGATGAACACGCCCAATTTCCATCGTGGTCCTGACTCGTCTCCCAAATGCATGAAGAATATGAGCTGAACGAGCATCTGCGCGACGGCAAGGACAAGGATGGCAACAAGGAGGAACTCATGGGTAAATACCCGATGCCCCGAATTGATATGAACCCAAATGAGCCCTGCCGCTGCGAGCGTGAACACAAGAGAAAGCGCGAACCCGATGATATATGATTTGAGCGAAGCTTTCATGGTATTACATTATTCCCATAAGATAGACCGTTGTAAAAATGAATATCCAAACGATGTCCAAAAAATGCCAGAAGAGCGTAAAACGATCGAGTTTGGAGATGACGCTTGGCGTGAGTCCGCGCACCTTGAGCTGGACGATCGCCACGACGATCCACAATAATCCGATGGCGATGTGGAGTCCATGCGTGCCGACGAGGGTGAAGAATCCCGAAAGGAACGCGCTCCTCTGCCAGCTCGCCCCCACGGCGACGAAACGGGAGAACTCGGCGAGCTCGAGCGTGAGGAATGTCGCACCGAGCACGAACGTGGCCGCAAGCCACGCAACCGTCTGATTGACCTTCCCCCGCCGCGCCGCAAGCGTCGCGAGTCCGCAGGTGAAGCTGGAGATAAGCAGTACGAGTGTATTCACAAGCGCTGTCGGCAGACTGAAGAGATCGCTTGATGACGGGCCACCGAACGTGTTCGCCTCCAGCACCATATACACGGCAAAGAGCACGCCAAAAATAATGATGTCGGTCATCAAGTAGACCCAGAATCCGAATGCGTGACGATCGGCTATTTTTTCCATGCCAATGTTTCCATTTTTTCAACCTCCGCGGCGGGAATCACATACTCGGTATCTTCATTGAATGAGCGTGCAATAACGCACGCCACGCAACCGGCGACGCCAAGCGCCATAAGCCAGATGATATGCCACACCGCACCAAACGAGAATAGGAAAAAGAATGCCGAAAGATAGATCGCCATACCGGTGTTCTTTGATAATTCGATATCCTCGTATGCCGGGCGAGTGCCTATGCGCGGCCACTTCCCTTCTTTCTTCATCTCAAAGAACGCATCGCGGCCATGGACCTCCGGCATGCGCGCGAAATCATAGAATGGCACCGGCGATGACGTAGCCCACTCAAGCGTGCGACCATCCCACGGATCGCCCGTCGTGTCCATATTCTCTTTCCGTTCCCTGAAGCTCACGATGATCTGCCACACCTGCATGAGCACTCCCGCGGCAATGATGCACACGCCGATGCCGGCAACGATGAAGTAGGGTTGATAGCCCGTCGCGGCGGCGTAGTGATCGAGCCGCCGCGTCGCCCCCATGAACCCCAATATATAGAGTGGAGTAAAGGAAACGAAGAATCCGACGATCCATAACCAGAACGCGCGGCGGCCGATCTTCTCGTTCAGCTTGAATCCGAATACCTTGGGGAACCAATAGGTGATGCCGGCAAAAATGCCAAAGAGCGCGGCGCTTACGATCATCGTGTGAAAGTGCGCCACAAGGAATAGGCTGTTGTGCAACTCAAAATCCGCGCCGGGCAGAGACAGTAAAACGCCCGCCATGCCGCCCCATGTGAACAGGCTCACAAATCCCATGAAGTACATCATCGGTGTCGTAAAGCGGATCCGGCCGCGGAACATCGTGGATATCCAGTTGAATATCTGCACCGCCGTCGGGATCGCGATAATGCCGGTCATGATGCCGAAGAACGCATCGACGTCCGCGCCGGCGCCCATCGTAAAGAAGTGATGCAGCCATACCAGGAACGAGAGCAACGTGATGCAGATCGCGGCACACACCATGGAGACGTAGCCGAAGATGCGCTTGCCGGAGAAGGTCGCCACGATCTCGGAAAACATCCCGAATGCCGGGATGACGAGGATGTACACCTCCGGATGGCCCCACATCCAAATAAGATTCACGTACAACATCGGATTTCCACCGAAACCCGTCGTAAAGAAATGCATTCCAAAAAAACGATCCAACCAGAGCAGCAATGTTGTTATCGTGAGCACGGGAAACGACGCGACAACGAGCGCCATACTGCAGAGCGACGTCCAGGTGAAGAGCGGCATCATCATCAGCTTCATCCCCTTTACGCGCATCTTTAATATGGTCACGATGAAGTTGATGCCGCCGAGCAGCGAGCCGAGCCCGGAGATTTGCAAACTCCATATCCAATAGTCCACGCCGGTGCCGGGACTGTATTGCAGCTCCGAAAGCGGCGGCAATGACAGCCATCCCGATGCAGCGAACTCGCCGCCGACCACGAAGAACATGTTGATGAACACTGCGCCCGCCACGTAGAGCCAGAACCCGAGTGAGTTCAGAAACGGGAATGCGAGGTCGCGCGCGCCGATCTGCAGAGGTACGATCAGGTTCATGATGCCGAAGAAAAATCCCATCGTCACAAAGAACACCATGATGTCCCCGTGCGCCGTGAAGATCTGCTGGAAGTGGTTCGCGTCGAGATACCCCTGCGACCCGCCAACGGAAATGGATTGCTGGAGCCAGATCATGATCGCGTCCAATCCCCCGCGGAACAGCATGACCGACGCCATCACGATATACATGATTCCAATCTTCTTCGGATCCGTAGAGGTCAGCCATTCCTTCCAGAGCCATTTCCATTTTTTGTAATAGGTGATGATCGCCGCGACGGCGATGCCGCCGATGATGATCGTGACCGTTCCCCCGATGGTAAACCATTGATGGGGGAGATCGTTCCACGTGAGATTGCCGAGAAGAAAGTGTGTCATATAGTGTCTTACATGTTCATGCCCGCCGTACTCGTGGATGCGGGTGCCATATATTTCGTTAGAATTGAATTATACAGGCCTTGGTCCACCGATGAGTAATATGCCGGTAGGTTGTTTTGGCTCGGCGCCGCGAGCGCGTTGTATGCATTCATATCCAACGTGGGATATGTGCTCGTTGATTGCTGTACGGAAGCCACCCATGCATTGAAATCCGCCTGCGAGGTGGACTTTGCGGTGAACGTCATCCCCGCATATCCCGCACCATTGATCTCCGTATCCTTGCCGGCATACTCCCCCGTAGAACTCGCCATGAGATCCATCTGGGTCTGCATCGCGGACATCGCATAGATCTGACTGCCAAGCTCGGGTATCCAGAACGAGCTCATCGGCGCGTCCGCCGTCAAAACAAAATGTATCGGCGTCTGTTCCGGGAACTGGATAACGTTGACCGTCGCGATCCCCTGCGCCGGATAGATAAAGAGCCATTTCCACTGGAGCGCCACCACCTCAATAGTGAGCGGCGAATTACTGGAAACGATCGGTTTATACGGATCAAGCGCGTGTGTGCTCTGCCAATTAACGATCGCGATGGCCACGATGATCACCGCGGGGATCGCCCACCAGACGAGTTGCCGCCACCAGCTTCCCACGTGTTCCGGATCGTACTTTGATTTTTTGTTCCCCGCCCGGTATTTCCACGCGAACGTGTACAGTAAAATGAGCATCGGTATCGCGATAAGGAGCATGAGAACGACGGCCAGAATGATCAGATTCCGCTCTTGTAGTGCGATGGGTCCTTGGGGATCAAACACGCCGCCTGACATTTTATTATTGTACCATGCGGAAAGGACCCCCAAGCGCCTTTACGAGGGGGTTTTGCCATATGGCGTATGATTTTGAAATACGGTAAGCTACAGGCAGGTCATTGCAATATGGCTGGGAAGGAGGTGAAATATGATAGCCGAAGGCGCCACAAAAGAACTGATCGTCCCCAGAAAAGGATTGCTCCGACAACCAAAACTGGAGGTCGGAAAACTGTTCACCACAATGGCGAATGACAACGAGGCGGAAGATCCTTTCGAAAACGCACGGAGAAAGATCGAGGGGACCAAAGATCTCATTTGTTCGCTCCGGGAGCAATACCCGAAAGAAAGATTTCCGATGAGGAACGAAATCTTTGACGAGCTGGAGGCATCATGCGAAAAAGCAAAAGAACGCATGCAACGCGTCCGGGATCGCCGCCCCCGAAACATTGGAATCGCATCTTGATCTATGTCATTCCACAGCGCCTGACCGGTCAGACAGGCGCTGTTATTTTTTTGATGATAATAAAATATATCGGCACGATAAGGCCATAAAACAGCACCCTGAAAACCGGGGTGAAATAAATCGCCCGGTGAAAGGTAGTAAGGAGCGATACCCAAGGTCGGCTCATACAAACCAATTATCGACCAAACCATTATCCATGGCAGAGATGGAGGATGAAGGGAAATGTCAGGAATGCGGGCATGAACACACCGCGCCCGGCGGCACCTGCCGGTGCGGCTGCCAGTCGTAGAAACAAAATACCCCAGTAGTTTGAAAGCATGCAGATTAAATGCTTTCAAACTACTGGGGTATTTTTGTGTTGCTGAAGCCTAAATCTGAAATTCGTTGAATAGGAAGGCTAATCTAGTTCAGCGAACTCCAGATAGCCGGGTCGATATCTCCGTCCGCCTTGAAGAAGATCACCCCACGCAAACCGTATTTCTTTGCGAGGGTAACTTTCTGCAATTCCGATACGGCGTCGGGGAAAGAAACAAAGAATGTGGTGGTCGCGTTAGGCCGGATCCCTTCCAACACCGTCGGTTCGGTGGAAGAAACATATGTGGTAAGGATCGGCGGTTCCTGGATGTATGTGCTTGAGGCATACGTAAAACTCAGCTCTCCTGCATTGTCGCGGGTCGGAGTGATACCAAGCGAATCCGCGCGGTCCATCGCCCCGAAATAATCGAATGCACGCACGCGCTGATAGGTCGTAACATTGTTCGACCACGAGGCTTCGTATTCGTATCCGTACGTTGGAATGCCCAACATCACCTTCTTCGGGCTGATGTATTGGATCGCATATTGGACGATCTTCGTCACCCAATCCGGGTCCGCGGTCGGGGCATAGAGCGTTCCATCTCCTCCTTTTGAGGCATTAAGTTTGAGATCTGTCGTTTCTTGATCATATGCCATCAGGCGCACCTCGTCGCAATATTTATTAAGCACCGTATAATCTTCGGCGTAATTGAGAGTTTTGGGTACGACGATATAGACCGAACTCGGCTGGTTCCGCGGAACGACGGTGCACGTCAATTTTTCTTTGGCGGGATGCAATCGTTGCGCAAGTCCTTGTATGAACAAGGAATAATAGGGGCGCGTCGCCGGAGACATTCCCTCGAAGTCGATGTCGATGCCGTCGAAATTATTGTTCTTCACGAGCGCCGCGATCTTGTCCTCTTCCGCCTGACGCGTCTTTGCGACGGAGAGCAGATTGTAAATGCCTCCGGCGTCGAACCACGCGATCGTCGGGATCACTTTTACGTTGGCTGACTCGATCGCCGAGATCCATCCATCCCAAACGCCGCTCCCGATCTTCAAATCATCCAATATTGCTCCGCCGCTCACGATCTCATAAGAAAACGGGCTCACCTCGTCCAATGAGTCAAGATTGACCGCAATCTGCTGCTCGCCCGCGGTGCTCGTCCAATACGGCACCCATGCTCCATAATAGAATGGCGTCTTTACCGAGGCAGTCGTTGCAGTGCTGGCCGCCGTAGCGGCTGACGCAAAAAACGGCACGACGCCGATGATGAGCGCTGCAATTCCCGCTTTTATGATATTTTTACGCATGCTTATTATTTAATACAAATATAATTCCCCTTCCTAACGATAAACCCTTCCTTTTCGAGTCCGGTGATAACTTTATTGAATTGTGCGGGTGAAATATTCATTTCTCTGAGAAACTTACTTCCCTCTATCTTATTCCTCGCCGCGTCCAGTGTCGCACGCACGATCTTCCCGCGCAGTTCGCGATCCGATCCGGCGAATGCCGTCTGTTTTTTATAATGCGCGCTTCGACGATTGGGGTTTAAAACTTTCATCGCTGCTCCCGCAGCACCCATTACTGCTCCATAGTCCATCAACGCCCAATACCACTCGCGCGGATTCTTTCTATCAATACTACTCTCGATATAACGTTCCAGCTCCGCATCCGTTACCTTTTTGCGCTTTTTAAAGAAAAAATGGATAAAAACGCGACGAATGTTTGTTTCTATGAATATCTCCGGACTGTTGAATGCGAATGCCATAAGCGAACCCGACGTCCCTTTTCCGATGCCGGGCAAGGATTCGAGCATAACACGGTCGCGCGGTAACCTGCCGCCATATTGCTCAACGACGATTTCCGCCGTGCGCTTTAAAAACATCGCGCGACGATTATAGCCAAGTCCCTGCCATGCCGCGAGCACAGCGCTGTTCCGCGCCTGTGCGAGCGCGGCGAAATCCGGAAATTGCTTAAGAAATTTTTTATAGTATTCCTCCACCCGCGCCACCTGCGTCTGCTGGAGCATGATCTCGGAGACAAGGATCGCATACGGGTCGCGCGTATGCCGCCACGGGAGCGCCCCTCGCCCGGCTCGGCGGTAATGCGCCCAGATCGTCCGCTTAAATTGGCCCATTTCATTCATTAAATTTATATTAACCGCCATTTGCGCTTTTGGGAAAGCTTGTGGTATAGTAATTGCGATGTAAGTGTTCTTAGTAAGTTTCCACTGGCCGCACTAACGCGGCGCAGAAGCAGAGGAGAAGGAGGTCGCCTTACACATCAATAGCAATTGAATGGCTACAAAATTATACGTTGGAGGTTTACCGTACTCGACGACGCAGGATGAACTCCAGGAAGCGTTCGCGAAGGCAGGTGCCGTCGTGTCCACGAGCATTATCATGGACAAGATGACCGGCCGCTCACGTGGCTTCGGCTTCGTCGAAATGGGTTCCGATGACGATGCGCAGAAAGCGATCGAAATGTGGAACGGTCAAGATTTCGATGGGCGCAAGCTCACCGTGAACGAGGCCAAACCTCTCGAGGCTCGCCCTCCGCGCCGTGAAGGTGGCGGAAGCCACTTCGGTGGTGGCAATGGCGGTGGACGCGACTGGCAATAAATCGCCGGTTCGTTAACCTCAAAAATACCCCTTCGGGGGTATTTTTGTTTCGCAAGTAATCAGAGTAAAATCTATCTATATGGAAATAGCGCTCCTCATTGTAATAGCCCTCCTCTTCGCCGCGATCGCATGGCGGCTTTGGCGGCCGACGACGCCTGCAGAGAAAAAGGAGGATCCTCAATCGCTGCTACTTCTCCAGAACCAGATTGCGGAGTTGAACCGGACGATCGAGGCCAAGCTCGGCGAGTCGGCAAAAGCAATCAACGACTCCACGAGTAAAGCGTTCACCCAGGCTACGGAAAGCACGCGGCTCATCCGCGAGATCACACAAGAGCTCGCGAAGGTGGGCGAAGGCCAGCGCCAGGTAGTGAGCATCGCAGACAACCTCAAGAACCTGCAGGACATCTTGAAAAACCCGAAACAGCGCGGCGTGCTTGGCGAATATTATCTGGAGACGGTACTCAAAAACGTGCTCCCGCCGAACGCATACCAGATGCAATATCCTTTTAAGGACGGCACGATCGTGGACGCCGCCGTGATCACGAAGGATGGCATCATCCCGGTGGATTCCAAGTTCTCACTCGAGAACTATAACCGCATCCTTGAGGCGCCAGATAAGACCGAGCGCGAGCGGTTCGAGAACGCGTTCGCGAACGACCTCAAGATCCGCATCGACGAGACATCGAAATATATAAAGCCGGAGGAGGGCACGCTCGGCTTCGCGTTCATGTTCATCCCGTCCGAGGCCGTCTACTATGACCTGCTCGTCAATAAGGTGGGCGCGCTCAAGTCCAATAACGTCAACCTTATCGAATACGCGAGTGGCAAGAAGAAAGTGATCATCGTCTCCCCCACCACATTCCACGCCTATCTGCTCACGGTACTCCAGGGACTCAAGGCGTTGCGTATTGAAGAAAGCGCCAAAAAGATCGGTGAGCGCGTCGGTGAGCTCGGCAAACACCTCTTGAGTTATGAGGAATATTTTGGCAAAGTAGGCAAAAATCTGACAACGACTGTCTCCGCCTACAACTCCGCCGGAAAGGAATTTGGCAAGATCAACAAAGACATCCTGCGCATCACCGGCGAACAGCTTGAGCTCGAATCACCAATCGTGGAGAAGCCGGAGGAGATGGGAGGAGAATAAAAAAAGAAGCCCTTTATCTTTGCCGAACGGTCGTCCGCCTGGAGGCAAAGATAAAGGGCTTCTTTTTTATCTCTTTCTCCTTCGCAAAAATGCCGGAATGTCCCACGCATCATTCTCCTTGCCTGCCGCCGGTTTTTGCTGTCCGCTTGGCTCAATCTTCTTCTCAAAAGCATTCGGAGCGAGCGTCTTCTGGGCCATCATCTCGTCCGCCGATTCCTCGCCGCGAGCGTGGACGACGGGATTCTTGGAGCTCGTGCCCAATTCGCCGACGCGCATGGGCGTTGACTGCTTGGCAATGAGCGCCGCGCCATTGCCGTTCACCGGGCCTTCGTTGCCGGGACGGGCGAACATCGAGGAACCACCCTGCCTGCCCTCAAAATGGTTACCAAACAGCGCTCCTGGCTGGCTACCGCTGAAGCCCGCGGCCACGACGGTGACCTTCAATTCCCCTGGCTTCATGTTCCGATCATGGTAGGCACCAAAGATGATGCGTGCGCCAGGGTCTGCCGTCTGCGCGACGATCTTTGCCGCATCGTTCACTTCCGTCATCTTGAGGTCGCGGCTGCCGGTGATGCCGAGCAATACCGCCTTCGCACCTTCCGGATTTGTTTCAAGCAACGGCGAATGGAGTGCTGCATTGACCGCCTTCACCGCGCGATCGGGACCGCTCGCCTTGCCGACACCGACGATCGCGATTCCCGCGTCCTGCATGATATTTTTTACATCGGCGAAATCAACATTGATGATGCCCGGCATCGCGATGATCTCCACGAGTCCCTTAAGCGCGTTACGTAAAATTTCGTCGATTGCCTCGAACGCTTTGACGATCGGCGTATCCTTGCTGATAACAGTAAAAATTCTATCGTTTGGCACGATGATGATCGCGTCCACTTTGTCGCGCAATTTTATGAGGGCCTCGTTCGCGATACGCTCGCGCTGGCTTCCTTCGAACGTGAACGGCTTCGTGACGACCGCGATCGTGAGCGCGCCGGACTGCTTCGCCGCTTCCGCGACGATCGGCGTCGCGCCGGAACCGGTGCCGCCACCAAGTCCCGCAGCGAGAAACACGAGATCCGCGCCCTGCACCGCCTCGGAGATCTCCGAACGGTTCTCTTCCGCAGCTTGGCGTCCGAGATCCGGATTCATGCCCGTGCCCAATCCACGCGTCAGGCTTTTCCCGATATATAATTTCGTCTTCACGTCGCACTCATCCAGGTCCTGATGATCGGTATTGATCGCGATGAAGTCCACCCCGCGCGTGAAATCCTTCGCCATGCGCGCGACCGCGTTTCCGCCGCCGCCGCCGATGCCGATCACTTTTACATTGGCCGATAATGGCTGAAATTTCTCGTTCGCCTTTTTTGCGTGATGCACCTTATGCTTGTTTTTTTTCATGGAGATTTAATGTTTCTTGTATGGTAGCAGAAAAGGCCCTAATGGTTAAGGGGCAAAATAGCGGAAAAACTTCTTGAACCCTACGCCCGACGGGGTCCTGTCCCCGCCCCTGCCTTCGCTCTCCATGCCCCATAAAACCAGCCCAAAAGCGCCTACGAACTCGGGATCCTCCAGATACTCTTTGAACCCCCCACCACGACCGTCCCACTCGTCGGCGAGCGTGAACCCGATCTGGGCCGCCAGCTTCATCTCCTGTTTTACGAGATCCGTAAGTCCCGGCAGCTTCGCGCCGCCACCCACAAGCACGACGCCGCCCGGCAGCTGACCGTATTTTTCCATCAGTTTTAGTTCGTTGTTCACCAGATCGAAAATTTCCTCAAGCCGCGACTCCACGATCTCCGCAATGAACTTGCGCGAGACGGACCCTTTCGCGTCCTCTGCGAATTTCTTCATATCAACCGATTCTTTCTGCGGCACTTCTTTTGAATATGCATATCCGTAATGGAGCTTCACTTCTTCCGCCGCATCCACGGGAACCTTCAGTCCTACCGCAAGATCGTTGGAGATATTTCCCGCGCCGACCGGGAATTTTGAAACGCCGACCAACCGATTCTCTTCGTAGACTGCGAGCCCGGTCGTGCCGAACCCGAGATCGACGATGGCGGTACCGAGGTCGCGCTGGCGCTTGGAGAGCGCCGCTTGTGCGGCGATGATCGGGCCGTAACCAAGCCCGCTGATGTCGCCACCGGAAAGTTCAACCGCGCGGATAAGCGTCTTGATGTGCGGCGCAAACGCGTCGATGATCAAACTCTGTACTTCAAGCCGGCTGCCGGAAAGCCCGAGCGGGTCAAGGATATCGCCGACGCCGTCCACCATATATTCCTTTACGATTGTGTGAACGATGGTGCGGTTTTGCGGGAGGTTTACCGCCTGGCTCGCGCGGACGGCGCGGTCCATGTCATCCTTCGCGATCTCCGCGTCCGCGCGGGAAACGGCGACGATGCCGCGCGAGGTCTGCATCTTCGCCTGCGGCGTACCGATGCTCACATAAATATTCCGCAGCGCGGATTTTGAAATTTTCTTCACTTCGGAAAGTGCGCGGTTGATCGCCTGCGATGCCTCACCGAGATCGACGACGGCTCCCTTCCGGATGCCGAACGATGGCTCTTCGCGGGCATAGATGATCACCGGACGCGCACCACGGCATTCCGCAACCACAATTTTGAGAGACGAAGTCCCCACATCCAATCCCGTGATGAAATCCCCGCCTCCGCCAAGTCCCTTGAGCTTCATATGCTCTCATTCTATCAAGAAAACCCTATGAAAGGAACTGTGCAGGGGGTTTAAATAGTTTTAATCGCTCGTATGCCATAGTAGCAAAGCCAACGACCGAGAGGGCCGGTGGTGAAACGGTATCACGGTTAGGCTGCCACCTGACAGTTTGGGGTTCGACTCCCCCTTGAAGTCCATAGAGACCCGAGTACTATGAATATCAAGGTGGCAGCCTGACATGGTGCCGCAAGCACCATCAAACAAAAAATCGCTTGAAAGAGCGGTTTTTTGTTTCTATCTGTCTATATAATAATATCTATAACTTAGCCAAGATCTTTTTCTCCAAGCCTTCCATCTTGGCGGTATCCGCTTTCTTTACATGATCGTATCCGAGCAGGTGCAGAACACCATGGAGCAACAGTGCCTTCGCGCGCTCCGGCGATTTCTTTAGGATATCGCGATTCAAATAGATCTCACCAAGATACCGCTTCTTCGTCTCGGGATGCGGGAAGTGTGCGGGTTCGGGGAACGAAAGCACGTTTGGCTCGGTCTTCTTCTTTATAAACCGCGCCTTGAGCGCAGCGATCTTCGCGTTATCCAATAAGATGATATCCAAAGTGGCGCCGCGGACCTTGAGCGTCGTAAGTATTTTCTGCGCAAGCCGGGATAGCTTAGCCTCGTTCCACATCGCGGATGACATCTCCCACCAGCTTTCCGTCGGCACGGCCCTTTGCGCTCTTCATCACTTCCTTCATGATCGAACCGAAATCATTCGCGCCGTTCGCTTTTGCCGCCGTCACCATTGCGACGACCTCTTCGCGGGAAAGTTCCTGCGGTAAATATTCATAGATCACTTTAAGGTCGCCCTCTTCCTTGGTAACAAGGTCGTCACGCTTGCCTTGTTTGAAAAGTTCAATCGAATCCTTGCGCTTCTTTGCCTCTTTTTGAAGGATGGTTATCACCTCTTCGTCGCTCAACACCGCCTGCGGGTCTTTGAGTGCTTTTTCCTTTTGCACCGGATTGAGGCTCGCAAGCGTAAAACGAAGCACTTCAAGACGTGCTTTATCACCGCTCTTCATGGCGGCCTTCATATCGTCGTTGATTTTTTGAAAGAGTGCCATTAACGGCTGGGGTAAAAACTAGATAAGTCCAAGCTTTTTCTGGCGTTCCACGTCGGCTTTCTTTTCCTCTCGATGGATTGCCGAAGAGCGACGCTTGATGCGGCTGATCGTCCGGGTGTGGAACTTGCGATGGCGGACCTCTTTAACGATGCCGCTGCGCTTCACTTTGCGGGTGAAGGTATACAAAAGCGACTGACCCGACTCCCCCTCTTTTTTGCGTGCTTCTATTGCCATGGAAGACAGTATAAGGGGACAATAGAGGTTTTGCAAGTGCCCCTAAGCCTTGGAGTCACCCAGCACATTCGCGATCTGATCCTTGATCTGCTTCACCTCTCCGTCAATGACCGACTGAAAATCGGGGATATTCGCCGTGAAAAAGTCCATCAGCACGTCCTGCGCATTCTCCGGACTCTTTTTTATTTCCTCGTCCAGGAGGTCTTTTTTATCTTCGGGCAAAAGCTCCAATCCTCGCACGATGACTGCCTGAAGAAGCGTGTCGGCGAATTTTCCCATCACTACCGCTTTTTCCTCCGGTGGTAACGCATCCAAGCCAAGGCTCTTGATCAATTCTTCATTCATTGTGTTCATGAGATGAGTATATCATATTATTTTCTCCCGATCGCGCCGTGGTGTGCCGCGACGAACTGCCCCACGGTCATGTTTCGAGGCGCGCTTCGCACGAGGTCGGAATTTCCCCTGATCGCCATTCCGAGGTTCGCATGCCGCTCTTCGAGCGGAACGCTCCGCAATGCCCCGCCCTGCATCTCGTGGACCTTTGCTCCGGGATGAAAGAACGAATGCCTAAGCGCCGATTGCAAAGCCTCCGGGCGCGGCGAAATCGTGGTATCTTCGGCAAACCTATGCACGGGAACGTCCCTCACCCTTGCCCAGTGGTCGTACGAGTGGAATCCGAATCCCTGCGCGCGCGGATATGAAACGAGGTAATCCTGCATACGATGATGCATTTCCATGACGCCTATGTTGACGACGATCGGGTGATGGTCCCCGGCCCGCTCGGCGGCGATCAACATGAGCTGACGCATCTCCATGGGCGGAATTTGATTCATGCTATCAAGGTGCCGGATAACCTGTTGGCCATTATCGGGATTGTATGGCATCTGGTGAATCTGTTCCGCAATATGGCCGACTTCCACATGTTGCGGTGTAACTTTAAATTCCTCCAGATGATGCAGGGGGATCGAATTATCCAAATCTGGCGGCTGCTCGGTCGTTATGTCGCCGTGATCCGGTACGTTTCCCGTGCCGTGCGGATGCAATATCTCTTCCACGCGCGCGGTGGTGAGTTGTTCATGCGGATGCGCATGGAGCCACGCGGAGATCTCGTGATTGTTCGCAAGGATGTGTTCCTGCTGAGCCGCGGTGAGGTGACCCGCTTTTTCCACAAGACTGTGGACGTCGCCGTCCTTCAGGATGCTCGAAAGGTCGATCTTCTGGCCGATTGCGAGACTGTCGGGATTCGCGATGTGAAGCGCGTCTTTATGCGCGACGGCGCGATCCACCATGGTACTTATCGTCCAGGTTTTCTCGGCATCATTCAATTTATCAAAATCAGGATTCTTTTGAAGCTCTTTTGCCGTGATCTCCCACAACGAATCGCCTTTATGCACCTCGATGGGCGCATGCTCCAGGACTTTCGGTACCGGCACTGCCTCTGCCGAATGCAATCCTGGCGTCGTGCCTGCTCCTGTCTTGGCATTAATGTCGGTAAGGCCATGATGACCGTCGGCAGCTTCGGCTCCCGACGGAATATGATGAGCAGCAAATCCCACCGCACCCGCACCGGCTGCCGCGGCGATCGCAATCTTCAAATACATGCGCTTCTTTTCGCGATCCGCGTCTTTTTCTAATATATCGCTATATTCAAATTGCAGATCGTCGAGTGATTCGGGTATATCTTGTCCGCGCTCTGCACGCAATGACTTGATTTTGTAATCCTTTGTCTTTTTTCTTCCAAGCGTACTATCGTATGCCTCGTACCCGAGAGTGGTCACGGCGCCGGTCGCCTTGGAAATCATCGGGGCTAATTTACCCGAGATCACGATTCGCTTACCTGCATAATAAACGATGCCCCATCCCGCGATCGCTCCGGAGCCGACGGCGACACCCGTACCGATTGCCGTGGAAAGCGCGATCTTCTTCCAACGTGGCATGCTCGAGTATGCCATCCACGCCCTCTTGTACCAGCTTTGTTCTTTCTCGGGCAGCTCCGCCAGCTTCAGCGCCGTCATTTTGCGTCTTTCATCAACAACAAATTTATCGAAAAGTGTATTGTTCATCTCCATCCTCTCCTTCGGAGACATCTCGCTTACCGCTGAATATTTCCCTTCTAAGAACTTCTGCTGTTCCTCCAGCGAAGCGGCTTTAAGTGCAGCATCATATGCGGCGCGTGCCTCTGTTGTTGCAGAAATATCCCCGCCAATGTCATACATCGACGCGGGTCTTCCTTTCCTTCCCTCTTGATATTCCCGATGTGCCTTCACATATGCTTCGCGAGCCTCATCAAGGATTGTGAGTTTGTCCTTTTTCTCCGCCACTTGCTCGGCTTCTGCTTCGGGTGCCGTCGCAGGTGCTTGTTCCGGTGCGGGCACATTGATGGGATTTTCCACAATAGGTGCTGCTTCTGCTTCTGCTTCGGCTTTAGCCTCGGCCCCCGGTCGCCAAAAATCAAACCGGGATTCGGGCTTTAGTTTTGCCGACGGCGGTACTTCCCGGGTTTTTTCCTCCCCTCCTACCTCCACCACGATCGCGCTCATATCGTCATCCTTCGCGCGGATATTCCGCCCGGGGAAATCTTCGCCGGTTTGCTTGAACTTCTTATACTCCGGCGACCTCAATTGGTCGGCGATAACCCTCGCTTCATCCGCCAAAACATCGCACGATTCGGAAGCTTTAAAATGACGGTTCGCAACGATCTCGGCTATCCGTTCACGGGTGAGATTATCAGTGATACCATCGGAGGCGATCAGGATTCGATCCCCCAATTCAACGGCTACCTGACGAATAAGCGGACGCAATTGTTCGCTTCCGATAGGAGTGCCCGTCAACATGTTTCTCGCAGCGAATGCCCCTTTTTCATGATCCTGCAAACCCTTGTAATCTTCGGGTGTTTTTATATTGGCAATCCGGGCGTCAGAAGCCGCAATTTCCCTATCCACTTCTTCGACTGACATACCATCGAATTTCCCACTGAGCATCGCCTCAACTTTCAACATTTCATTGTCGATTCCCACGCATTCCAACCTGCTGTCCTTTCGTACGATATACACCGGACTATCTCCGACGGTAGCTATGACCGCAAAACGCTTATCCCCTTCGGCAACAAGCTTTACAAGCGACGCCGTAGATCCCATTTTTTTCAAACCGGGATTCTTTTTTTGTTCTTCAAGAACCGCGCGATTAGCGTTCTCAAGAAGCCCTCTCAATTCTCTTGAGGCCGCCTCAACGTTCAAATATCTAGGATCTGTCTTCGGGCTTTTTTCGATAACCTCCTTGGTCAACCGGGATGCCCGCTCGCCTCCCGCAACTCCTCCCATACCATCAAAAACGCCAAAGAGGCCATCTTCGGGTTGTTCTAAAACGCTATCCTCGTTATTCTCGTGAGATTCCTTTGTGGCGGCGCGGCTTACCGAGCCATAGTCACCGACAAGTTCGTAGTTCTTTGCTTCCCGATCAATGGGAACAGTCGCAGCTTCCTGCGGTGCCACCACGGGTGCAGTTTCAGCTTCAGTTGGGGTTGTAGTTTCAATTTCCGGTTCGGCTTCCGGAGCAGCGGCGACCGGCTGAGGAAAGAGCTCCGGATTCCATTCCTGATACTCCTTGGTATTCATATACTTCTTCCGAGTAAGGCCTTCCTTAGTAAGAACCGCGACGTCTCCTTTTACGCTTATCTGTTTTACGGTCCACCCATCCTCGATTTTACCTTTCCATCCAATCGCCTTTACTGTTTCTCCAACCTTCGGCAATAACGGTTTCTCCGCCTCCGGTGTCCCGTTCTGCGCAGACTCCATATTGGGATTTGGCTTAGGATCTTTCATGTAAGTATTATACCATTATCACCTTATTAGTCAATACCTCACTTTTGGCGCTTTTTGATCTCATCCGCCAGCTTTTCCAGGGGTACGGCTTCCTGCAGGCCGTTCACAAGGTCCCGGACGATGATGCTGTTCTCATATATTTCCTTCTGGCCGAGGATCAACGCAAGCGCGATCCCCTCCCGGTCCGCGACTTTCAGCTGTGCGGCGAGTGATTCCTTGGAAAGCGATTCGGTGACCAAAAATCCGTGGCCGCGGAGGTCTTTCAATATGGCGAATGCTTTCTTTTTTGCAAGATCTCCCGCATGCGCGAGGAACACGCGCTTGCTGGACTTCCCGTTCATCGCGATCTCCTTCGCGCGCATGACGGCGATCAGCCGTTCCACGCCTGCGGCGCCGCCCATCGCGGGCGTCAGATGTCCGCCGATCGTTTCCATCAGATAATCGTAGCGCCCGCCCGCGGCCACCGCGCCGATCTGCGCCTCATTCCCTTCCGCATACATCTCAAACACCGTGCGGCTGTAATAGTCCAACCCACGCACCAGGTGGTGATCAAGTTCGTACGGAATGTTCACTTCATCCAGATATTCCAGGACCGATTTGAAATGAGCGCTGCACGTCACGCAAATCTTATCCAAAAAGTTCGGGGCTTTCGCTTTGAGTGCGATGCAACCGGGCTCTTTGCAGTCAAGCAGCTTCAGCGGATTCGTCTTCAGCCGGTGCTGGCAATCCTCGCAGAGCGTCGTCTCGTGGTTTTTATAATAGGCCATCAGCTGCTTCTTATAGATCGGGCGGCAGATGCGGCAGCCGATGGAGTTCACCTTTACGAGGGGGTTCTTTATTTTGAGCTCGTTCAACGTATCCCAAAACAGCGCGATGATCTCGGCGTCATAGATAGGATCGTTCACGCCGCCCAGCGTCTCAAAGTCGATCTGCGTGAACTGCCGCGCGCGGCCGAGCTGGGGACGCTCGTGCCGGAAGATCGGTCCCATTGCGAACAATTTCTGCGGTTGGCCAAGGCGCGAGAGTCCGTGCTGCATGTACGCGCGGGAGATGCCCGGCGTGTATTCCGGACGAAGTGCAAGAAAATCGCCGCCCTTGGTTTTGAGCGTATACATCTCCTTCTGCACCACATCGCTCTCCTCGCCGGAGGTCTTATTATAGAGATCGGCGAATTCCAATACCGGCGGTTCGATCCGCGAGAATCCGTAGGAGGTGGCAAGTGCCCGCGCCACGCTCTCTATCTTTTCCCAATACGGCTCGTCGGAAGGAAGGACGTCGTGCATCCCTTTTGCGGACTGGAACGTGCGGACTACCTCCTTAGGTTCCCTAGGCTTCTCTTTTTCTTGTTTAGGTGTGGGTATGGTCATTCTACTAATATTGCGGGGTACCGAACATCTGGATGGCGTTCAACGGCCAGAGGCGGAAGCGAACCATGCCGACGATATCCTTTGAGGAAAGCGGACCCCAACTGCGGGAATCGTAGCTCACTCCCCGATTGTCGCCCATCATGAAGTAGGAGCTGGAGGAAAGCGTGAGATCTTCGTCCCCCGAAGTGACTGTACCCTTTGGCAAATAAGTCTCGTTCAGCTGAAATCCGTTCGGATTCTGCTTGTTGTAGATCGTAACAGTATTGCTCTTGATGACCACGCGCTCACCCGGCAGACAGATGACGCGCTTGATGAGATACGTGGAATAATCGCTCACGTCGTGGAATACCACCACCTCCCCGCGCTCCGGCGGACGGATGCGGTAGGTCAGTTCATCGGTGAGCACATAATCGCCGTTGGAAAATGTGGGGACCATGCTTGTGCCGCTCACGAGGAACGGCTGCACCAGGAACGTCCGCACGATGAATACCGCGGCGACGGCAATGATGGCGATCTCCAATACCTCGAGCAGCGACGCAAAGAACTTTCTCATAGGTTAAGTGTACTCATTATATAGAAGATGTAATACAATAATCAAGCATGGACCATACGCTCATCATTGGACTCGGCAATCCCGATCCGGCGCTCGAGAACACCTACCACAATGCGGGGGCCCTTGCCGTGCAATGGATCGCGGAACATGTGACGGACGGCGATCCCGCACCGAAATTCCGCGCCCATAAACATAGCTTTGAATATATAAAAGCCGGAACGCATATCTTTATCCGGCCGCTCGTCTTCATGAATGAATCGGGGCGGGCGGTGAAAGACGCGATGAGCATCTTTGATGCCGACGTAAAGGATATCATCATCATCCATGACGACAGCGACATTGCCGTGGGCGAGTTCAAGCGCGTGTCGGGCGGAGGTTCCGCCGGACATAACGGCATACGGTCCATCATCGACCATCTCCACACCGAGGACTTCGCCCGCATCCGCATCGGTATCCGCGAAAAAGACGAAGCGCGGCGCAAGAAGGCCGGCGACTTCGTGCTCTCCCCCATCACCCCCGCCGACAAAGAAGCCCTTGAAGAAGTATTCAAAAAAATCTCCGAGTCTTTTTAAGCTAGAATCCCGATGACAGCGGGAACGTCATGGAGAAGGAATATCCGCCATTTGCGGCGTTCTGCTGGATGTTGAGTATCGGCAACGTGACCGCGCCGAAATGAGGATCTTTTTGGATCGCGTTCTTGAATGCGGCGATTGATTCCGTGGATTGGGCGGTCCCGTTCACCTGAATAGGCTGCCCTCCGGACTGGAATGTGATCTGGCTGATACTTACCCCATTCGCCGACGCAACGGTGTCGATCTCCGCTATCAAGAGATAATTTTTGCTGATCTGGCCTTCCGCGTTGGCCACCAATGCGACCGACCCATTGAACACCGTCGATGACGCCTCCAGCGCCGACACCTGGGCGGATTCTTGACCGGACTGGGTGAATCCCGGTTGCGCCTCGATGCCCGTTCGGATCGTGTTCAAGAAACTCTCGGCGAGAAGAAGCACGACGATGAGGAATCCCAGGATCGTCGGAATGATCACTCGCCATAAGCTCATGAAATTGACCAGGCGCTCCTCGTGGAACGTATCAAGCGCCCCGTCGCCCGAAAGATTGATCTCCTTGTCCTTCATATTCGCGTTCTGTCCGCGCAAGGCGCACCCGAACGCCACGAACCACTCGGGTGAAATGTCCGTCCCCGGCGACAACGCCAGCGGTACGACCGGCAACGCCAGCGAGGTTGCTATGGCGTCCGCAGCTTCCTTTTCAAACGCCACCGCCGAAATAATGACTCCGGCGAGCGGGTCCGGCCAGCGCTGGCTGTAAAAATTCGCAACTTGACGCAAACTCCCCGCAAGAACCTCCTCGAACTTCGTCACCGAGATCTGTCCTTTTTCATCGGTAAGGTCCGCCCACTGGTTCGCATATTCAAAATACAAATGCCCTTTGCGTACGATCAGGAAATCGATGCCGGAATTATCTATATCGAGCAACAGATATGATTTGCCCGCCTCCATCTCCGTCGTTTTTTCACGCATGTACCGCACGAGCGCGAGCGCGCGGGATTCAACGCCCACCGTGATGAATCCGGCGGCATAGAGTGCCTGCACCATCGTATCAATAGTGTCCTTGTCCGCAAAGGCGGAAACGACCTCCAATCGGAGACCTGTTTCGTCGCGTCCTAAAAGCTCCCACCCGTAATACATGTGAGTGATATCGCCGGGCGAGACCATCTGTACGTTCAGGCCGATCGCCTTATCCAGATCATCCCCTTCCGCCATGAGTGGCAGGGTAAAGACCTGGCTGTACATATTGAGCGAACTCAAAGAAACGATGACGTTCAGCTTCTGATCCTTCTTTCGTCCGGACGGCACCTTGGAGCGCAGCTCCTTGAGGGCGGCATTGAACGCGGCGGCGTCTACGATCTTTGCCTTATCAAGAACGCCCGGCGCCAGGCGCACGGCCTCCGTCTTCCACTTCCCCCGATCCACGTACACAAATCGCAACACCTGGTCGCTGATCTCAAGGCCGACGGCGCTTGAGCGGATCCGCAGGATGGAAAGGATCTTTTGAAAATAGGTCTTGATAAATTGCATTGGGATTTATTGTACTTCCGTCCACGAGACGATGGTGACCGCGGTGGTGGAAGCGTTCAGAGAAACGATAACCTGGATCTTTTTCGTGTGGCCGCTGACCGTCGCGGCGGAAAGGATGGTCGCCTCACTCGACGCCGGCGAACCTTGTGTGACGTTAACCGAGGCCGTGGAGCTGCCGGAGGTGAATGTATATGGCACGCTCATACTGCTGCCGGTGGGAAATTGCGGATTCCGGTCAAGCTGTAACAGCGCGTCCTCGGCGCCCGCCGTCGCCGTCGATTCGGCGCTGAACGCGGCCGCGACGCCGTATCCCGCATCCAACGACGATGCCGCGAAGAACGCGATGAGCAACCCGGCCACCATGACAATTCCGCCGATAAACAACACGACTGCTAAAAATGTCTGACCTTTACGAAAGGATAGATGCTCCATCCTTTCTATTATACCTTTTTTAAACAAAGAGGTCGCCGATGCAACTATTATTTTATATATATTGCGTTGAACTTAACAGCACTTCCCGTCGTGGTGGTAGCGGCACACTCCTCAACAACGACGGTGTTCAAGGCGGATACGTATCCCTGCCAGGTATATCCATTGCCCGGATACGTGAGTGGAGAAACAAATACCGCGCCCGTGGAAGAGGTCGCTCCGGTGATGGTAACGGTCGTTGAGGCACATGCACCGATCTTTGTCGGGGCGGTGATTGAGGATCCGGTTTGCGCTCCTCCGGTCACGTTAAGAGTTGCCGCAGAAATATTCGCCGTACTCGTCGTATTCCCCAGCGCGGAGAAGGAGAACGTTGCCGCCGTGTTGATCGCCGGTGCCCCGTCGGAACGCATGAAGGTCGTTGCCGAGCCGTTGACTGCGGACGTGCCGACCTGTCCGGTCGGATTGGCGCCACTACTGCCCGCGGGCCATGCCGTGATACAGTTTGCACCACTGATACAATATGCAGCAGCAGTGGACGATCCAGCTACCGCAAGAGCAAAGGATGAATTATCCATACCGATACCTACATTCCCTCCAAAAAATGACCTTGCAGCATCGTCCCCATAGTAGCATAGCTATTCGTACTTGAAGGTTGGTTTGTATAAATAGCATATATATTCGTCCCGGAAGTGAGCGGGTTGACTTCTATTCCATAATTGTTGACCACCGTTCCTCCGCCCGTATTTCCCATATCACCCGTAGCCAATGCCACCATATTAGTCACGGTTCCAGCTCCAAAGTTACCCGCCTCCGCCCATCCTCCCTCTACGGTATTTACAGTTCCCGCCGCAGCGACAGAATATCCATCTGCCCCAAATCCATATGCGCTACCGCCTGCCGCGTTAGCACCAGCAGCCCCATAGATACCCACGGGGTTAATCGATTCGTCTATGCCCAATACCGCCCCCACATTATTATTATTATTTGAAGTAAATATATTTCCAGCAGGAGTGCCGCCCCAGCCATTGAGATAACTTTGCCCACTTGCCGAAAAGTTGCCAGCCGACGGGCCAGAATAAAGACTTATATTTCCCCCACTCACGCCATCCACGGTCAATTTTCCACTAAACGTCGACGTTCCGACGCCGAGACTTCCAGGGAAAGAATAATTTCCGCCAAAGACGTTCGAGCCAAACTGGCCATTTGAAACATTTCCCGCGCTGATCGCCGAACCGCCGAGTCCGCCCGCCGAAGAAATAGTGCCGGTGACATTCAGATTTCCCCCGATATAGACATTATTGGAAGCATCACTGTTGACCGCGCCGTTACCGGTCGGAGGATTTGCGGTCGGACCGACAAATGCGAACGTGTTGAATGTTGACCAGAAGAACACTCCAACGAGTAAAACACCCGCGGCGATTGCCAGGATATGTATCTTGCTGAGCGATGGATCTTGCTTCATTTTAATGATTTGGATGATGTGGCTGCCATAGTGGAGCTGTTCTCCCCAGAGGTTGAGGTCGGCGCGGACTGCACGGGAGGAATATTTTCCTGTATCACTCCCGCGCTGGGATTCGTCATCGCCTGTGCCACACTGCTCGTGCTTGAGAGTCTCGTCCAGAAAACAATGTCTTGGCTATTGAAATAGATCGAATTTGACGGTCCCCATGCCACCTGATTGAACGGATATACGCCTACCGTTGCCTGCCCTGCCGCATTAGTGCTTCGCTGTAAGAACCAGGGATTCTCTATATGCGGCGTCGGGGACCAATCAAGTATGCCGAAGTAAATGTCGCCGGTAGAAAGATACACCGCCGAATATGGCGAGAGCGACGCGCTATTCTCGGCCATACTATTATTATCCACATGCTTCCCCACCAAAATACCGACGCCGATAAAGAAAATAGCAATCACTACGATAATAACGATAATAAGAATCTTCGGAAGGCGCATGGGGATGTTTTAATTATTATACATTAATTCGCCGTAACAATAAGATGTCCGGTGGGGCCTTTCAACGGGCCGCCGCATGATGCGCAATAGAAAGTGAAATCGCCGGTGTGCAGAGCCTGGAATTGGATTGTTACCGTTTTTCCCTTGGCGATCAAACCGTCCATCCCATAATCCGGCTGGGTAAAACCATAGTTTGCGTCGACGGCGGTCATTTCAAGATTCACCGTATCCCCCTGCTTCACGATCACGGTACTCGGGGAATAGACTCCGCCACTGATACTGATGTTGAAACTCCGATAACTCACATTACCCGAAGGATCGCCCGCACTCTGCACCACGGGAACCGCGACGCTTGAAGGAGCATTGGTCGCACCAGCATTCGGAGCAACAGCGCTCGCGGGGACTGCCGACACCGTAGGAGTTCCGGGAGTTGTTGGAATGGATGATGTCGGATGAGCTCTGTTGAGCGAATCTGCCGGCTGCGCCGCGGGGTTCGTGCTTGAGGTCGCCGCGCCATGTATCCAAAATCCAATAGCCACCACGATGATAACGAACACGATCGCTCCGGCCCCGATCATTATTTCTTTCTTCGTAATCTCCATAGAATTATTATATCATTTTGCTTATTCACCTACTCGCCCACTATTAATAGAGGGGGCGCCAGTCAAGTGTTCCCGACGCGTTCGCGGCACACACATAGAGGCTGTCCTTGTTTGTGCCCCCCGGCGAGATGAATATGAAAGATCCACGCGCTGCCGAATTGCAGGTTGTCGTCGCACTTTGGTACTGAAGCTGTATTTCTCCATTTACCACAAGTGCTTGGCCAGGGGTGAGCGTTCCGATGCCGACATTGTTCCCGCTGAAATTGATGATACCGTTGATGGAGCTCCACGTGGATCCGGTACTTCCCAACGGTTCCGTTCCGTTGATTGAAGGATACACACCCGTGTCAAACGTGGCCGCAGAAACATGTTCTATGGTGGAATTGAAAAGCTGACTGAACGCCTGAACCATATTATTGGTGTTGTATGCCATGGTGAACGAAACATTCACCGCGTCGTGCCCGGGCGGGTTCGCGTTGCGAGTGAAGGAGAGGTTCGTAACAACCACCTTCGGGGAAGTAAGCGCGAGGAGCGGTCCGCTCCCCGTCTGCTGGAGATAGACCGTCCCGCTCGAAAGCTTGATGTATGATGGATCGTTTGAAGAGCTTGCCACAAGAAATTGCAATGTTGACGTAGCGGTGGAGGTGGGAATATTAATGAGGCTCGCCGATTCCACATAATATTGCACCTTCTGTAGAAGGAACTGGCTTTCCTGATTTACCGCCACCGAGGACGATGATTGTGTCTGTATTTGCAGGACCACAACCATGATGCCGATGAAGGCCACGATGATCACGGAAAAAATGGCTATTGAAATGAGCATCTCGATAAGGGTGAATCCTTTTTTCATTACTTTTTATTATATCACTTACTCCAGTTCACCGAGACGCCCTTAACCTGCGGCGTGACCGTTCCCGTTGAATTCGTATTCAGAATGATGCGGTAGCGGAAATATCGTGCCTTGAGCGCCGGGTAATTCGTCAATGTGATCGGTGCGCCGGGGAGGCCGATATATTGGGTGGCCGAAGTCCCATCCGGACCGGTGAATGTTGTCCATGGACCGGTCGAGCTCGCGCTGACGGCAAACTGGAATCCGACGGTGGTGGACGCAGGCTGGGTACCCTGCCAGGTGACGGAGTTAAGTTGCGCGCCGCTTGATACGCCGGTGTCGAACGTCTCGGAATCAAGCGTCCCCTGCATGCTCGATTGGGTCGCCGTCCACGATGTCACTACGTCGTATTGCGAAGGACTGCCACAATTCCCCGTGTTACTGCAGTTGAATGATATCCATCCGATCGTATCGTTCCATGCCCACCCGGAGAAGACGCCTGTCGTAGGGCTGATGACCACCTGATACGTCGGGCTGGACGGGCAAACCCACTTGGTACCGTTCCACGTCGATCCCCCGCCGGATGAGTTGCCGCAGAACGAAACCCATCCATAGAGATCATTCCATGCCCAGCCCGCAAGATTGCCATGGCCGTCATTGCTCACGCCGTAATTGCTCGTACCACATCCGGCGAAACCGCTCGGCGCGCTGCCGCAATCCAGCGAGAAATATCCCGCCGAGGAGCTGGCATATCCCGTGAGCGAACTCGACGATACGATGATATTTTGCGTGTCGTAAAAATCGATCCATCCGATCTTGTCGTTCCAGGCCCAGTGTTGGGTGGAAGCGGAACTGATGTTGGTGGTGCCGCCGGTACCGATGGCGATGCCGCGAGGCTCATAGAATTGCCCGGGGAGGGAACTCCCATTGCCGGTGCCGGTATATCCAATCTGGTTCAGAAGTGTGCCAGAGGCAGAGAGTTCCACAACATCATAACCACCATGATAGGCATCCGACATCCAAACATTCCCACTGGAATCAACTGCAAGGCCTTCAATGTCCGGATACGCGTCCACAGCGGAGGGAAAATCTATCTTCGATTCATACGTGCCAGTGGCGGAAAATTCCTGCACGCGGTTATTACCCCAATCTATCAGCCAAACATTGCCCCCTTTATCGATGGAGATCTGAGGAATTCCACACCCGCAGAGCTGCCCGGGACTGGAACCGTTTGTTCCCCCAAGAAAGCCAATATACGTACCCGTGGAAGAAAATTCCTGAGCGCGGCTATTGCCGCCATCCCCCACCCAGATATTTCCGCTGGAAGAAATAGCAATACCACCACCCTCGCTAAATTGCCCTGGGGCGGAGCCATAAGTTCCTCCTATCTGGGTTCCCAAAGTACCGCTCGGAGAAAACTCGGATGCTCCTTCGCCGCCCGCTACCCAAATATTTCCACCGGAATCTATGGCAATGCCATTGGGATTGCCATAGCCAGCTGCGTTCAGTGAAAATCCCGATTCGTACGTGCCCCCCGCGGAGAATTCCTGGACTCTATTTTGAGAATAATTTGTCACCCACACATTTCCACTTGGGTCGACAGCAACGTCCTGAGGATTATTGACCGACCCTGCCGGAGGTGCTCCGAATTGGGATGAATAAGCGCCGGTCGACGTGAATTTCTGTATGCGATTATTCCCCTGGTCCGCCACATAGATATTATTGCTCGAGTCTATGGCAATGCCTCCGGGCGTAAGAAATTGCCCGTTGCCGGAACCGGCGGACCCGAATGACGCATGGTAAACATACGTGGTCCCGCTCGCATAATATTCATCGAAATTATTATTACACTTATCGGAGATCCAAAGATTGCCGCTTGAATCGAACGCTGCGTTATTGATGTCACAAAACACCCCGCTGTTCCCGAATTTCGCACTATAAGCATATATGGTTCCGCTCGCAACCATTATTTGAACACGACTGTTGCTGGCATCATCCACAATAAGTTTATTGCCGGAGACGGTCAGGCCATCAATATCATTGAATTTTCCGTTGCCGGAGCCGGAGCCGCCGAACGAGCCTAGCAAAGTACCGCTTGTGTTGTATTCATAAATTATGTTGTTATCTTCTGCCACCAAAATAGTCCCGCTTCCATTGATAGCCAAGCCGTCGCTAAAATTACCTATGCTGATCTGATTCATGTACGCTCCGGCTGAGGAAAATTCCTCAAGACGATTATTTCCGCTATCGGCTATCCAAAAATTTCCGCTGGAATCGATAACGATTTTGGTAGGCTGATACAGCTGTCCGTTACTGGAACCTTCAGATCCGAACGAGGACATATAGGCGCCGGACGGCGAATATTCCAATACGTCATTATTGTTATAATCTGTTGTCCAAATGTTTCCGCTGGCATCAACGGCGACGCCATAGGGATCATTGAATGAAGTGCTGGCGCCGTTGCCGAACTGCCCCACATACGTGCCGGCCGATGAAAATATCTCCACGCGATTGTTGCCGTTATCCACCACATACGTATTGCCGCTGGCGCTCGTGATTGGCGAGGTAGTAAATGTGTAATTTCCCGAGGCGGTGTAATTTCCGTCGGAACTCACCACCTGATAGTCATACGTTGTGTTCGCGGCAAGACCGGTCAAGGTCATTGAATGGGACGTGACGTAAGTGTTATTGATAGTGGTCGCCGCATTATATGCAGCGCTCATGCCATAGCGCACGAACGAGCTTGCGGCCACGTTGGTGGTCCAAGTAATAACGGCTGTACTTTGAGTGGGCGCGGCAGAAACGCTCGAGATAGTGGGAGCGGTAGTGCCATTCGGCGTGAGGTAAATACCGATACCGCCAGGGCCATTACCAAATTGACTATTGCCGGTGCCGTTCGTCCCGAATTTGGCATGGTACGCGTAATTGGTACCGCTCGCGGTGAATTCTTGGACGCGGCTATTGTCCCTATCCGTTGCCCAAAGATTCCCGCTATTATCGAAAGCGAGACCGCTCGCATGACCGAACAATCCGTTGGTAGAACCGCTTCCCCCAAACTGATTCAGATACGTCCCGGTCGGAGACATTTCCTGGACACGGGCATTGCCCCAATCCGCGATCCAGAAATTACCATTGGTATCGATAGCCAACCGGTCAGGGCCACTGAACTGTCCATTGCCGGAACCACCCGAACCAAACTGTATACCCTCAAAAACCCCGCTGGGAGAAAATTCCTGGATCCACTCACCATCATCCGACACCCAAAGATTCCCGACCGAGTCGATAGTAATACCTTCGGCGAAGTTGAATAGACCGTAGTCTTCAGCGCCATCGTTGTCACCGCTTGACCCAAACTGGCTCAAATAGGTGCCAGTGGCGGAAAATTCTTGAACACGATTATTGCCACCATCCACCACCCACAAATTCCCTGACGCGTCGATAGCAATATTTTCCGGTGTATTAAACTGCCCATTACCGGAACCACCCGAACCGACCGAGCGAACAAAAGTGCCGGTGGCGGAGAATTCATCGATACGGTTGTTGCCCTGATCCGACACCCAAACGTTTCCACTTGCATCGATAGCGGTAGCCCATGGCTCATAAGTAGTACCGGTGGCGGAGCCGCCGGAGCAGGCACCCGAGGCACAACCGAGCTGTCTTAAATAAGCAGTGGTCGAAGAGAATACCTCAACTCGATTGTTCGGCCAGTCCGGCACATACATAGTTCCTGCGACGCCTCCCCCGCCGCCAGAAGCTTGCGTCGTTGCACTTGCGTTACTCGAGGTGGCAGAAATATTCCCAACACCATCATAAGCGGAGATCGCATACGTATAAGTGGTCGATGCCGTGAGTCCGGTATCGCTGTAAGCAGCGCCGGATGACGTCGCGATCTTAGTGCTTGGCGTACAACTGCCGGTGCATCGGAAAATATTATATCCCGCGAGTCCCGATCCGCCGCTATCTGTGGATGACGTCCACGTAAGATTGATCTGCGAGCCGGAGATTGATGTCGCGCTGAGCCCCGATGGGGTTGTGGGCGCGGTACTATCCACCGTCACGCTAGCGGTCGCGGTGCTCGTGCCGCTCGGATTCGTCGCGGTCAAAGTATACGTGGTCGTGGAAGTCGGATGCACGGCGATCGAACCGCTAAGAGTGGAGGTTGAAAGCGCGATCGGCGAAATGGCGACGGAAGAAGCGTTCGTCACCGTCCAGGAAAGCGTGCTCGTTGTCCCCGAGGCGACGCTTGTGGGAGAAGCGAAGAAAGAGGAGATGGATGGATTGCCTCCCCCACCGCCACCGCTGGTGGCAAAAATAATACGATTAGGAGTAGCAAAGGATTGTCCACCACCGTACCCAAACGTGCCGGTAGCAAAAAGCAGAGCCCCGGCAGTAGAAAATTCGTCAATGGCTTTATCACCATAGGAGACGCTCTGATCCGCTGCCCAAAGTTTCCCATTGGAGTCAAAAGCAAGACCTGTGATGCCTTCATTGTTCCCGGCGGAGGTAGCCACGCTAAATGAGCTCATAAAGGTGCCGGCAGAGGAGAATTCATCAATAGACGTGCTAGCACCGTCATCCGATACCCAGATGTTTCCACTTCCATCGATAGCAAGGACTCCCGTATCCGAAAAGCCGGCTCCCGGACCATTAAAATAATTCATAAAAGTTCCTGCAGCGGACCATTCCTGAACACAGCCAAACTGATCCTGTATCATCCAAATATGCCCAGCTGAGTCGAAGGTGGGACTCTTAACATAATTCATATCGCCACCGCTACAAGTACCAGAACCAGAACCAACAAGCGTCGTCTCCGGGGTTCCTGTAGGGGAATATTCTTGAATCTCGCTATTGTAAAATCGCGACACCCAGATATTGTTACTCGAATCAACGGTGAGGCCACTCAGAGCTTCACCCAGACCCCACGCGCCGAGGGAAAATTGCGACATATATACACCACTTGAGCTAAATTCCTCGACATTATTATCGCCAGCGCTCAAAAGCCAAATATTTCCGCTCGAGTCTTGACCTATACCCTCGAGGTCACTGAAATATCCGTTGCCACTCGATCCAAACTGGGCCACGAAGGTTCCTGACGAATTGAACTTACTGATACGGTTGTTGTTCTCATCCACAACGTACATGTTGCCGCTGGAGTCGAACGAAATGTACGAGGGCATATCAAAATTTGTATTACCGATTCCCTGTGACCCTATTGCTTTGCTGTATTTATAAGTAGTACCGCTTGCAACGAATTCCACGACGCGGTCGTTGTCGGAGTCTGCCACCCACACATTACCGCCTGCATCAACGGTGACACCCTGGGGACCGGACAGTGCCCCGGCGCCGCTGGTTCCAAAATTCGTCTTATAAACATACGTCGTACCGCTCGCGGTCCATTGCTCGACGCAATCATTCTGTTGATCTACCACAAAAACGCTCGTGCCAGTGGCGGCGATACCGTAAATATTGGTAAATTTCCCACTACAACTGCTTCCGAGAGCGCCAAATGTGTTGATCAAAGTGCCGGTGCTAGAAAGTATGTCGACCAAACCGGTATTGTACCCTGGTTCCGCCATTAAAAAGCTCCCGCTTGCATTGACGGTCAACGTTTGATCATCGACCCCAAAGTTAGTGCTGTATTTATAAGTAGTACCGCTTGCAACAAATTTTTCGGCGCGACCATTGGCACTATCGTTGATCCACATATTCCCACCCGAATCGAATACGATATCGTTCGGATCATCAAACTGCCCGTTCCCCGATCCATATGACCCCAATTGAATACCGCCATACACATATGTCGTTCCGCTCGCGATGAATTTTTTAATGTTATCGGCACCTTGATCTATCACCCAAAGATTCCCGCTTCCGTCAAAAGCGCTGCGCATGGGATCGACGAGACCGTTATTGGAACCCGCTCCGAACTGGGATATATAGGTACCGGTCGCAGAACGTATCTCGACATTGTTGATACCATTATCCACCACATACATATTTCCCGTGGTCGCGAACGCAGGTTTGGCGTGAGAACCAAAACCGACCAAACAAAGGGCAATGATAATAAAAAAATATTTCTTCTTCATGCTCGACTAATATTAATATCCGGGGATGGACACATAGAGCGACCCCGTGCTAGTAGTATAGTCTATATTTGTGGAAGCGCCGAACTGGTTGCCTGTGGATAGGATCAACAAATAGCTAATAAATGGCGATACCGTAGGGTGCATTAAACTGGCCAGTGCTTGACCCGTAAGATCCAATCGTTTGCTCAGGGGTGCCCGTAGCGGAGAGCTCTACAACATTATTATTTCTCCAATCGGACACCCATATATTTCCACCTGAGTCGATGGCGAGGTTATTAGCGTTGCTAAACTCCCCACCGTTTGTAAATGTGCTCTTATAAGCATACGTGGTGCCACTCGGGGAATACTCATCTACATTATAATTTCCCATCCACATATTCCCGCCGGAATCGAACGCGATACCAACGACGCCATTGGGTTCCGCAAACTTATTACTATAAACATATGTAGTGCCACTCGCAACGAACTTTTCGACGCGGTTATTGCCGTTGTCCGCCACCCACATATTTCCACCGGAGTCAAAAGCGATACCCGTGGGCCCATTCGATCCAAATTTCCCATTAGTAGATCCGGTTGACCCAATCGTATTCATATACGTTCCAGTAGCAGAAAATTCCTCAATATTATTGGCGTAGGCATCGGAAATAAAGAACTGCCCACCTGAATTGATCGCTATGCCGGCAGCGTCCCCAACTGAACCCATATGAAATTCTGACTCATATGAGCCGCTAGGAGAAAACTCCTCTAGTTCTTGGCTATATCCCGCACCATCCGCCACCCACACATTTCCATTTGAGTCGACGACGTCGGGAATGGGACTGCCAAAATGCCCAGCGCCACCCGATCCGTACGATCCGAATGTGCTTTCATAGGTGCCGCCGGTGGAGAACTCCTCAACACGATTGTTGCCCTGGTCCACCACCCAAATATTTTGACCGGTTCCACCAGACGATCCACCTCCCGACGAAGTAGCCACGGAGATTGACCCCGTGATTGAATAATTGATATTCGTGGAAGCGCCGAATTGACTATTCGGTAAAGTCGCTACATTGCCCGTGGCCCCTCCCGACCAGTCGGTCTGATAGAACACGGCGTTATTGTTTCTTGTGATATAGGTACTGATGGTGCCGGTCACGCCATGGGTCCAGTTGTAGACCGAGAATATCTGCTTTGTGGATGGATCATAGG
>Ga0265338_10000841_pt1 | contig 51708 bp, 57 predicted proteins | sample 42126metaG_FD_193579 | JGI IMG/M metagenome (GOLD analysis project Ga0265338, IMG submission 193579) | Rhizosphere microbial communities from Carex aquatilis grown in University of Washington, Seatle, WA, United States - 4-21-26 metaG | ecosystem: Host-associated > Plants > Roots > Rhizosphere...
TGTCCACTTCGCTTAATACTGACCTCGTTATTAATGTAGGCGTTCGGGGTTTGGCTAAGCCGAGTGCTGCGAGTTTTATTGATCGTAATCGAGCACTGGAGAAAGAGATAATACGGCGCGGGGGTCGAAAAGTTCTTTATGCACATGCCCACTATACGGAGAAGGAGTTTTGGAGTTTATATGACATTGATTCATATAGACGGCTTCGAGACACGTATCATGCGGATGCCATCTTTGCCGATTTATACCAGAAAATACATACGCTTCCATCTATGAGCAGACCCTCTAGGTTAAGAGGACTGCGTGCACTTATCATCTCGCCGTATAAAAGGACTTAGCTGAGGCAACTCCCAGTGGAAGATATAACATCGAGTTAAGGCGGATTATTCTTCGTTTTCAGTGAGCATTATGCGTGTTGGCGCAGTGAAGCCCTGGCTTGCTAATTTTGGTAGTTCTGTTTTTAGAAAGTCTGGCAGAGCATGAACTTGCTCGATGTCGACAAATTTGGCTTCAAGTAATTCGAGCTTGCCATGTGAAGTTGAGGGGATGTCTAGATTTACATAGTCTTCACCGTTTGTGACATGAAAATAGAAACCGACACCACTGTATCCGTCTCTGTCTTTGATTTGGTGGGCAAACAACAGGTTGCCCACCGTTGGCCTAACTCCTAACTCTTCGATGAACTCGCGTTCGAGTGTTGAAATGATATCTTCGCCATCTTCAATACCCCCTCCAGGTAAACACCAGAAAACTCCGTCATCTGATGACCGTTGTCGTACCAGTAAGTACTTGCCTGAGTACTCAATGATACCGCGAGCGTTCGATCTACCCATCCGTTATTCGGATTCTTTCTTAAGTGTGTAATCAATCCCCAAAAGCCCACCATCAACTACTATTGTTTCGCCGTTTATGTAGGATGAATCGTCGGATAGTAGGAACTTTACGACTGTACCAATTTCCTCGGGCCGCCCTTTTCTGGCTAATGGGACCACCGCTTCTACTATCCCTACGGGAGCCTGTCCTGACATGTTTGTATCTATCCATCCAGGTGCTATGGCATTAACCCGGATCGCGCGGGTCCCTAGATTTGCGGCCATGCTCTTCGTCAACTGAATTAGGGCGGCCTTACTTACGCCATATGAGATCGTATTAAACGCAGCCTTGAACCCATCGGTGCTCGCGATATTCACGACACTACTGCCGTCCGGCATGTGTTTACTGAGTTCACAGGTGAGCGTCAGCGGGGCGGTTAGGTTTACTTGGAGCGTGCGCTGCCAAGACTCGTAATCATAACTATCCCAGTCCTCCATTTCAAAAATCCCGGCATTATTCACGAGGCCATCGAGAGCAACCGTTTGCATCTCGCTAATGAATGAGCGTATGTTACCAGAATCTCCAAGATCAACCTGGTGCATCACTATATCATGCGTATCGGTAAGAGCTTTCGCCTCTTCTTCGTGCGAATGATAGGTCCCGTGGACTACGAAGCCCGAATTGGAGAGCACTATTGCTGTTTCGCGACCGATTCCCTGGCTTGCTCCGGTGACAAGTACTGTTTTACCCATGATTTCATGATAGCAAAAAGACCGATATCCTCGAAGTATTACTGAAGGGCTATAATTCTATAAGGAGCATTCAACAATGAGCAAAATCGTAATAAATATATTATATGTACTGGCTATGGTGGCTACCGTAGTGATTGTTGATGTACTATTCTTCAGACATCACTTTCTGGAACGGCTTATGTCCAATATTGGCATTGTTCTGATCTACGTGGCTTTCTATTTGGCATTCATAAGGAGACACTGACTCGTTGAAAGATGCCAAAAGGCATAGCTCGAAAAAAGGCGCTTAAAATGCTAAACGAGAAGTTGACCATAAGCCCATACAGGAACTCATGGCTACTAGTTGACATACGCTGCAACTTCGAGGCACTATCCTTGGGCTGCGACGAGAGTGAGTATGAATTGGGAAAGTTGATCAGTGGGACTTTTTGTAACATCTCTCTCAAACGCAATTTTAAACTCAGTCGAGGGCCGACTTAATACCCACGCATCTGTTTCGTCAGTAACAACACAAAATTGGTCGGTATAGTTAATTCTCACGCCATCTGCCGTGGGGTTATCCATGGTAAGTGGCATGGTAATCCACTCTTCTGATTCCCCTCTATGCACTACCAGACTCGCGCTGCCAGCTAGTAATTCGACCTGTTCGTAGTAGCCTTCTTCAACTAGCTCCCATACTTTGGATAGCGAGTGCGCTGGTACATGCATAACAATGCCTCGGGGCCCTTCTGGGCTTGCGGGGTCTATCACGTCCTCCCATAGTCTGTAGCCAAAATCTTCATTGTGAAAATCAAACTCATTGGGAAGGTCTATATTTCCGGCTTGCGCTTCAAAGCTAGGCATAAAAAAAATAATACCATATAATTGTATTATGTATAGAGTATGTGCTTGATTAAGGAAAGGGGTCTTGCCCAACCACGGAGAGCAAGTTTGGCAATATGGTTATTGAACTTGGATCAAAAAATTCGTGAATTGTTTACGGCAGCTGATTTTTTTGCTCTACGCACCGGTCTTCTGACCGTTACTCTCACAACTTGTCAGATAGAGGTATCTCTACCAGTAGGCCACATAATTACAAAAAACAGTATATAATATACTTTGTGGGGATTCATGATCTTCAAGCAAGTGTACGCCCGATACAATGAAGGGAAACTGTCATGACCATCACCCGTGCTTCCGGCAACTCAATGACTCCTCTCCAGAAGGCGAGGATGTGGATGATCATCAGCATCGCGGCATTTTTGATGCTGGTACTCGCGATACCCGGCCTGTATTACTGGGCTAAATACCACAGCTCAGCTGACCAGTACGGTGACCCGTCTCCTTTCATGGGGACGACGCTGTCAATCGCGCTGGGACTTCTGATTATGTTTGATGTGGCAGTAGTAGCGTGTTGCATCTATCCGGTAGCCATCTCGGTTTCGAAGTACTTCGAGGAGCGATCGAAGATTAAAAAGCAGTACCTACAAAGCTAAGCTCCCTACGTTTCATGGGATTGGACTCCTAGCATTGTGACCCAAGTTCTTTTAGATAGCTTTAACAATGCAAAAAATCCCGGAGGGGGTCATCTAGCGTCTGCTGGAGTTTAGCCACATTACGTGACCATAACCCCAGACAAATAGCAGCCCCCTTCGTGACAATACCCTGCCCCGACCCTGATTATCGTTCACTCTTAAGTCGAGCAACTACCAGGAGATAGTCCCTGTCATCAGTGATAGTAGTTTGTAGCACGTCAAAGTCATTTCGGTTGAGCTGGCCTACGACTTCTGTCACGTTCTTATGCCAGTATCGCCACAACAGAACAGTATCGTTTTTGTTGAACTCTACTGCACGTTTCCCTTTTTCAAACTCAAAGTCGATGGTTAATGCAATCTTCAGGCGGATACGAGTGTATCGCTCACGTAGCTGTGTATCAAAACCCATTTCGGACTCGTAGAACGACTCATCAATATTTAACATATCCAACATTATCTGAGCTTGTGGATCCATCAAGGGAGTCTTTTCACCTATGCCGAAATCAAAATACTGGCGAGCTACGGCACTATCCAATTTTAGATTGTAGACAAGGATGTCGTCACGATTCATGCTGTCGTGAATAATCTTGAACGCGCCATCCTGCGACCTCAGATTGGCAAACGTGCCGCCAAGTGCTAACACTAAGTTGACGGAATCCTTTGCACTTTCACCTATCGTGTCTTGAGCTATCAAGTCTACGAACCGATCGTAGTTGATGTCTGCCTCGTATCCTTGATACGGCACTGACCCGCCAAACCATTTACTTATATTCTTTTTTGCAATCTTAAGCATTGCTGGGCTTATATCCACTGCAATATATCGTCCCAATCTATCTTGTCTGACGAAATGTTCCAGCAGGTCTCTGACAGGCATTGCATTTCCCGGTCCAATATCGATTACATTAACCTTATTGTACTGAGAGGTGAGATGATCAATATAGTCCCTACTCGTCCGTAGCTGTAGTATCGTGCTATTGAGAAAGTTGGGATGCGTCTCTGAAGCAAGTCGTTGAGCGTATTTATCCCAATAGGTGGCACCGCAGTCAAAGTAGCCATATTGAAATGGGATCTCCCGGCGTATGTCAAGATTAGAGGCAATGTCAAAGATTTGTTTTTGGGAAAATAAGTTATAAAACTTGGCCTTGGGGTTGACTGTTTTGTTACCACGAGAGTTACGGAACTTCTTCCGTTTTTCGATTAGCTGTTCTATAAGGGCTCTATTGCTCGTTGTATTTGCTATCCAGGAACGCCCGTTCTTCTCATATAAGGCCAAGTCTAACTTGCCAAGCATCGATTCTTTAATCCAGTTTGATACGGTCTTATCAGCTACGTGGTAAGTTTCGGCAAGCTCTTGTTTCTTAAAATAAAGCATCTGCAAAGAAGATTTAACACTACCCAGTGCCTATTGTATGTTTCTAAAAGGTTGAGGTAACATCATTAGGTACTAAAACTGCACACAGAAGAACATTTACGTCCAATGAATGCTGTAATGATAATAGCGTACAGCTAACCTGGCTGTGCTACTTATTATATAACGTAATATTCTAATATGATAACTTGGCTGGTTTTGAGAGAGGTAATTTGAACACTACTCCCGATGTTATCAATGAAAAGGTCAGCCTTCTTTGGATTAGTTTTGCTGAGTTTAAGCGTTCAGGAGATCTATGAAAAGCTTGTATGTTTCCCTATGCTTAGGGTAACATGTATCAGTACTGCTTATGTTTTGGGTTGTCTTATGTATGTATCTCGCGCCCCCTTCATAAGTGCCACGCTAAGACATATGTTTGTCCATGCCTAGTACCAACAATCAAATCAACATGCCACAGTCCTATTTTGATTACTGAATGGTTTAGCATTTACCCATAGCTCAAAATAGTTTTGCCATTTTAGGCCTCCGTAATACGCAGGCCTGTGTTTTTATGCCCTGAAGGGAGAGTGATTATCCTAGCGTCTGAACAGCTTGACGACCATACATCGGAGCTAGAACTCCCCCCTGTGATAGGGGAGTCTGCGCGGGTCGCGGAATATGTACGAGGAGTTTATGACTTGATTGTGCCGACCCTGGGCGAAGAGACGAGATGGATACCTACGGACCCGGAGATGCCTCGTGACCCTCCGGAAGGCTCGCCAATTACTGCCTGGAATTGCGGAAATGTGGTAGCAGTGCTGTGCTCGGTCACCGAACATCTCCTCCAAAGGGAGCTGCCGAGAAGATGTTTTCAGCCGGTCTTTGGAACTTTGCAGTATATCAACGATCAACATAAGATCGAGTCTGCTATACCGGGTCTTCATGCTTGGTTTGAGGTTCGTGACGCGGAAAATCCCCGGGAAATAATTAAACTACGCGTCGATCCAACTGCCAATCAGGCTCAATACCGGAATGGCGTACGGTTGCCTCCTCTTATTACTGCGACTGATGAAGCCTTAGACGAATGTGGGTTGATATATAAGGGCTATACCATGTTTGATGACGCACGAGACTATGTGCGCTATATGGAGCTGTACCAGAAGGATTTTGTAAGACGTCTCGACAAGACGGGCGCGCTGCTCGCTGAAGCGGGGTTCCCGCTGGTGTGGCGACCTGATTATGTATCTCGTCAATCCGTGCCGCGTAGCCCGGTACGTGTGGGTACGACAGCTCGAACTTTAGGATTGTCGGCGATGATGGGATGAAGCCAGGTGGTGGCATTTGATTTGCATGTGAGAGACTGTTAGCGAATATGCCCCATCTTTTGCTGGGCTTGATTGCGTAACGCGAACTATATAAAGCAAGAAGCCTTTCTAAGTGCCCATCCTAGGTTAGGAAGAATGTAGGCCTATGTTCCCGCAGACACAAGTTCGGAGTTCTCGCCCAGGTTGTACGACGAAAAGACCTTCTACCCTGCCTTCATTAAAGACCTGAACAATTGCGGTAGCGAATTAATTATTGAGAGCCTGTTCATTACTCGCAGGCGCCTCCAGTCTCTGCTGCCAGCCTTAAAGATGCTAAAGGATCGTAAGGTACGGATTCATTATAAATACTAAGGCCCCCATGAGCTTGATGATGATCGACGAGATGAAGCATTTCGAGTAGTCGCATCCCAACAGTACAAAGGCATCTAAGCCATACGCACATGGGTATCACCGGAAACTAGCGATCATTGATCGATCTATCCCCTATGAAGGTTCGCTCAATATTCTCTCTCAGAACGAAAGCTGTGAGATTATGCGGAGAATTGAGTCGGTGCGGATGGCATGGCAGATGGTGAAGTTTGTGGGAGTTGATAAATATCTCTGACCTGTAGCAGGGGCATGCCATAATACCACCATGCCACAATTTACTTCTGAGTACTGGTCTGACACGGAAAGCCGTGTCGAATTCTTCCCCACTTCCGTTCCTCCGAACTTGCCGGTAACTGCGGTAAAGATATATGTTTTTGAAGGCAATAAACTCTTGCTTACCGATATCAAAAGTCGCGGTTGGGATCTGCCCGGCGGCCATATCGAGCCGGGCGAGAGTCCCGAAGAAGCTGTTATTCGGGAATTGAAAGAAGAAACAGGCGCAACAATCGGACACTTCGATCTCATCGGCTACCTAAAGATCACGAATGAAAAAGAAAACGAACGGAATCATAAATATCCAAAAGCGAGCTGCATACTTGTCTACAAGGGTGAAGACCTTATGCTCGATGAGGGTCATCACTTCGAGCTGGAAGCTTCGGCGAGCCGGCTTGTTCTAGTTGATGAACTTCCCGAGGTACATCACGACTGGAATGAGCATAAAGCACAGGTTATCGCGTATGCCTCAGCGGCAAGAACTTAGCTGATTATCCTAGTGACGAACTTGTCAGTGTATTTAGATGGCAATAATCCCATGATTATGGTCTATGAATCATGGGGTCATACATCAAAACTTCGCTTATCTTCCGAGACTTCAACTAGTATACCGTCCGGGTCTGCGATAAAGAAGTATCGTGGGCCAGTGCGTCCCTGTGTTATCTCGATCTCTTTGTCTACGATACCCCTCTGTGATAGGTCTTCACGAGCAGCTTCAATAGAATCGACTCTGAGCCCAAAGTGTTTAGTGCCTACAACTGGAAGATCGGTCTTTGTCGATTGGATAGTAGAGGGTGCTTCTTGGTAATTTTTATAGCAAAAAAGTTCAAGAATAAAGTCGTCGAGTTTTAAATGAGTAATGGTTAGGCTCTTATCTTCGGCCGCCCATAGGTGGACTTGCGCAAAACCTAGTTTGGTATAGAACTCTACAGAGCGCTCGCGGTCAGTGATACTCAGGGCAACGTGATGAATACCGTACATGGTCTAATAATACCCCACCAGAGAGTAAGCCGGTAAAAGTTTTGACGTCCCTTCTCCCCTACCCAAAGTCAAAACTAAAAATGCCCCAGTTTACAGGGGTGATTTCAATTCAAGTTCTCATGGCTAGGGAAAACGGGTATTGTCCAAACCATTTTAGAAGATTGCAGAGGTCGCAACATCGCAACCGATATTCAAGAAGTTCAACAATTCTTGCTTGAGTATGGTGACCGGAAGTAACCTAACTGATTGCAACCAATATAATCATATGTATAATCATATGTATGAACTTTGAATGGGACGAAGATAAGGACCTTGCAAATGCAGCAAAACACGGTTTGTCGTTCTTCGAAGCTCAAGATGCCTTCTTTGACCCGGCTAGGATGATACTGACTGATAATAAGCATTCAGCAACCGAGAAGAGGTATTTCTGTATTGGTAAAACCGCAGACGATGGTATAGCCACTGTCAGATTTACGATAAGACAAGGTCGTATCCGCATATTCGGTGCTGGATATTGGCGGAAGGGAGAGAAAATATATGACAAACGACATTAAGTATACTGATGCACCGGCAGACGTTGAGGATGCGCTTGATAATGCAGCCGTGGTGGCTGATTTTTTGCCTTCCCCTGCTGAGCTAGTTCGCAAAGCAGAGAAAGAGAAGATCACTATCGCTATTGATAAACGTAGCCTAGATCTATTCAAGAAATATGCTAAAAAGCATGATGGCAAGTATCAGACTATGATGAATGACGTGCTTGGTGCGTATGCTGATAAGTTTCTGGATCGCTAGACCTTAAGCTGGTCACTGAGCTCACAAAGTATTACATAAAATACCACCACCTTAGTGCGGGTGGTATTTTACTTAGCTGGGATGTTTATCAAAATTGTAAGCATAAGTAAATTGACAATACTACAAAAATATGGCTAGGGCGGAGGGATTCGAACCCCCGAATGCCAGGACCAAAACCTGGTGCCTTACCACTTGGCCACGCCCTATAGCTTCGAAGATTATACTAGATTTGCCTTATTGGCGCTAGCCACAACAAGCAAGTTGTAAGAATGGAAACCCCCTATGCTTACAGCGGTGTTATTTAGTCTTTGTATTCGGTACCGCCGCTGACACCAAAGAACTGTTCTAATGTTTGAACGTGTTCTTGGTTCATCTCGTCTGATAAGTAGGTTCCAACGTAGCGGAAATGCCATGGTTCGTACTCGTAGCCAGTAATATCTTCGAGCCCTTGTGGGTAGCGAAGTATGAAGCCATACTTGTATGCATTGGCGGCTAGCCACTCACCCTCTGGAGTGGTACCAAAACACTGGCTTAACACACAAACATTGTCCGTATCACCGATATCAACTGAGAGGCCGCTTTGATGCTCGCTGTAACCCGCTCGAGCACTTTCTTGATCGGCAGAGGCCTGACCGACACTACCTACATAGCCCTGATACAGGGTTTGCTGGTAGGAGTAGCTCCGATAGGCTGACACGACCTCGAGATTGATATTGTCTTGCTTGGCACCATCGAACATTTGTTCTAGTGCCGTCGCGGTGACAGCGCGCATCTGCATATTCGGCTGGCCAGGTGACCTGAGTGTTACGGTAGGATCGGTCAAGTCGGGTGGGACGTAATTTAGTGGGCTGAGCGGATGTTGTTTGTTCACGACTACCCAGATACTCGTTGAGTCGGTAAGTGAGTATTTTGTTTTGTCAAAACTGGGAAGACTTGGAGTAATTGCCGGGTGAGTCTTAGCTGTTGTATTTTTAGCTTTGATAGCGATATGGAAAATATGGCTGTTTGAGACTTTGTCTATATACCAAAATACACCGCCGATACCGATGAGAACAACAATAGTTAAAGAGATTATCAACTTACGTGACACCACTCCAGTATACCAGCTAACTCCCCTTGCTCTGTTGTCTGAAACTGACGTATATTATTTAGTAACTATGACAAAGAAAACAGCAGAACCGGCTGACTACATTCAGCCGCTATATATAAATGGCCTCAATGGCAGAATCCTTCACATGCCAGCCCCAAAGGCCCATGCCGATCGAGAAATCTTGGTAATTTACGGTCATCATTCAACGCTTGAACGGTGGTGGGGGCTTGCGCAGATCTTTAACCGTTATGGAGCGGTCACGATGCCCGATTTACCGGGCTTTGGTGGTATGGAAAGCCTCTATAAGCTTGGTCAGGCTCCTTCACTAGATAATATGGCAGACTATCTCGCGGCATTCATGAAATGGCGCTACAAGCGTCGTCATGTTGTTATTGTTGGCTTGTCATATGGATTCCTCGTCGCGACTCGAATGCTGCAGCGCTACCCTGAGTTGACCGGACGGGTAGATTTCTTGGTTAGCGCCGTAGGGTTTGCCCATCATGATGATTTCGTGTTTACCCGCCAGCGGATGCGCTGGTATCGTTTAGCATCTCGTATTGTCGCGGTCCCACCCATTGCAAAGGTGTTTCGCTATACGGCACTCAATCCATGGGTACTGAGACAGGCATATCATCGAACGTTTAATGCAAAGAAGAAATTTGAGGGAGTTGAAGGTCCGCAGTTTGATCGGCTTATGGACATGGAAGTCACGCTATGGCATGAGAACGATGTGCGTACGCATATGTATACGACGTACACGATGCTCACCGTGGACAACTGTCGATCTCAAATTAATCTTTCTTTGTGGCATGTCTATGCCACAGGCGACCAATATTTTGACGCGCATTTGGTTGAGCAACATCTTAAAGTTATATTTACCCATGTTCATATGGCAAAAAACAAATCGCTCAAACATACGCCAAGTGTTATTGCTACAGCAGAAGAAGCGTCAGACATGATCCCCGTCCAAGTGCGGCGGGCTTTACTGGCTAAGCGAAGCTAAATTCAATCAAATCTGGTATAGTAAGGCGTACGTTATGAAGATCGGTCTTATCTGTCCGTACAATATTGCTATCGGTGGCGGCGTTCAAGAACAGGTTAAAGCTATGCAGACGGTGCTTGCTGAGCGCGGTCACGATGTAGCCATCATCACCCCTCAACCTCGAGTCCCCTATATCGATGAGGGACGAAAAGTAATCTTTCTTGGTACGGCGACAGACGTAAAGACGCCACTTAATACGACCGCACAATTCAGCGCAAGCGTATTAACTGACGAAATCGACACGTTACTTGAGCGTGAACAGTTCGACATCCTGCACTTTCATGAACCTTGGGTTCCGGTATTGAGTCGGCAAATCCTAAGTCGAAGTAAAAGCGTTAACGTTGCGACGTTTCATGCCATGCTTCCAGACACTCGGGTCGCCCAAACAGTAGGTAGGGTTGTGACGCCATACACAAAGCCTTTGTTGCGCCATATTGACGCTTTTGCCGCGGTATCTGAAGGTGCGGCGTCATACTTACTCGGACTAGCTGATGTATCCGTACAGATTATTCCAAATGGGGTCGACCTGCGCCATTTTCGCACGAAAAGTGGCCCAAAGACACCCGCAGATGCCACTAAGAAGACCATTCTATACTTAGGTCGGTTAGAGAATCGGAAGGGTGTTCGGTATTTGCTTGAGGCGTTTGCCCGACTACAGTCAAAGAAACCCGATGTACGTCTCGTTATTGCTGGTGCGGGTCCAGATAGGGAAAAACTTGAGCAAGAAGTACAAGCGCTTGGTTGTAGTGATGTTGAATTTCTCGGATACGTTGATGATGTCACGAAAATGAAATTATTCCATTCGGCGGATCTCTTCTGTGCCCCATCCATATTTGGCGAGAGTTTTGGTATTGTTCTCCTCGAAGCAATGGCAAGTAGTCTCGTGGCGGTCGCTGGAGATAATCCTGGCTATTCAAGTGTCATGCAGGGGCTCGGTAAGCTATCATTGGTAAACCCTAAAGATATTCCTCAATTTACTCACCGGCTCGAGCTTCTTCTGTATGATGACGATCTCCGTGCGCTATGGCAAAAGTGGGCCAAGGACTACGTCCGTCAGTTTGATTACGCAAAAATCCTTGACCGGTACGAGGCCATGTATGAAGCAGCACTTCAAGCTTCAAAGCAAGGATAACCAGTGAAGATAGGGTTGGTGTTGGACGACACGCTTGATACTCCTGATGGTGTGCAACAGTATGTGTTGAGTATTGGCGAGTGGCTGGCTACTCAGGGTCATGAGGTGCATTACCTTGTTGGCCAGACTACGCGTAAAGACGTTTCTAATATCCACGTACTCAGTAAAAACTTACGGGTACGTTTTAATGGGAACAATATGTCGATGCCCCTTCCCGTCTCTCGTCGACGACTCCGTTTATTCTTAGGGCAAGAGCAATTTGATGTACTGCACGTGCAAGTTCCCTATAGCCCATTTATGGCAGGCCATCTTGTGTTGGCTGCGCCGAAAAAAACCGCGGTGATTGGCACGTTTCACATACTTCCCTATTCAAAGCTCGTAACATATGCAAATCATGTGCTTGCAATTGCAAATCATCGATCGGGTAAGCGGTTTGATGCGATGCTCGCGGTATCTGCTCCAGCAAGACAATTCGCTGAGCTTGTCTATCATTACGATTGCGAGGTAGTCCCGAATCCAATACGGGTCGCGCAATTTAACGTACTTCCGAGCGAAGATCCGACATCGAATATTGTTTTTCTTGGACGGCTTGTTGAGCGGAAGGGCGTTGTGCAGCTACTCGAAGCCGTAGCGTATCTTCGTAAGTACCAGCTGTTTACGGGCGACTTTCATGTGTACATTGGGGGTAAGGGTGAGCTCCAGACTGAGCTAGCTGCCTTCGTGCAAGCGAATGATCTCGCAGATGTAGTAACGCTGCAGGGCTTTATACCTGAAGACCAAAAGGCCGAGTTTCTTTCGAAAGCCGATATTGCGGTGTATCCGAGTCTTGCTGGCGAGAGTTTCGGTATTGTTCTCCTCGAAGCGATGGCAGCAGCACGCGGGACAGTGCTTGCCGGGAATAACCCTGGCTACGCTTCAGTTATGCAAACCTATCCCGACCAGCTTTTTAATCCTCGTGATCCAAAAGCATTTGCTGAGATTCTTGCATGGCATCTCATCCACCCTGAGGCAAGAGCGAGGGCAGCTGAACTTCAGCACCAATATGTGCGGCATTTTGACGTGAACGAAGTCGGTGCCCGATTGCTTGCGGTGTATATGCATGTTTTGCAAAGCCGACCAGTATCGTGAGATACTAGATCGTAATGGCACGATTGGATTTGGAAACATCTGAGGTTGAGTTCACAGTATCTAACCGCACAATTCTGCGTATTGCTGCATCTGCTATTACGGCCGTTGTATTTTTTGCCGCAGTAAAACATAGTGCGCACACGCTCACATTGATTGGAGTGGCTCTATTTCTAAGCCTCGCACTCGACACTCCCGTGCACTGGCTCGCTAACCACCTCCCTGGTCCCGTAAGGGGTAGTCGAGGTTTCGCAACGGGCATCTCGATCGGTGTCGTTCTTGCGCTATTTGGTGTCTTCCTATGGCTCGTTGTACCACCCCTTGTGCACCAGACCAGTTCGTTTATCCAGACGGCTCCAAGTCTTGTCAATCAGGTGAGAGATCAGAACTCAAGTCTTGGCGCATTTGTGCGTAGTCACCATCTACAGAATGAAGTGGCTAGGGTTTCCCAACAACTATCGAATCGAATCGGTAATATAGGGGGCACTGCGTTTACAACTATTACGCACATAGGGACCAGCCTGTTCTCTACCGTAACGGTGATTGTACTGACGGTCATGATGCTTGCAGAAGGGCCGCGCTGGGCGCGTCTTCTTGAGGATATTGTGCCGAACCATCACGCAAAACATTTACATGTTCTCTTCAGGGACATGCAAAGAGTTATACGTGGCTATGTAAATGGCCAGGTATTCTTGGCGGCCATCGCATCGGTCCTCATCATGCCGATGGTGTTTCTGCTCCATATTGGCAATCCGCTTGCGCTCGTTGTTATTGTGTTTGTTTGTGGGCTTATACCAATGGTCGGGCACACTATAGGCGCAGTCATTGTCACATCAGTCGCATTATTTGATTCACTGACATCAGCGATCATAATTCTTGCGTACTATATTCTGTATCAACAGATTGAAAATTATGTTATACAGCCACGCATCCAAGCTAATGCAACAAACATATCGGCACTGCTCGTATTTATAGCGGTGTTGCTCGGTGCGAGCTTCGGTGGCTTGCTCGGCGCGCTTGTCGCCATACCGGTGATGGGCTGCATTCGAGTGGCCGTACTCGATTATCTTGAAAGCCACAAGGTTTTGAGCCCCCGTGTAGTTAACGACGAAAAGACTGCCAACTAATCCGATCAGAAACGATACCAGATCGCTCCATGAGACGTGTCTCGTACTCCGATCTTTTGTTCCGCGAGGGTGTCACGCAGCGAGTCTGATTTTCCCCAGTCTTTTTCTTTCCTTGCTGTCTCCCGGTCTGCGATGAGTTCTTTCTGTTCATCAGTTATGTCGGGCTGTTTACTCAGCTCCAGACCAAGTAGAGCATCAATCTGTTCGAGCATCGCAACAAACGCTGTATTTTCTGATTCGGCTATGAGTTCGGTGTCAAACTTAGCGAACGCACTGCTCAGAAGCGCTAGGGCGGCGGGGGTATTCAAGTCATCGCCGAGCGCATCTTTGAGCGAGTCTACTATGTCGGATGCTGTGTGCGTATTATTGATGCTCGGCCGTGCTACTGTTTGCCAACGCAGAACCGCAGTTGCGTGCCAGTTTTTGAGGCGATTATGAGCAGCCTGTAGGCTGTCCCAACTTAGCTTGCTCTGAGAACGGTAATGGCTTTCGAGCACGTGTAATCGAAATGCTTCAAGACTAATCTTATGCGCCACAACTTCTTGTAGTCGAATCCCATTACCGAGACTTTTGCTTATTTTCTCACCTTCGATGAGTACATGATTACTGTGGAGCCACATGTTAGAGAAACGTTTACCAGTTACTGCTTCACTCTGAGCAATCTCATTCGTGTGGTGTATTGGAATATGGTCAATGCCCCCTGTATGTATATCGAGTGTTTCACCAAGATACTTCATGCTCATTGCCGAGCACTCTATATGCCATCCGGGGAATCCCTTCCCCCACGGGCTATCCCATTCCATATCGCGCTTCTGATCTTTTGGACTAAACTTCCACAACGCAAAGTCGGTGGGATTACGTTTTTGCTTGTTATATTCAACTCGTGCACCTGCCTGCTGCTCTTCTATATCGAGTCGAGCAAAGCTGCCATAACTTGGGAATTTTGAGGTATCGTAATATACGCCATCATCAATGACATATGTATATCCCTTTTCTTCTAATTTTTGAACGAGTGTAATCTGCTCAGCTATGTGGTCAGTTGCTTTCGTCAGGTATGTTGGGTCTTGAATGTTGAGTGAATGCATCTCATCGAGAAAGTCTTTAGTGTAAAATTCAGCAACTTCCCAAGCGGTTTTGCCTTCCCTGCGAGCACCTTTCTCTAACTTATCTTCACCATCGTCGGCGTCACTCACTAAGTGCCCAACGTCGGTGATATTCATAGCCCATTTCGGCTCATACTCAAAAGCGCGCAGTGTACGCATAAGGAGATCCCAGCGAATGTAGGTGAACCAGTGGCCGATGTGAGCAAAATCATATACTGTCGGTCCGCAAGTGTACACAGTAACGTTGGGCGTATTTAATGGCTTAACTTCTTCGACTTCACGTGTCAGTGTGTTGTATAGCTTCATGGTTCCCAATCTCTTTCTTTACTATATTGTAGCGTATGTTTCCGGGTTAACGATTACGGCTGTTTCCATTCCAGGGTGAATGGTATATGTTGCCGAGTATCCTAGATCCCAGTGAGCTATCCGGAGCGTGTATGCTGTGTCTGCGTGGACACCATCTTCTCCGGCGGTGTCCAATAATGCAGTGCCCGCACCTAGTATGGGCGTCCACGATCCATGTTTGTCAGGGGTTAAGACACGTATACCTTCCTCGCGTTCTCGTGCCGCATATGCTGCAGCCCTCAGTACTACTCTTGCAAGCCCCGATGTGGCCTCAGGGCTAATAATGACATCAAACACGCCTCCTAGGATTATGTTGCCAAGACTTGCAACGTATTTATCGTCAGGTAAGTCGGGATTCACTACAAGCATATCTACCTGTCGCCAGCCCTGTCGTCTAGCAACGTGGCGGAGGCGGGTATTATTCGCATGCTCCTCAGGAGAGGTAATTACTTCACCTATTCTGGAGCCGAGTGTTGTTTCGGTTAAATTTTTCATAAGACCAATCCTGTTTATGTAAGCAAAAACGAGCCGGTGAGGCTCGTTTTATGCATGCAGAACTAGCCTCACCTATGTACAGGATGGGCAGCAGGTAAAGTTGACTAGTGATGTATGGATCGACATGATTGTGATTATTCTAAGCTAGCTTCACTAGTTTGGTCAAGGTTATCTAATAGCTGCTGCGTGTACTGGATGCAGTCTGTTCGTATATCTTCGATTTTTCGGCTATCCTCAATCTTGAAACCGGCACTATGTGCATGGCCACCCCCTCCAAAATGTTCTGCAAGCTTGTCTGCGATTGGTGCATTAAAATTGGTACGTAGCTTTCCGGTAATTTTACCGTTGTCGTATGTTTTGAAGACGATCGAAATTTGTACATTTGCCACCTGAAGTGAGTCGAATTGCACGAGTACGGCTGGGTTATAGAGTGGGCTATATTCATTGATCTCATCCTGCGGTATGGTGACCATTGCGATACGTTCTCCGGCGGCAAACTCCATCCGTTTGATGAGTTCACCTTTGTAGCGGAAGATGCTCTCAGGCATGCGACTGTATTCTCTGCGGAGGTCCTCGAGTAATGGCCGATTGGCTCCGAGATCGGTTAGGTCTGCCATAACACGGTAGGTTGCAGCGGTCGTCTTGTCGTTAATTAAGCCCTGGGTGTCACCGAGAATGGTACCCATAATATGTTCGGCTGCACCTTTGTTTATATTCCATCCATTATGCTGCGCCAGGTTGAATATAAGCTCTCCAGTGGAAGATTTGCTGTCGTCGTTAATCATGGCACTTGCAAACTCAAGTGCATGGTCGACCGTAGCGTGATGATCTAGAATAATGTTCGGTCGATTTTTTATCCAGCCCCAGTGGCCGCCCTTCTCAATCTGCCCAAATAGTGTGTACGTGCTTGCATCAACGATAATACTGAGATCAAAGGTTCTTGGCAGCTCGTTGCGTACCCTATCCCATCCTGATAAGTATCGAAGGTACGTCGGCATGTCAACACCACAGTAGAGGTATACGTCTTTGCTGATATCACCAAGGATGTGCTCGAGAGCGAGGCTACTGCCGAGTGAGTCTGCGTCTGGATTGTCAGCTTGGATAATAACAATTTTTTGGGCATCCCCTATCAATTGTTTGATTTTTTCTTCCATCATTATGGTATTTTAACAGCTTTACCAAGTATTCGTCTCTTGATCAGGGTAAACCCTATAATGTTTGCCTACCCTCAAGTGCCCGGGATAGTGTTATCTGATCTGCGTATTCTAGATCAACTCCAATAGGGAGGCCGCGAGCAAGGCGCGTAACTTTAACTGGCCGATCGCCGATCTGTTTTTGTATGTAGAGAGATGTTGATTCTCCTTCGACGCTAGCGTTGGTCGCGAGAATTACTTCCTCAACGCTGTCTTCCTCGATGCGATTAATGAGTTCTTGAATATGTAGTTGGTCGGGCCCTATGCCGTCAATTGGACTAACGAGGCCCCCGAGCACATGGTAAGTTCCGTGGAAACCATTGGTCTTTTCGAGCGCTACGATATCGAGCGGCTCTGCGACAACGGCAATGAGCTGTTTGTCGCGTCGGGGATCACTGTATAGTGGTGATACGTCTTGGTCTGCTGCGATAAGCGCAAACGTCCTAGGACAATACTTGATACCGCTATGAAGCCCCGTTAGGGCGGCGGCTAACTGCTCTGCTTTCATAGGCTCGCGGCGCACAAGAAAATACGCATATCGCTCAGCTGTGCGTGGACCTACCCCTGGTAAATTGCCAAGAGCTTCAATCAAACTCGTTAAAGCCGGTGGCAATAGTTCAGCCATCAGTTCTAGAAGCCGAGATCACCAAGTGCGCCCATCATGGGCTGCATCTTTTCAGCGGCTACTTTCTGACTCTGCTGAATTGCGTCTTTCACTGCGTCCTCAATCCATCGTTCGAGTTGCGCAATGTCATCAAGGTCAATGGCACTTGGGTCAATGTGAACCTTCCTTATCTTCTGTTCTCCGGTAATTTCAACACGAACAGCGCCGTCGCCCTGCTCTACTGTTATAACTTGCTTTTGTAGCTCTTTCTGGATTTTCTTGACCTTCATGAGCATCTTAGCTTGATCAAATCGTGACATGATCTCTCCTTTTCGTATAGGTATTGTAACAGATTACGACTCTCGGTGACTGAAGATTTGACGCGTTGCTGGCGCATGTGGCCATGCAACGTAGTATGAGCGTAGCTGGTAGAATATCGAGAATGTGATCATAATTGAGATGACTGCTATGCCTGTAATGCGTGCGACGGGGTTCCGCGGGAATATAGTAAGCCATTGTTCGATTAAATGGTCGATACCAATGGCAATAAACAAATATAGAACCGGGGCTACGCAAGCAACGTTTACTCCTCCCCCTAAGGCGATTAAAACGAGGCTAAGCGCTGTGTATCCAAATAAGAAAATGCGACGACTCGTCTTTTTGTATACGTAATAGGCCCCTAACAGTCCAACGACTACTTCTACTGCGCTCAGAAGGGGCGCGTGGCCAACCCATAGTAGGGAACTTCCGTAGCTCCGCGCGAGAATGGAAATCATAGTAGCCCATAGGTTATGGGGGACATGGGATAGCTGCCCTATTGCCTGGGGGAATCCTGCAACTTGTAGGAGGACTCTTGGATGACGAAATGTCGCGTAGGCGAGAGGTATAATACACGCGACGAATACGGCAACCATACCGCCAATATTAACGGGGGAAGCTTCCTGCAGCTGACCCTTAATAGTTCTTCGAAGACTCACGATACCCAATATCTCAAACCAGACCATGCCAGGTATATAGAGTAGAAACGCTGAAAGTATAATAATTCCATATCCAATGGAGATACGGTATCGGCGGTTCTTTCGATACCACATAACGAGGCTTATAAGTGCTAATATACTCATCTGGAGTACATACCCCGTACCAAGGCGTGCGGAGTGGAGTAGCGCGCTCGATGCTATGAACATAATAGTTGCGAGAAACGCTGTGCGATAGGTGCACCAGACGCGTACGACGGTAAAGAATAGTAGCCCTATGATAATTGCAAAGCATGCCGATATCACCCGAGTCGTAATGATGCCGCCGTGTAGTTCGCTCGTAAAGAGCCATACAAGGGCCTCATAGGGTGCATAGATAGGGTTATTGGAGATGTTGTGCCAATTCTTCGCGGTTGTAAACGCGCTGACTTCCTCGTCGCTATAGCCTGGCAACAGACTGCCGAGTGCGTGGAAGTAAAGTAAATATGCAATTACTCCCAGTCCTATAATAAGTGCAGCTCCCCGCCATCTACGGAGATAGATTTTCTTGACAGTTTCCATAAGCTTCTTATCCGATAGTATACACTAAATCAGACACTCGGAGTCGTAATTACTATTCGCCAAATGGATCAGAGTGCTGGCTGTCGATAGAGCGTATTCGCTGTTTGTCTCTATCAAAGTATAGTTCTACGCCACCAGTCGGTCCGTTACGGTGCTTCTTAATAAGAACGTCCATGATATTTTTACGCTCAGACTCTGGGTTGTAGTAGTCTTCTCGATACAGAAACGCGACAACGTCAGCATCTTGTTCAATGCTTCCTGATTCACGAAGGTCGGCAAGCTGCGGGATCTGAGGAGTTCGACTTTCAACTGATCGACTAAGCTGACTGAGGGCGATAAGCGGGACGTCCAACTCTCGGGCGATACCCTTTAGCCCACGCGAGATTTCCGAGATTTCCTGTACGCGGTTAGCAGTGTTCGCGAATTTGCTACCGCCGCTCATGAGCTGCAAATAGTCAACAATTATGAGTCCCAGTTTCTGGTTGTGTGCTTCTCTTTTAGCTTTGGTGCGTAGCTCGCTTACCGTGATCGCCGGTGTGTCATCGATGTAAAGTTTCGCTTCGCCAAGTGGCCCCATTGCTTCACCAAGCCGTTCGAAGTCGTCATCAGTTAGATTACCCGTTCGAAGGTTCCAGGCATCGACGCCCGACTCCATCGAGAGTAGACGGTCAACGAGCTGTTCTTTGCTCATTTCAAGACTAAAGACAAGCACGGGTTCTTTCGAGACGGTAGCTACCTTATGCGCAAGATTAAGAACAAAAGCGGTCTTACCCATTGAAGGTCGGGCGGCGAGAATGAAAAGGTCTGACCGTTGCAAGCCTGCAAGCATATTGTCTAGATCACGGTAGGAGGTTGGAATCCCCCTAATTGCACCGCTATCTTTGTGCAGCTTATCGAGCCTCTCAAAGCTTTCACTTAAGATGCTTTCAACGCTTACGACGGTCTGCTTAACTTGTTGCTGGCTTATCTTAAATATTTCAGACTCAGCTTCCTCGACAAGTTGTTTAAGCTCGATTGTTTCCTGGCCCGCTAATGCGGATAGTTCTTGGGTTGCTTTTATAAGGCGTCGCCGAACTGATTTTTGTGCGACGATGTTCGCGTACTCGATGACATGTGAAGAGGTTGGAACGAAGTTTGTAAGCTCGGTGAGATATGCGGGTCCCCCCACCATGTCGAGATAACCTTCGTTCTTGAGCTGATTTGCAAGCGTTAAAACATCGAGTGCGGTGCGCTTTTCGTAGAGTTCGAGGATGGCATTGTATATACGTGCGTGGCGCTGATCGTAAAAATCATCCGAGTTAAGGATATCAGCGACTTTAACAATCGCATCAGTATCAATAAGAATAGCTCCAAGGACACTAGCCTCCATATCGGCATCGTGTGGAACTACCTGTCCTACCTTTTCCTCCATTGTGCCTCTATTGTATTACGAATTAAGTGGTTCTGTACTGCCGAATATGTTATTGATTGCGGCTAGATCTGTTGGGGAGCTTGATTCTTGGTTTTTTTGAACCGTTATGCATATGATCTGCACAGGTTTTCCATAGAGCTTCTCCACAGTGTTAGCAATGATCATTTTGTTGGCCACTTCATTAATGCGCTTCTGGTGGAAAGCAAACTTAAATGAGAGGGTTAGTCTTTGGCCATCGAAAGTAGGGCTGGCCATGCGGACAATGCCGTAAAGCGTATTGTATTGTTTCTTTATTGCCTCAAGCGTCTGTTGCCAGATTTCTGTAATATCTTCGAGCGATTCCGGGTTGATTGGTTCGGGTTCAGCCTCGGTTTGCTCGATTGTTGATTCTGGGGCTCCGGCGTCTTCCTTTGCTGGCGCTACTGCAACTTTTTTGATGGACGTCACCGTCTTCTGCGGGGATTGAACTTCAGCTCTTGGTGGGGCTGGCATTGGTTGTTTCTCTCGTCTGGTCTCGGTATACGTAGCTACCGTCGCTCCGGTGGGTGTAACAGTGTTGGCGGCTTGTATGGAGGTTGCAGTGTGTAATAAAACGATCTCGAGGAGTTGTCTTGGGCTACGAGCTGCGGGTACGTCAAGCAGGCTCCGTAGCAGCAACAAGTCACTTGATGAGTTGATGCTTGTGTCTGCGAGAATGTTGCCTCTAATATGTGCGCTGAGCTGCTGTGCAATCGTAGCGGGCTCAAACCCCTGAGCGTATAAATCAGATAATGTTGCTACGACAGCTCCCTTGTTTGCGCCTGCCGTTGAGGCAGCGAGCTTTGCGATTTGTTCATCGGAAGCGAGGCCTAAAACACGCTCAACATCACCCCTAGTAATGTTCTCGTTAATACTACTCGCCTGATCGAGCAAGCTAATGCTGTCACGAAAACTACCATCACCATGTCGTGCGATGAGAACAAGCGCCTCATCATCAATCTTTAATTTTTCGCTTTTAGCAATTTCGCGAAGGTGACTTACTACGAGATTTTCTGGTACGGGATGAAGGCTGTAGCGTTGGGTTCGGCTAATAATCGTCTCGGGAAGTTTATGCGCCTCAGTTGTTGCGAGGATAAATACAACGTGTGCTGGCGGCTCCTCGAGTGTCTTTAGCAGCGCATTGAAGGCCTCCTTAGTGAGCATGTGAACCTCATCGATGATATACACTTTATATTTTGCGCTTGCGGGCGCCGTGTTAACGCGATCACGGAGGTCACGTATTTCGTCGATGCGTCGATTACTCGCTGCATCGATTTCAATAATATCGAGATGAGCTGCATCATCGTATGGTAGCTCGTTGATTTCGTGGGCTAAGATTCGAGCGATTGATGTTTTGCCGACGCCACGTGGTCCGCTGAGTAAGTATGCATGGCTAATACGTCCATTGCGTAGTGCATTCGCAAGCGTGACAGTGACGTGTTCCTGCCCAACGATTTCATCCAGACTTTTAGACCGGTATTTCCGGTAGAGTGCTTGCCCCATGTCACTAATATTATACGCGACCATTACTGACGCGTCTGCTGTAGAAATACCTACGCGTCTTATACACCAAATATTTGTGAAGCTGTTCTAGAGTGCGGCTTCGAGTGCTGCCCATTCTGCCTGTGAGTCATCCTCTGGAATGTTGACGCTCACTTGATCACCCGGTTTCGCCTTAAAGTATGTGACGCTAGCGAGGAGTACTCGAAAATCTCTCGTACCAACTGATACGTAGTAATGGCCACCTTCTAGCTTTAGGGTGCCAACAACTTGCTTGCGGGCGATCGGGCCAATCTGTTTATACAGAAACGCTCCATCATCGGCGATTGTAAGTTTAAGGATGTCACCCTGTACTAGCTTTGACTTGCTCGCGTAGTTAGCGGGAACGGGATACGTTTTGCCATCTGATCCGACCATATTCTGACCGTCAAATACACCTTCAATGATTTTGCCCAGCACGTCATCGGTGACTTTTGCTTGGACCTTTTCGTCGTCTCCCACCAGACTAACCAATAGCTCATTTGCTGCTGCTAGGTTAGTCTCGGCCTCCTGAATCAAAGCCCGGAGCCTCTTCACCTGCTTTTCTGGTACGTCTGCCATACTCTTACTTCTCTACTTTCGTTTCTATCTCACGCCTCACGTGTATATTTCTATACCTTACCTTAACCGTACCATACTCATAAAATCAAGTCAAAAGAACGAAGCAATTGCAAGGATCCTGTGGATAACTCATTATGTTGTTGTGATGTCACTAAGAAATACCTCCCATCACTTGATAGGAGGTATTTGCTATGAATCTTCGTGTATAGAAGATTATACGAGCTCGACAGTAGCGCCGGCGTCTTCCAAAGCCTTCTTAGCGGCTTCGGCGTCTTCCTTCTTTGCCTTCTCGAGGATGACCTTAGGTACACCGTCTACGAGGGCTTTTGCTTCACCAAGGCCTAGGCCAGTTAGGTCTTTGACTGCCTTAATGACAGCGACCTTCTGAGCACCTGCGTCCTTGAGGTTAACGTCGTATTCGCTCTTCTCATCAGCGGCAGCTGCGCCAGCATCGGCAGCTGGAGCGGCAACAGCAACTGCAGCAGCAGCTGGCTCAATGCCGTATTCATCCTTAAGGATGTTCTTAAGTTCGTTTACTTCAAGAACTGTAAGCTTGGTTAGCTCTTCAGCAAGTTTCTTTACATCAGCCATTTTGTATCCTTTCTACAGATTAGGCGGTTGCCTTAGCTTCTACACCGTCAAGCAGTGCATGCAGATTACCAGACAAAGCGTTTGTTATGTCGTTTACAGGGCTGAGCAATGTTGCAACCACCTGTGCGATTAACTGATCCTTGCTTGGTAATGCGGCTAGGGCTTTTACTTCGTCGGCGCCAATAAATTTGCCTTCACCCGTTAATGCTCCAACGAATTCAATCGTGGGGTTCGCCTTGGCAAAAGTGTTTAGTATTTGCGCAGGAGCAACCTCGTCGTCTGCGTTAAAGGCGTACAACAACATACCTTGTAGTTCGCTGGTGTCAACTGCCTTAAGGACGTCGTTTGCTTGAACTGCCTTGATGACAAGACGGTTCTTCGCTACTTTCACTTTGGTGCCATTAGCACGAGCCTCGCGACGTAATGTCTGAAGGGCTTTTACGGTTGTGCCCTGATATTTGGCGACAACGGTCATTTTAGAAGTCTTTAGTAGTTCGGATACTTCCGAGACTACTTCGTCCTTCTGTGGTTTGGTTAATGCCATATGTACTAGTTTCCTATTACATTTGATGTATTGTCACAGTATCGACCATATGTGACATCGGTTACAAAGAAAGAACCTTTGGAAGTTCCAAAGGTTCTCATGAGTATGCGCTCAAAACAAAAAAAGATTGGTCGCGACCTCGATGGCATTCTTAAAGCATTGTGATGCTCGCCACTGTCTTTGGTAACTGGGTAATCATATCAAAGCAGAGCGCTTTCGTCAACTAACTGATGATAATACTTCATCAAAGTCGAAGTCGAGCTCGAGAACGATGGTCTTTTGCATGAACGTATGCATCGTCTCCAGGTAGTTGTGAAATGCCGTAAGTGATATGTATTCAGCATCTGCGTGTTGTTTGTCGCCGGCGATCCCGAATTCACACGCTTCACCACCCATACTAGTGTAGTAGCGACCGTCACTCGTGCCATTTTGGCGTACGAGTCTAAACTCCCTGCCCTCAGCCTCTTCCGCAGCAGTCTTTAAACTGAGCAATAGTGGATTGTGTGAACTCGTGTACATCGGCGGTCCATAGGTAATCACCCGTGAGATCACCGTTTCCGGATCGATCGAATGAATAAATTCCTCGATAGCAGTTAAACTTTCAAAACGAGAATCACTGGGCGCAAATCGGCAATCAATCTTTATCGTAGCCTTCTCAGGAGTCTGCGTGTGGGAGTTGCCATGGGCTACGATACTTGTTATTGAAATTGTCGTTCCTCTGGTCTTGCTTTTTGGAATGGGGCAAATAGTCTGGATCTTACCTATAAAGGACGTGGCTTTGAGCGCTGCATTGTCGCCCCGCCACGGATAGGCCCCGTGGACGCTACTTCCTTCGAATGTCAGCTCAAATGTTGCAACGCCTTTTGCTTCATTCGCAATCTCGAATGTACCCTCGCGGCGGCCGCATTCTCCGCAGATGATAAATTCAGCTTTAACCCCCATGTCTATTTGATGCTTTGTGCCGTGCACACCCGAGCTTTCCTCGTCGGTAACAATTTGAAGGCCAAGGGCGTACGGGACTTTATCAATATATTCACAGAACACGTTAGCCAGTACAACGGCCGCAGCCTTCATGTCATATACGCCTCGACCATATAGCTTGCCATTGTTAACGACCGGCTCGAATTGCTCAGGCTTTCCGGGCACAACATCAACGTGGCCATTCAATAATATATGGAATGTGTCGGGGCGCTTCGGGCCACGATATGCGAGAAAGCTTGGTTTTCCATTAGACGCAAAGTCTTCGATAGTAATGTCTTTACCGCAGCTCATTACCATCTCTCGCATAAAGGAGTATGCGTCAAAAAGACCCGACAAGTTGTCCTCTGTCGATTTAATAGCGATCAATTCTTTGACCGCGTTTAATAACGATTCCTCGTCTGATAAGCGTTGCATACTAACTCCAATAAAAAACTATGGCCGAATCTGTATTACTGCAATTTTGTTAATTTATATTGATTACGGCAGTCTGTCAATAATCGTTATGCCGCCTGATATTCATCCGTCTGGGGGTCATCATCGGCATATTCATCCTCGGTTGTCTCAGCGTAATCGTATGGAGACGCCTCTGGCTCATCTATCTCGCACGCACCACGAAGTACGTGGGCTTCTACAAACCCGGCACTTGCCGCTCGTCGACTATGTCCGTTGGGACGACTCATCTGTCCCAATGAAGCCTCGAGAAGCGCGGCTCGTGCGGCAGCCTTCCCGAGAGCTCTTTCAAAGTCGGCGTGGTCCGGGCCGAGCCGCTCATATGTTAGGCGCAATCGGTCGAGTCCTCCCGCAGCGCGTTGCGCACCTCTTGTGATGCCTTGTTTTGGACGAGGTTTTAATCTTTGTCGCGACATAATGTGATTTCCTTATTACGATAGAAAAGTAGGCTTCTTGCTGAAGCCTACTTGATCCTTGAGACTGTGCTGGCGACGGTTATCGTCGCGAGGCTTCAACTTTAACGAAGCACAGCCTGCGGGGGCTAAAGACTAGAATAAGCTGCTTCGCGAAATGTATCATACTTGTTAATTAATGTTACTCGGTAGTGCTTGTGCTGTCAAGTTTAGCGAGTCGGTACTCCCTATAGCGTTCTGCTGCCAGCTGAGATGATTTTTGATCTGCATCACCTGTTACAAAACGCATCGACTCGGCAATGAGCGGATGAACTTCGGCGATCTTCTCATGCATTTGTTGTACTAATGTTGCGTAGTCACGATGCTCCGATGTATCAGCGCCAAGTTCAAGTAGGTGAAATGCCCCTCGGGCATTATATGTAATTTTTCCTCGTAATTTATGACCACATAGCGTTGCGTATTGGGCTTCGAGAGGAAAGTTGCTTGCCTGTAATGCGCTGTATAGTTGGAGGCTTAGGTCGAAGCACTCATCAAATACGTCAGTGAAGCCAGCCTCTTCAATAAGTTTTGGAGTCGAATACCCCATGCGAGGGCTCAATGGTTGCCGCGAAACTTCTTCTATCGCGTGATGTTTTTGTAATTTGCGGAACGTACTGAAATCACATACGACATCAAAGCTATATTTAATTTTCTCGAATGCGTTGCCTGGCCGGTGTTGTCGGCTGAGTCGTTCGCCAGTGTAGGTAGTGAGTATTTCGGCCTTGCGTGCGTAGGGCCATGTTAGGACTTCGCGACGTAGCTGCTCGAGTGATGTGTCGCTGTGCTCATATAGAATATCAGCGACAATATCGAGCTCGTTGCGCGGTATGTAGCTGATGAGCTGCACCGGGTCGGTGACCGGCGTGTAGTTTGCTGATAGCGTAGTACGTGCAAGCTCGCTAATTGCCTGATTCGTATTCGCGCGGTACGCGATGTCGCTGCCTCCCCATCCGGCTGCGTCAGTTTGTTCGAGCAAGTGGGGCGCTGCCTTACGGGCTTCTCTCAAAATATGCTCACCGGTACTCCGCGCTTCAGACAATTCGTTGCTGAGAAGACAGATGATGAGCTGCTCAAGAGAGTAGTCTGATATGTATATGCTAGCCATAGATCGGGCGGCAACAGGCAGTAATGACTGTGCAGTATCGTACGCCTGAAGTCTGTTTGGTGAGTGAGGCAGCCCAACCTTTTCTTTATCTTTTGAATGCGTGGGTGAGGTTTTCTGAAGATACGCGTCAAGATCATCAACAAGTTTTGAATAGATGTCGAACATTTGATTCATTGTCCGAATGTATTGGCTGCGGATTTTTCCTCTTAGCTCAGTCGGTATGTGGTAGCGGTATCTCCCATTTGCATCTTTTTTATCGTTTGACTGGCTCATCTGTTCGATGTATGTTCCGTAGTTGTCCGATTGGAAGACAGAGGCAAGCAGCCTACTCGTCTCTTCAATCACAACGTATTGGCTATCGAGCCGCTGGATTGCCTCCAGACTATGCTCTGAGATGGCACGACTGAGTAATTCTGACTCTGTAATATTTTTCTTAATAATTTCATCTCGAAGCAGACTGCGCACATCACCGCCGTAGCGTGCTACATACCCTATTGTTGGCACCGCGATGCTTGAGGGTACTGTCGGCATGAATGCGTATACGGAGCCATTCACGTTGGTCACGAGCTGCTCCAGAGTTGCCTTCTTATGGGGTGCGACATCGGCCGTGGTAGTTACTTCAGTCCTGCCTGTTGCGTTCGACTGCTGCACTTGGGTTGATTTGCTCGGTTCGATAACGTCCGCGCTTGTCTTTTCCGATGGCGCAGCCACATCAGAGATCGTTGCTTCATTTGGCCCTGATTCAACGGCAACTGATTTAGTCTGAGGTATTTTGGCCGCTAATATTTCTCCTACCGACTGTGTACTGGGGCTTTCCACAGGTGTAGTCGGTGCACTGAACAGCTGGCTAATATGTCCCCAGATAGAGTCGACTACCTTATCAGTAGAATCGGTGGCATAGATTACGGATATGTTGCGTTGCTTCGCTTCCCATAGATAGCCGGCGCGGACGCGCTCGAGATAGGCATCGTCAATACTGTTCGCTGAGCCTGTGACACCACTTTCTTTAAGTGAGTTTATAGGGGTGTCAAGTAGGAGATGCAGATCGGGCTGTAGCCGATCGGTAACAAATTGGATAATTTTTATAGCAGTATCGTAGTCGGTGACATAGCCATGCCCATAGTACTCACCGACGAGCGTTGTGAGAAAACTGTAATCGGCAAGTACAGTGACCCCCTGAGCAACGGAGTTTTGAATGCTTTCAAGCGTCTGTGAGTGTAGCGCATTGTAAAGTAACACTTCGGCTCGGTTCTCCATCGGGTACCGATTGTCACGAATAAGCCGTTGAATTGCTTGTGCGGTAACACTTTGTGGATGGTCTGTAGCTGCGAATACCTGGACAGGCGATTGCTGTGCGGTTTGAAGTCTCTGTGCAAGTTTTTCGACGACGGCACTTTTGTTCGTGGCTTCAATACCATCGATAACGATGTACTTCCCAGTAGGCATGTTGGTTGATATCCCCGGTTTGTTTAAAGTTTACCCCCCACCGCTAAAAGTATTTAACCATTAAAGTTATTAATGTGCAATGTTAGTGTAATAACTCACCACCTTAGCAACAACCAAAAAGCCGGCTGCTCTACACTGTAAGGACTACTACATCTAAACAGGAGAACAGCCGGTATGAGCTATTCTAACAATCCCTTACTTCCCAAGGCCAGAAAATGGGCCATTAATCTGATTCTCGTCAACGGTCTGTCGGTGACGCAGGCTGCGCAGCGGGCTGCAGCTCACCGTTCCACCCTCTGGCGCTGGCTCAAATGTTGGCAGCAGCTTGGGCTCCATGGGAATAGTTACTTGCCGACCAGGAGTAGCCGTCCGCACCACTTCGGTCATGCCGTAACGGAAACGGTCGTAGATCGTATCCTTTACTACCGGACACGGTACGGGCGTTGTGCCGAGATTGTGCACGCATACTGTCGTGCCGAGGGTACGCTTGTGTCGCTGAGCACCGTTCGTCGAGTATTGAAACGGTTGGGTCTGGTAGCGCGCAAGCGCTACACCAAGGCCTACCGAGTTCCGGTGCCGCGACCAGTAGCAGATGCTCCTGGTGCGTTGGTCCAGACGGATACGGTCCATCTCACTGGCACGTGGAATAAGAAACAGAGGACCTACCTCTACACTGTTGTCGATGTCTACTCCCGCTGGGCCTACACCGAATACCACGAGAAGGTTAGCCAAGAACTGAGCGTCCAATTCATAGCGCGTGCTGAAACTTACGCTGGTTTCCACTTTGCTTGCGTTCAGGCCGACAATGGTTCGGAGTTCGGTAAATGGCTTGAGGATTGTCTCAGGGCTCGGAGCACGGCTGTGAGGCACAACTGAGTGAGACGGCCTAACGACAATGCGTACATTGAAAGATTTAACAGAACAATCCAGGAAGAATGCGTTGGTTCCACCAACCCATTCTCAGAAACACTCTACGGCAAGGTACTGACGTACCTTGCCTACTACAACGAGGAACGGCTACACTTGGGGATACAGTGCCAGACATCGGCAGAAATGTTGCAAAGGTGTTGAGCTAATTACGTGTCTGACAAGTGGCGATTCACATGAGTACCTGGCAAAGTAGGTGGGAGTTCCTTATAATTCGCTTTATGCAAGCTTTTAGGAAGGCAACTTTGAAGGATCTGGTGATATGAAAGTATTTATTATTGCCACTATGTCAGCCGATGGGTTTATTGGCGTGGACGCACAGCATCGTTCTATTAATTGGCGAAGTAAGGATGACGGGCAGTTTTTTTCTGAGATCACAAAAGCGGCTGGTGTAATGGTTATGGGGTCAACTACATATAACACATTTAAAATCCGTCGTGCACCGCCAGGTCGTCGTCTTCTGATATATACTTCCAAGCCAGAAAGCGTTCATGGCGAAAACGTTGAAACGACGAATGAGCCACCTCAGGTACTCGTAGAGCGACTTACTCACGAAGGCGCGAACGCGCTGGCCGTCTGTGGGGGTGCAATAGTTAACAAAATGTTTATGGATGCTGGACTAGTGGATGAGTTATATGTCACCGTTGAGCCAGTACTTTTCGGGTCAGGTATATCGCTTTTTAGTGGTGCGCTTCAGTCGCAACTTGAGTTACGTGACTCTCGTTCGTTGAACCCGAACACAATGCTCCTGCACTATGCTGTCAAAAAATAGCATCGAGTATTCGAATGATACGCAAAAGATCATGCGTATTCTTCAATTCTACGGCTTAGAGCCATCAGAAATCCTGGGTGTCCAGAAGGGGTATCGAAATGAATCGCACCCGGTAAAACTGCGCGACGGTACGATTCGTAATCTTGTGCTCTATAAGACTGAGCCAGGTATTGTCCAGTCTATACGGCGAATACATGCAATATCCCGGTTCCTCGTATCTAGTGGTCTACCGATACGCTGTCCTGTAGATGAACGGATCGTATGTCTTAAATCTGATAGATTTGAGAAGTATGGAGCGTTATATACATATCTTCCAGGTATGACTATCAGCTGGGATGCCTATACTCAAAAGCATATTAAACTGCTTGGAAAAACAATGAGCGATATGCATGTGGCAATGCGCCCATTTGATAGCACGATGTTACCCGATGCCGTGGATCAATACCTGGCGTTACTTGAACGTGTGCGGGCGTACTTTGCTACTCAAAGTGTTAGCAATGCCGTGGAAGATAAACTCCATCTGCAAGTCGATCCGCACGCCTTTCCTGCTGCTCGCATGGTACTGCATGCCTGTCGACTATTGCCCGATAAGCAAGCTCTCCACATGGATTTTGTACGCGGAAATATACTTTTTGATGACAGTAGCGGCGAGGTCAATGTCAGTGGTATTCTCGATTTTGAGAAAGTTGCGTGTGGCCATCCCCTTTTCGATATTAGTCGAACACTCGCTTTCTTGCTCGTGGACTGCAAATATAAGTCAGATGTGAAGATCCGTAAGTATTTTCTGCATTCTGGATATAACAAGTATGGAATGACGCCGTTCAGGGACGTGTCGGTTGTAACGAGAACGGATCACTTTTCTGTTCTAGAGGGTCTTCTCTCGATGTTTTTGCTATATGACTTTTATAAATTCCTTCGACATAACCCATACGAAAGTCTCTTACAGAATGAGCACTTTATTCGAACCCGTGACCTACTCATTGAACGTGGCTGCATACTTGATGGTCACCTGTTATAATAACTTTTAGATATATAACACAAGTGGAGGCATAGCGGTGGCATCGGCATGGAAAAAGCGGCTAATTCCTATGAGCGATCTCATGGTGTTGCACGAGAAGCTAAAGGCAAAAGATAAAAAGATAGTCTTTACTGCGGGATCGTGGGACTTATTACATGTTGGCCAGTGCCGATATCTCGAAGAAGCAAAGGCGCGGGGAGACATTTTAATTGTAGGTGTCAGTAGTAATGATGCTATTCGCCGCGTGAAAGGTCCAAATAAGCCGATTCTTGATGAAAAAATTCGCGCAGAAATGCTGACCTACTTACGGGCGGTAGATTTCGTAACTATTTTACCCGAGCCAAGCTGTACGCCGTCTCTCGGCCTCCTAAAGCCCGATGTATTTATTACTGTCAAGGAAGACTGGGCAAGTGAATACAAGGAATCGAAAGAATATAAGACCGTTACGAAGTACGGAGGAGTTGTTGAGGTTGTCGATAGGCAGTCGACTGCACTTTCTACGACGAAGATCGTACAGCGTGCAATTGGTGGTGAATTGGGAAATATATTTAAAGATTTCATGGAATTACGGAAAGACCCGCTGAAGGAGCGGTGATGAATCTCTCGGCTAAAGAATTAGAGAAACAACACTACTATCGAGATGCTCGTACCGGAGGCTATTACGGCAAAATCTGGACTACGGTCGGCAAATGCGTGTTTTGCGACTTGCGTGAAAAATACATAGTGCACGAGGAAAACGGCGTTGTTCTGACTGTTGCGCTGTTTGCCTATATTGACGGAAACGTCATGATTATCCCTCGAAGACACGTTAAGTCAGCAAAAGACTTAACGCCGCTCGAATGGGAGACGATACGCAAATTCATGTACATTGCAAAAAAAATCATTCGCGAGGTACATGGATTAAAAGACGTTCAATATGTCATAAGAGATGGTGGGCTCGCGGTAAACAGTACGGTGCAGGATCATTTGCATATGCACTGCATCCCTTCCGACGCCCCGGATCTAACAGTCTGGAACTACCGTCAGCTCAAATACACACCGCTCGAGAACGCTGAGCTATTGAGGGAGCAATCTAAAAAGATTGCTCATCTTAGTAAGAGGTTTGAGGAAAAATATGCCGATAGCTGATCGTGAGTTTGACTGGTCGGATTTAGCATTCGAAAGTAAAAGATCTCTTAAGGATCTACATGCTACATTTATTGCTGCGCCGCGGGAGTTGTCGTCTCGTCGATTCGCTCAGTTAGTCAAGGAGTACTTGCCTAAAGGTAATATTGTGCTGGGTGTTGCTCGTGAGCGGTATGTGCTCGGTCTTGAAGGGCAGCCGCAGTTCCGGATGCTTGAACTGGAGACAGTGACAGAAGCTATCTCTAAGGTAAATGCAGCATCTCAGAAACATCAGATCTATATATTGCGCTATACGCAGCGGGAACTCGTATATATCCTCGAGAAAGTACCGTTCCGCCAGGCTGTATTTGTCAATGGGTCATGGTATCACGGGTTTCATTTACGCCCCGAGTTTTATGTGCTTACAAAGCAAAACATGGACTATGTGCTCGTTTCTCCATTCGCCGATGAGGCTGAAGCGAGTAATTATGCGGGAGAGACAGAAGTTACGCAGGTTCCGAGTACCGGTTTGTATAGCGATACGGAAATGCTCGACGTGGCGCTTGCGGCTGCCCGGCAGTCATATGACTACGCTAGCTTCCAGACCGCGTCAGCGCTCGGTAGAGCGAGGGGTACAAAATATGAGTTGCTTGCAACGTCGCATAATCGCATTCTTCCATATGAGACCTATGCAATGCACTTTGGATCTGAGCGTGAGCGTCACTTTTCACCGATGAATGATCTTAATTACTACGATACGATCCATTTTGAGGTCGCTATGCTCGTTCAGGCGCAGCAACTTCACATTGACCTTGCGGGTACTTCGTTATTTGCGACGGTACTTCCCTGTCCGCACTGTGCTCGAATGCTTGCCGCAACAGATTTACACGAGCTTGTATATGCCGAGGACCACTCATCGGGATATGCTATAAAAATGCTCGAGAGCGCCGGGAAGAAGGTTCGCAGAATTGTACTATGACAAACAGCAAGTAAATAACAGCGGAGGAAGCATATGACACATCCAGAGTATGAATATCTTAAGCTTATGGCAAGAGTACTAAAAGATGGTAAAGGTAAGCCGACTCGCGGAATTCACGGCATTAAGTCTGTATTCGGTGAACGGGTTCGTTTTGACATGCGTGCTGGCTTCCCTCTTTTGACCACTAAAAAGATGCCATTTAAGATCCTGCTACACGAACTATTGTGGTTCATTTCGGGTAGCTCAGATGTTGACTATCTTCACGAGCATAAGATCTTTTACTGGGATGGTTTTTTACATGAAGGGTCGAATGATCTCGGTCGCGTATATGGTGTTCAATGGCGGCATTGGCTCCGTCCTGACGGAAGTGAATTCGATCAACTTGCGTGGGCAATTGACCAGTTGAGGGCCAATCCTGACTCTAAAGGTATAATCGTGAACGCTTGGAATGCGGGCGAACTTGGTGATAGGCGGTGGAACCCAAATGACTACGGCGACATGCGTCTGCCCCCGTGTCATACAATGTTTCAGTTCGACCTCACCAAGGGCAAGCTACGACTCCAGTTGTATCAACGCTCATGGGATGTGTTTCTGGGCGCACCGTTTAATATCGCCCAATATGCACTTTTACTCCATATGGTTGCGTATCTGGTTGATGCCGAGCCGCGAGAGTTGATTATCGCAGTTGGTAATGCGCATCTATATAGGAATCACGTCGATGTCGCCAAGGAACAGCTCCGACGAAAACCGTACCCATTCCCTAAGCTCAAGATAGTCGGTGACGTCAAAAATATTGATGACTTCACCGAGGATAATTTTGTGCTTGAGGGATATCAGTCACATCCTCATCTCAAGACCGACCTCGTCATCGTGTAAGCTGATTGTATAGCTTCAGGTATTCGGTGCACATTCGCTCGCTCGTAAAGCGTGTCTCGAATTCGCGATAGCAGTCGAGCCGATTAATAGCGCCAATCCTGGCGATTGCGTTCGTAATACCATCAACGGTCTTTGGCTCGTCAATACTACCATCCAAATCGTATACTTTCTGGACAATACTGCCAGTCTCCCCATCAGTGATAACTTCGGGTATTGCTCCGGAGTCAAGCCCGATGACGGGGGTTCCCGACGCGAGAGACTCTATGCTTACCATGCCAAAGGGTTCGTCAAATAGAGAAGGCATAATGAGCGCTCGTGCGTTCCCGAGAAAAGCATGTCGCTCTATTGGGCTGATGAAGCCAACATATTCAATATAGGGGTCATCAAGGAGCGGCACGATTTGTGATTGCCAGTAGGTATCTTTTGTATGACCAGCATAGTGTTTACCGGCAATCTTTAATCTTATAGGCTGTTGGCTCTGATCATTGTATTGCTGGACCGCTTGAATGGCGAGATGAACTCCCTTTGGCTGAATAATACGCCCCAAAAATGCAACGTAGTCGTTTGTTGGTTCCTCAATTGGGCGCCCATGATTACTTGTTAGCCCGTGATAGACATTGCCGATCCAGTTTGTCTCAGGTGGCATTCCTGACCGCTGGGCGTAGCTTAGCGACACCCAGTTTAGATTTGTGTATTTAGGGAATACGTTCTTATACTTTACTGAAAAGTTAAATGGGTCATGGTGTGTAAAGATGACTGGTTTTCGGCATAACTTTGCAAATGGAAGCGCAAGGTCTTCCTCATTCGTATAAATATGTACGATATCTAGTTTATCGTCATTAGCCATCGCATATGCTTCGGCAATAAGCTCACTCTGCACTTGGCGAGCAAGTGTCACGTATGTAAGCGGGTGCTTCTTGAGTAAGTCCAGATACGAGTCCCCTCGCTCTGCCAGCTCTCGTTCAAAGTATGTTAAGTCGGCAGTATGATTCGGCACATTTGTCTGAACGCGCCCTGGTGAAAATAACGTAATCTCGACACCAAGTCGTTGCAGGCCTTCCGCAAGGGCAATGGCTAGCTCCGCTGGCGAAAAGATAACATTCGGCAAAATTTCTTCGTGCATAAAGATATGCGGCACGACCAGGCCGATACGGAGGGTAGTCTTATTTGCTTTCGTCGTCATCTAAAAAGCTCAGATCGAGCTCTTCGTCGGTGGTTGAGTCATCGTCGTAATAGCCGTCAGCATCGGAATGTGCTTTATCGTCGGTCATTGATAATCCCCTAAGTTTGCTTGTTCCCTTAGATTATCAGTGATCGGTGTCTGTTTTGCAAAGGTTTGTTGTACAACGAAATGCGGTAAATTGGCGGGGTGCGATACAATAGTGCCTATGCGCCCGTCACGATCGACAATGCTCATCACTCGGCTGATCGCGTATGTTGTTATAACGTATGGACTTATTATTATCCTTGATGCCCTAACCCGGCAGCTGCGGGTTCATCATGGTCGCAAGCTCGACCTGTTGCTTATAACTGTTCCTCAGATTGCGGGACTTGGTTTCTTATACCTAGGCACCCTATTGCTTAGAAGAAAGTATAATGCCTGGCTTGCGGCGCTAGTACTATTTGGCGTAACGACTATCATAAATATCTCTCACATGATCTTACCGGCTCACGCATATCCTGACGGTGCGGGTAACATGATGAGACTTGCCCTGCCCATCCTTATGATGTTCATGCTGTGGTTGACCCGTGATACCTTTAAGGTGAAGAGTGACATGAGGACATTTCAGCAAGCCGTATGGGTATGCGTGCTAGTACTCGGGGTTGCTTTTATGTATGGCATTGCAGGATTCTTATTACTCGATGATCATGATTTTCATTACGAGATTGGCTTTTTATCCGCTGTACACCTGACGATTGATCAGTTTGGCCTTACTACTAATCATCCAGTTGCATATTCACATAGGGCTCGACTGTTCCTCGACTCACTCCCTATTATAAGTATTGCGGCCGTCGTATACGCTGCTATCTCACTTTTTGAGCCGATTCGAGTACACCTTATGGGCCAGGCACCACAGCGTTCCCACGCAGCATTGCTTCTTGAAGAGTATCCTAGTGACATCGATGACTACTTTAAGCTGTGGCCTCACGATAAGTTGTATCACTTTGACGAAACAGGAGATGCGGGCATCAGCTATCACGTTACGCGTGGCGTAGCGCTCATTGTTGGTAATCCGTTCGGGAGTCCAAAGCACTTCAAAGGTGCTATCAGCAGCTTTCTGGAACTCTGCTTTGTTAATGACTGGATGCCGACGTTTATCCATGTAACAAGCCAGTATCGAAAACTCTATGAGTCCTTCGGTTTTAAGTTCCAGAAGATTGGCGAGGAAGCGATACTTGATCTCGAGGCATTCGAGACCACGAAGAATGACAAGTATTTTAGGCAAATTCGAAACCGCTTCACAAAACTAAATTACTCAGTCGAGGTCGTACGACCACCGCATACTGCCGCAACGATTGAGCGACTACAGGCGATTTCAGACGAGTGGCTTAAGCGTCCCGGTAGAGCTGAACGTGGCTTTATGCTCGGTTATTTTAATAGTGGATACCTGCAAGAGTCATCCATTGCCCTACTGTATGATGAAAATCAAGAGGTACAAGGTTTTATAAATGTCGTTCCAACATTTGAGAAGACAACTGCGAATTACGATTTGCTGCGATGCTGCGATGCAGCACCCGGCAATGCGAACGACTTCCTCATGATGGGGCTCATTGAGCATCTTCGGAGCGAAGGCGTCCAGACGTTTAATCTCGGACTGTGCCCACTCTCTGGTGTTGATGCGCCCGACAATGAAGAGACGACACTTATTGATCAGGCATTGAGATTTCTCTACGCCAATGGCGACAGGTTCTATAGCTTTAGCGGGCTGCGTCGATTTAAATCTAAGTACCAACCCAACTGGCAGCCTCGTTATATCGCATATATGGGCGGCATTCGAGGCTTTAGCCGCTCACTTAGGGCCCTGAATCGTGCAATGAAAATAAGATAAGCGCCTAAATAGGCGCTTATCTATGTTAAATAGTTCAGGTGGTTCTATTCGTTCGCAGAGACTACGATGCTTGGTCCCATTGTCGTTGTGAGGTGTATCGCCTTCACATAAGTCCCCTTGATGCTTGCAGGCTTCGCGCTTTTAATGCTATTTAAGACTGCGCTTGCATTTTCAAGTAGCTTGTCAGGGCCAAAACTTACTTTGCCAACTGCAAGGTGGATAATACCGGTGCTATCGACTCGATATTCAACACGACCTGCTTTGGCTTCAGATACGGCTTTTGCTACATCTTGAGTAACCGTACCGCTCTTCGGGTTTGGCATGAGTCCTCGTGGGCCAAGCATACGTGCATATTTGCCGAGCTTCGCCATATTTGTTGGAGTACTGATAAGAACATCGAAGTTGATTACTCCTTTTTCGAGTTCTCCCATGATTATCTCAACACCCGAAACGTCGGCGCCAGAGGCATTATCGTCAGAAAAGACGGCAACACGGACAACCTTACCTGTTCCTTGGGGTAGCACAAGACTTGCACGGATGTTTTGATCGGCTTGTCGTGGATCAACGCCAAGGTTAACATGCATTTCAACGCTTGCGTCAAACGATGTAGTAGTTGTCTTCGTCGCAAGATCAAGCGCATCCTTTAGGTTATAAACTTTGCCCTTTTCAATAAGTTCAGACTGCTTGCGGTATTTCTTGCCACGGCGCTCAAGGCGAGTGCGGGTAGGCTTAACTGGTTGCTTTGGCTTATCCTCTGAGGCAATCTTTTCCTCATCGCGATTAAGCTGGTGCTCGATCTTTTCCAGCTTTGCTTCCGATTCCGCCTGACCTTTTGTACTTCGCTTGCCTGATTTGGTCGCCTTAACTACTTCTTCGCTGCTACTTTCAGCGCGAGTATCACTACTTTCTTCAGTAACCCCATGTGCTTCATCCCTCGCTTCGACTACTTCAGCAACTTCGCTGCTGATTACTTGATCTTCGATCTCTTTATCAATATCGACTGTCTTTTTGGCTGCTGCCATTATGATACTCCTTCGTGGTACAAGCCCCGGACGTTTAACCGCACCGGGTCCCACAATTTATGTACAAATATTAAAACTTATTTTTCAATTTCAACGCCCATACTGCGTGCAGTACCGGCTACCATTTTCATAACGGCTTCAACGTCGTCGGTGTTCATGTCCTTGGCCTTGTCTTCGGCAATTTTTCGCAGATCAGCTTGGCTAAGTTTCTTGCTCACCTTTTCACTGTTCGGTCGACCGCTACCTTTTTGAATGCCGAGAGCCGAACGAATTCGGTCATCAGTTGGCTCGGCAACGACACGAAATGCCATGGTGCGGTCGTCATAGATAGTGATGTGGGCGGTAACGACCTTGCCCATCATCTCTTTGGTCGCGTCATTAAATGGATTAATAAAATCCATCATGTTTACACCGTATTGACCGAGTGTGCTTCCAACGGGTGGCGCAGCACTAGCCTGTCCGGCTTTAATTTTCATTTTTAAGTTCGCTTTAACGGCTTTTGCCATAAAAATAACTCCTTATATCGAATGTTCGCTTTCGCTACTGATTCTCCTACCTTTTTAAGTAGTGCGTAACAGATTAATTATACTGTTTTTGCATAGATAAGTCCAGTGGTAGGTGCATTACGACAAAATACTGCGTTACCTAGAAATATGCATCACCGCGGCTCCCGACGCATCGGGCATTGTTTTAGTCAGTAATATCACGCCGTGCGGCTTCTTCGTTTATGCCAGCTGTCTTTACCACGATCCACGCGAGAATCCCGTAAAAAATAATGGCGGCTAAGGTGTCAAACTCGAACCGACTACTTTGGTGTACTACGGCTTCGGTGCCAAATAAAGTTGCAAATGGCGCTAGTGCTGGTAACGTTACTGCATATACGGCGTGAGCAACTGTGTTAGCGGGATTTGCGTCAAGCAGTGCGAACACAAATCGCGTTAGAAGCAGACCGGCACTTATGCTGTAGGCGATGTATACGATTTGTTGGACTCGTGAAACCGTCGATGGGTGAACTTCTTTTTGCTCAGTTGTGATCCTCTGATCTACTGCGTCCTCATCATAGCCTTGGTTAGGCATGTGACGGACGACGATGTGTTTTGCGTACTGCATGGTATCTCCTCTCCGTTCTATGTAGTATAGATAACGTGCTCATAACTAGATCCGCGCGAGCGAACGACATATAAATAGCAGAACGACTGATCCAATAATGGCGACGAGAAAACTGTACAGGTTGAATCCGCTGACACCACTCTTTCCAATAAACGACATCAAAATGCCGCCGAGGAATGCGCCAATAATACCGACTATGACGTTGAGCATAATGCCCTGTTGTTTATCAGTACCGGCAATCAAGGAAGCAACCCACCCTGCTATTCCACCAAAAATGATCCAAACGATAATAGACATATACTGTTCCTTCCTTATCTTATAATTATATCAATCAGCTGTGTTCGTGCATGTGATGTATGAAATGAGCCGGTACTCTGTTCTTCAAAAATCTCAGGAAACTCTTTTGCCTTACGATCTAAGAACGATGCAATCTTTCGTTGTGTAATATATTTGTCGTACACATTAACCTCCTCGTTACGTAAATATTCAAAATTATCTGCTTTCGGGGTGGGTGATGGATGTTGTTAAGTTACGCTGAGAGAATACTTCTATGGTAGGTGCAGTTTGTGATTAGCAATATGAGTAGCGTAACTAAAAAAGTGTGGCGTATACCACAAACTTGTCACGTGCTTATCCTGGGTAGGCGTCTTAAGTGCGATTAAGAGATGATGAGCTAGCTTATGAAGTCAACTTATACAAAATAAGAGTGTTGTCTGACTAACAGAATCCATGCGTTAGGGTAGCGTATTGTATAACAATGGTAAAAAAAGCAGCTTCAAAGTCGGGAAACTCCAGGCGAATTCTTCTCGTTGAAGATGATCGGGATTTGAATGAAGCCTTTAACATACTCCTCACTAGGGCTGGCTATATTGTGGAGCAAGTATACAATGGTCAAGAAGCACTCGAGCGTATCCCTGAATTCAATCCTGAGGTGATTTTGCTTGATCTTCTTATGCCCATAATGAATGGGAATCAGTTTCTTCGTGCCTATAAGAACGACAACCATGTTCCTATTATTGTGTTTAGTAGTCTCGATGCGCGTCACGAAGTGCAGGAGGCACTCGAGCTGGGTGCAACACGCTATATGCTTAAATCATGGGCGACTCCTGACGAGTTGTTCCAAGTAATCAATCGCACCGTTACCTGAGAGATGGTCTATATTTCGACGTCAGCCATCGCGTCATCGCCGAGTAGCTTTATCAATGCTTTCATGTTCACGGTGTAGACTTTTGACTTTTCCTGGACGATGCCTTTTGCTTTGAGATTGTTTAGCTCGATGTTCACCGTCTCGCGCGAGAGACCGCACAGTGATGCGATATCCTGTTGCGTCAGTTTCAGCTCGATACGCGTTAGTAGGCCACCAGTTAGCTCAGTGCCAAACCGAATGGACAGATATTGTAGCGTGTATGCGAGTTTCTTGCCTGCGGTCACCTGTGCAAGGGCATTTATGTGAAGTAGTGCGCCGAGGTATCGATGTGTCCAGTATTCAGGGTGTTCGGCAAGTATTCTTTCGCTCATTTGTGCGAAGTCTTCTATGGCATAAGACTCAAGCTGCACCGGAGTCATTGATTCATAATAAAAAACAGAGAATACTGCCCGAGAAGAAGGAGATGAACTTGGAAAGAAGTCGCCAGACCCATGGAGGGCGACAATTACTTCGGCGCCGCTTTCGAGGATCGTATATGCGCGAACAATGCCATCCTTGATGAGGTGGTACTGCATGCTCGCCTCGCCTTGGTACAGAATTATCTGATTTCTCTGGATACTCCGCTCTCTGCCCATGTGAATAGCATTATACGTTGATTGGGCGTACTTAATATAGTTAGAGTCTAAGTTGCCTTGGCTGTGATATCAGCTTCTTCAGGGAGCCTATCATTTATAACGGCCCAAACGAACTTGCCATCACGGGCAGGGCTCCAAGACATTTCAGCGGCCAGCTCTCCCATGATGTTAATCCCGCGACCATCTTCACCGACGAGGTCTAGAGAATCAGAGTCTTCATCTTCAGGCGCCTCCCGCGGTCGAGAAACCGACATACCGTCAGTGACTTGGCCTGGCGCAGGGTCTATGGTACCTGCTCGATCTGGAGTACGTGACCAGCCAGATTCGGTGTCGCCAACGCCGATAACAATTCCAAGTGCGTTGTATCCGATAATGAGTAATGTAGCGCGCCTAGCTGAGGTACGCTCAATGGTACCACCGGGCCCTCTTTTGCTGCTAAAGCTTGCAGCGTTCATCACGAGTTCGCCTACGAAGAATTTGACAGACATTAGGTCGATATTGTGTATTGCGGCGTGCTCTCTAGCAATTTCGACCGCTTCCTTTCGAACTATATGTAAATCTCCGACACGTAGTTCAGCGCCTAGATAGCGACATCCAAGTACTTGGTAGCCCTCTGGAACTCCTTCGGCAAGTGGTGGCCGTAGCGTTAACTCTTGGTCTTGAAGGTCAGGAATATCTCCGGCGTCAGGCGCTGGCAATGAGTCGTGCTGGGAGAGTGCTTCGGTTATCATTACATTAACTTCGGATACGTCAAGGAACGTAAAACGCAAAATATACAATGACTATAAAAAATAGTCAACGACTATCTCGCGCCCTCACTAAACAAAACAGTAACAGAAAAAACGACGAATCGTCCACTATACGGGTAGCAAAATTATGACAAACGCTTACGTTTTTGCTATACGCGCTTAACTTGGAGACTGTCGAGCTCAACGGGCGTTTCACGACCGAACATGTTCACGAGAACCTTAAGCTTACCTTTTTGGGCATCGATCTCATTAATTGAACCATCAAAGCCCTTGAACGGACCGTCGGTAATATTCACGACTTCACCAATTGAGTAATCGATCTTATGCTTTGGTTGTTCGAGGCCCATGCGTTTTTGGATCTTTTCGATCTCTTCGGGGTCTACGGGGGTAGGCTCGGTGCCGCTACCAACGAAGCCGGTGACGCTTGGAGTATTGCGTACAATGTACCATGCATCTTCGCTCATCTTCATCTGAACAAGCACGTAGCCTTGGAAGATTCGCTTCTCAACAACACGGCGCTTTCCATTCTTGATTTCGATCTGCTTCTCTTTTGGAACAAGTGCCTGGAAGATTTTATCCTTCATGTCAAGAGAATCGGCGCGCTGCCTGATGCTCTCGGCGACCTTTTCTTCGTAGCCACTGTATGTGTGGATTGCGTACCACTGCTTTGATGTATCGTATCGTTTGCTAGCCATATGTTTCCTAATAGTTCCTTATTTCAAAAGTAGTTGTTTGAATAACTTGTCGAGGCCGTAGTCGACTACTGCGAGTACAACGCTAAAGACTACCGAGAATACGATCACGGCGGACGTTAAACGAAGCCCTTCACGACGTGCTGGCCATGTAACCTGCTTAAGCTCTTGCCAACTACCGCGTACAAACCCTAGACCTACTACACGTCCGATGAATCGGATAAACCGTAGCCGGAAGAACCAGCGCATACCATGCCCAATTTGTTTAAGTGGTGGTCGATGGCCTAACCATGCAAGCCCTCTGAAAACAAGACGTAGCGGTAAAAAGAATCCTCGAAAAAAGACACGTACCAAGCTTTCTTGTTCTTTCTCATCAACTGCGGGTTTAACTGTTCTCGCCACGCTTTCCCTGCCTCTGACTCTTCAGCCAATTAAAAAGCCTACAGTATCGTAGGCATTACTAGTCAAGCATAACGTATTATTACGTATCTCGTCAACATAATCTTATTACACAATAAGATATCTTTATAACGTAATTAGAGTAGAATCGTATTATTATATGTGTATGTTCTGGCTGATAGGCCTACTTGCACTCGAGACAGTGCTCGAGGGGCTCCTTTGTAGCGGTGCGTTCGATATCCTACAGAGTAATAGAAAAATCATCTGCATAGTTCTTATCGCAGCTCTTGCTGCGCCGTTAATTATTTTAAGTGTAGTAAATTGGCGTGTGTGGATTTGGGGTACCTTTTTTGGCTCGTATCGCATCATAAACCTGCTTCGTATATATCGTGGTCGTTTAACGGACGAACGGCTCAAAGCTATGGGGATGCGTGCGTTTGTTTGGCTCGTTGCTGCGCAAATTTCAATCACAGCAATTGCAGGTCTTGCGCACGAATTTCATTGGGGCAACAGCTTGCTTGGCATTACGATGGCACTTCAGCTTATGGGTGCTATCGCATTACTACGTGCGACTACGAGGACCTGGCAGCATGCCGCTACCCCGCGCGAAGCTTCGCCAATGAGCGATAAGGAGCTTCCCTCGCTGAGCGTGCTTATACCGGCTCGTAATGAAACTGATGCACTTGAGCAGTGCCTACAGATGCTTACGGCGAGTGACTATCCAAAGCTAGAGATACTTGTTCTCGACGATTGCTCAGTTAATCGTCAAACCCCTGAGATAATTCGAAGCTACGCACACGCAGGTGTACGGTTTATTTCGGGGGAAGTTCCCGATGAGTCACATTGGCTTGCAAAGAACTTTGCATACAATCGCCTTGCCCACGAAGCGAGTGGCGAGATCCTTCTATTTTGCGGCGTAGATGCCGAGCTGATGCCACATAGTATGCGACAGCTCGTGGCAGCGCTTGAGACGAGAGATAAAAATATGCTCAGCGTATTGCCACTTAGAAAGGCCGTCAATGCTGATGGCAACTCTCTTTTTCAGGCAATGCGCTACTATTGGGAGCTATGTTTACCGAGGAGACTATTTAAACGTCCACCAGTACTAAGTACTTGTTGGCTCATCCGGAGTGAGACTCTAAGGAAGATGGGGGGCTTCGAGTCCGTAAGCCACTCAGTAACGCCCGAGGCATCATTTGCACAACAGGCCGTGACTACTGATAGCTATAGTTTCATCCGCAGCGATGATGAGCTGGGCGTATATAGCAATAAGCCAGCCGCAGAGCAATATGCGACGTCTGTGCGTGTACGATACCCTCAGTTGCACAAGCGCTTGGAGCTCGTTGCACTTGCAACGTTCCTAGAGATACTACTTGTGCTTGGGCCAATTGCTGGACTTACTCTTGCGAAAAACCTGGCTCACTCAATGGAGTATGTCCTTGTCTGGAGTGTCACACTCGTATTTCTTCTTGTCACGTATGCTTTTGTGTCAGTAGGTACTCGGCTGACAAGCCCGTTTTATGGCTGGCTTCTTATGCCGGCCTCATTTGTTCTTGATATGGCCGTTCTCCATATATCACTCTGGAAGTATGAATTTAGCTCTGTTGAGTGGAAAGGCCGAAATATATGTTTGCCAGTTATGCAGCTTCGGGAGGCAGATGACGCTAGGCCTCGCTCGGAAGATTTGGCACGATAAGCGTAAAAGTCGAGCCATGATTCAGCTCACTCGTTGAAACGATCTCAGCGCGTATAAGACTTGCAAGTTTTTGGGTAATATACAAACCAAGTCCTGTACCATTGTTGGCACGTGTACGATAATCCTCGCTACGAAAGAACTTTGTGAATATTTTCTGCTGGTCGGACCTGCTCATACCGATGCCCGTATCTGACACGCTGAACTGTACGCCGTCCTCTATCGGTTGTGCGGCGATGACGACGCTGCCTTTCTCGGTGTACTTAATGGCATTTGTTATGAAGTTATGAAGAATTTCTCGTAAGTAAAGATTGCTTGAATGCAGTATTTTAAGCTCGGAATCGATATGTGTCTTAAGCTCAAGCCCCTTCGCCATTGCTTGTGCCTTATAGCCATCAGCAAGCTCGTGAACGAGTTTATCCGGGTGGATTTCGTCGACTGATATTTGTAAAACGCCACGCTCGGCACGTGATAGCGTCGAGAGGTCATTTACGAGACCGGAAAGAAATAGGACCTGACCATATGCATCACTGAGTGCTTTCTTTATTGCCTCTATGTCACCCGACTTATTGGCGATAAATTGTGCATTACTTATATTTCCCTCAGTAATGGCGATGGGAGTTCGCAGCTCATGGCTGACAACGCTAATAAATTCATCTCGTTCTTCTTCGAGTGACTTCTCCCGTGTGATATCACGCATGAGTAGTACGTAGCCAAGATCGCCTTTTGAACCATAGCCCAAGTGTACAGGTGCGATTGAAATGTAGAGGTTTGCCTTACTTCCATCGCCGTAATGTAAGAGATAATCACGGTTGGTGGCTGGTATCTTCGTCTCTTGTATCATCTTATGAACATCTATCGGATTGTTATCCTTATCGTATAATTCGACAATGTTGCCAATCTTTTTTCCGGTGAGGTTACCATTTTTATCGAGGAGATTTAATGCCGCTCCATTGTAGAGAACAATGCTTCCTTGCGCGTCAATTGCAAGTACACCATCAATCATGCTCCCAATAAGCCCGTTTAACCATTCACTCTCGAGTGCGGCATCGTTATTCTGTTGGTCTTTTTTGATGTATTCAGAAGTAGCATCCATATTGAATATATTATCTCAATAAGCATAAGATGTAACAAGTCCGCATAGGATGCTGTTGGTGTTAAGTCCAAGTACCGATCGTTGGTTGATGCGACTTAAGCTGGCTCGCGAGGTCTTTTGCTCGAGGCTCCATGGTTCTTAGCACGTTCCAAAAATCATCACCATGGTTCATCTCTATCGTATGCGCGAGTTCGTGCATAAGTACGTAGTCAATATAGTCCCATGGAAGTTCCATGAGAAATAAATTTAACGCTATATTCTGGTTGCCATCACAGCTCCCCCACCGCCGCTTCAACTGCTTGATGGCGATACTTTGGTATTGCTTGTGATGCCGTATGGCGAGATTAGCAAGGCGTGGAGGAAGAAGTCTTTCAGCCTCTCGTTTAAGTGCTCTGATACTTGCCGATTGTGCCCGTTTCTGGACCGTTTCACTATTGATGGTCTCGCCGTTATGCATTCTGATGATAATCTCGGTACCAGTTACACGGCTCGCTACTGACTGATCGTTTAGTACCTGCTCAAATCTTAGATAATGCATCTTGCCGAGGCGTTGGCCGCTTTCAAGCTCTGGAACGGTCTGCTGTGCTATTTGTTGCTGGATCCACTCGGTGTGCTGTTGAGCGAATGTTTGTCCCGCGCTAAACGGCGTCCATTTAGGCATGCTCACACGAACTCCCGTTGGTGAGACAGTGAGCTTAATGGTGCGGTTACCGTTACGCTTGATAAGAGTAACCGTACCGACCCCAGCCAGTACGATTTTCTTTGTTGCCATGTGTTCTAATTGCTTATCGGATAGTTATGTTTCGCCTACTCATATCGACACGGCCAGCAGAAGGGTTCGGAACAAGGTTTATGAGACCGGGCTTGCCCATCTGATTTGAACTTGGATCAAGGCTGACAAGGCCACGGTCTAGAAGATGGCGCAGCATAGCGCTCTTCTGAGTGGTGAATATGTGCTTCCCACTTATAACTTGATATCGCTCTGTAGGCTGCGGATTTTGCATGCCACTTGCATGAAGGTCGAAGGTGGCTCGGTCGAGTTGCCGTGCATAGCGGTCGTCGGCCTTACGGCGATCACGTTGCGTAGAGCGCACAAACGCGCTTTCGGAATCGATCTGCAGCCATACTAGTATTGTCTCGGCACCCGCTTTATTGGCGAGATTACGGAGGGTTCGTCGTTGGGCGACGCGCATAGCGTTCGTATCGTATACCACGCTGACTCCTGCGCTTAAGAATTCACCCGTCATGTATTCCATTATGCTATTTACGACATGGGTCTCTTCTTTGTTGAATGTTGGCTCCTGAAACAGCTCAGCCCTAATGCGATCGCCATGAACATGCGCAGCAACAAGTTGTTCGCAGATTTGACGAGCAAAAAAGGTCTTACCAGAGCCAGGGAATCCGTAAAGCAATACCAAGAGGGGTTTCGTGGGAGCAATCTTTGCCATGTCCTATTATGTATAGCAGAATACGATCGTGAGTGCAACGCGCTAACAGATAAGGGATATGGTTTTTATTGCTACAGCGCCTCTTGTTATTTTGACCAAAAACGGATAATATAACGTAGTTCATATTGAATACTACGCGGACGTGGCGGAATTGGTAGACGCGCTACTTTGAGGTGGTAGTCCTGCAAGGGGTGGAGGTTCAAGTCCTCTCGTCCGCACCACACGTATGATTATGGGCGCTTAGCTCAGTTGGCTAGAGCACCTCGTTTACACCGAGGGGGTCGGGGGTTCGAGCCCCTCAGCGCCCACCATGTATGTAAAGCATTCATAAAGAGAGACTCCTATACGAGTCTCTCTTTATATGTGACATATATAGTTCTATCTACGACCGATAATCTGAAACCGTTCTGTCTAGTATGATAGTTTTTTGCGTTGAGGGAAAAACGAGCCAGCAGTCTCGGTTTAGACAGTGCGTAATCTATTCAGGTGTTGGCGCAGTCAATACTTGATCAACTCTAGCTATGTGGCATGTGATCGTATAAGTGGCTTAGTGAGTAGGTGTTTCGAACGAGTGGTTTCACGTCTTCAAGGCGTACGCCAGTCTTCACGCCCGGGTTAAGCGTCCCATATGGGTCAAAGATCTGCTTTACCTTTGTAAAGAGCGCGTATATATCCGCTCCGTATAGCTGTTCGAGGTAGGGGCCGCGTAATCTTCCATCACCGTGTTCTCCTGTCGTACTTCCACCGAGCTCAATGACTAACTTATAGTAGGCGTCCATAATGCGAAATGCCTTTTGCCTGTCTCCAATTTGCGATAGGTCCAGGAACGGCTGAACATGAAGATTTCCATCGCCTGCATGGCCCCATAGGGCTACCTGCATCCGCTCCATTGCAAATATTTTATAAATACCTGAGATCAAGTCATGGAGTTTTTCGGGCGGCACAATACCATCCTCAATTATTGGTACAGGTTTCAGCTGACCTTCACTATGTGCCATAACACTGGCAGCCGCATGCCGAACCTTCCATAGGCGAGCCTGGGAATCAGGAGTACTTGCGCTGGTGACACGTGTTGCAAATTCACTGAGTACTTTCTCTGTCCGCTTGGCGACTTTTCTACGCTGACGACCCTCATCGTCAACCTCAACAAGAAGTGCAACTGATGGTAGCGGTTTTTGGATGATATCTTTAAGCTGGTTCGGATTGAGCCTCTCGACAAGTGACAAGAGTTGTCCGTCAACCATTTCAATCGCGCTTGGGAGTTGTGGGGTGGCACGTAATTCAAGGATTGCCTGTGCTGCTTTTTCGACACTATCAAATTCAGCCAGAAAGAGATCCTTGCCGGGGTTATACATCTCGGTATCCAGGGTGATTTCCGTGATAATGCCCAGTGTGCCCTGACTACCTACTATTAGTGGGGTTAGATCGAAGCTCCCGTCACGTCGTTTTATGTCGAGTAGGTCGTAACCGGCCGAATTCTTCGTAACTGCAAGATCCAGCTTTTCTATGAGGTTCCGATTTTCTTCGAGCAACGCGTCGAGAGAACGATAAAGCTCCCCCTCGAACGTGCTGAGTCCAAGTTTCTTATTTAATTCACGTTTGCTTAACCGGAATGTCTCAATGACCTCACCGTTCGCAAGTACGACACGTAATGACTTGACGAATCCTCGGGTGGCCCCATACTTTAGTGTCTTTTCCCCACTTGCGTTGTTCGCCACAGCGCCACCTATGGTCGAATATTCATAACTTTCAGGGAATGGGGGCAAGAATCGTTCATGCGTATGCAATGTTTGAACGAGGCGTCCATAGTTTAGCCCCGGCTCGACGATTACTGCACCATTCTTTGGATCGAGCTCAACGATCCTATTCATGTGCGCGGGAAATACAAGCATAATGCCGTTGCCAAGTGCTGCACCTGTTTGATCGGTTCCACTTCCCCGGGCGGTGATGGGGATAATGCGACCACGTTCTGCGAGCTGCCAGGTAAACCGGGCAGTCTTACGTACGTCGTTTTCGTTGCGTGGATAGACGACAAGCGTTGGTGCAACGGAAAAAATACTACTGTCAGTGGCAAAATACTTACGTGCATCTGAGCTTGTCATGACCTCACCTAGCAGATGCTCTTGCAAGTAATGCGCAGCCTTGCTCATTGTCTGTTAATCCTCCGGGGTATACATAATCTTCGATCATGATAGCATAAACGTTTCTCTGTATAAAAATCATATTAACAGCGCAAGCTAAAATGAGCGAACGTAGGTTGATGCAGGGCATTGCTATCCATGCAGAGCTCTCAGTGCGACTGACGTGCCTTAGGCGATAACGTGAGGCAAATTTCTATTACGATATACTTGATGTGATGGCCTACGTGTATCATGCACCTACTCTTACCGTCGATATTGTTATCTTTCAGCTCATAGGTAATGTGCTTCATGTGCTGCTTGTTCAGCGGGCAAACGAACCTTTTGAGGGTGAGTGGGCACTTCCGGGCGTCTATAATGCTGCTGGCGACACGACACTTGAGGCGCTCGAAAAGCGCGTTCTGCAGGCTAAGATTGGTTTGTCACTGAGCGATTTAGCCTATGTTGAGCAGCTCTATGCGTTTGATGCAGTTGGGCGTGATCCACGGGGTCATGTTATTAGTATTGCGTACCTCGGGCTTGGGTACGATCTTAACCTAAAGTCTTTGTCTGCAACTCAGTCACCGACATTCTTTCCAGCCGCTCAACTATGGGATCTTGCTTTTGACCATGAAGACATTGTGCCGTACGCTCGTGAACGGCTGAGGCGGATGGTTAGTTTGACGACTGCGGCGCGTGCGATGCTGTCGCCTGTTTTTACGTTGTCTCAGTTATAAGGTGCATATGAAGCGATACTTGGAACAGGGCTGGATAAACGAAACTTTCGCAAGAAGTTCTTAGCGTACGACGTCTTGGAGCCGACCGGGCAGTTTAGTGTAGATGGCGCACATCGCCCGGCAATGCTGTACCGCTTTACATCGCAAAATATTCGACCGTTGCAGACGATCTCCTAGCGACGTAGGACCACCACCTCGATTCCATATCTTGTTGTATTTTTGATTTGCATATCCTGGATAAAAGCATAAACTCAAAAGTAACTACTTAGTGTAATTAGTACACAAAGTAGACGTACGATAATAATACAGGGGGATGTCATGGACTTGGAGAATTTGGGAGTTCCGGCAAGTCATTGGATCGCACATGAAACGACAACCTTTTTATCTGATGACCCTCGGGCGCTTGTAATGCTTGATGAGGCAGTAGCGTTAGAGGGACGATTGCTTAATGCATGGCGTCAATGGCGTTTGTATAACCGATCGCGACCCGAAGACACCCTTGAGAAGATCGACGAATTGCAATGCTATGTTTTTGGACTTGAAGGTATGCGGCGTGTCGCAGCGGCACGGCACGGCCAACGTACTCGTCCCTACTCTCTCAGTCTGCATGAAGGGCTCGTTAAAGAAATCGACCAAATCGGTCCGACGCCTATGTGGCGTACTCACGCGCGAGCGGAGTGCGGCTCGCGAGTATTCGAGCAGCTCGTGAAACAAATTTCGCAGTGGCGCTTGTTATGCGTCATGAATTACGAAAACATGGTATAGAAACAAACCATCGTCAGTTCTGTGCACCTCACAGTGTTGGTGGTTTTTATCATTTTCTTGAGACAGCAGAGCGATATGATGGTGATGTCCTTTATGTAGACCCGACATGGCAATGCACACTACCAAAAGGAATGAGTCCGGCGCAGCGCCCAGATGTGTTGATCGCTCCTTCAAACAGGATACTCGAAATTGTCATGGCTCACGGGATTGAAGAAAAATGGCATCGTGTATGGGCTGAGTCTCAAGTCGACACGTCATGGGAGCCCTCTGAACATAAAAGCTGGTGGCGATGGCAGCCGTGGCTCGCTAGATTATTCGAAGACGATCCTTATCACCCGCCACTCGTACTTAGTGGCGGGTGATACCATGGGGCCCTTATGATAATTGCTTGTTGGTAGCCCCTAGCCAACAGCCTGGCTGCAATGAGAGTGTGTCTGTTACGGAAAATGGGCTTGCTTTTCGCTTGCGTTATTAGCATAATCGCAAGCAGTATAGTCGTAGTGCCTGTATATGGGCCCTGCTACTTCGTAAAAAGAATGGTTATAAACTAGAAAGAGCTATGCACAATGAACAGATTCTCCTCACGTGAACTTAATTCGAAAGGTTTTGCACACCACCTTCTTCTCCCCATAATTGCCATTGCCCTCGTCTGTGGCATTGGTTACCTCACCTTGCATCTCATTAGTGCTGCCCCATCAAACTATTACAATGCTGCCTGTGCCATGAAGGGCACCTATGCTAATGGCGCAAACGGCGGCGCCTGTGTTAAGGCTGACCAGGAGCTCTTGGACGGCTTACAACATGCCAAGTACAAAGTAAACGGCAAATTATTTGTTACCGCAAAGAGCGTAAAGGCTAATCAGGTCTTTGCCTATGGTAAAACTGGCGGAGACTATTTAATCTTCAATGGTATATACAATAGCGCTACTCAATCTGCGATTACTACCCTCACTGGTGACAAGACCGTCAGCACCTTGAACGCTGGTACCAGTGCTAGTGATGACACTCAGATACTATGTACCGATATAGCTAAGTCGGGTATTCAGCGTACTACGAATGTAAATAGCCGCCCTCTGGTCTTTACCGGGACACCCTACACCATGGGTTCCACCAGCATGGCCAGCGCCTTTAGCACGGCCTGTGGTGGTGTTACGGCCGTTAAAAGCTCGGGTTCTACGGGTACCGGTACTGGCACCTCCTCCTCCGGTAGCACTGGTAGCACCGGCTCAGGCTCCTCCTCATCATCATCCTCGTCCTCCTCAAACCCCGGCCGCTTCGGCATGGCTCTTGGCGGTGGTTGGCAGGGCTACAGCTCA
>Ga0265338_10000842_pt1 | contig 51703 bp, 46 predicted proteins | sample 42126metaG_FD_193579 | JGI IMG/M metagenome (GOLD analysis project Ga0265338, IMG submission 193579) | Rhizosphere microbial communities from Carex aquatilis grown in University of Washington, Seatle, WA, United States - 4-21-26 metaG | ecosystem: Host-associated > Plants > Roots > Rhizosphere...
GGTCGAATGAACGATTGATAGAGGTATTCGCGCTCAGCTTTTCGCAGCTCGAGTTCGTCGAGCGCCATGTAGACCAAGGCTCCGAGCGCCAAACTCGAGCCGAGGTAATTGCCGATCCAAAGTTGTAGGCAGCTGAACAAGAACAAGGTCAACCAGCCGGTCCAGAAGTAACGGCCGTCGCGGAAGAGCAGAGTGGCGCCGCCGATCATCTGCACCAACACGCTGAGCGCCGCCAGCCACTCGGCGACCTTCGGCTGCACGTGCATGTGCTCGAGGTACCAGCCTCCGGCCAACCAGTCGGCGGCGAGCTGGGAAAGACCGCGGGCGACAAAGAACGACACGATCAACCGGCGCATTAAGCGATGTTTCGAAGGCACCATAAGGTACGCGAAGCTGACGAACAGGATAAAGTAGCCGTCATTAGTGCTGAGGCGGAGATCCTGAAAATAAAGAATCATCGCCAAACCGGTCGCGGTCAGCAGAAAGTAAAATCCGCCCGCGATCATCTCGGTCATGATGAAGGTCGCTGCAGCCATTGTCGAAAACAGGGCATACAGAAAAAAGATCACGCTCAGGAAACCCGCCGGAAGATGCATCCATCCGCAGTTTTCCATAAACGACCAGCACATCGGCAGGCCCTGTTGGGCCAACTTCACCGGCAAATCGCCTTGCTTCACCCAATACGTGAAAAGAAAAATGTGAAAAAGCGCGAGGAGTCCGCCGAGCGAACGCAATGATCCCGCCTTCTTGATTTCCCAGATATTCGCTCTGAAAATTTCCATTGCCGGAGAGCCTATCGCAAAAATATGGACAAGCCAATTTTTCTCTTTTAGCATTCCATATATAGGGGAACGGGATGGTTAAAGATCAACGACGCAATTGGTTCACGATCTTGTTCGGAACGAGGCCGAACCGGTGGGGGCGCCTCCTCATTTTGTTCTTCATCGTCATCGCCGTTCAGGCTTTGATCTGTCTCGATGTCTTCCACAACACCATCAAGCAAATCGATCTTCTCGACAGCCCGCGCCCCGATGCGGCTGTGGAAATCATGCACAACTTGAACAATTTGGGCTGGTTTTTCGTGGTCACAATTGTGGCTTTGTGCGCGGTGTGTATGTACCTCATCTACCACATCACAGTGAATGTTCTCGGTGCAAAAATGGCCATTTTGGCGTACGTCGATCAGCTCAAGCAGGGCAACTATGACAAGTTCCGCGCGCTGCGCGGGGACGACGATTTCAAAGACTTACTCATGTCGCTGGAAGACCTGGGGGCCCAGCTTAAGGAAAGGCAAAAGCGCCACTAGATTCAGCGCTTAGAGCCGGTTCCGATAGTAGCCGATTGTGTACTCGGCTCCAGACACCAAGCTGAGGACGACGCTCACCCACAGCGTGTAGTAGCCGATGTTGGCGAGCGGAAGTCCAAACAGGGGATCATAAATCAGCAAGCAGGGAATGGCGGCCATTTGCAAGGCGGTTTTCCATTTTCCAAACGGTTTGGCGGCAATGACAATGCTGTTCGCCGCGGCCACCGAACGGATTCCGCCGATAAAGATGTCGCGGGCCAGGAGTAAGAACACCATCACCGGATCGACGCGGCCCATGGACAGCAACATCACAATGGCGCCGAGGACCAAAATCTTGTCCGCAATGGGATCCATAAATTTTCCCATATTGCTTTCGACGTTGAACTTGCGCGCGAGATAACCGTCGGCCCAATCGGTCACGGCGGCAATGCAGAACAAAATCGCTGACACCCAACCGGCAAACGTGAAGCCCGACATCAGCACGGCCAAAATCACCGGCGCCATCGCGGCCCGAACATAAGTCAAAGCCATAGGCAGCATGATTTTCCATTTATGAACCTGTCCGGGCGTCATTATAATGCTATAACATCGCCTGAGGGCTTAGTCGATGTTGAAACTGTTGGCTGGGATTTTATCCGCCACCGCCATGGCGCAGTCGCTTCCATTTTGGAAGGCTAAAAGCAAAGTGTATGAGCGGATCCAAAATCACGAAGTCATCGTGAGCTCGAGTGAAAGGGACGTTTCCCCCAATAAGCCCCGCTATGAGCTGAAAGTCTTAGGGGGCGGCCAAACTAGAGCGCCTTGCGATTTCGTATTCAAGGAAGCCCAAAAGTACGAAGAGCTCGCGCACCTGAGCAGCTTTATTTCCAAAGCGAAATACGATGCCGACAAGAAGATTTTGGCGGTCACGATTGACGCCTTTTTCCGCAGGGCCGACTTCGAAATTGGCATCCATCCCGGCGACAAAAACACACTCGATTTCGTCGTGCTCAGCGGTCCGACGGCGGGATTCCATTGGTTGCTGGCGATGAGCGAAGTGACTCCCAAGGCGTGTGAAATCAGCCTCGATGGCCTCTACAAGTATGACCATTATCCCATGCCGCACTGGTTCCTCGAGGTAGGCGTGGAAACCGTATTTAAGCATATGGCCGAACAATTGCGCGATCACGTTGAAAACGAGTGGAAGATATGGAAGAATCCCTCCACTTGAAGTAAGGCCCCTAGGAGATTGAAATTGCAGCCGAATTTTACCTATGAACGGCGAGTGGCGTTTTCCGATACTGACGCGATGGGTGTCGTTCATCACGCCAACTACCTGCGCTTTTGTGAAGAGGCGCGGGTCGCTTGGATGCGTGAACGGGGCTTGGCGCCGACGCACTATCCGCAAACCGACAAAGTGCTTGCGGTTTTACACTATCAAGTTTGGCATATGAAACCGGCGACCTTTGACGATCTGTTAAAAGTCAGTCTGCAGGTTGCCCATAAAGGCGTGCGCGTGCGGTTTCAGTATTCGATTTATAAAGGTGACAGCCTGATCGCACAGGCCGAAACACTGCACATTGCGGTCGATAAAGATTTGCGTCCCTGCCGCCTCGAGGCGACATTTACTCAACAATTGGAGAAGGAACCATGGACCGAAACCTGGCTCTTGAATTCGTAAGGATCACCGAAGCTGCCGCTCTAGCGAGTGCGCGCTTTATGGGACGTGGAGATGAAAAGGGCGCCGATCAAGCGGCCGTGGATGCCATGCGCCGGGCGTTCGACTCGGTCAACATCGACGGCACGGTCGTCATCGGGGAAGGCGAGCGCGACGAGGCCCCGATGCTCTACATAGGCGAGCGTGTGGGTAAGCGCGGAACGGATTCTCCTGAAATCGACATTGCTCTCGACCCTCTCGAGGGCACGACAATTTGTGCGACAGGCGGTGTGGGCGCGATTTCAGTCATCGCCTTCGCCGAGCGCGGAAACTTTCTGCACGCGCCGGACACGTACATGGAAAAACTCGCGGTCGGTCCCGAAGCGCGCGGCAAAGTGTCGCTCGACAAAACGGCGACGCAAAATATTCACACCGTAGCTGAAGTTCTGGGCAAGAAAGTGCAAGATGTCACGGTGATGATCTTGGATCGTCCGCGGCACAAGGAGTTGGTTGAAGAAGTGCGCAAGACCGGCGCCCGTATCCGCTTTATCGGCGATGGGGACGTGTCGGGGGGAATCGCGACGTGTTGGCCCGACTCCGGCATCGATGTCCTCATGGGCATCGGCGGCGCACCCGAAGGCGTGATCACGGCCGCGGCAAACAAGTGTCTGGGCGGCGACTTTCAAGGCCGGTTGAAATTCCGCAACAACGATGAGCGCGAGCGCGCTTCAAAAATGGGTTTGAAAAATATCGACAAGATCTTCACGCTCGAAGAACTCGCGCGCGGCTCGGTGATGTTTTGTGCGACAGGTGTGACTGACGGCCCGCTGCTTAAAGGCGTCCGCACTCTCGCCGGCAACCGCGCTCACACACACTCGATCGTGATGCGTTCGGCGACGGGCACGGTTCGCCGCATTGAGGCCGAGCACAACTTCAATATTAAAGCGAAGGTCTAAGCGTGGCCCAGCTGTCGATGCGCTGTTTTCATTGCGGGGCCGAGATCGTCTTCAGTGATCGCGTGCCGATCCGCGCGGAGTGTGAAAAGTGCCATAGCGACGCCCACGTGTGTAAGAACTGTGCTCACTACGATCCTAAAGTTTACAATGAGTGCAAAGAGCCGCAGGCAGAAGTCATTCGCGAAAAAGAAAGAGCAAATGTCTGCGACTACTTTCAGCCCGGCGGTGGAGCGGGCGGGACTGCTAAATCGAAATCCGATTTACTCGCGGCCGCTGAAGCCTTATTTAAGAAAAAGTAAGATTTTAACTTTTGAGAGCGCTTTGGTGCGTGTTAGGGTCCCGACTTCTTGAAAGGGACCTCGTGATATTCAGCAAGGCTTTGCACCACGACATCGAATTGCCGCTCGACGAATTGATCATCAATGACGAGTTGAATTCGCGCCCGTCGCGCGCGCCCGATTACAAGATTGATTCGGTGGCTCTGGGCCGGATCGCCCGCCACTTGGGAGACGCCCGCGGCGACATTCTACAAACGTTAACCGATATCATGCTTGAGACTTGCGGCGCCGATTCTGCGGGGATCAGCATCAGTGAGAAAGATGGCGAGAACGACATCTTTCGCTGGAGCGCGATATCCGGTAGGCTCGCACCTTTCGCGCAGGGCACAATGCCACGGGACTTCAGTCCTTGCGGCCTGGTGCTCGAGCGCGATGCGCACATGCTGATAACCGATCCCGCACGTCATTATCCTTATATTGAGGAATTCGGCGTGCCCATATATGAAGTGCTGTTGACGCCGTTTTACCGGCACGGTCAGGCGATCGGCACTCTCTGGGTCGTCGCGCATTCGCCAACGCGTAAATTCGATCGCGAGGATTTGCGCCGTCTGCAAGCTCTCACGGAATTCGGTTCGGCCGCCGTCGACAGTCATTTGAAAACCAAAGCCGCAGAAACCGAAAAGGCGCTCGAGCGCCGCCGCCGCGAAGAGGCCGAGCGGGACTTGAGAACCATCAGTGAGATATTTAGACAGACCGCCGTGCCGACGGCGATGTTTCGTGGACCGGAGCACCGTTTCGCCTTTGTCAACTCTCCGTATGTCGACACGTTTTGCCACGACGAGAATCCGATCGGCAAGACCGTCGCCGAAATTTTCCCCGAAGCGATCGAACAAGGCTTCGGCGAACTCTTGGACAAAGTCTTTCGCACTGGCGAATCTTATTCGGCGGTAGAGGCCGAATTCTCACGCAACAACAGCGATGGAAGCATCCGCAAGTTTTATCTCGACTTCTCCTACGTGCCTAAGCGCGATAGCTCGAACCGCATCGAAGGTGTGCTGTTGACCGCGGTCGATGTGACCGACCGGGTGCAAGCCCGCCTGGAAGCGGAAGGCGCGCGTGAAGCCGCCGAGGCCGCGAACTACGCGAAGAGTACGTTTCTCGCCAACATGAGCCACGAGATCCGCTCTCCGCTCGGTGCAATCGTGGGCTTCGCCGATTTGCTGAAAGCCGCGGATTTCGCGACACCTGAGGCTTCCGAGTTCACACGCGTGATCGCGCGCAACTCGCGCCATTTGCTTCGCGTGGTCGACGACATTCTCGATTTATCTAAAGTCGAAGCCGGAAAAATGCTGATCGAAAAAATCCAGTTCGCTCTGCCTGAGCTCGTGACCGATGTCGCCACATACATGCAATTTCGCGCGACGGACAAAGGCATCGATTTCGAGGTGCGCATTCCCGCTCCGATTCCGGACTTTGTGATCTCGGATCCCACACGGCTCAAACAGATCCTCAATAACGTGGTCGGGAATGCCGTGAAGTTCACGGAACGCGGCCGGGTTGAATTGCGTGTCGAGTACAGTCATCGCAAGTTGATTTTCACCGTGAGTGATACGGGATCTGGACTGAGCCGCGTGCAAGCCGACCGGTTATTCAAACCGTTCCAGCAAGCCGACGCCTCGACGACGCGCAAGTACGGCGGCACGGGCTTGGGTTTAATCCTCACGCGGCGCTTGGCGGAGGCTTTGGGTGGCACCTTTGAACTGACCGCCAGCACGCCCGGCGGAGGGAGTGTATTTACGGCGACGGTTGGCGTAATCGTGCCTCAGACAATGCACCTCGTAGACGCGAAATGCAGTGGCTTTGCCCAGCCTGCGATCGAAGTCGATATTGCGCCGTCGACGGCCCTCGACGGGATGAAGATTCTCGTCGTCGACGACTCGGCCGACAATCGCACACTGTTCGAGTTGATCTTGATGAGCGCGGGCGCGGAGGTTGCGCTAGCGCAAGACGGCGCCGAGGGCATGAAGCTCGCCCTGTCCCAATCCTACGACGCGATCTTGATGGACGTGCAGATGCCGAATGTCGATGGATACGAGGCCACGCGTACGCTCCGTGGGAAGAACTATCAGGTTCCAATTGTCGCGCTGACGGCACATGCGATGAAGGATGAGCGCGCGAAGGCCATGAAGTCGGGGTTCTCGGACTATTTATCCAAGCCAGTCCGGCGCGACACTCTCCTCGAGACTTTACGTAAATTTAGGCACTGACTAACGGAGGGTCGGATATTGGCCCGAGACAATCTGCCAAACCGTCGCGAAATCCCAACTGCTGAAGTTGGACGAGTCTTGCATTTGAGCACGTGTAAGGCCCGCAACCGACGCGTCCGTCGTGTTGCCGATACCCGCTGCGTAGTCGTCAGAGGAGTAATATGAGTGCATAGAACCGGCTGTAAGTGTTCCCGAGAGATAGCCTATCATGCCTCCGTGATACGAGCCGGGCGACGTTACGTTTTGCGCACCGACGAGATAATTGTCGCCGAAATTGAGGACGCCGGTTCCGCTCTGACTGAGCGAGCCGATAAATCCGCCGCTATAACTCGAGCCTGGAACTAAAATAGTCATGTCAACCTGAACGCCGTTGTTCTCGATTGTCGCTGTCACGCCATTGCCAACGGCCGCATCTCCAATAAATCCGCCAAAACCACTGCGGCCGGAGACGCCGCCGTCGGGAATCGTCAATGACCCTGTAACGAAATTTTTGGTGAAAGAAACAACTGAGCCGGAGGCCGGGCCGCTCACGCCGAGAAAGCCTCCCACGTATCCGCCGTTGAATGTCGCCGGGTTAGACCAGTTCATCGTCACACGGTTGCTGTCGAAGTTGGCCGTGCACGGATTGCACTCGAGCGTCCCAACGAAAGCGCCGCTGAACGCACCATTGATAGTCACGGAAAGTGTAGAGTTGACGGTGTTGTCGTGCACATTGATCGTGCCTGTGTCGATTTTGTCGTAAGCGACAAAACCGCCGAGCGTGTTACCCGAGTTGGTGGAGGTGAGCGGTGAGAGGGTGGTCGTCACCGAATTGTTCGCCATTTCCACGCTGGAAGAATTGGTCACAGTCAAAAATCCGAGCAGCCCGCCCCAAACGTCATACCCCGTGCCCGTAACGGTCACGGTTGCATTGCTAAGGGAACGCGACGATCCATCGTCCACTATGTATTTGGCGATGTAGCCGGCCGTGCAACTGCCGGCGGTTGTGCCTCCGCTCGGATAGTTGATCGTGCTATTGAGCACGCTGACGTCACTGACGGTGGTATCGAGTGCATAGCCGATAAAGACAGCGCTGTAATTCATTGCCACAATTGCCGCATTCTTAATCGTCAGATTTTTGATCGTGGCATTTTGGGTGTAGCCGAATAGGCCTGAGACCAGCGTGTAGTCGCTGCTCTGATTCATAGTCAATCCCGAGATCGCAAAATGACCGCCGTCGAAAGTTCCCGTGAAGGGTGTCGAGGCTTGAATTGCGCCGGCGTTCGTAATTTGCATTGTGCCGACGGGCGTGGGGTTTGAGAGTGACGATAAATCCAGATCCGCCAGAAGTTGAAAATTGGCAGTCCAGTCAGCGCTCGTCTGCATGAGATGCGCAAACTCGCTCGGCTTACATATTAGGTAGGGTGTTGACGCGGAACCATCCCCACCGGCGTAACCCGAGGTTTGCGTCGTTTCGACAGAGCAAAAGTTACCGGATTCGAGAACGGCAGTGGAAAGCGAATTGCACCCCGTAAAGAGCAAGGTGGCGACGAGAAGGCCGAGCAGATTTGTAAGAACGTACCGGATGCTCATACCCATGACTCACTTTTCGGAGTCTCGGGCGTGGGAAATGAGCCGGTTCTCATTTTGAGGCAAGTTTTATAAGCACCGTGTAATAAAAAGTTTTAAGTTCAAGTTGAGTCCGTTCCCGGCTCGAACTGTTTAGATCTCTTAATAGCACCTTCCAAAAAATCCCGTTAGCAAAAATCGGTGCCACGAAATTTGGGGCAAAAGCGGGCGCGGCAAGATTCGGGCTCAGCCACGCGAAGCGGAATGGAGTAGCTCGGAAAAAAATAGACTGTGCAACCACGTGGATTCTCTGTGAAATGGCTGTCATCTAAAGCTGTTGATAGATCCCTATGTCGTGGAGGACGCGATGTTGAAGCCCGCTGTGTCTGATAAAAAGTCGTTAAGCAAGAGTAAACCAAAAAAGATTATGTCGGCCATTCTGGCCAAGCCTACTGTGAAAACATCTCATCCTCCGGCTCCCTTGCCTCCGCTTGCACACACCTCACAACCCCATGACCAGCGTCTACAGTTGCGAACATTGATGCAAGTGGTGAAAGCAGTTCGCTCCGGCGATTTCTCGGTGCGGATGCCGGTCGATCAGGAAGGCATTGTCGCCGAGATCGGCGAGATCGTGAATGACATCATCGAGCTCAACGAAAACATGGCGAACGAATTTTTACGCGTGCGGAATACGGTGGGTCTTGAAGGCCGGATGAACGAGCGCGTGATGATGGGTTCTGTTAAGGGCGCATGGTCCGCGAGCGTCGATTCCGTCAACTTGCTTATCGGGGATCTTGTGCAGCCGACAATTGAGGTCGCGCGCGTGATCACCTCGGTGGCAAAAGGCGATTTGTCGCAAAAAATGTATTTGGAGATGGATTCGCGTCCGGTGAAAGGGGAGTTCCTCCGCATCGGTACAACGGTGAACGCGATGGTGGATCAGCTGAACTCATTCGCAAGCGAGGTGACTCGTGTGGCGAAAGAGGTGGGTACTGAAGGAAAACTGGGAGGTCAGGCCAATGTGAAAGGCGTGTCAGGCGTCTGGAAAGATCTCACCGATAATGTGAATGGTCTCGCCGGTAACTTGACAGATCAGGTGCGTAACATCGCCAAGGTGACGACCGCGGTTGCTAAAGGCGACTTGTCACAGAAGATCACAGTGGATGCGCGCGGTGAGATCTTGGAGCTGAAGAACACCGTGAATACGATGGTGGACCAGCTGTCGTCATTCGCGGCCGAGGTGACTCGTGTGGCGAAAGACGTGGGTACTGAAGGAAAGCTGGGCGGCCAGGCGAATGTGAAAGGCGTGTCGGGAACTTGGAAGGACCTCACCGACAACGTGAATGGTCTCGCGAATAACCTCACCGCTCAGGTGCGTAATATCGCGAAAGTGACAACCGCGGTCGCGAATGGAGATTTGTCACAGAAGATTACAGTGGATGCCCGCGGTGAGATCCTCGAGCTCAAAAACACGATCAATACAATGGTGGATCAACTCCGCTCGTTCGCCGCTGAGGTAACTCGTGTGGCGAAAGAGGTCGGTACCGAAGGCCGTCTTGGCGGACAAGCCGATGTGAAAGGCGTTAGCGGAACTTGGAAAGACCTTACGGATAATGTGAACGGTCTCGCGAATAACCTCACCGCTCAAGTGCGGAACATCGCAAAGGTGACGACCGCGGTTGCCAACGGTGACTTGTCGCAAAAGATCACAGTCGACGCGAAAGGTGAGATCCTCGAGCTGAAAGACACCATCAATACAATGGTGGACACACTTCGTTCCTTCGCTGCGGAGGTGACTCGCGTGGCGAAAGAGGTGGGTACGGAAGGTAAACTCGGCGGACAAGCGGATGTGAAAGGCGTATCGGGAACTTGGAAAGATCTGACCGACAACGTGAACGCGATGGCCTCGAATCTGACCGTCCAGCTGCGGGACGTGTCGAAGGTGTCGTACGCGATTGCTAACGGCGACTTGACCCAAAAGATCACGGTGGATGTGAAGGGCGAAATCCTTCAGATCAAAGACGTCATTAATAAGATGGTGGACCAGCTCTCGTCGTTTGCGGCTGAGGTGACTCGTGTGGCAAAAGAAGTGGGTACGGAAGGTAAACTCGGCGGACAAGCGGATGTGAAAGGCGTATCGGGTGTGTGGAAAGACCTCACCGACAACGTGAACGGTCTTGCAGGTAATTTGACAGACCAAGTGCGAAACATCGCGAAAGTGACCACCGCGGTTGCGCGCGGTGACTTGTCACAGAAGATCACAGTGGATGCGAAAGGCGAAATCTTCGAGCTGAAAAATACCATCAACGTGATGGTGGATCAGTTGACCTCGTTCGCGGCCGAGGTGTCTCGCGTGGCAAAAGAAGTGGGTACCGAAGGCCGTCTCGGCGGACAAGCTGACGTCAAAGGCCTGAGCGGAACTTGGAAAGACTTAACAGACAACGTGAACGGCCTCGCCGGTAACTTGACGGCGCAAGTGCGGAACATCGCGAAGGTGACGACCGCGGTCGCGAATGGCGACTTGTCGCAGAAGATTACAGTGGATGCGCGCGGTGAGATCTTTGAATTGAAAAACACGATCAATACAATGGTGGATCAGTTGAACAGCTTCGCGGCTGAGGTGACTCGTGTGGCGAAAGAGGTCGGTACCGAAGGCCGCCTCGGCGGACAAGCGGATGTGAAAGGCGTGTCGGGAACTTGGAAAGATTTGACCGATAATGTGAACCACCTCGCCGGTAATTTGACTTCACAGGTTCGTAATATCGCGAAAGTGACAACCGCAGTCGCAAAAGGGGACCTGTCGCAGAAGATCACGGTCGATGCGAAAGGCGAGATCCTCGAACTCAAAAACACGATCAACGTGATGGTGGACCAACTGAACTCGTTCGCGGCCGAGGTGACTCGCGTGGCGAAAGAAGTGGGTACGGAAGGTAAACTTGGCGGTCAGGCTGAGGTGAAAGGCGTGTCGGGTGTGTGGAAAGATCTCACCGATAACGTGAACGGCCTCGCCGGCAATTTGACCTCGCAAGTGCGGAATATCGCCAAAGTGACAACCGCGGTTGCAACGGGCGACTTGTCGCAGAAGATCACAGTCGACGCGAAAGGCGAGATCCTTGAGCTGAAAAACACGATCAACGTAATGGTGGATCAGCTGAACTCATTCGCGGCCGAGGTGACTCGTGTGGCGAAAGAAGTGGGTACGGAAGGTAAACTCGGCGGACAAGCTGAGGTGCGCGGCGTGAGCGGTGTGTGGAAAGATCTCACCGACAACGTGAACTTCATGGCGTCGAATCTGACCAAGCAAGTGCGCGGTATCGTGAAAGTCGTGACTGCCGTCGCAAACGGCGACTTGAATCAGAAATTCGTAATCGAAGCGAAAGGTGAAGTGGCGGCGCTCGCTGAAACTATTAACAGCATGACGGACACACTTAAGATCTTCGCTGACCAAGTGACTTCGGTGGCACGCGAAGTCGGCATCGAAGGAAAACTGGGCGGTCAGGCGAAGGTGCCTGGCGCTCTGGGAACTTGGAAAGACTTAACCGACAACGTGAACTTCATGGCGTCGAATCTGACCAAGCAAGTGCGCGGTATCGTGAAAGTCGTGACCGCGGTCGCCGACGGAGATTTGACTCAGAAGTTCGTGATCGAAGCGAAAGGTGAGGTGGCCGCACTTGCGGAAACCATCAACAGCATGACGGATACGCTCCGTACCTTCGCCGGTCAGGTGACTTCAGTGGCACGTGAAGTGGGAATCGAAGGTAAACTGGGCGGTCAGGCGAAAGTGCCCGGTGCAGCCGGAACTTGGAAAGATTTGACCGATAACGTGAACCAGCTCGCCGGTAACTTGACCAGCCAGGTGCGCGCAATTGCCGAAGTCTCGACCGCAGTGACGAAAGGTGACTTGACCCGGTCCATCACGGTCGAAGCGCAAGGTGAAGTGGGCGCTCTGAAAGACAATATCAATCAGATGATCGCGAACCTCAAAGAGACGACCAGCAAGAACATGGAGCAGGACTGGCTGAAAACCAACCTCGCCAAGTTCTCGAGCATGATGCAAGGTCAGCGCAGTATCGCGGCGGTGGCCCAGCTCATCATGTCCGAGCTGTCGCCTCTCGTGGATGCGCGCCAAGGCACGTTCTTCCTCGCGGAAGGAGAGGCCGACGAGACGTCGCTCAACTTGATCGCCAGCTATGCGTTCACTGAGCGCCGCAATGTTTCGAACAAGTACCGTCTCAAAGAGGGCTTGGTCGGCCAGTGTGCCTTCGAGAAGAAGCGCATCTTGATCACGCAGCCGGATGAGGCGTATGTCCGCATCACGTCGTCGCTACTCGAAATCACTCCGCGCAATATTATCGTATTGCCGGTCCTCTTCGAGGGCGAACTCAAAGCCGTGATCGAACTCGCATCGCTGAAACCCTTTACGCAGAACTACATCAACTTCCTCGATCAGCTGATGGATTCCATCGGTGTGATCCTGAACATGATCAGTTCTTCAATGCGTACGGAAGAACTGCTGCAAGAGCTCAAACGGTCGAACGTCGAACTCGAAGCTCAGGCAACGGAACTCGAAGACAAAGCCAAACTGCTTGAGGTCAAAAACCAAGAGGTGGAGCTTGCGAGCCGGAGCCTCGAGGAAAAAGCCGAGCAGCTGTCGCTTATCTCGAAGTACAAGTCGGAATTTTTGGCCAACATGTCGCATGAACTGCGTACGCCGCTCAATAGCTTGCTGATCCTGAGCAAAACTTTGGCTGATAATAAGGAACAAAACCTCACGGACGATCAGGTTCGCTACGCCAAGACGGTCCACTCTGCCGGAAACGATCTGCTCTCGCTCATCAACGAGATCCTGGATCTGTCGAAAGTGGAAGCCGGAAAAATGCCGGTCAATCCGAAGGACGTCGAGATGCAGGACATTTTGGCCTATCTCGAACAGACTTTCAAACCCGTGGCCGAGCACAAAGGCCTCGAGTTTGTGATCGAAACGAATATCGGCGTGCCGCATGAGATGTTCACTGACGAGAGCCGCTTGCAGCAGATCTTGAAAAACCTGCTCTCGAACGCGTTCAAGTTCACGGAGAAAGGCCAGGTCATTCTTAATATTTCACAAAACCATGACGGCATGGTCGTGTTCGCGGTCACCGACACGGGGATCGGCATCCCGTTCGAGAAACAGAAACTCATCTTCGAGGCTTTCCAGCAAGCCGACGGAACCACGAGCCGTAAATACGGCGGCACGGGTCTCGGTCTCACGATCAGCCGCGAAATCGCGCGTTTGCTCGGCGGCATCATCGAAGTCGAGTCGGAGCCGGGCCGTGGAAGTACGTTCCGCCTCTCGCTTCCGGCTAAGTACGTCGGTCCCGATGTCAGCGTTAGCTTGAGTCAAGTCGAAACGGGTACGCCGCGTTTGCCGCTTCCCGTAGACGTTGATTTTGGGGGAATCAAAATTATGGTCGTTGACGATGATTCCCGGAATGTCTTCGCGCTAAAGAGCATCCTTAGCGCGCGGGGAATGGATATCGTCGCGGCTGAAAACGGACGCGCGGCGCTCGAACAACTCGCCGAGCACCCCGATGTTCAATTGATTATGATGGATACGATGATGCCGGAGATGGACGGTCTCGAGGCGACTCGCCGGATTCGCGAGAATCCGATGTATCGTGAGCTCCCGATCGTTTCTCTTACGGCGAAGGCGATGAAGGGGGACCGTGAAAAGTGTTTGGAAGCTGGAGCTTCGGACTACATCACGAAACCGGTCGATGAAGAGACCCTTTTGGCGACAATCTACGGATGGTTATTGGTGAAGCCAGATGCACGAGCTAACTGATCAGACGGTCGACATACTTTTGGTCGATGACCGAGAGGACGGCTTAGTCGCGCTCGAAGCGTTGCTGAAGGACTTGCCGGGCTACAACCTGGTTAAGGCGCAGTCGGGCCAGGAGGCGATCAATGCGCTTCCGCGGTACGACTTCGCAATGATTCTGCTCGATGTGCAGATGCCGGCGATGGATGGATTCCAGGTGGCGCAGATTATTCGCCGCATGCCGGACTTTAAGTCGATTCCGATCATTTTCGTCACGGCCATCAACAAGGACGACCGCTATGTGGCGAAAGGTTACGAGGCCGGCGCCGTCGACTATATTTTCAAGCCTTTCGATCCCATGGTTTTGCGCTCGAAGGTGTCGGTGTTTGCCGAATTGCATTTGCAAAACCGCAAGATTCGGGAACAGGCACGGCAGCTCGCCGAAGTCGAGGCGCGCCAGCATCGCGTCTTTCTTCAGAGCGTGGAACTCGAGAATCGCCGCCGCTACCGCAGTTTGGCCGACGCCATTCCGCACATCGTGTTGCGCGCGACGGGACCGTCTTCGCTCGAGTACCACAACGATCTGTGGACTTCCTACACCGGCATGAAATCGATTGACACTATGGGCACCGGTTGGCAATCGGCGATCGACCCGAAGGATCTTCCGGACTTGTTGAAGACCTGGAGCCGCGCCATCACCCTGCGCGAGAACTTCGAAACGGAGTGCCGGCTGCGCAACAAAGATGGCAAATTCCGCTGGCAGATGTTCAAAGCCGTGGCCGAGCTCAATACTCAGGGCCAAGTGATAGCGTGGTTGGCGACATGTACGGACATTCACGACCGCAAGCTTGCCGAACAAAACTTCCTAGTCGCTAAAAAACATGCCGAGGCCGCAAATATCGCCAAAACCCACTTCTTGGCGAATATGAGCCATGAGATCCGGACGCCGCTGAATGCGATTATGGGTTTTACCGAGCTTTTGCTCGATCCGAATATTTCCATGCAGGAAAAGATGAAGAGCGTGGCGATCGTTCGGCGCAATGGCCACCAACTTTTGAAGATCGTCGATGAGATTCTCGATATCTCTAAAGTGGAGGCCGGCGGCCTCGAGACCGAAAAGGTTGACACGCACGTGATCGATCTTTTGAACGAAATCAAAGCCCTGATGATGATTCAGGCTGAGAAGAAGAGAGTCGATCTGATCTTCGATTTCGGTTCGCGTTTGCCGTCTGTGGTGATTACCGATTCCACGCGCCTTCGCCAAATCTTGCTCAATATCATTGGCAACGCCATCAAGTTTACCGAGCAAGGCTCGGTGCGCGTGGTGAGCCGCTTCCGCACGAGCATGGACGGCCAATCCATCTTACGCTTTGATGTCAGTGACACGGGACTCGGAATGGACCGCGATAGCAGCGAGAAAATTTTTGAACCATTCTCGCAAGCTGATACCAGCACAACACGCCTTTACGGCGGGACTGGACTTGGCCTGGCGCTGTCGCGCCGATTGGCGCGCGCCCTGGGTGGCGACGTGCGCCTGGGAAAGAGTGCTCCCGGTCTCGGTAGTACGTTTGAAATCGAAGTGAAGGTCGAAATTCCCGCGTTTAACGAGTGGGTTTCCGAACGCGAAATGCCGAATGAGTCGAACCTCGAGGAGGCACGTATGACCGCGACTGACGAATTGAAGGGCAAACGCATCCTGCTCGTTGAGGATGCGGAGGATAATCAGTTCCTGATTCAGCAGTTTCTCAACCGTACGGGTGCAATCGTGGATATTGCCAGCAACGGACAAGAGGGCATCGACAAGGCTATGTCCAAAGATTTCGACGTCGTTTTGATGGATATTCAAATGCCGATGGTCGACGGCTACCAGGCGACCACGCGGCTCCGCAATGCAGGGTACAAAGTTCCGATCATCGCTTTGACGGCGCACGCGCTTGTAGAAGAGCGTGAGAAGTGTATCGCCACGGGCTGTGACGGGCATTTGACAAAGCCGATCAACCGGCAGCAGCTGATTGAACGGCTCGTCGAAGCCGTGACTTAGTTTTCGGACTTCTTTTCAGTTTTAGGGTTGAAGTGCGGCGGGGGGTCGCCTGGGCGGTGCTTAAAATTCATCGGCGGCAATTCAGACTTTACAGTTTTGCCTGCGGGAACATCGATCTCTTTCAGGATCGCGGCAATTCGATGCAAGTTGGAAGACCAATCCGATATTAGAAGTGAATTGTTGTGAGTTACGGGAACTAGCTCGCCATCTTTCGAAGTTAGGATGCGCAATTGCTTGTTAACGTCATCGGCCGAGACATATTTTAATACGGCCATCCAAGTGTACATTTTCTCTGGCTTCAGAGGCGGTAACTCCTGGCCGACCCCAGTGAGATTGCGCTGAAGATTTCTGGCTTGCATGACAACCATTTCGTCGCCCTGAGTGGAGAAGCCCAAGCTGTTCAAGGCAAGAGCCGTCGAGAGTTGATTGAAGGCCTCTTCATAGGAAACCGGGCCTGGATTGATGATCGTGATCATTCCATGGACCGACGGATCGACAATAAATTTTTGTCCGGTAGCATGGGAATAGTCGGCCAGAATTTTGGTGATGTCCGTGGATTTGTAATTGAAATCGATGGTTTTACTTTCGCCGGCGAATACCGATTGGCCGATGAGCAGGGCGGTTATTAACAGAATCATTCGCATGAAGTCCTCCTTGGAAACCCTATCTTGGAGGATTTATCGACCAACACTCAACAAATAAAAAGGCAGTGAAGTTCATTTCACTGCCTCTTCATTCGATCTTAATTAAACCCAGCACCTGTGGCTAGTTCTGGGCGGTTGCCGTCTTTTTCTTTTTCGGGCGGAAGAGCACATGGCTTGTCTTCGGCTCGCCGGTTTTCGTGTCCACATCCGAGCGGGTTTCGTATTCGATGTGCACGGTTCCGCCGGTGTAGTTGGCTTGCTTTAAGGCCGCTTCGAGTTTGTCGGCGGGGACGTCGATGATCCCACCAACATCTTTGCCGTTGCTGTCGACATTGAACGTTGCAAAGCCAGTGAAGCCTTTGCAATCTTCGGTCGCCGTACAGCCGCTCGTGAAATTCGCCACGGTGTTGCCTTTTTTATCGACGACGGTCACAAGAACCTTCGTCGGATTGACAGACAACGGGTGGTGAGCCGCATTGTTACACGGGAAGTGCGCCATAGTACTGAGCGAGGTGTTTGCCGCCTGGCCTAAGCCTTTGAGCATCGTCTCAAAGCTCATATTCTTTCCATTAACGCGGTCGATCGACGCGAGATCACCGGCTGTGCCGGAGATATCGGGGTCCGCCATCAAATCGAGATAGCCGTGGCCCATTTCGTTTTCGTCTTCGATGCCGCGCTTGATCTTGTCGTTGCTCGTGTAAACGATCGGCATGACCGTCACATGGCCCGCGCCCTTGAGGCTGAGGAGAGCCGACTTGACGTCGCCTTCGCTTAATGGACGGCCATTCACCGCGCCGGCACACTCTTTCGGGTCGTTGCGGAAATTCACTTCGTGCTGGTCTTCGCCCATTTTGCCGGTCTTCTTGTCTTTGACCTGAGCCGGAGTGCACGCGACCTTAAGTTGCTCGGGCGACAGATTGGGAAGCGTCTGCGCATTGCAACGTTTCGTATAGTCGTAGCAAACGTCTTGTTCGTCGGAGATCGGAATGACGACGAGAGAGGCATCGCTGCGCACCAACTGTTTCAAGTTTTGGCGCAGGTTATTATCAGTGATCGCGTCATAGAGACTCAAGAGCAATGCCTCACCTTGGCCATCGCTATGATCCGTATATTTCTCCTGGAGATTGTCGATCTTGGCCGCGAGGATATTGCCGGCCTCTTTCATCGCGCAAGTGCGGTTACCGCACTTTTTCTCGAGAGCGTTCAAGTTGATCACAGCGGGATCTTTAGCGCCGTACGAGAACAGGGTTCCATGTTTGTAAGGCGACTTCGTGCCTTCGCGGGCGTGGCCGAGGATCATACCGAATTGGATGTCCGTGTTCGGGCCGAACTGCTGCGCAAACGAGTGCATGTCGCGCGCGATGTGACCGAGTTCTCCGCCCAGGCCAATGCGCTTACCGCCGCGCATGGAGGCTGAAGTGTCGACCAGCAACAACACGTCGAGTTTTTTAATCTCTTTGATCGCCGGCAAATTTACGGGCTCGCACTGCTTCGGGCCATTGTCGACAACGGGAGTCGGCAAGACGGGCGAGGGCGTCGCGGGCGGCAATTCGCTCGTCGTCACTTGCGGCGTCGGCTGAGCAGGAAGTGGAGTCGTCGGAGTCATCAAAATTTGCGGAACAACAGGCACGGCCGTCGGCTTGTCAGCCGGAGCCGGGTTTTCGCAGTTTTGATTCAGCTGGCAGTTCTCAGCCATAGGCACCGGCGGCAGAGGCAAAGTCTGCGTCGGGCACGTCACATTTGACGAAGGCGTACAAGCCGCGGGAGTCGGTTGTGCGGTCTGCGTGACCGTCCATGATTGTGTAGGCGGCGGCGTCGGTGGCTCGTTCGACACAACGGTTGTAGTAGTCGGCGGCGGCGTCGGCTGCGTCGCGATCGGTGGAGGCGGCGTGTTGGTCACGACTGTCGTGGGCGGCGGAGTTGTCGTCGTAGTCGGCGGCGGAGTCGTAGTCACGACCGTCGTCGGCGGCGGGGTTGTTGTTGTCGTCGGCGGAGGCGTAGTCGTTACGACCGTCGTGGGCGGCGGAGTTGTTGTCGTCGTCGGCGGAGGCGTCGTCGTCACGACTGTCGTGGGCGGCGGCGGAGGAGGAGGATTGTTGTTCACCACTGTTGTCGGCGGTGGAGTCGTCGTGATCGGCGGCGGAGGATTGTTCGACGGTGGCGGATTATTATTCACCACGGGCGGCGGATTAGACGGCGTCACCGTGACAGTAGGCGGCGGAGTGTTTCCCGGAGGCGGATTATTATTCACGATCGGCGGGGGCGGAGTGCCACCCGTCGGGGGCGGAGGCGGAGGCGGAGCCGGACGCGTGCTTCCCGGAGGCGGAATCGGGCCAACAGTTGTCGTGGGCGGCGGAGCCACAGGCGGAGGGGTCGGGCGCACGCCCGGCGGCGGCGCAATCGGTCCACCAGTCACAGGGCCCGGCGTAGTTGTCACTGCAGTTCGGGGCTGAACCGCAGGTTGCGGATTGCTGCCGATCTTTTGCTGTTGGCAACCCATGATCCACATGGACGACGCCATCAAAGCGGTTATGAATAGACGTGACATACGCTACCTCTTCAAAATGGTTCTTGTTGGCGGTTCACCCGCCGAGGGTGAGATGTGCAAACCAATGCCCTCCCTTAGAATGAATAAAATGCAAATTTGGGGGGAAATGGTGACGGTTATTGTCACTGTTGGGCGCAAATAGGTGTGTGCCTGGCCTCAATCGAGGATCAAGGCTCGAGCCACAAGCCTCAAGGCTCAAGGGGGAGTAGTCATCTATATATAGACGTTGGCTGTCGTTGACACACGGGGTCCAGGGTCGATAGAAGTTCGTTCGTGTCGGGGGTTTCTTATGTTTAAAATTTTGATGTTAGCTGCCTTCAGTGTTGGTTCGATCGCGATGGCGAATCCGCGTGGCGCGATTACGCTTCAGCCGATTGTGCAGCCCAATGATCCCAAACTTCCGATTGCCACCGATCAGCCGCCGATCGCTTGCGATCAAATCGTTGCGGCCATGCAGAATTACAAGCAAATGCAACAGGCGCATGAGAACAGTCTGACTTCGTTTCTTTCGGATGTCGGCGGCAAGGTTTCCGCTTGGTACACGCAGCTGAGTCCCTTGGAAGGCACGAATCAGCCGATTCCCGTTGGTACGTTTTCCGTGCTTCAAGACGGCGGCAATAAGATTTCGACGATCACGGACATGGCCTTCGACAATACGGATTTGCTCTCTCAGGAGCTCGACCATATCATCACTTCGCTTCAGGGTTGCGCGATCACCAAGCCGACGTTAAAGTAATCCTAGCACCTAGGAGGCTTATGGCAGCCGCAACGACTACGGAAACGTTTCCCTGCTCTCCGGAGCAATTCTTTAATATTGTCGCTGATTACGAAAAGTACCCCGAGTTTCTGAATGAAGTGAAGAGCTGCAAGGTCATTGAGACCAAGGGCAATAAGAAGCTCGTGGAATTTCAAGTCTCTATGATCAAAACCTTCACCTATCGCTTATGGATGACGGAAGAGCACAACAAGCGCGTCTCGTGGACGCTCGATTCAGGCGATGTCTTTAAGACGTCCTCGGGCTCCTGGGACCTCGAAGATTCAGGCGGGAAGACCAAAGCTAAGTATGCCGTCGACGCCACTTTTAAAGTCTTTGTCCCGGGCCCAGTCGCTAAGGCCCTGGTGAACGTGAATCTGCCGAATATGATGAAGGCTTATCAAGACCGGGTGAAGAAACAGTATGGATGACAAGAAACACCATGATGATGACGACGAATCCTCACCGCGTTGGGCGGAGATCGTTAAGCGCGTTATGAGCGTCGGCCTCGGGGCCGCGTTTATGACCGAAGAGTCGATTCGCAATACCCTCGGGGATATCAAGCTTCCCAAAGAGGTGCTGACGTCGATCCTGCAGGGCGCCTCGCGCTCCAAAGAGGAATTCCTTAATAAGATCGGAAACGAAACCATCAAGCTGATCTCGAAGATCGATTTCGTGAAGGAAGCGTCACGCTTCGTCGAGGAACACAAGTTCCATATCGTGGCGGATATTGAGGTCGTGAAGAAAGAGCACCACAAGAAAGACGAGCCGGGGCTCCAGCTTAAAACTCAGGTTAAAATTAGAGACTAGTGTTTTTCGACAGCGGGAGCCGTCACGACTGTGGCCGGAGTGGCCGCTGCCGATGAGGGCTTCGGAACGACCGGCTTGATATTCAAGCGGCGCTCGACGATTTCGCCGACTTCATCGCGGCTCATCGGTTTGCCTTGCTCGCTCTTGGAGCCGTTCGTATAGTTGCGGGCGGCGAGATATTCTTCAGGCAAAACCGGATTTGAAATCGACAAATTCATATAGCCTTCGAGGAAGGCCAAGATGTTCTCTTTTTGCTCGGGCAAACGGTGAATGGCGTCCGCCGAATATTTAAGGAACTTCCAAAGGCCGACGGTATTTGAGGCCGTCGATGTCGCGTCGACTTTAGCCATTTCAATCAACGCATGTTCGAGGAAGGCGCGCAAATCGCCGCCCGTGTATTTGGTGTCGAGTTGGAAGATCAAGCGATCCAAAAATTCTTGGCGGAGAATGTGCTCACTTTTCTCGGCCTTCAGCGTTTCGACTTCTTCCTCGAGATTTTGCATTTTAGGATCTTCGAATTTCTTGGCGAGAGCGGAGTCGAGCTCCTGCAGGCGCTTTACGTTTTGATTCCGTAATTCTTGGAGCTGGTGAAGGCTATCGCTCTTAGTTTCCATATCTTTAGCCATAGCCTGCATAGACAGGGAAGAAGCCATCATCAGGGAGATTAGGACTAAGTAAATTTGGAATGAGCGCACCATACGGCTATAAGTAGCAAAGCCAAGGCCAGTCTCAAATTGAATAGAACACAATGATTTCAGATGTTTAAGATGTATCAGAATGACTTTTTTCGGCCTAGAGTGTCGTCTGATTAGACAGTGTCTAACACGCCGCAGGATTCCCTCAAATTGATGCCCACGTTAGACCTTAACCAAATGGCTCGCCAGGACTTGGCCCTCGAACAACAGGTACTTCGCTCCGTGAAAGCGCTGAAAGTGCGCCCGTGCCGGGTTTTGCTCGCGGTTTCCGGTGGCGTGGATTCGATGGTGATGGCTGAAATCCTCTTCAAATGGCGCCGGGGACTGAAGCTTGAGTTGGCGGTCGCGCATGTGCACCATGGGAGAGCGTCCTCGCCTAAACAAAAATTATTTCGCGAACGCGCGCGCAAATTCGTGAGGGCTTGGGCGACCAAGCGGGGCTTACCGTTTTTCACCAATGCAAAAGCTCCGATTCTCCGCAGTGAGGGTGAAATGCGTGAGTTTCGTGAGGGACTGTTGCTGACCTGGGCTGAGGCCGCTGGCTGCGAGGCGATTGCCTTTGCGCACCACGAGGACGATCTTTTGGAGACGCGTTTGATCCGCCTCATTCGCGGTGCAGGGGCCCAGGGTTTACGCGCTATGAGTAAATATCGCGGCGGAAAATTCCGGCCTCTGCTGGGGCTTTCACGGGCGGAAATTGAGGCGTACGCGAGAATCACCAAGCTCGAGTGGGTAGAGGATCCCTCGAATCGTAAAACCGATATCCTTCGCAACTGGCTGCGGCATGAATGGCTTCCGTCGTTAGAGACACGAAGACCAGGAGCGGTAAAAACTTTGGCGCGCTCTCTCGAAACTGTGGCTCCTAGAGCACAGGATTTTGATCTGGCCTCGTGTGTCGGGCTGCGGCGTGACCGCCTTTCGCGCGCACTTGTGGCGCAATACCTCAAAGCTTTGGGACTAAGGGGCTATGCACAGACCCACGTCGATGAAATTTTGAAGCGCGTCAGCTCTCCCGAGAGGAATCTCGAGTTCGATATGCTCGGTTTTCGCTTTCAAGTTTCGCGTGAATTTCTGTGGGCGAGTCGAGTTTGAGAAGATACCAGGGGCATGTTATCTTGGGGCTTGGAGTCTTAACTCCACTATATTGAAAGGACGCCTCATGCGCTCTCCCTCGAAAACAATGGCACTTTGGGCCCTGCTGATTGTCTTGGCCGTGCTGTTTTTCCAGATGTACGAAAAGCAGGCCAATCAAGTGGTCCGCGATTTCAATTACCAGAAATTCGTGCAGGCTCTGGAATCCGATCAAATCGTGAAAACCTCGATCACGTTTCACAAAGCTTCAAACGACATCGAAGGTGACCTGAACGACGCCGGCCAAAAAGTTTATGGCGGCAAGCATTTCAAATTTCCGGGCAACACCGATGACTCGGGTTTTGAGGTTTTGGAAAAGTACGGTATCACGCCTTCGTACGTGAATTCCGACAACTCGTTGATGGCCGGTTTGCTATTGAACTGGCTGCCGTTGATTATCATTGTCGCGATGTTCATGTTCTTCATGCGCCAAATACAAGTCGGCGGCGGAAAAGCTATGGCGTTCGGAAAGAGCCGCGCGCGTTTGCTCACAGAAAACAAAACCCGTGTGACATTCAAAGACGTGGCCGGCATTGAAGAGGCCAAACAAGAATTGCGCGAAATCGTCGACTTCCTGCGCGAACCAAAGAAGTTTACGAAATTGGGCGGCCGTATTCCGAAGGGCGTACTCCTTGTCGGTCACCCAGGGACGGGCAAGACATTGCTTGCCCGCGCCGTTGCCGGTGAAGCAAATGTGCCGTTCTTTACGATTTCCGGATCTGACTTCGTGGAGATGTTCGTTGGCGTAGGTGCTTCGCGCGTGCGTGATTTGTTTGAACAGGGAAAGAAGAATGCACCGTGCTTGATCTTTATCGACGAGATCGACGCCGTCGGACGCCATCGTGGCGCTGGCATGGGCGGCGGTCACGACGAGCGCGAGCAGACCTTGAACCAATTGCTCGTCGAGATGGACGGCTTCGAGTCGAATGACGGTGTGATCCTGATTGCTGCTACCAACCGTCCCGACGTGCTCGATCCCGCGTTGCTGCGCCCGGGCCGATTCGACCGCCGTGTGGTAGTGAACAAGCCCGACTTGAAAGGCCGCGAAGAGATCTTGCGTGTGCACACGCGCAAAACTCCCATTGCTATTGACGTCGACCTCGAGCGCATAGCGCGCGGTACTCCGGGTTTCGCGGGCGCTGAACTCGAAAACTTGGTGAATGAGGCGGCTCTGCAGGCCGCGCGCGAAAATAAACAGCGCATTGAGATGGACGACTTTGAAAAGGCGAAAGACAAAGTCATAATGGGTGCCGAGCGCAAGTCCATGGTGATTTCGGAAAAGGACAAGCGTTTGACGGCTTACCACGAAGCCGGCCATGCGATTGTCGGCCGCTCGCTTCCGGGCCTGGATCCGATCCACAAGGTGACGATCATCCCGCGCGGAATGGCGCTGGGTTTGACTCAGACATTGCCTGAAGAAGACCAACTGAACTTGTCGAAGAGCAAAGCCACGAACATGATCGCCTTTTTGTTCGGAGGCCGCGCGGCAGAGGAAGTTGTTTTCAAGGACTACACAACGGGCGCGGGGAACGACATTGAGCGCGCCACCGAACTCGCCCGCCGTATGGTGTGCGAGTGGGGCATGAGCGATAAGCTCGGGCCTTTGGCGTATGAGAAGCGCGAAGGTCCCGTGTTTCTCGGCATGCAGCAGGCGAACGCGCGTGACTATTCCGATTCGAAAGCGCAGGAAATCGATAGCGAAGTGTTCCAGCTGGTGAAGAGCGGACATGATAAGGCGATCGAAATTCTGAACACCAACATGCAGGCGCTCCACAACATGGCCGGCGCGCTTCTCGAATACGAAACGATCGACTCCGACGAAGTGAACTTGCTCGTTCAGGGCGGTTCGCTCGAAGAACTCAAGTCTCTGCGTGACAACAAGCGCGAGCAGATCGAGCGTGAACGTAAAGTCGTCGCCGAGAAACAAGAGAAAGTTGACCGCGAAGTGAAGAAAAAGGCGAGTGGAAGTGACCCCGTCGGCCAAGCTGGCCCGGTGGGCTCACCCGCGTGATGGCGGGACTTTGGGAAAATTGGACAAGCTTGTACTCGCAGTTGCGGGTACAGGATTTTGTCGACCTTTTTTTGGTTTGGCTCGTCGTCTACCGCGTTTTATTGCTCATCAAGAAATCCGGCGCCGTGCAGATCCTCTCAGGTTTGGGAATTCTGGCGATCGCTTACATGCTGTCGATTTGGCTTGAGCTTATTACATTCAACTACATTCTCGAAAAATTCTTCTCGAACTTGTTCGTGATCGTTGTGATCTTGTTCCAGGGCGAGATTCGCCGCGCGCTTGCGCAAATCGGCAGCAATCCGTTTCTGTCGGGACCTAGCCGCGTGGAAGAGACGCACATGATCGAAGAGATCGCCAAAGGGCTGATGGCCTGCGCGCAGCGCGGGTTCGGCGCGTTGATCGTGATCGAGCGTGAGATATCATTGGACTACTTTATCGAAGAGGGCCTGGCGCTGAACGCCGAGGTTTCAAGTGAGCTGATTCAGGCGATGTTTCACCCCGAGGCGCCCCTTCATGATGGCGCGATGTTAATCCGCAACGGCCGGATCGTTTCGGCGGGTTGCTTTTTGCCGTTAAGCAAGAATTCCGCTCTCGATAAGAATCTGGGCACGCGTCACCGCGCCGCGATCGGTCTCACCGAAGAGACGGATGCGCACGTATTCGTGGTGAGCGAAGAGAACCGTTCTGTCGGCATGGCCTACTCCGGGATTTTGACTTTGGATATCGATCACCATACGATCCGGCAAAGCCTCTACGAAATCTTTGGTCTTTCGAAAACCTTTGAAAGGGCGCACGCCACAACATGAAACTCGCTCTGACTGACAACCTCAGTTACAAATTTGTCGCGCTAGGGGTAGCGATTATCTTGTGGATGTCGATGATGGGCCGCAAAGATTCCACGCTCGTTAAAGATTTCGAGTTGCAGGTTTTGCTCGGTCCCAATTTAGAAATGGAAACGTCGATTCCGCAGCTCGTGAAAGTTGAAGTTGTCGGCCCACGGGTCGCCTTGAAGAAAATCAATCAAATGAGTCCCGTGTTCACCGTCGATTTGACGAGCGCGCGGGCCGGCCGCCAAGTCATTCAGTTAAGCCGTGAGGGTCTGAATCTGCCTATCGGCGCGCGGGTACTAAGTTTGGAGCCACGCGAGTTTATGGTGGTACTCCGCGAGAGTAAAGCGGCCAGAGAGGCACATTAGTATGGCGCGAAAATTATTTGGAACAGATGGCATACGGGGTCCGGCAAATAAGTTTCCGGTGACGCCCGAAGTAGTACTGAAGGTCGGCCAGGCGCTGGGGCTTTTGCTGCGGCAGATGCCCGGCCGCAGTGGTCAAAAGCGCATGGTCTTGATCGGCAAAGACACGCGCCTTTCGGGCTACATGGTTGAACAAGCGTTGGCGAGCGGTTTGAATTCGATGGGCGTGCATGTGCAGCTCACAGGTCCTTTGCCCACGCCGGGCGTCGGCTTTCTGGCGCGCAACATGCGCGTGGACGCGGGCGTGATCATCTCTGCCTCGCACAACCCGTACAACGACAACGGCATCAAAATTTTCGGCGCTGACGGGTTTAAAATTCCCGATAGCATGGAACGCGAGATTGAGCGCATAGTCGACGAAGTTGATATCACCCAGCACTTGGCGACTGGCGATGCGATCGGACGCACGCGCCGGATCGACGATGCGGCCGGCCGTTACATCGTGTATGCAAAGGGCGCTTTCCCGCTGAATTTATCGCTTGAGAACCTGCGCATCGTTCTCGACTGCGCGAATGGAGCGGCTTACAAAGTGGCGCCGGCAGTGTTCTCGGAACTCGGCGCCGACTTAATCGTGGTTGGTGATAAGCCGGACGGCATGAATATCAACGACAAGGCCGGCGCGCTTCATCCTGAACGGCTGGTGGAGTCGGTGAGCCGTTATCGCGCCGATGTCGGCATTAGTCTCGATGGCGACGGTGACCGCGTGATTATGGTCGATAATAAGGGCGAGATCGTGAACGGAGACCACATCCTCGCGATTTGCGCGATCCACTTGGCGAAACGGAAAATGCTGCCGCAGAATACGATCGTTGCGACGCAAATGTCGAACGTGGGCCTTGATATCGCGATGAAAAAGCACGGCATCTACGTTGTGCGAACCGATGTCGGTGACAAGAACGTGGTCGAGAATATGCGCCAAAACGGTTATTCGCTCGGCGGTGAGCAGAGTGGCCACATCATTCACCTCGATCACTCGACGACTGGCGATGGCTGTGTCGCCGCGTTGAATGTGCTTGCGGTGATGAAGAGCGAAAATAAAAAATTGTCTGAGCTGAAAAATACGATGGAGGACGTGCCACAGGTTCTGATCAATACGCGCGTGAGCAAGCGCAAGGACTTGATTACTATTCCCGGCTATCAAAAACTAATTGAGGCCGTCGAAGGCCGCTTGAAGGGCGACGGACGTTTATTCGTGCGCTTTTCCGGAACCGAGCCGGTGATTCGCGTGCTCGTCGAGGGCCGCGACCGCAATGAAATCGGAAAGATGGCCGAAGAAATCGCAAAATTCTTGCAGTCGGAATTGGCCTAGTGCGCCTCGCGACGGTTGAACAAGCCTTTCAAATCGATGAGATATCTCAAGCCGTGTACGGCTTGACGGGCGAAGTGCTGATGGAATCCGCCGGCGCGCTCGCCGCCCGCGAGATTGATCTCACGTTTTTGCCGGAACTCACCCGCGGCCATGTGGCGATTGTCGCCGGTCCCGGAAACAATGGCGGCGACGCTCTCGTTGTCGCGCGCCACCTTCACTCGAGTGGCTATCGCGATCTGTCGGTGTTTTTGATCGCGCCGAAGGAGGCGCAGTCGCCACTATTTAAAGTTCAGCGGCAACGCACTGAACTTCAGGGGATTCGCATTGTTGATCTGACCGAGATTCCCGACCGCGTCGACCAGTTGAAATCGGCGGAGCTGATTGTCGACGGCATTTTCGGCATCGGCTTGAAGAAGCCAATCGCCGAACCGTACCTTCGCGTGATTGAAACCATAAATTCGAGCAAAGCCCGCACGGTGAGCCTCGATACGCCTTCCGGCCTAAATTGCGGCACGGGCCGCGTGGAGGGTACGAGCGTCCGTGCTGACATGACGGTGACATTCGGCCTCGCCAAACCCGGCTTCTTTGTGAGCGAAGGGCCCGCGCAAGTCGGCAAACTCCGCGTGCTGCCGATCGGCTTTCCCTATGAAGCTCTGCGCGGAATCGCGACGACGCATTTTTTGTTCACCGAAAAACTGGCCCGCCGGTATTTGCCGGCACGCGAGGAAACTTCAAATAAATCCGATCATGGACACTTATTGCTGATTGCCGGCCGGCCGGGATATTGGGGCGCCGGAATTCTTGCCGGTGGCAGTGGCTACCGGATGGGCGCTGGCTATGTGACCTGGGCGAGCTTTGAACAGCCTCTAGAAGTTCTGAAAGATATCCCAGAAATTTTGACCGCTGACATCCGCGACGACCGCGTGTGGAAGCAAAAACTAAGTGCCGTCGCCATTGGTCCGGGCCTGGGCGCAGGTAAAGAGACGGCCGAGCTGATCGAGCGGTTGAAGAAGCTTGAGCTTCCGGTCGTCGTCGATGCCGACGCGATCACCGCCTGCGTGGAGCACAATCTGTTTCCCCTGCCGGCGAATTGGGTGATTACGCCGCACACTGGAGAGATGTCGCGCATTTTGAAAGTGAACACTCAAGATATCGAAAAGGACCGCTTCCGTGCGGCCTTTGAGGCCTTTGAAAAGACCAAATGCCATGTGCTGTTGAAAGGCTATCGCAGTGTGATTGCTTTTGAAAAGCGCTGCATGGTCATTCACGCCGGAAATTCCGCACTCGCAAAAGCCGGAACAGGCGATGTACTGACCGGAATGATCGGCGGTTTGCTGGCCCAAGGCATGGACACGCTGCCAGCTTCGGCGACCGCGGCCTACTTGCATGGCCGCCTCGCCGATGAGTGGCTGCGCGCCGGCCAAGACAAGTCGTCAATGACGGCGAGTGACCTTAAGACTCTGCTTCCGCAAGTCGTCGGCCGTCTGCGCATGGGCGGAAGTCTCTACTAATGAAAACCTTGAAGTGGTCTTCCCGGGAGCAAACGCGCCAGTGGGTTCATGCTTATGCGCGTGAATTGAAACGTCCTTGCGTAGTGCTGCTGTCCGGCCCTCTCGGCGCGGGGAAAACGCAGTTGGTGAAGTGGTTCTTGGAAGAATTTGGCTTTGCAGAAACTGTTTCGCCGACCTTCGCGATTCATCAGACTTACCAGTCTAAGAGCGGTCCGATAGATCATGTGGACCTCTATCGCCTGAAATCGGATGCGGATCTCGAGAGTAGCGGCTTTTGGGATTTGTTTCTGCAGCCGCGGGGGCTTGTGTTTGTGGAGTGGGCCGACCGTTTGCCTGACTCGGTTTGGCCTCAGGATTGGAAAAAGATTACGATCGTCCTCACGAGTGAGGGCGAGCAGGCGCGCCGGGCTGAGGTTGCGGAGTTTTGATTGTTGGGGCAAGTCGCTCGTGGCTTAGTGATACTGCGTGATTTTTTCGACTGTGTTTGTGTGCGGCTATTGCGGTTACCGTTTTGGTTGGCTAGAGGAGAGGAAGGCTTGGGGTGGCGCGTGGGTTGGGGCTTTGATTCGGGTTTGAGCCCGGCGCGGGGCTCGTGTCCGGATTGCGGATCTTACTTTGTCTATTATTTTTGTTTGACTGTAGTTTGATTCTGTTTATTGCCCGTTTAATGCGCCTCTGACAGAGTCTTTTGAACGCATTTTTCCTATTTGACTCTCTCGACAGGTCCTTTCCTAAGCAGGATTCCTTGGCTGCAATAGCCCTGACGTTTTCGAATTAAAAACCCGTGATAAGTTCCCCTCACAAACCGGCGGCCTCTTGAGCAAGCTTGTCGCGATTCTAGCAGGTCACGAAATCGCGAGGCTTGACGCGCCACCACGCCCCGCGCGGGGCTCGAAAAAACGTTCGCGTTACGTCTCCAAATCCGTGCATCAGTATATTTGGTCGAAATGGAAAGATGGCTGCGATTTCGTATTTGAGGATGGCGATCGCTGTGGCTCGAGACGAAACTTACAACAAGATTACATTCTCGAATACGCGAAAGGCGGTGAGACCACGATCGAAGACTTAAGACTGCTCTGCGGCCCGCATAACAGCCGCTAGCCAACCCAAAACAGCAGCCAAAAAATCACAGAAAATCGCAGTCGAGCGCACCCCAAAGGATCACGAAGCCCCAGCGACTCTTCCAACCTTCAATTCGGTTGATTGCCACCCAAATTAAAAAACGGATAAGCAGTAGGCATCGAAGTCGAATCGACTTCACCGTGTCCGAATAAACCCTCAAGAATCGCGCAGCGGTCCGGTTGGGCGATCGAGTTGCAATTGGTCCATTCCGTCTTCAAAGAATCGAGCGAAACAATCGTGTCGGCTTGCGGTTGCAGTGCACTCGAGCGAAAAGCATTCGCGAAGGCGATATCGTCGGCATGAGTTTCCTGAGAGTGACAGAACTGGCAAGTGGTCCCCGTAGTTCCGAACAGGATCCGGTCATAAGCTGCGGAGTGTGAAATTGCCGCCGGCACGGGGAACGCCAGTTCGCCTTTGAGCGTCGTCGCCGGCGGTGTGAGCTCGCTGAATTCGATCACTTTGCTGCCGTCGCCTTCGGGCACGACCGATACTGTAAAGTCGTTGATCAAAATAAAAATGCGCGGGCTTTGCGGACTATACGCGGGCTGCATGCTGCGAACGCTCGACGTGAGTGTCACGTTCAACGGGCGCTTCAAACTCTGCAGAAAGCACCCGACGGTCACCGGCTTCGGCAGGGCATTGATCATATCGATGGCTTCGACGATGGTTTTGGGCGAGCCCGAAAAGCCCGGCGGCGTATTGCAAGTGGCGGCGGCCTCCGCAGGCGGTGCCGTGCTTGTGGCCGATGACAGGTCATACGTTTTGGATTTTAACCCGGCTTTAGAACACGCTTGACCGAATGTAAGGACGACGCCGAGGACTAGGCCCGCTATCGTCAGGATCTTCCCCATGATTTCCCCGTTCAATATATCCTAATCGGTATCGGGGAGGCGGTCCATGAGCATGGGCCGCCCGTCTCAAAGGGAGATGAAGATTACTTAGGCTGCGCCTTCAACGCTTCTAACTTTTCGCTGATCTCAGCCAGCTGATTGGCTTCAGGAAGAGCGAAAGCCTTGTACACGCGCTGATAGCGGATCAATTCATCGACCGTTTTTTGAACGGCCGCGAGGTCTTTTTCATCGAGATCGACGGCCTTCGGCTTAACGATTTGCTTCATGCTGTCTGCAATGCACGAGAGGGCGCGCGAGGCGTCCTTGATGTCGTCGCAGCTCAAGCATCTGACTTCTCCGCCGATCGAGCCCGGATCAGTGCCGGCTTCGGCTTTGAGCCACTTCGAGGTATCGACACCGCACGCTTTAGCGGGTCCTTCAGCGTATGGAATCTGCTGGATCTCAACCGTGCAGGAATATCTATAGTCGACGGAGAGAACCATGTTGCCGATGTCGCTGCGATGTTCGACCTTGGGCAGCTCCTTTTTATCGACGAGATGACCTCGGAATGCCATGTGATTGGCGTCGTCGTTGCGGTCGTAGACCTTGCGAATTTTTTCACATTCGTCGTCCAAGTTATGACCCCCTTGAGTCGTGGCAACTTGGGGCGTCCCCGCCGGAACGACGACCTTGGCGTCGGATGTCTTCAGTCCGTTGTCCAAGCTCGCGCAGGAGTTGTATGTCTGGTAAACTAAAGAACTTTTGCAGACTTGTGCGAATGCATTTGAGGCTGTTAAAAGCGTGAATGCGACTAAGTATTTCATACCGCTAACCCTTTCCACTATGTGGTTTCAAGGGCTAGGTTAGCAATTTACATACCTCTACGACTTGTGTTTTGCCGCACGCAGCTCGACAGTCACATCGTCTTTTTTCATGTGCCGTGCCGGTGTCGACCGCAGTGTCTCGGATTTCTTGCCGGCCACATAGATCACTGAATAGGCTTCGAGTTGTTCGAGATGGGCGTTCAGGTTCCTAAACGCGCGCATCCGAGCGACTTGATGTTTTTTGACCGTGGTGACCTCTGCATGCACTTGGGCCACGGGAATTAAAATCAACGCCAAAAAGGCGATTCTCCACACGTACTTCATATTTCACGCTCCGACTAACGTCCTATGTTGAACGTCTCGACAGCAAGACGCGTAAAGTTTAGGTGTTTATTGAAGATTCTCAAACTGAGACACTGATAACGGAGAGCCGGCAGCCGAACTAGGCGGCCGCCCGCGACATGCTGGGTTCAAGCACTTTGATGAGTTTCTCGGAGATTCCAAGAGCATACGCGAGAGCGTCGCCCGTCTGCGCGGCCTCGCCGCCAAGGGCAACAAGAATTCCCCACATCAGGCCATTGGTGGCCAGAGGAATCGCAGTCACGCACGCGGGAAGAGTAGGTAAGCCCAGAGCCTCAAAGAACTCCTTATGCGCGGGAGACTCTATGATATAGCCGTGATAGGGCTGAATCGTCTTCGCGACAATGCGGAAGAAACTCGGGAAACTCAAATTGAACGAACAACGGTCGTCCTCCGCCTTGATATTTAGCTGCGGATCCCAGCGGTACGGGCGGGCGACGCCTTCCGTACAACGCATGATCAGGGCCGTTTGGTAATCGCGGTGGAGCGAGTTGAAGGCATTCGTCACTTCAGTTTCTTCGTTGACTCCGCTCGAGGAAATATTCGTGCGGGTGCCCGATTTTTTGGGAAGCGGCGCTGGGGGCGGATCGAATTCCGTCTTTGTTTTGGTCGCGGTAGCCGTGACTTCTCTCACGGGGCTTACGGCGGCCTTTTTGGCCTCAGCGGGAGCGGGCGGAAAGTTTACGCCTTTGAGCGCGACCGGAGTTTCGAGCTTCAAAGCGGCGGGCGCCTCTTTGATGGCCGTTTTCTCCGTCGGGCGAACCACGGATAATGTGAGGGCCGTATTTTCAGAAACCGGCTTTGCCGGATTCGGGTCGATGGCCTCATGATTTTTTGTCATGAGCGTCGACTCGTCCAAGTGTAAAACGAAGGTCCCGGCTCCGGTTTTCATTCCGGCGGGCATTTCAAAATCGCCGTCTTTTTTCTCGCCGCTAGTGGATTCGTCGTCGGCGGTTGCCCAAACTTCTTTCATGGCTGCGGGATCGGCGAGAATATAGGCAAATCCCACGGACGGATCCGAGGGCGGTTCGGCACAGGCGATAAAGAGTACGTCGTCCCAGAAAGCCACCGGAAAATTCCACGCGCAGTAATTCGGATCCTTGCGGTATTGCTCGAGCGTCGTTTTATCAAAATGTTGTGTGAAGAAGGCGCTATTGAGAACGGGCAGGCCAAAGGATTCACAGGCCCAATCGAGATATTCCTCGGCCCGTATTTGACCCTCTTGGAGGCACCAAATAAGGAGGGGGACATCGGCGGGTGCTTGTTCGCTCCACTCAGAGAGCTTTTCCGGACTGATTTTAAGGGCTTCGGCCCAAGTTTGTGGTTCAGACATGTCCTCTTTTTATCGGTTTGGGTGGTCTCCGCCTTTACGTTTACGGTGCGACTCTGGCCTATTGGCTAGAGCGCTTGTCTGTGTTAGACATGCAGCGTGTTAAAAACTGTCTATCTTGATCACAATGCAACGACTCCGGTCCATGCGGAAATCAAAGCCCGCGTCGGGGACTGGACTGAGGCCTGGGGAAATCCCAGCTCGATCCATTTTGCCGGCCGCGGACCAAAGGCGATCTTGCGCGAATCGCGGCAGGCAATCGCCGATTTGCTTGGCGTTGCACCGTTGGAGCTGATCTTCACGGGCGGTGGCAGTGAAGCCAATAATCTCGCTCTAAAAGGCATTTGTGAGCGCGGTCCGTTAACGGCTCAGGACCGCAATCAGGTTTTTATTTCCGCGGTTGAACATCCCAGTGTGGTCAAGGCTGCCGATTATCTGCGCTCGCGTGGATTTGTGGTGGAAATAATTCCGGTGAACCGCTCAGGCGAACTGGATTTGGCATTTTTGGACGCGCGGGTGAGTGAGCGCACGGCTTTGGTGTCGGTGATGCTCGCGAACAATGAAACCGGCCATATCATGCCGATCGCAAGGGTCGCCGAAATCGCGCACCGGGTGGGCGCCTTGGTCCACTGTGATGCGGTTCAGGGCTTGGGAAAAATTCCGGTGAAGCTGCGCGAACTCGGCGTCGATCTGGCCACGCTTTCGGGACACAAGTTTTACGCTTTGAAGGGTTGCGGCGTTTTGTATGCGCGCAAAGGTTTGAATTTGACCAGTTTGATCCACGGTGGAGGCCAGGAGCGCGGCCGCCGTGCGGGCACGGAGAATATTCTGGGCATCGCTTCGCTCGGTCACATGGCCCGCAAAGGCGACCAGATCGTGGCGGAAGGCGAGCGACTGCGCGGTTTGCGCGATGGAATGGAAGCCCAGATCTTGCGCGAAATCACAGACGTCACGGTGACGGGCGCTGACGGATTGCGCGTGCCGGGCACGTCGAGCCTTGTGATTGAGGGCGTGGACGGCGAGACTTTGTTGATGAATTTGGATGTGCGCGGATTCGCGGTGAGCACGGGCGCGGCCTGTAGCTCGGGCAACCCCGAACCATCGCCAACACTGTTGGCGATGGGCCTGTCGCGCGCGGAGGCGCAGAGCAGTTTGCGCTTGAGTTTGGGCTGGGGCACGACTGCGGAGGACCTCGAGGCATTCGTTGAGGCCTTGAAGGCCGTGGTCGCGCGTTTGCGCAGCTTCAAACATGGAGAGAGCTACGCGTATGGAGTATAAGTTCGGCAAGAGCGGCAAAGGCCGCGTTTTGGTGGCGATGAGCGGCGGCGTGGATTCGTCTGTTGCTGCGGCTTTGCTCGTCGAGCAAGGTTATGATGTCATCGGCGCCACGATGCAGGTGTGGGATTACTCCTCCGGCGAGTGTGACATTCAAGAAGGCAATGGAACCTGCTGCTCGAGCACGGACGTTGACGACGCGCGCGCGGTCGCCGATCGTTTGGGCATTCCGTTTTACGTGATCAACTGTGAGGCGAAGTTCCAAGCGTATGTGATCGACGATTTTGTCGGTTCGTATCTTGAGGGACGCACGCCGATTCCCTGCTCGAATTGCAACACGTATTTGAAATTCGACCACCTCGTGCAAAAAATGAAAGAGCTTGAGTGCGATTACATCGCCACCGGCCACTACGCGCGTATCGAAGAGGCGGGCGGTGAGCTGCGTTTGATCTCGAGCACAGATGACTGGAAAGACCAGACTTATTTTTTGTTCACTTTGAATCCCGAGATTCTGAAATCGATTCTGTTCCCGGTTGGCCATTTGAAAAAGGCCGAAGTCCGTCAAATTGCCGAATCGCGGGGCTTGGCCGTGGCGAAGAAAAAAGATTCGACCGGCATTTGCTTTATCGGCAAAGGCGGGTACTCCGAATTTATCGAGCAGCATGTGGCCAAAGATCTTTTGAAGCCGGGCGCATTAAAGCTCTATCCGACGGGTGAGTCGCTCGGCCTGCACGAGGGCATTCATCATTTCACCTACGGTCAGCGTAAAGGTTTGGGCATCGCTACGGGCACGCCCTTGTACGTTGTGCGCATCGATGCGACGACCAACACGGTTTGGCTGGGCGAAGAACAACATTTGTACTCGAAGAATTTGACGTTGAAGAATATGAACTGGCTTTCGCAAGTGCATGAGGGCGATTCTTTTACCGTGAAGATCCGTTTCCAACACAAGGGCGCGAAGGCGTTCGTGCGCAAGATGAAAGACGAGCGGCTCGAACTCGAATTCGAGGAGCCTCAGCGCGCCATTACGCCTGGCCAAGCCGCCGTGTTTTACCGCGACAAGGCTTTGGTCGGCGGCGGCTGGATTTCATGAATTCGTTAGAGCCGATTTCTTATCAAGTGCATACGTTCGGGTGCAAGGTGAACACCTATGACTCGGGCTTGTTGCAAACTCGCCTGGGGAAAGACGGTTTCACGTTATCCGATGAGTTGCCGCAAGTGCATGTGTTGAATACCTGCGCGGTCACAAAGGAGGCCACGCGCGAGGCTGTGAAGGTCGCGCGCCGGTTGAAAGCGAAACAGCCCGACGCTCTGGTGGTGGTCACGGGTTGCGCGGCACAAGTCGACACCGAAGAATTCACGCATGTCCCCGGAATCGACCTGGTTGTGGCGAATTCGCACAAGACCTCGTTACAAACTTTGATTCGACAATATTACTCGGGCCAGCTGCGCGAGCGCGTACATAAGTCGAATATTTTTAAAAAGGAAGATCTCGAGCCGGGTGGGGGCGTTGAAGCCCAACACACGCGCGCGTTTTTAAAAATTCAGGATGGTTGCAATTCCTTTTGCACGTTTTGCGTGATTCCGTTTGCTCGCGGTAAGAGCCGCTCGCTTTCGATTAATGACATTGTCAAGCGCGTGAATGAGTTGAACCGGCAGGGTGCGCAGGAAGTCGTGTTGACGGGCGTACATATCGGCGACTACGCTGACGCGAACTTCGTTCTCGAAGATCTGATTGAAGCCGTGTTGGAGCGCAGCTTCGTGCCGCGGATTCGCTTGACGAGTCTTGAGCCGATTGAAGTTTCCGCTCGCTTGTTGGCGCTCTTCAAAAATCCGCGCTTGTGTCCGCACTTTCATATGAGCATTCAGGCCGCAAACACCAAAGTGTTGCGCGAAATGAAGCGCAAGTACACGGCCGAGGATGTCGAATCTTCGTTGCGTGCGATCGCGCGCGAAGTGCCCGAGAGCTTTGTTGGGATGGACGTCATCGCGGGCTTTCCTGGAGAATCTGATGAAGAGTTTTTAGACACGGTCGAACGCTTGAAAGCGTTGCCGTGGACGCGGTTGCACGTGTTTCCTTATAGTTCGCGGCCCGGGACGTTTGCCGCTCGTCGCGATGATCATGTGTTAGATACGCAAATTCGTTTGCGCGCTTCCGTTTTGCGCGAGATGAGTGACGCACGGTTGGCGGCGGCCGCGCAGGCTCAGGTGGGCCGGGTGAAGACGGCGTTGTCATTGCGTAACGGCAAGCTCTTGTCCCGCGATTTTTGGTCTGTGCAGCTGGAAGGTGACTCGGCCCCACCGAATCTTGAAATTCCTGTCGTTATAAAGCAAGCCTCGCCGAGTTTGTTGACCGCCGTTCGACTTGTGTAAACTAAATAGGGTGACAATTAGTCACTTCACACTGAGCGTCTGAGTACTGATCTCCAGTCGCCGTTTGGATTCTCATAATGTCATTGCAATTTTTAAGTGCCTTTAATCCTGTGGCCTCATGGTCATCGCCAACCGCTTGCATTGAGATGGGACTTACTTCCCGGTTTCCATATGGATCTATGCGAACTGACGATCCTTGAGCGGTGCACCACCATTGGCCTGAACCGCTGCGACGAGAATTTGTTCCCGAGGCGGGGCGGACGGGTTGATATTGAGAGCTGCGCGAGGCATACGAGCGCTGGACCTGCCGCGGATCTTGCCGCACGAATGGCGCGAGCTTTTGGCATGACCATTTCGACTGGTGGTCGTTCCCGCGGTCTCTTAAGCCAATACTCGTGCAAATATCCATGCAGTCGTCGTAGTGCTTAAGTCGGCATTGTTCGATTCTGCGGCAGACATTTGGGCAGGTATCGGCGGCGTGGCTTACGAGTGGTTGTAGCAAGAGAATCGCAGTGAATAACGTGAACTTCATAGGTGGCCCTCCCTGGAACCGTAGGTGCAAGCTAGGGACCACGCGAAATTAAATTGTGGAGCGTTTGCACTGTAGAAGTGCATTTTCTCGCTTAGAAGATCGACGTCTCAAAACGAGAGGCTCAATGCACAGCCTCGCCAGCTGCTCTGGCGCGGCTACCGTTCATCTGTGTCACTGTGTAGCCCTTTTGCACTAAGAGTTGAATCAGTCCCTGGCTTCCAAACAGATGGACCTGTCCAACCGCTATGAATGCTCGTCCAAGTTTCACTTCAGTTTCAACCGCCGGTATCCACGCACGATTTCGTATGGTCGCCAGGGGACTATTTAATTCGTCGTTCGGGATCGGATCGCCTCGGCGATACGAGTTTATTTCCGCGCTGTCGCTCGCTTCAAGAGAAGCTAGAATTTGAGCGTCGGTATAGTATGAAAATATTTGTTTTAAGCTACAAGCACCCTGTGCCTGGTCCTGGCCTGCTCGTGCTTGCTCTCGGAGTTGATTGGTATCGAGTGCCTGCACTGGCAAATGATTGGCATGTGCAATTTGAAGGACCTGCAGATCCATGGGTATTTTTCCGGCACGGATTTCAACCAGCGGAGCGAGTACTCCACAGTCCGAGTCACCCAAGGTAGTAACAATATAGTCCGGAAAGCCAAGCTGCATAAGTCGTGCTTTTGTCTGAACGTCTAAGTTTGCTCGAAAGAAAGGGTTGTGTTTCGCAAGCGCTCGAAACGGGTCAGTTTGGTATAGTGATAATTCTTCGTCAGTCATATCCAGTTCTGGCAACACGACTCTAGATTTTTGAATCAGATTGCGGACGTCGACGGGGAACTCCGATAAATCCACACCCACGTGAATAGTCCCGAGCAGAAATGAATCGCCACTCGGTCCACTCACTCGAAAGAGGCTCGGATTGGCCAGCTGCGCTTGAGCGGCTGTACTCATCGCGATCAAAAATAGCAAAGTTTTAACCATAGCTTAGTCGATTACAAAACGTGTGCCGAGTACCCGGCATTAACGAATGCGATAGATTTGAAAGAGTGACAATTTTTGCTGTTCAACTGTAAAGGTGAGTGTAGGCGCTTCCACCGGAAATCAGCCGCTCCAGGCTTGACGCATAGCCGCTTCCGGGCTATGTAGGCGCCTAAGTTGGGCCTTGAGCCCGGGATGATCTATCGATGCTGGATGAGTTGTCGGCCCGTTTGGGCCACGCATTTCATGATTTAAAACTATTGGAGAAGGCGGTCACTCACCGCAGTTTCTATTTCGAAAACCGGGCGAAGAGTTCGGGGCATTTCGAGCGCCTGGAATTCTTGGGCGATGCGGTTTTGGATTTGGTGATGAGCGAAACCTTGATGCGCCAGTATCCGTCGGTTGACGAAGGCGTGCTGTCGAAGTGGCGCGCCAGCTTAGTCAACGAGTCGTCGCTTGCCGATCTCGCGCGCAACCTGAGTCTCGGAAAATATTTGCTCTTAGGCCGCAGCGAAGAGCAGCAGCGCGAAGCCATGCGTCCGCGGTTGCTGGCCTCGGCGTTTGAGGCGATCCTCGGCGCTCTCTATTTAGACGCGGGCCTTGTGAAGGCGCGCGCGTTTATCGAAGCGCAATTCACTGAGCGCGTGAAGACGCTGGATATGGATGTTGAGTTCGCGGCCGATTTCAAAACGCGGCTGCAGGAACTTGTGCAGGGCCGCTTTCACCGCGTTCCCGAGTACCGTTTGGTGAGCAGTGAAGGCCCTGAGCATAACAAAAGTTTTACGTTTGATGTGTATGTGAATGAACGAAGGCTGGGCACGGGGTCCGGTCAATCCCGCAAAAGCGCCGAGCAAGAAGCGGCGCGCGACGCCCTGTCAAAGGAGAATCTATAATGAGTTACCGCGCCGGATTTGTCGGCCTGATTGGCCTTCCCAACTCAGGTAAGAGCACGTTGATGAACGCTTTGGTCGGCGAGAAAGTCTCGATCGTGACCAGTAAGCCGCAGACCACTCGCCGCCGCGTGGTGGGTCTGCTAACCGCAGAAGAATTTCAAATGGTCGTCGTTGACGCGCCGGGAATCGTGAGCGCGAAATCGGGTCTGAACATGTTCTTGGAGGAAGAGGCCAAAGACGTGATCTCGCAGAGCGATGTGCTGATCGGCGTTTTGAATATCGATGAGAAGAACGCGGAGAATCTCGATCAGATTATAGATCTTTTGAAAGCCAGCGGCAAACCGTGGGTCGCCGTGATTCACAAGACCGATTTGCCGCAACTTCATCGGCCACAGATTTTGCGCGATAAATTGACCGATTTTGGTGTTCCGATTCTTCAGGGGTCGGCGCGGGAAGGAGGCAAAGCGTTGAAGGAGCTCTTGCTCGAGCACGTGGTGCCCTTGTTGCCGGCCGCGGAAGGGCCGTTGTACGATGCGGAGCTTTATACGTTGAGCACCACGCGCGAGCTGTGCAGTGAAATTATCCGCGAAAAATGTTTTGAGAACTTGCACCAGGAAATTCCGTTTGGCCTCGCGGTCAAAGCCTTGAAGTTCATTGAAGATGAGGGCCCGACGATACGCCTTCACTTTGAAATTCTTGTCGCGAAGGAAAATCATCGCCCGATCGTCATTGGCCGCGGCGGCGAAATTCTGAAGAAAATCGGAATGGAAGCGCGCAAGGAAATTGAAACGCTGGTCGGACGCAAAGTGTATTTGGATCTACGCGTGGCCTCGAAGCAGGGCTGGCAGAAAAATCCCGGCGTAATGAAGGAGCTTGGCTATGTCGTCCCCAAAGCTTAAACGCGTCGCCCTCGTCGGGCGCCCGAACGTGGGCAAGTCGACTCTGTTCAACCGCCTCACGCGGACCCGCAAAGCGGTTGTGCGCAATGAGCGCGGCGTGACCCGCGATATTCAAATTGAACCCGTCGAATGGTGGGGCAAGAATTTTGAAGTCGTCGATACGGGCGGACTCACCGAAGAGAAGCAGGGCTTCTCGCCTCTGATCCGCGAAGCGGTGACTGAGTTCTTGCGCTATGTCGATTTGATCGTGTTTATCGTCGACGGCCGCAGCGGCATCACGCATGAAGACCGCGATGCCTATCGGATCGTGACTGCGGCAGGCTTACCTTATGTCGTCGTAGTCAATAAGTGCGACCGCACGATAGAGGCCGATCAATATATTACGGACTTCTACGAATTCGGCCAGAATTTGGTGTCCGCGGCCTTTGAGCAGGATTTCGGCATCGATACGACGGTCGAGTGGATTCTTGCGAACTTAGGCGAAGAGGAAATCCCGATGCGCGAAGGCTTCCGCCTGGCGATTCTCGGAAAGCCCAATGCTGGCAAAAGTTCGTTGTGCAATTGTCTGCTGGGCAGTAACCGTATGCTGGTCTCGCCGACGGCGGGAACGACGGTTGACGCGATCGAAGCCGACTTCCGCTACGGGGAGCACGATTATATTCTCGTCGATACGGCCGGTCTACGCCGGGCCGCCAAGCAAAAGGACGGCACTGAAGTTCTCGGCGGCTTTAAAACCCGCGAGGCCGTGCGTAAGGCGGATCTCGTGTTGCTGGTAATCGACGGAGTCATCGGTCCCGCGCACCAGGACGCGCGCTTGATTGAAATGTGCCTTGAACATCATAAAGGCGTGATTGTAGTCGCGAATAAGATGGACCTCGGCAAAAAGGAGCATGAGAACTTCCGCGATTGGTTCCGCGAGAAGGTGGATGAAGAGTTCCGCTTCTTTTCCGATGTGCCGGTCGTATTCACCAGTGCCAAGACAGGGTCGGGCGTTGACGAGCTTTTCCGCAAGATCGAAGACGTGCGCCAAAAGTTGCAGATTCAAATTTCAACTTCGCAGCTCAATAAATTCTTTACGGAAGTGATCAAGAAAGCTCCGGCTCCCGTTTACCGCACGCAGAACGTGAAGTTTTACTACCTCACGCAAACGCAGCAAAAACCGCCGAGCTTTATCGCCTTCGCCAATCATCCGGAAGGCGTAACGCCGCAGTACCGCCGCTTCCTGATCAAGAAGATCCAGGAAAACTGGGATCTCAAGGGCATTCCACTGCGTATTTTTGTGATGGCTAAAGGCGGAGATTAGTAGGGTGCCAACTTCAGAATCCAAAAACCGGGTCTTCGCGAGCCGGTTCGGATTTTATCTTGCGGCAATAGGCTCGGCCTTCGGGTTGGGCAATTTGTGGCGCTTTCCCTACGTCGTCGCCGATAACGGTGGCGGCGCCTTTGTGATTCTATATTTGTTTCTCGTGTTCTTGATCGGCATGCCGTATTTGATCGGCGAACTGATGCTCGGCAAACTCTCGCGCAGTTCTTTGGCGCCAGCGTTGATGAAATTGCGCGGTGAGCGCTACCAAGTGCGTGAGCTGCGCGAAGAGCGCAAAGATCCGCCGCGGTGGGTGGCGCTGGCGCTGCGGTTTACAAGTTGGTTTAGCATTTGTATCACTGTCGTGGTTTTGGCCTACTATGCGGTGATCAGCGGCTGGGTTTTGCACTTTTTTATGCAGCTTGTGATTGCGACCGTCAATCCGGCGCACTTCAATCCCGAAAGCGCCTTGAAAGTTCTGTTGCAAAACGGTTGGCTGCAAGTCCTTTTGACCAGCGTTCATCTGCTGACAGTCGCGATTATTGTCGCGAAGGATTTGGAGTTCGGTCTCGAAAAATGGGTCGGGTACTGTATGTCGGTATTCGCGATCTTGCTCGTGGCATTGGCTTATCAGTCGATGAGCTTGAAGTCGTCGAGCGAGGCGATGCGCTTTTTGTTCTATCCCGATTTCTCTAAATTGTCGTTAGAGTCCCTGGGACAGGCCGTGGGTCACGTGTTCTTCACGTTGAGCGTGGGCTTCGGCTCAATGGTGACCTTCGGGAGCTATTTGCGGGATAAGGCCTATTTGCCGATGGCCGGCTTTCGCGTTTGTACCCTGGATTCGCTGATCTCGATTTGGGCGGGCGCGATGATTTTTCCTCTCGTAATTTACGGCGGCTATACGTTTGCCGGACCGCAATTGCTCTTTCAGACGGTGCCGCGCCTGTTGAAGGACCTGCCGGGCGGGCTGTGGTTCGGCCTCGGCTTCTTTTTATGCCTGTACCTTGCCTCTTTGGGCGCTTCGATCGGACTCTTTGAGAACGTCGTCGCTAACTGGCGCGAAGTGCGCCGCATTCCGCGCTCGACCGGCTCGTGGCTGGTGGCGATGGTGTGCTTTGTGTTGGCGCTCGGCCCCGCTCTGTCTTCGAGCGTGTTGAGCAATGTGCATATCGGCAACAAAGGTCTTTTGGAATTTCTTGATGCGGCCTTAATTAACTGGTGCTTGCCGATTGCGGCGTTTCTGACGAGCCAAGTTGTGTGCTGGCTTTTGAATCAGGAATTGATGAAGTCGGAGTTTATTGATCCTGATATGCAGGGGACTGACAAACTCTATCGTCACTGGATTTTCGTTATGCGCTTTATTGCTGGACCGATCGTAGTGATTGCGCTCATGCTACAAGTAATCGCCATTTTCTAAAAGTATGGATCAAAAGCCGAAGACCGAATCGAAATTCTATCCCGAATTGGAGTCGTTGCGCGGACTCGCGGCTCTCTTGGTCATGCTTTACCATTTGCCGGCATGGATTCCCGGTTATGAGTCGCTGCCGGTTATTTCGCATGGCTACTTGATGGTGGATTTGTTCTTCGTTCTCTCCGGTTTTGTGATTGCGCTTCACTATCACGACCGCATCCGTAATTCGGCACAGTTCTTCTACTTTATGAAGCTACGCTGGATACGATTGTATCCCGTGCACTTTGTGTTTTTGGTTTTGTTCCTGCTGCTGGAGTGCGCAAAGTGGGTGGCCCATCGGCACGGGATGGGCGGCGCCGAGTTTCAGGCGTTTAGTCAAAATGGGTGGACGGGCCTTGTACAGCATTTTTTTTTGGTGCAGGGATTGGGAATTTTTCCCGGAGGGGCAGGGACCTTTAACGGTCCGAGTTGGAGCATCAGTACGGAGTTTTACACCTATGCGCTCTTCGCCGCGGCTGGACTAATGATGAATCGGCGCCCGGCGGCGTTTGTGCTAGCGCTTCTGGCGCTGGGAGCAATTCTGTTCAATGGGGCGTGGGGCGGCTGGATAGGACAGTACGAAGAATTTCTCCGCTGCATCTATGGATTTTTTGTGGGTGTGCTTGCGTTCGAGTTTCGGCAACTGGGTGCCAAGATCGCGGCCCATCAATTGGTGCGCTGGCTTGTTCCACTGTTAATTTTGGCTCTCCTGGCATCTCCGGTCCGAGTCGACACGGGAGTGGCCATAATTGTGCCATTGAGTGGTCTAATGATCTGGTGTCTATTGCAATCGCACTCGAGAGCCCTCAATTTACCACCCGTGAAATGGCTCGGAGTGGTGAGCTACTCGCTCTATATGTCCCACGACTTGGTCATTTGGATCGTGACGCAGGCGACGCATTTTATCTTTAAGTCCTTGGTGGGAATCCAGGCATTAGTGGCCTACGCGTTGACGATTGGATTGGCGCTTCTTGTGGCTAAACTTACTTTTGAAATATTGGAGCGCCCCTCACTTTTGGCAGTGAAGAGGCGAAAGACAGGCTACCCGCGTTTCTGACGAGCCAAGTTGTGTTGCGGGTCCCATCGTGGTGATCGCGCTGATCCTTCAGGTGATCGCGTTTTTCTAGTGTAAAGAAGAGGACGCATCCTGGGATGTGTCCCCACACATACTGTTACTTGCCGGTGCACTCTTCATCTACGCCGGGAGTGCACAACGGGTTAGCGTATTGCCAACCGCCGTGATTTTCCAAATAGCGATAGTGCAAAATCGAACACGCCGGACTACTCGTCCATACGCGGTGATCGTACGGACAAGGGGTCGTGTCCGGCCGGGCATTTGGTGGAACCAAAGTGCTGATCGGCGGAAGTTCGTAGCGCGGGTCGCCCGCGTGTGCGAGTAAGGGAGCGACCAGGGCGAGAATCACCGCGATTTTCAATTTAGAATCCGAAGACCGTAGCCGTGGCTTCGCAACCATGGATCGTGTTCAACGAAAACTGGCTGTTCTGCAGACCATACTTCTGCAACATAGCGTCGCTGAAGTCTCCGTTGTACGTAATCTGCGACGCGGAAACGAAGCAACGATAGCCGCCGGGATTGGAATTGCAATCCGCGAGAGCATCAGCTTCGGCACCCTGCTTTGCAAGGGCTTCATCTTGCGGGCCACATTGTTCTTTCACGCCGCCGCCAATGACGACATCTTCGGCACCGGCCATCCAGTAGGCGATGTGTGTGTGCGTGAAGACCTGTTGCGGATTGGCGTTGGCGAAGGCGTTCGTGGAAACGAGAGCTGCGAGAACGAGAGCGTATTTCATTTTATTTCTCCTTATAAAAAGATTTGGACGAACAAATTACAAGCGTAAGTGCCCTGGTTGTCCCAGGGGATCCAGCCTTGGGTTTGGCTGCTAAAAATATCGGCCTCGCGGGCGCGGTTAACGGCGTCGCGGCAGGTCGTGTCTGAGAAATTTTCTTGGCGGCATTTGGTGTAGGCGTCACCTAGAACAGTCGATTTTTCTGTAGGACCATCGCACGTCGCGGAGGCCGGTTGAGCGGAGAGCCAGAGGTGACTACCTTCAATATCTATTTCGGCGTGAGCGAGCGTGGCAGATAACAACAGGGTCAATATAGTAATCAGCTTCATATCCGGTCTCCTTCTGCTCGGCAGAATAGAGGCCGGGCCCGGTTTGGGCAACGTACAAACGAGTACAAACGGCGTGTATTTACTTCAATTGGTCGAGAATAGAGGGCGGCGCCAAGGGCTGGTCTTGATCGGTCGTCGGATGGTCATTCCAATATAGATCGGGACGGCCGAAGACCCAGAATATGGCGCCATTGGGTTCGGAAAGCGCGAACGTAATGATTTTCTTGATATCGATCCCGCTGGCTCTCAGCAGATCGCGCGATTCATGCGACCGCGCCGTAAAAAAGAAGGATTCGTCGGTCTCGCCGCTGGTGCACGACGTGGAAAAGCGCGGGAAATTCTGTGTAGTGAAGGACGCCAAGTGTTTGCTCGTCGGTGAAAAGGCGTAGGCGATCTTTAATTGACTGACGTCTTCTTGGGCCACCGACGCCGAGGCCTTGCAGGTGGACGGCTGGCCGGTGCAAAGCTTGTTAACGATGTCTTGAGCTTGTTCAGTTGGAACGGGTTGTGAGGTCAGGAGCCTGATAATCGCTGTCATCTTGACCGGCAGATAATCACGCTTGAGATCGAGGCAAAGGTCTGTGTCCTTGAGCTCTTGCGACACGATCTTGGTGAATTGATCGTTATCAGCACCGCGCTTCGCGCCCTGAATGTCGAATTCATAGTCGTAAAGCGTTCCGGCATGCGCACTCGCGGCGAGCAGAAGACCGATTAGAAATTTCATTACCAACCGCCAATGCGCGGGCGCGGGCCCGAGTGGCGGCGAGGCTCGGCGACGCGCGGGCCGACGTGCGGCTCAGTGAGCAGTTGGCAAAGGTTCAGCGCCTGTCCGTTGCTGCGGAAGTGAAGCGTCGTATCGGCCACCAGTTGAATGCGCGCGACCAGCGTTTGGGCACGCAAGGCGTCCTTTTGGATTTCAACGCCGCACTCTTCGCGGAACATGCCGCGGTCGGTTTCATCGACGACTGTTTTCGCCATCGGTGAAATCGAGATGGCGCGCTTGCCGATGATCCGCGCGCAGCTGTCGTGGAGCGCGAGTGGCGGCGACTGCGGGCTCAAATTCAATTCGGCGATAATCGCGTCTTCAAAGCGGATCGCGCGCTCGGCGGCGGCGCCGTAGCGGACGGCCGGGTCGCGGACCGCGCAGCGCAGATCCTTGAGATTGTCGGGCGTATCAAAAATTTGGCCGTTGGCGGCTGGGAAAACGGCATTTAGCCCGAACTCCCAATCTTCGGTATCGAACGCGGGATCGAGCGGGCCCAGTTGGTCAAACGAGATAGCGAGTTCGTGGGCCAAGATCCGCAGTAAATGCGGTTCGTTGAATTCGTTTTTGTTGACCACGATCAATGTGGTTCCCGTCTGCGCGCTGAAGCCTTCGATCGGAGGTAAAGTGTTTGCGGAAACGGCGAGCGCGTAAGTTTTCGAGGGCTGGTGCGTGTCCTCGCCCGGCATATGGGCTTTCATGGCATTCAAGAGGCGTTGTTGGTCGTTCGTGAGCTTAATCGGTCCACACATTTTCGCGAGGGCTATGGCTGTTGCGGGACTCGCGCCCAGAAACCCGTGCAGGTCGTTAGGCGATTGGCCGGCGAGAGGGCAAAAGGCTGTGCGCGCGGTCAAGGAAGCGAACATATGCGTGAGCAGTTGATCGATGAGCGGTTGAACGGCTGTGGGATTGGCGAAGTAAAAGCGATCGGGAAGAAGCGCATTGAATTCGGCATCGGCGTGCGCGGCCGCACGGCCGACTTGCGGCAAGCCATTCAGCCACGCGCTTTGAGGAGAAATCTCGAAGGCCGCGGCGGTTTGGGCTGCGGCTAAGAGAAGGGCGAGCCAGAGAGTTTTCATCGGACAATCCAATCGATATCGGGATTCATGGCGATGACCGACTTACGGTATTTGAATAGCCAGTCCACGCCGAATTTTTCGCTTAGGCGCTTGTTCAAGCGCAGAATTTGAATTCGCAAGTTCTCCTGGTCATGGAGTTCGAGGCAGGTTTGCAATTCGAGCGTATCGGTCAAGCCGTGCGCCAGGGCTTTGGTCAGCGCGAGGCTGGCGCGCCCGGTAGCCAGCGAAATCGCCGCCGTGCCGGAGCGGACGAGTCCACGCTGGGTATCCAACTCGAGGAGGCGGCGTTCAGCGAGGAGCGCCGCCCATTTCGTCGAGAGCAGTTTGCGCGTGTGTTGATCGTATGACTGAATTTGAAAGAGTAAGCGGCGGCGAACGCCGTCGCGCACGTCCTCGGGCGGATTTAGTTTTAGGCAGAGGGCATAGAGGCGCATCACGCCCATCGGAGCAAGTGTCCGAGTCCACGCGAAGATATCGTCAAGGCTCAGTTGTTCGCGGCGCGCGAGCCGCAGCAACGTATGTTCGTAGCGGTCAAACTTCGACAGGCGCAAGTGATCGATAAATTCGAGCAAACGAATCTGCACATCGATCGTCTCGGTTTCGAGGGCGATTTCCAAAAGATCGACGGCGCATAGGCGGAGATCGGCGTTCTGCAATTCTGCCGCCTTGGCGATCGCATCGAGCCGCGGCCAAGCCTGTTTGACGCCAAAGAGGCGCGCCTCGGCGATCAGCAGCGCATGAAAGCATTCAATCTTCAATTGCGGCGCGCCTTCGGTGACCGTAAGACACGCCTGATAGAGCGCGGCGGTTTCGGACTCGCGGCCGAAGCTGGCGAGTATGCGCAGTTTCTGGCAGCGGACGTGGAAGGCCAGCAAGTCGCCCTCGGGAATTAAGGCTAGCGCGAGGTCGATCTCTCGAAACGCGTCCGCGATACGGCCCATTTCCTCAAAAAATTTGGCGCAAGTGACGTGAGTGAGGATGCGGCTCTTCTCGCTGAGCAGAGCGCGCGAGCCAGTGAATTCGGCTTCGAGTCTCTCGACGAATTGGGCGAATTTGCCCATATCGCCTTGCAGGTAAGCGCTTCCGGCGAGGTCCGAAATCAATCCGACATGCGGACCGAAGGCGGACAGCGCGGATTCGAGCGTGGTCACGGCCTGGGCGTAGTCGCCGCGAGCCATTAGCTCACGGCCCACCTGATGCTGACTTTCGCGCTCTTTGGCTCCCAAATTCGGCACTCCCTAGAAAAAATGCAGGATGAGCCCCATTTTGGCGGAAGTCCGCCTGTGGTCCGCAAGCTATTGCGCGGCTCGAATCCGAAGGAATGGCTATGGAAGGTTTATGCCAACTAGAAGTTAACGCCGATAATTCCCATAAGCGTATAGGAGTCGCCATTGGGATACTGGTGGGTTTGATCGTTGTTATCGAAGACAATCTGCGAGTTCTTGTCCGCAAAATTAATCATCTGATACATGGCTTGCGCGCCAAAATACATTTTGTTCCGCAACATTGGGAACTCGCAGCCCACGCCGAGGTCAAAGCCCATCGCACCCTCTTTGGCAAAGCCGCCGATATTGTCCACGTGAGTGGTGCGGTCAACTCGGGCGAAGCCGGCGAGGATGTACGGGTTAAAGCTGGCAAGTCCCTTGGTCACGTTTTGGGTGTTCACGTAGTACTTCATGTCGACCGCGAAATCGGTAATACCCACGGTGCCCGTCGCCGTCTGGCCGCTCGTGGCCGAGGTCACGTGAAAGGGGTGATCCGAGGTTTGAAAACTGAACTGCATGGCGAAGCGGAGGTCGAAAAAGTAGCTCAAAAACAGTCCGAAGTCGGGAGCCGGAGTGTAGAGATTCGACATCCCTTGAGTGAACCCGCGCATGCCCCCGATTACGCCGAGGGTGATAAACCGGCCGTGGCGGAAGAAGTTGATATCGGCTTCTTCCTCTTGGGCCTCGTCGAATTCGGAGTAATCGGCAAAGGGGTCGTAGGTGTCGTCGGCGTCGAATTGGGCGACTTTCAGGCCGGGAATTTCGATATTTTTCACTGGTTTTGCGGCGGCTGTCGCCGTCTCATCGGCACGCGCAATGCCGGCTCCTAAGAGCAAGAATGCTAGTGCAGACAAATTAAGCAGCAGTCTCGACACGTTGGCTATCGACATCGCTAACCCCCATCTTAAATTAAGCCATATTTCATCTCATAGTTCCAAAAGGAATCGTCTCCGTATCGCCTTGAGACAGTCTTTGAAGGGTTGAATAAGCACCTTCGATTTGGTAGTCATAGGCATCGAATAAAAGGAGTCCAATCCGTGGCCATTGACTACAAGCAGGCCGGAGTCGACGTCGAGGCCGGAGATGCCTTGGTGGATTGGCTGAAAGAGACCGCTCCCGCCAAATGGCCCCATCAGGACCGGTTGGTGGCAGGAATCGGTGGTTTCGCCGCCCTTTTCCGTGCCGATTTCAAAGATCACAAAGAGCCTTGTCTCGTCAGCTGCACCGATGGTGTGGGGACGAAGATCAAATTGGCGGTCCATTTCGACAGCTATCGCGAAGTCGCCCAGGACTTGGTCGCCATGTGCGTGAACGACCTGATTTGCTGCTGGGCGCGACCGCTGTTTTTCCTCGATTATTACGCCAGCGGGCGTCTGCGCTTGCCGGCGGCCAAAGATTTCTTGAGTGGGGTCCAGGCGGCCTGCGTCGAAAGCGATTGTGCGCTCATCGGCGGGGAGACTGCTGAAATGCCGGGCGTGTATGAGGGCAATGACTTCGATTGCGCGGGCTTCTCGGTCGGCGTGGTCGACAAGCCGAAAGCGCTCGGAGCGCACCGGGTGAAACCGGGCATGAAGCTTCTCGGAGTCGCCAGTTCAGGCTTTCACTCGAATGGGTTTTCATTGCTCCGCAAAGTGTTCGCCCCGGATCTCGATCAGTGGCGGGCCGAGTTGCTGAAACCGACGGCACTTTATGTGAAGACTGTGCACGCAGCGATTGCGGAGGGCGGCTTGATGGCCGTTGCGCATATCACTGGCGGCGGGATGGACAACATTCCCCGCGTTTTACCCGAAGGCACGTGTGCGAAGTTAAAGTCGTGGCCCGTACCGGCGCCATTTTTGGAAGTGAAGAAACGCTCGGGCATGTCGTGGAAGTCGATGCTGACGACTCTGAACTGCGGTCTCGGCATGGTGTGGGTAGTGGAGCCCGAAAAATTCGAGGCCCTGCGCAAAGTTGTCGAGTTCAACGGACATAAGGCCTTTAATTTGGGTGAAGTCGAAAAATCCACGGGCGGTGAAGCTTCGTGGACTTTGGCCGATCCTTCGTGGGAGGGCTACGACCTGTGAACCAATTTACCGTCAACCTCGTGACTGCATTCGGCCGGGGCGAAACTCTGGCGTTGGCTCTCCACGAGAACGGGTTTGAGGTCAAGGTGCTCGATTTCACGGCCGCGTTCGCGCCGGAATACCAGCGCGGGCATGGTCCCTTTCCGGTGGTCGATAAAGAGTTTTTGCCGGCGCAGCGGGAGGCGCTGAAATATGTCGACCGTTTGCCCCAAGGCCTGACCTTCTGGATGAAGGACGGACCGATCGAACTGACGGGTCCTCAGTCCGGCGTTCACATTCATAGTCATCCCGAAATTCAGCTTTGGAAAACCAATTCGGCGTCGACGGAGTTCGGACGCTCGTGGCTGCAGCAGTTTTTGCGGCAGTGGACTTCGCCGTATCACGTGGACAATTGGACACGCGTTAACGATCAGGCCTTTCCGGCGGAGTTGCCGGTCGGAGTCGTCACTTATGAGAAGGCCCCGGACTTTTCGAATTTGCGCGGTAAAAAGATCGAAGTGATCGCGTGCGACGGCATTAAAGACGTGCAGGTGAACGGCTCGCGCATTGTGAGTGTCGAGGCCGAAGGACAAGCGGCCGAGCCTCTGCACGCCGAGCAATGGGTGTGGTGTTTGTCGTCAAATGAAACTTTAGGTTTCGGTGAAGCGGCGGCTCGGAAGTTGTTCGGCCGTAACATCCCGACTCCTGAATGGGCCTGGGTCAGCTTCGGCGGATCTATGATGAAGGGCCCTTGGGTCGCGGGAATGCCCCGAGCCTTTGTCTTGCTCGGCGACGTCTATTTGCCTTGGTGTTATGGAAATTTGAGTATCATCCAGCGGGGCGAGGATACGCGCTTCCGCGCATGGGTGAAGGTTCCGCGCGCGCGTGTGACCGATATCGATGCGCGCCGTGCGTGGGCATCCGACGTTCAGAAACTCTTGCTGGCGCGTTTGCAACTCGCCGGTTGGAAATTGGATTCGGCGGACTGGAATCTGTGCCCGCATTCGGAAGTCTACGACGGGCAAGCGCGCGGCTCGCGCATTACACAATGGAAAAATCAGTACTTGGTCACGCCGGAAGTTCTTCCGCGGCTGGATTTGTCGGCGCGGTTGGAGCGCGAACAAGATGTGTTCGCAAAGCTCGGAGCTTGGCGCGATCAAGTGAAGAAGCAAGGAGCTCGGCGTGATCACGCGTTACACGCGCCCTGAGATGGGCGCCCTGTGGACTCCGGAGGCCCGCTTTGAGTGCCTGCGCGAAGTCGAAATTGCCGTCGCCGCGGCTCAGGCGGAATTGAAGATCATTCCTGAGAAGGCGTTTCGCGATATCAAAAGCAAAGCGAAGTTCTCAGTCGCCCGAATCGACGAGATTGAGAAGACCACGAAACACGACATCATCGCGTTCGTGACCAATCTCGCCGAGAATGTCGGACCGTCCGGACGGTATCTGCATTACGGGATGACGTCGTCGGACGTGTTGGACACGGCCTTGAGCTTACAAGTGACTAAAGCCGTCGCGGTTTTGATGAGCCGTTTTGACCGTTTGGAAAAGGCTTTGACGGCCTTAGTGAAGAAATACGAATTCACGCTGCAGGCGGGCCGTACACACGGCATGCACGCCGAAGCGACGACCTTTGGTTTTAAAATTGCCGGTCACTTGATGGAGCTGCAGCGCACGCGCGTGCGCGTCTTGCGCGCCGCCGAGCAGATGAAGATCGTGAAGATGAGCGGTGCCGTTGGAACCTACACTACACGATCTTCA